>JAABVA010000341.1_pt1 | contig 61104 bp, 64 predicted proteins | sample 5560331 | NCBI WGS metagenome assembly JAABVA01 (sample SAMN12812661, study PRJNA571458) | rock metagenome | isolation source: Antarctica rocks | place: Antarctica: Victoria Land, Mt New Zealand sud | collected 2016-01-07
GTGACTTGCAAAAGTTAACGAGGCAAGTTGTGCGAGCTGTCATCAAATTAACGCAGATCAACCTATCTTACAGGGGTTTGCACTCAGACGTGCCGCCCGTATGCTGCGAAGTCAGCAGGGCGCTAACTCGAAGGGGCTTAGCGACGTTGGCACGTCTGAGAACTGAGGCAACGTTGCTTTCCATTGGTAACAGACTTGCTCGGGCAGCCAACGAACCTAGTATACTTTCTTGACAAGATATAAAAGCTTGAGTAAAAGGCCTGTATGCTTAAAATCTTTTTTCCATGTCACAAAAAGGACAAAGAGTCTCTTCGTGCAATGTCGGTTGCTAGATTCGACGAAGAGCCAGAACATACATGCGGCTAGTGAGTGTTCTTCTCATCTGATGCTTCCAGACTACCAAACTATAGCCATAACATGAACATCAAACACACGGAAATAAGTCATTGAAGAGATAATGCACCGTCGCAATAGCCAAATGTTCAACAACAGCCACATCAAGCTAATTCATCATGTTAAGAATAATTCATGCAAGCCTATTTCTTCGGTAGGATTTTCGAGACATCAACGTATTCAACCGTCAAGAAGCGCACTTCGATACAGTCCAGCTGCTGTATACGTGGTTCGTCAAGCCGTCATCTACCTTAATGTCAAAGCAGTAATATAGCTTAACTATCTAGCAATAGTATATCCCTCTTCACCAGAACGACTTGTTCAGTATTTCAACCATCCTACCAGGCTCCACGCCCTAAAGTCAAACTCCCACGCCATCCCTCCTATCTATCAATCTTCTCAGTCATCAAATCATTACATCTAATATGTTTCGACCCCTAGCTCGAAACCCGCAATCGCTTTTAAATTATTAATTCTTCAAGCAAACAAACTCTCCCCCCTATGCTGAGCACAAGCAGTCGCAGGGAGCTTGCTGGGATAGCATTGACCTTGTCTGCAATTACTAAAAGTTCATGTTTGTTTTGCCGGTCTGGCCCGGCTAGAAATAGATCAGTGCGCTGCCGATAGAAACAAGGCGCTGTGAATGGCTCTCGATCTCTATTAAACAAGGTTGTTTCATATTTGCTGTCCTTCACTACTATGTACCATCTACAGGATACAGTCTTCATGGTGAGTAACGCCGTTAGGAGAATATTGCTTTGTTCATTGTTTCCATTGTTCTTTGTCTTCCTGGTACAACGTTTCCATTTCCCCATTCGAGGGCTTATTTCTAAAGAAGCTGGAATGTTAAAAAATTCTAATTCCGAAATTATTCTATACTGAAAGTGTTTGTTCTAGCGAAGCGTATCCTACACGAAAGGACAACAAACTACACTTTTGCTGGCAACATGAACCTTCTTAACGTCGTTCTTCTGTTCGCGCTCATGGGTGTCATCAAAGCAGAGTCACCAAAATCGTGGACTTTGAAAACCGATCTCATTACAGGCAAGCCTTTCGGGTTCGATTTCATCCTCGATAATTCTTCCGACTTCTCTCAAGGACTTACTAAAAACCTCGACGCAATTGACGCGGAGCTTCATGGGCTCATTTCAAGAAAAGACGACGCAATGTATATTGGAGTTGACTTTGAAAACATCCTTCCCACGGACATGTCGACAGGCCGCGAAAGCATTAACCTGCGTTCAAGATTACCACTTTATGAGGGTCTTTATATTTTCGAAATCAAACATATGCCTTCAGCGGCCTGCGGTCTTTGGTCTGTAATCCGACTAGTAGACGACACATTGATGGGCTTCGAAATCGCTCCGCAGTCGATGACATTTTTAGCGACAACGCCTAGCGAGCAATGCTTTATATCGAAGGACTCCAGTCCCCAAATCATCACCGACGTCCCCTACACCTCGTTCGAAAGCGCCTTCAACAACGCAAATGGGGGTGTCTATGCTATAGAATGGAGAGCGGACGTCGTGAGTGTCTGGGAATGGGTACGCGACGACGTGCCCGCTGATGTCAAAAACGGCACCAGTCCTGACCCGAGTACCTGGGGCCCTGCTTGGATTCAGTATAAGGGGATTTGCCAGCAGCGTCTCCATATACAGATCTGGACTACTTTTTGCGCCCCCTGGGCTCAGAACGACTATTACAACTCGACCTGCTTCCGTACAGCCCCTATCTGCACACACTACGTCGCTCAAAATCCATCCGCTTTCCAGGACGCATATGTAAGTATCCCTCCTGAGTCAATTAACCCCATTTTAAGCCGAAAGCCGGCCTCTAAGACGTGGATCATGAGTGTATACTCTACATATGGTTATAGTTCGCATCTTGAAAGTCAAACGCTAATTAGATTCTCTTCTAGTGGCTTATCGAATCAATGAAGGTGTACAATCAGTCAGATGCCGGGCTGACACCTCCCATCCGACCAACAGCCAGGTGACTAGGGCTTAGGAAGACTACAATTGAGACCACTCACTTTGGGGGCCAAAGTAATGCCTATACGAGTCGAGCATATATTCTATTCCAACAAGAATTGTCTCATCACCGAAGAAAAATCCGACCATGTTTCAGAAATCAATAGATTGTCGTTTTAGCGTCGATCTCGTCAAAATGAGAATTCAATGTAAGTGTTTTTTTCCTAGCTGGAGCATTATCAATCTGGTATCTTCGATACCTTAAACCGTCTCTTAGTCTCCTCCAATCCTTCCGCATCAAAATTCTGGACATACTGCGTCCGAATATTACCTTGATCAAGTGTCTCTACGTAGTACTAACGCCTCTCCGGATTATATACTAATCTTTGCACCAATTGCCATAGCCTAACCGTTCTCTTTACAGAAACAGACAGTTTAATTCCTCCGCGTTCGTTCTACGCAATGAATAGTAAGAGATGCACGCTCACTTGGCCCTGCGGGAATAGCTCTTGCACGATCCAAATCCCATTTCGTCCTCCGAGAGTAGTCTAGATCAAATCGTTAGTATTCAGGCATAAGTCTTCGCGAGAAAGCAGATTTACCTAAGTTTCCGTCATAAAGCTCCAATCTACTTCAGTATCATTCAACGCCTGGTACAAGCTGGGATCTTGACTCGAGGATCTTCAACATGGCTCGCACAAGCTTCTAGCACGAGTACTTATGCAATGGGATCTTCTGAGAGTCTGCTTGCTGTTACAAGCCCTGCGGTTTCGCCCCCTACATCTACGAAGTCGTATTCTTCGTTTGCCGTTATAAGAAAGGGGTGAAGAAGAGGTGCTAGTAGGTGATCTGGTAGTAGCACTGACTTGAACTGTCTTTACACCGGCTACAGAAAGGACTGGGCCTTGAAAGCTCGATGATATCACCGCCTGATAGGGGTAAAATTGACTAACGAGGGCGGACATACATCAGCCAACACATCCTTTCCAGCCAATTACTCTGCATCTCTACTCTACCTCGCAGAAACCCATTCACTATAAGCACATGTGGTACGACTCTGCCTAATGGTGCAAAAATGATGTTTCTATGAAACCACACATCAGTCGTCAACTTGACGTCTATCCCCTCCATTGGGCATCTTGCAATGCACGTCGGGGCGTGGCAATCTCAGCCTGATCAACAATTAACAGAGGCGGATACATGGATAAAGCGCTAGAGTAATCCTTCATTAAATGGAACAGCCTGTGCGAATAGAGTTGAGAACTGGGATATCTTTGATTAGATACCTATCGACGCAGCATGCTAAACGGTAGCAATCAGCCTCCTCGGCACCCCCCCCCCAAAGCATCCCAGTGGCTGACAATGATCAAAGCGGCAATCTTTCCTAACGGTGCACACGCAGGACTTCCGCGGTCAAGACGGCGAAGCGCCTAACTCTTCCGCTCGTGCTCGGTGACGGGCCCGCCCAAAGATGGGCCCGTAGCGAGTCGCAGTGGCGGTCTGATTCTTAGGTCGGCCCCGGCGTTTTGGCAGCTGGGGGGGTTTAGGCTATGACGTGACCTGCGAGCACGGGAATGCTGTTGGTTTTTAACATCTGCTTTGGAAGTGGACGGGCGTGGTGGAATATTTACCTTTAAAAGTTGTGGCCGCTATGGATGACGTCGTTCTTTTCCCTCTTTTTCCTGCCCTTTGGTCAAGATACACTGCGGTATCTAGAGGACTGGAGACCCAGCCCGCTCACTCACCACTGGTAGGCCAGCAGGTTAGTACGTTTGAAGTCAAATCACCCTTCATCGATGATTTTGATTTTTCTAAAGCTTGAACGTTTCTGCTATCAAGGCCCCTCTAAATCTTTCTTGCCTGTCGCAGCAAATATGTGCTAGAACTCAGACAGCTTAAGCGTAAAAATAAAAAGCGAAATCCATCATATGGCCGCAACGCTCGCTCATCTCGCCAACAAGCATGTACATTGAAAAAAGGAAAAGTAGAATCGCTGCCCAGAATCTCGTTGCCTCACCGTTCAGCAAGAACATCCATCCTCACCGCAACCCCCTACTCCTCTCACTCGCCCGACTCGGACTCGTCCTGCTCCTCTCATCCTCCTCGAGCACATCGCTCAACCTCGTCGGATGATGATGTCTCGGCATCGCCTCCCACCCAGGGCCATACCCACTGCCATCATAACCCCCCGGCGCCGCTTGAGCCCCCTGCTGAGCAGACCCGCTCCCATAACCCGCAGCATCGGGTCTTGGCCTTGCACCATTGTTGTTGCTGCCACTGACAGCGGTAGTGGGACCGCGGCCATATTCCACACCTGCTATGCCGCTGGAGGTGCCGTAGCGCTGGCCGTACATGCGCTCGCGCTCTAGCGCTTCCTGGACGTCGTACTCATCGCTATCCTCGGAGCCGAAACCCTGACGGCGTTGGAAGGGACGGCGAATTTCGCCATTCTCGTCGAGTTCCGGGTCATCTTCGCTGAGGGTGTCATTTGTGACGTAGGAGCGGTCGTCTGGCTCGGTGTGGATGCGGGGATCCGGGTCCTCGGGGTTTAGAGAGGCGGACTCATGTTGGTAGAAAGAGGATTGCTGGGTGGCGGGTTGTTGGGTGATGGGGATGGCGGGACCGTAGCGGAGGTAGGTGCTTGTGTTGGATGAGGAAGGAGGTTGTGAGGTTGGTTGTTGGAGAGAGGGATAGACAATGTCTTTGGGAGGTTGGGACGTGGTGGGGGCGGTTGGTGGTGTTTGTTGAGGTGGCTGAGAGATAGTGGTTGGAAGGGGTGGAAGTTCGGGTTCGCTCTGGGGTGCAGCTCGCCCGCTTTCGGTGAAGGGGTCGGTGTCCGTCTCCGATCGTGTGGGGTCGTAGGTTGTGTAACCAGGTTCGTCCTCTTCGGCTGTTTCTCCTTGAGCAGACGCAGTATTCGGACCCCCTGGATATGGCCCTTCTCTAGTAGAAGGCCGATCTGTGCTTTCCTGTCTACTGGGGCCTCCTTGCATCATCGGTACCACTTGAACGCCACCAACTAAAGTAGGCTTTCCAGCTCGCAGAGACGTTGTGCGATCACGCTCCTCTTGTTCCCTTCGGCCCAGCTCTTCCCACGCTCTTCGCGCTTCTTGCTTGGAAATCTCCAGTTCACGCCTCATCTCCTTTACCATCTGTTCTGCAGTACTCTTTGTCTGATAAGACGTATTTTTCTCAGTTTCTACTTTGCTTAGCTCGGCAATCGCTTTGGCACGAGCCTCTCTTTCCTGCCGAAGGGCCTTTTCCATCCCAGCGTGCATCTCTTGGGCTCGTTCTTGCTCAGCTCTAGTCTCGAAGAACCACCGCTGAAATTTACGCTCGGAAGATGCTCTTAGCCGCTGTAGCTCGACAACAGCATGAAAGAGATTGGCTCCGGCAGCGGACAAGTCCGTTACTTGACGAGATAGTTGTTGACCGATGGGATCACGTTCCAGCTCATGGCTATTTTCCTCCAATCGTTTGATCCAGTACGACGTCAGACCCTCCCAATGAGACGAAAGCGTCTCCCACCTCTCGAAAGCATGAGGGAACGATGATGCATTAGGATTTCGTGGTTGTGTTGATCGACTTTGTTCTGGTAAAGGTTGAGCGCGGGTACGTGGCGTCGGTCCACCTTGGAAAGCTGATGCATCGCCAGAAGGATTTACCCGGGTTTGGGTTTGTGAATTGACCGCACCTACAGAGGAAGGCTGCGGCGCTTGGGTCGGCCTCTGCGTAGCTGAAGTCGCTCTGGCTGACGATTGTATGGGCCTCGGTTGCGATGGTTGTGATACAGACGTTGCACGGGGTCTTGGAGTTGGCTGGTAGCTGCCCGTATCTGGATCGCCGACACGCGGTGTTTTCTTTGTTCGATTCGCTGTAGGAACATAGACTGACGGTTGGTATGCTGGTTGGGTAACTGGAGGTACATTGTTTCTAGCATCACTGCTGCTCAAACGGTCTCCTGGCCTTCTGTCATTCGTGTTTTGTAGTGGAGGTGGATCAGTCCCAGCCAATCTCGTATCTGACACAACTCTTGATCTCCGGCTTGGTCCGTCTTCGCCGCTACCGACACGCGGCACAACGCCAGCAGCGCTCGTTCTCCTTGTATTCAATATTTCCTCTTCTTGGGCTTGTCGTTGTGCCTCTTCATCCTGTTGTCTTTGCCTTGATTCATTCTCTGCCTTTCTCTTAGCTTCCCGGTCTCTACGCTGCCTCATTATGTCTGTAGGTGTTCGGACGCCACTTCGAGATTCTCCAGGCACTGGAACAGGCCCAAGGGCATTTTGGGGGCCACCATTCTGCGCACGTCCAGTACCAGAAGGTGCCGCAGTTGGTCCTCCACCAGCTAAGTTGGACATTGAAGCGTTCTCCTCGATAAGGTCGGGCGTGAAATCTCTGGGTTTCCGTAAAGCTTCTTCTAGGGTGTAAAGGATCGCAGAGGCGGTACGTTTTGAGATGTGTGTAGTTCTTTGCGGCCACCAAGAGGACTCGGTTGAAGGTCTCCTACTAACACCAGGGGTGGAAGAGCCTTCGTCTTCCTCACTGAGAGGCTGTACAGCTCTGGCGATAGAACGCTGTCTCCCAGCTAAGCGAAGGGGTGCGGGTTGAGGTCTGGGTTCGGCGACACCTTGCGTGTGAGCGCTCGAAAGTCGTTGCTGTTCGAATCTTGGAGTTCGTCTTAGGGTGCGTGTGCTACCAGACGAGCTGGAAGGGCGTGGCTGAGGTGGGTTGTGATACAATGGAAGCTGGCGCTGCTGGCGTTGTGGTAAAGCTTGAGTATGACTTTCGTGAATGTCGTAAGGCTCATCAATCGTAGGTGGGTTGGGTCGAGACAGGGCAGGCAGTTGCACGGAACCCTCTGCGCTTAAGAAATGCAACTTGAAGCCTGTTGTGGTTATTTCGATCAACAATTGGCCTCGCCGGTGCGTATGGCTACTCTCCTTGGAGGTAACGATGCGTTCACACTAGGTAGCTAGGAATGCAAAGTCTGCGTGCACAATGTATGAGAAGGTGGGATTTGGGACTTTTGGGGCGGCGGGTAAGGTGAGATGGCTGGATGCTGAGGGTTTTGATATTCGATGGCTGGGAGAGCGAACTTTCGCTTCGACAGCCAACGAAGCGGAGACTCAGCGGAAACTCAGCGGAAACCCAATAAATTGGGATAATAAGTTGCCTTCAGCGTGTTTCGAGAGTCTAAATTGAATTATCGGTTATAATGAGACCTGGTGGAATCCACAATTCTAAGCTCACAGTACTTCTTCCAACTCCACTAAACAAAACCCACATTCACCGCGGTCCGTTCAAGGTTCACGGCAGATCGCGGTGTTGTACAGGCAGTGCCTCGCGATTAACTTCCCTTCTCTGCTCCGGGTCGTCAAATCACAAGACGTGGTGGGCACAATTGCACCTGCAACGGCTATTGCTCCAGCCTAAGTAGCTCTTCATCATATGGCGGTGGAACGAAGGGTGAGTGTCAAAGACAGGCACCTGGTGCCATGATCAACGAGCAGAGGTGCATAACTTATTGCACTTGCTTGTGGAGATAAGGGTAACACGAACGACAGTGGCATCGAGGTGGTGGAGATGTTGAGAAACCCTCATTGTGCGCCGGTAAAATCGTGGCTGGGATTTCAATGCGCTGGCACTTAGAGCCACCCCTGCGCTGCACCTGCAAGTCAAAGCTGCCCGACCATCTTCTCTCAGTTGTCGCATGTTGGGAAAGCTGTCGCAGTGAAGAGAGCAGACAAGAGAATGAACCCGAACTCCCCATTAAAGATGAACGGTCTCAAGCTCCGAGTGCCAAAAGTCACAGATGGGATTATCCAATTGGCGTCCTCCTTATCCATGGTTCTTCGTGACCCTACCACATAAGCTCTCCATTGGCCTCCGTTTACGCGGCAAACGCCAATCACCATGGCTAACTGACCAACCTCCCAGCTTTACGAACATGTGGATGTGATACCTACTCTCGTAACTCATTATTGCTCCATGGAGTCGTTGTTCCGATTCTTCGAAGAGCGATTGCACGACTCTGCCAAAAGCGTGTACCGTCTTTTGCGACGACCAATACCGTCTACGGAGCAAGTCGCTCGTGCTTCTTCTAGGAACTTCACTGTCCCAAGTCCGTGTCATCTCGAGACACCTGATGGCAACCAGACTGCCTGTCAAGGCAAGATGCAGTCCCACTCACGCTAAACCGGTGATATTTGAGAGACTACAAGGGATGAGCGATTTGTTTATTATAGCGCCCCTTGTGCCATTAATATACTGAGAGCCACCCTCGACTGCTAGTTTCTCAAGCCTTCTTTCACTTTTGAGCTGTTCCTTCTCTCTTGTTCGGTCTGTTTCCTCGTCTACTGTGCCAACGGTGATTTTAAGAATGGATCGTGGCTTGTTGCTTATCCCTTGCATCAGCCAATACTTATGTACGCTGACAAGGTTTAAATGCGGTTTTGTGGGGAACTCTGGAATGTTTGCGGGCCCCCACAATGTGGTAGTGGACTTATAAGACTAGATTTTCCCACTCAGCAAAGGGCTCCGAGTTTCTCTCCGTTCCTGGTCCTTGATCATGGGCGGCCATAGCACCGACTTCAGCGACGACTATCCTATATGTTCTGTCGTATCTCCTCCCGACGAACTGTATTTTGTGCCTAAAAGTACTCTGAACATGAGTCACTATATCCCTCAAGACTTGCACTTTCTTGGGACGAAAACCAGAAGGCCATCAAACGCTCCACCGCCCTCACCTGTGTTGTCGCCAGAGCATACTTCGAAAAGTCTACTTTGTCACCAAGCGGACCTTTTATCATCCCGCAACTGTTCTTTGTCTTATCTTGAGCAGCAGCTTGGAAATATACAACCGCAACAGTACCAGGGCGAAACTCTGGATCTGGGCTGCGAACAAGCCAGGCGCAGGTTTTCCTTTGAAGACAAACCCTTCGATAATGAAGATTGCAATTATATTCACGGCTGTCGCTGCCATTGCTCCTCACATGATGATGATTCTACAATGGTCGATCTGTCAAGTCGAGCGCAATCATTATGCAGCGAAGCAGACACCATTCTTGAAGAAACCAGTTCAAAAGACAGAACACTCTCCTGTTACACCGCGCCTAAAGCCTCTTTAAGCTATGACTACCCTGAGTTATACCCTTCGAATCCTGACTCACTTATATATACCATGCCAAGTCCAACTCCGTCTACCAACAACGTAGAAAGCCCCCCATTGAAGCCGTATCTGGAAGCTCGGCGAAGCTACGGACTATTCGGATCCCCACCAATTGTCGCACGTAGCAGGCAGATATCGCTACCCATTATCAACATGCCTAACGTCAACCCCAAAATAAACCCTCAAATGGCATCAAGCAGAGCCCAGTCTTGGCACGCATCTCCAGTCTACTCTCCAGGGCGCAAACCACCAAAGCCTCCACCGGAAATAGAGAAATCTATATTTGAGGACTATGACGAGGACAATGTCGAAGAAAAGAAACTCTCGAACCGATTCCGTCATCTGATGCGAAGATTGCATTGTGGATAGCAGAGGGTTATGACATGGCATAAATTGTCGTTGTAGTATTATCATTGAATGTCTCGCGTTCAGAAGCATATTCCTCTCTTTCCAGCGATTGCAGTGGACCAAACCATGGCTTTGGTGTTTCAATGGCCGGGGAAATGCAGGCTCAGGGTTTTTCTCAACTCCCTGTTATGAAGTGCCAAAAAAGTTGGGCACCGCGGCAGTCTGACTTGCAATGTATCTCGGCTCTTACTAGACATCACTGATATCTTCTCGAACTATGAAAGTTTGACCAATTGTTCGAATCCACGAGGGCAATTCTTTCCCAGCAACTTTTCACAAGAGTTCATCAGCAGACTGACGTGGCAACCTGCAGAAGCGCCTCATGAGCAATGGCTGCCAATATTGTGCGTGTCCACCTCCCTTGCGGTGGTTGCTCAAGCTGCACGTCAAACCCAAACGTAAATATCATCAAATCACCGTCCGTGAGATGCGACAGTGCCTTACCAGCAACCTCACCCCTTCCCCACCCTCCCCTCCTCCCATTCCTTACCACCAAACCTCCCTTCATCCACCCCAAGCCTCCTCATCTCCTCCTTTACCCTGACCACCCATTCCCCAATCAAGGGATGCTGGTCCGCCACCTCCTCGAAGGTAACCTCTCCCTCCCCTTCCTTATCCTCAACCGCGTATCTCCACACCCCATCTTCCCCCCACCATTCCCGCCCAAATACCTTCTCCAGCTTCAATGCCTCCCTCGCCTCCCCTAGCACCCTCTGTAGCCTCTCCCTCTCCCCTTTGTTTCCCTCTGCCGAAGTCCCCTCGGTTGAAGGACGAAGAGCCCCACATAGCCCTTCCAAAACCCCCAACACCCACCCAGCCCTCAACCCCAGTACCGCACCCAGCGAATACCCCTCATCAAATCCTGGCTGCAACGCAAGTGTTTTCGAAGAGGAAACGCCATCGCGGTAGCCGGCAGTGGTGTGGGTTGTGCGCAGGCGGGGGATGTCGGAGGGGATTTGGGTTTGCAGGGAGGGGTTTGAGGTATGTGGGGGCGACGAAGGAGGGGAATCGGAGAAGATGTCGGAGAGGGTCTGGGTGGGGGGTGTGATGGGAGGGGTGGGTGGTGGGGAGGGAGCCATGGGCGGATGAAGGTTTTTGGTGGAGGTGGCATGTTGAGGTGGTGGAGGAAAATGGTTGGTGGGGCAGAAAACCGGGCTTTAGGCGATCTTTGGGCATACCTAGGTTAGCTTCAAATCGGCACATACTGTGTCTCCATCCAAGGTAAATATAATTCTGCATCTGCATGGTCGCTGCATAGGCATAATCATATCGCAATGATTGTTGGAACTGTCCACGATGTCGTTTTAAAAAGAAATTGCCATCACTAAGGCCACGTTGTATCTACCACTTGGGCCTTCGAACCTACCTCCAGCACTGCGTTATCACTTCTTGAAGATCGGATATCGCAAGAGGTGGTACTTTCTGCAATAAGGGCACAAATGTTTAGAACAAAGCGATGAGCATGGAATAGTCAACAAATGTGCGTATGAGCGCAGTCGAAGAAAGCAAAAGCGAGAGATATCATCCGAGCAAAGTAGCCTGCATGAAGAGTCTATTCTTCCATATGGACACACCAGTAGTCTTCAAATCGTGAGAAGATTCGAAGACCACCGAGCAGATCCTCGTTGACCTATTGGACTTAAGGATAACATAGAAATTTGGCTGCAGAAGTGAGCGAAGAAAAATAACGGTTGCTCATATGTGGATATTTCTTTGCTCAAGCACCTGAAGCCAGTAAAACGTATTCTATGGAATAGATGTTGCATCAAAAGTGTGATATTAACTATCTACTCTATGTTGTCCATGGAGGCCATGGACTGCATGCCCCTTTTCTCCTCACTTTCCTCATCTGATTACTTCGTTCTAGGATTGCTGTTAGGGGGTTCTACAGTACTTAATAAGTGGAGTTCTCTGTGCATGTTTAGCTGATTCCATGCTGGTTTTGACATCATCGCTTGGCAAGAGTTTGTTAGGCCCCCTGGCTGTGCCTCAGGAAGAAATGAGCGGATTACACATCAAGTTTGTTTATTCAACCTCCTTGATGCGATGATTGGCTCCTTTTGATCAGTGGCAGCCCTGCAGTGATTGGGACCCATCTCTTTAAACCTTCAGTGGATATGTCGCAATGTGGCACGGCGCATCATGCAGAGAACGTCTCAACCTACTACCTAATACAAGAATTTCATTTAACATCAGGTACTCTATCCGATATATTTTCTTTCTTTGGTAAATGTAAACCAATTCGATTGAGGGGATCCCTACCTTCACCACTATGACTTGCATACTATGTAAAGCCAGGTTGCGCTAAGATATAGATTCTTCTAAATAGATCTAGCAACCTAGGTCAGTCATACCGGCTTCTCCGAAGCTTCTATACATTTAGATCACTTGTTTCCCGGCTGGCAGTTATGAAGCCACTGAATGAGACTGAAGCCATGACGCCGCCAGGGCTAATGCCTCCGCTGGGCGTTGTTTCGAATTTCAGCAATCCTTATTCTGATGAAGATGCCATCATACTCACTCTGGCGTTGTGTCTAAGTGCTAGCACTCTCTTGGTCTGGACAAGATTGTATACAAAGCTGTTTATTAGTAAAAACGTTGGATTGGAAGACTGTAAGATCTTAGAATCCAACCATTGCTTTTTGCGTATAAAAGAGCTAATGTTGTGTTAGACACTTCGTTAATTTGTGTGGTGCGGGGTTTTCTGATTACTTTCAGCTTGGTTTGATAGGCTATGGTGTAATCGGAGCTGAGGGCATTAGGTATGGCTTTGGAGTCCATCAATGGGATGTACCAAAGTCAAATATACACCAGTTCAGAAAGGTTGGTTCCGTGTTGCTTGAAAGAGATGACGCAGAGAATGAGCTCACAAAGCGCTTTCAGTTGGTTAATGCCGCCGAAATTTTCTACTGCCCTCTGATATTCACGACAAAGCTCTCTATATCCTTACTGTATCTTCGAATTTTCGTACCCAACAATCGCGGGCTTCGCTACTACGTCGCCCATGCTCTCATCTGGTTCAATTTACTTCTATATGTTGCAATCATGATGCTATCAATCTTCCAATGTATACCAAGGGGCAGGATCTGGGATTCGTCGGTACCAGGACATTGTATCAACCTCGGTGTTTGTCAAACCATTTCCGCCTCGATGAATGTATTTTCCGACTTCGCCATGCTGCTGTTGCCTATAGAATCTATTTGGCATTTGCAGATGGCTACAAAGCAAAAGGTTGGGATTACCGCAGTATTTGCAGTTGGGCTATTGTAAGTATCCCCCTATGTGGTACTATATGTACAGCAACGCTTCCTAGTCCTAATGAGCAGCAGTGCATGCTTTTCAAGTATTATGCGTCTTGTCACAAGTATTGAAGTCATACACAGCCAAGACTTGACGTATCGACTGAACGAAGAGTATCTTTGGACGTGTGTATTGTCTCCGCTTCTCTACCGGTCAGGCTTCTGATCGTGTATATTCCAGGGTTGCCGAAATAGCCAGTGGACTCCTTTGCGGCTGTCTACCGATCATACCCCAATTCTTCCGCCACTTCGTCCCCAAACTCACTAGTAGATATAGATCGAAAGGCCGCACTATTAGGACCTCCACTGCAACAAGTTCTGGGAAGCCACTCGCCTCGAATGACGGCCGTGACATCCATCCCTCTCTCCCCGAAGGCAACTATATCGAGCTTGGCGAACAGGACAACGTCCGAAAATGAGCAATATCGGGAGTGGATTACAATCCGTCGTCAGGACATTGACAAAAGCTGAAGGGGATAAAGTATCCAAAAGAAGCCTAGTCTTTAAAGCACAATAAACATTCATATCAAGACTGAACATCGATCAAGGCAGGTGATAGAGTCCAAAGGCGTCTCCTCCAGGACTCCGAGTAACTCTTGATTACTTCCCATGCCAACGCCGTATCGCCAGGTCTCGGTTCTTCAACCTTTCATCAAGGAGTTACAGTTGGTGGGGGGTTGGAATAGCCGAGCCGGGGCCGGTAGATTTTTTTTTCCGGCCTCAGCTCAACTTTTTGCATATGCGAAACATACGTTCAAATACATTTCAACCCCGGATCAACATTTTGAATTTGTCTAACTATAGTACATTTACAGCATATGAAAAGCATATGCAAAGCATGAATTTCGTCCTACTTTGCCGCAATGCGGTCAGAGCGACGTGTGACGGCTGCGAGGACTGTGAAGTGCATATGCGAAGCTTATGCTATGCTTACCTTTGCCCTTGACACCTGCGACGATCTTCTTGAGGCGCTTGCTTGAGAGAGAACCTAAGAAAGATTTTACCAAAGCATACGCTCAGCATACGCTCAGCATATGCTGCTCTCTTGAGTGATGAACATAATTGCACGTCTAATTTTTGTGACCTTACTTAATTCTAGATTCGATGCACACTCTAATAGAATATTCGTTAATTGATTGACACTCTCTTCGTTTGGTTCAGTACTGCTGCTTCATCTCTTGCAATTCTTCAATTCTGACTCTCTGCTTCTATTCGGACACTTCGCTTCAAATTAGCACGGTTGTAGCGCTCGCTACCTGCTAATTCGGGCTCTTCTAGAGAGTTTGTTCTAGAAGAATTCTTCTGGGTCTAAAAGGTAGCTAGGATGAGCTGGTATTAGATTCATGAGGGCCAAGCCGTATCTAAAGCTCCTACTGTAGAAGGATGGACTCAGAAGATGTCTCCCAGGGAACAGGGCGGCAGCCAGCGAATCCTTGAACTTCATTCTCATCCTTCACAAAAATATATTTCAATACGCATTGGTCCCCTCGTCCTGCTCCTCCTGGCCCTCCTGACCCTTCTGGCCCTCCTGGCCCTTCTGACCCTTCTGACCCTTCTGACCCTCCTAGACAAGTTCTCTCAAGAAAATTCTGGTGGGAATGAGTGTAGGAGGTGAATCGGCATTGAATCAAATAGATCAAAGTAGGTTCAGGAGATCTCCCTCAAGAGAACCAGCTTCGACCCCTGAAGGATGCAGACAAAGCTGAGACCTGAAAATGTTGGCTTTTGACGACTGCATAACCTGTCTCAGAGCACAGCAAAGCAGACATTATGGCCGAACGTGAGGGAATTCTTTTTTACATTGACTCGCCGACTTCAGAAATAGCGGTAAGGCCATATACGGAAGTTTTTAACCATTTTGATTAATAAGGACTATTGCGAGGTTCATAGTCAACGAGATGTTTTGAGCGAAGCACCTTCGACATTTATTTAACAGACGAGCCGATTACATAACTTTCGTCCCAGAGATAAAGTCGTTTTGATCAACACAGTGCAATGATTCAGAATGTGTATCTACCATGAGGAAACTCGATGAGCAATTACAAGCGACCATTGTGAATCAGCCGACCATAGTTCTTGATGTCATTGACTCTTAACCAGCCCGCCAAGAACCCATTTTCCCTTTATCGATTCAACAGAAAAGGAAGACACTATCAACCAGATTCTACGACGCGGCTTTGAGCCTAGGTGTGGACCGAGATCTAGATCCGGTACGACGTCTGACTTCAAGAACAAGAAGAAACTCATGACCATTATGTAATTCACCGAGAGGCCAGTCTACTGTGTCTCGCATCCATTCCAGAGCTTCAAGTGGTTCGGTATGGTCGACCCAAAAGCTAGTATCAACACTTGACACAAGCCCGCTGACATCCTCAGGGTGAAAGAGACTACCGCGAAGTTTAGCTTCTTTGACATAGCGTATTGGGGACGCTTTCATGATCTCTTCCGCATGTTCCTTGATAAAGTCAAGTCGGACTGTGTTGATGGAGCCTATCATATTCAGCATTAGATTCACAACGAATATACATATACCCTTACTTCCAAATGCTTTAGCAGCAGCTAAGCAAGCAGCTGGATGAGAGCTCATAAGGCCGTAGATATCATCGTTATGATGCCTGAGTTGATTTAAGAGGCCCGTTGCAAGTCCTCGCTCTCGATAGTCTTGATGTACCACGAGCTGAGTCACCCAACATACAGTTTTATTATCATACACCCAGCGGCAGGCGAATGCGTTACCGGCAAGGCTGCCGTCCACGATGACCCTCACGTATGAGCATTTGCTGCCATCGAGTAGGTATTCCGCTCGAAGTCTACCCTTACCGAGTCGTACCTGACTACCTGGTGTTTCTCAGCAAGCAGACAAAAAGTTTGAGAGCCAATTTACCAGCCTTTGCGAACTCTCCTACGACTTGTGCAGCGTGTTCATCCCAGATGCCATAGTGGTCACTGAAGAGCTGTGAGGCTTCCTGAAGCATACTCTCAGTGACCTGGCTCCCATCATACTTTTCAAACAATCGCTTCTCCATGTTCAAGCGTCTCCTTTGTGTGCGTCTTCTAGACTCAATATGTAGTATATGAGGTTGTGCGGAGAATGCGACGGATTTTGCTGATGCTGTCGAAGATCTCATCATTAGTAAAATAAAAGGCTTAAGGACTCACTTCTGGAAAGTAACTGTTTAAGGTAACAAATATCCAACTAGTCGATCATTGTCGGACAATTGGCATGGTGGACCGTGGTCGGCCGAGCTCTAGCGTGGATCACCCGGCTCAGGGCCGGGCTCACCTTAAAGACTCACCTGCAAGGCTAGAAGTGGAAGGGGGGGAAATGTTTCGTGATCATGTCTAGAGGGGATTCCCAGTAGGAAGGCGCGTCCGAAGACAGGACAAATCAAAGATGGAACTTGGTCATCGGCTGCCTAGCCTCAGGAATCTTACTTCTGTAAGGTCCAGGTGTCGATTCATTGCAAGGCTTCGACCGAGGGTTTCTAGAATCGCTTTCTTATTGCTATATTTGCATATGCATAGTGGGGTAGGTAAGTGTTTGCTTGTGCGTTCCTTCAGCCTTGCTTCGCCATCGTCGCCTTTCTATGCAAAACCGAAGCTCGATGTGCTCTTCTTCGTCCTGACTTCATTGTCTTAGACGTCTTTGGTCCTCAGAGCAGTTGACAGTGTCGATAAATGGAAGGAGTCAGTGGTGCTGCAAGTGTTGTTGCTGTTATTGCATTTGCTTTGTCGTCCACCAAAATCATACATGACACAATATCCAAAATCAAGAATGGACCAAAAGCTATTGCAGAAACAACCTCAGCACTGGAGAATCTTTGGAAAACATTAGAACAGATCAGAGGCTTGGATGCTGAATTCATATCCGTCAATGCAAACCTTCGGAATGTGGTACAAAAATGCGCGGCGGATCTGAAGGAGTGTGAAAACAAAATAGGATGCTTGCGCATACTGCCAAGTAACAAGATAATGAGTAAGGTATTGAAAAGAGTCAAAACCATGCTAAAACAGGATGACTTTCAGGAAATGTGGGGTAAGATAAAGTGGCATGTTTCGGCTTTAAGCCTGCAGTTGCTATCAATTCAGTAGTGAGTTTTGACCATGGTAGTAGATTCTAATGCTGACTGATTTCCATCTCCTCAGTGGTATGAGTCTTGCGCATAGGAACAAGCTACATCAGCTTGATGGGACGCTGAGAGCTGCAATACTGAACGCCTCGGTGGAGTCCAAAGAGACATACAAGAACCAACTCGGGACAATCGATAGCCTAGCTTGCCAGCAGGTGCTGAATAACTCAGCCATTGCAAGAACCGCGCCACCATCCGAAACCACCCTGAGTCAGATAAAATACGGACTGGAAGATTCCCAGGCAGGCACAGCATTCTCCCAAGCAACCACACGTCAGTGCGTCAAAGAATGGAGTAATGGAGTAGAAAAGGTTCGAAATATGTCGGAGGCTCAGGCCGGGACCTTGAAAGCCGCAATTGAATTGCTGCAAGATTTGTGCCCCACAGAAAGCAGCCGCAATCTCCAGGGGTCTAAAATTCATGAGCCGTCTAAAGCCTCAGCTGATGGTGAAAATGATAGAGCGCAAGACAAGCTTCCTACGGAAGAAACTGAAGAAGAGCTCCGGACTAGCCTAGAGCGTCTTTGCAGTCTTGCGGCGGGAAAAGAAAGGACCGTCTTTTCAAGAGAAGCCCAAGATATCATGGATAACATTGAGCACTTGCTGAACGTAGTTTCTTCCATGATGGAGATCCGCAATCAGAAAGGTAGCGAAAAGAAGAGGAAGCGGCAAGAGACACACTGCAGAGACCATGATGAGCCTGGTGACGAAGACTCGCAGTGCAAGCGTGGGGTCAAGCGAATGAAAGGTCTCCTAGCCACATCTCAGTGCATCGCAGTCAACTCAAATGGTACGTATCAGTCAGACTATTGAAACAAGAGGCAATCTTGTCCAGATGACCGTGTTTCATGCAGTCCTTCAGACTTTCTTATCACAGAATGTTCTAAGCGTCCGTTCCGATAGAGACATGTTTTTTGGATTCATGGATTTATGTTCCTGCACGTAGTCATGTCGAACAAGAGTGATATACTGCGTGTAATGCATGTTGAAAGAGCGTCACTTGATTCAACAAACGACTCATTGATGTTTTCTGCGCTCTTTTGATTGAGGTCTTTCGAATTAAACCTTCTCTAGCTGCGTCAAGTCGAACAGAGACCTTGGGGTACAGATACACCCGTAAAAATCTGCACCAAAGTCATTATGTCGGCGATGGAACCATCACGATCCACACGAATAGCAAGATCTTGAAGGATTATAACCCTGAAGCCCAGGGTGACGCTAGGCGTAGCGAGATTCTAGAGGTTTTCGAGGGGGCTATAATATACCTTCCTAACAGTGTTCCTAACACCAGGATTTGTGTCTCCTTTCAGCAAAGATCGACCTACGAAGGTTCTCTTCTTGGTAAACCGACGATATCTTTCTCTGCTACCTTACCAGACAATTCAGAGGTCTTCTTACGAATTAAGGATGGTGACAAGAAAGGACTACTGAAGCTGTTCGCGGAAGGAGCAGCTTCTTTCTGGGATCGAGACTCAATCGGTCGTTCTTTACTAAACGTGAGAAGTTCTGCGGTTTTTTCTAACTTTGAAGAAGCAATATTAACAACAGTAGTATGCTTGCACATACCCATCACCGGATATCTGCCAATATCTTGTTCAACATGGTGCTGATGTGGATGCGGTAGAAACTCAAGGTTATAGTGATGTTCTAAAAACGTGTAAAACGTGAGTCCTTCAAAGAAAATTGGTAATCATAAACTGAGGAGGACTGCTAGCACACTGTTGCACATCCGGCCCATGATGCACTACGGCGGCCCTTCGGAAGAGCTAGAAAGGAGCATGGAATGTAGGCGTGTGCTGCTTGAAGCCGACGCAGATCCGATGGTGGGCCCTATGAGTGAGATTTCCGGTATCTCAATGTCGCACTTTGGTAGTCTATTAGACATAGGAACCGTAGTAGGTACTCGTTCCGAGACAAGTAGCCATTGCTGACACCCAGGCAGGACTCGCTCCGTTTAGTCTTGGATCATGGCCGCAACTTTATCGACCTTGAGGAGGAAGATGGCTATGGTCAAACTTCGCTGCTAAGGCTATTAGCATCGCCTAAAGTCACTACCGAAAAAATCGATTTACTCCTTGCTCGCGGTGCAAATCCTAAAGCTTTTGCAAAAGATGGATGTTCGTGCCTCCACTATTGTGTTGAGAGATCAAAGTTTTCCGAGTGCTTAGGCATTCTCAAACTTCTAATACGTGCTGGTGCGGATGTCTATGCCGTGGGTGACGATGGAACTAGTGTAACAACGCTGGCATATGGCACGCCTGAAAAAGGCTACTGGTGGGGAAAGCGAGAAATTTCAAACGGCAATAGGGGCATGATCTGGGAGCAAGCTTTGACGGATTGCGGTTACAACGCAGCAGAGTTTCGCCAGGCCTACTTGGATGCTGGAGGATATGTACTGGAGGATACAGACTATTTAGATCTGGATTCAGATTCCGGAAAAGCTTCAAATGATTCTGATGGTTCCGAGGCCGAAGAACTCACTCATTCCGGCCCTGAGGGGAAGCGGCTAGGCTATGCAGGCTAGAAGGAACAACAACGCGGTGTGGACGACCAAGACTGGGATCCCATTTCAGTCACAGGCTTCAATCATGTGGTTTTACCGTCGCTGCAGGACCGCACCCTAAATCCACACGCAGGGGACACTGATTTAGTTCTCCCATCTATCCAGAATACCCTGGATTGGCAGCATACAGTTTCGGAAGTGAGCCCTGTTGCAGCATCTTCACCGTGTTCTTTCAGGAGGTCTTTTTACACCTTATCAACTCAGCACGACCATGTTCCCATAGTGGAAACAAAGCATGCTGATAATGGCCCAAGGGCCTGGAACAATTCAAGCCAAAGCAACAATGAATCCTGTCATCAAAGACTTCCAGACCCTTCCGATTACCAAGAACAGCAACCCCAAACTGACAATACCCCTTGGGACTACGACTTCACCACACACCAGAACGAGGCTCTACAACCTGACACCTGGCTTCGGATTCAGGATTTGCATTTACTGGAGGGAGACGCGAATGTATGGAGCCAATGACTCAAGGTAGACAGAGCCTTTACAAGCAGGGAAAGCATCCTCTGTTATGATAAGGGGAGGTTGGTCAAAGCTAGTAGAGTCGTTGGTTAAAAGCCCTGCCTCAGTTCAAGTTTTATGGTCTTGCCGAATGCTTAGATTAGTATTACTATCTTTTTTTTTATTGGATTTGGTTCTCGCTTTGGATGTTTGGTCTAAGAAATAAATTAAAAACGGGAAACGAAAACAACCCCTTTTCCATCAAGCAACAAGCTCTTTCAATGGTTTCAACATTCTGTTGCCCCTTTGACCTGACACGCTAATACTCACTGCTGATAGGAAACCTCTTCACTAATTTAGAGAACGAATTGAAAGGATTGAAGGTCTTATAAGATTTGAGAAGTCGGCAATTGAAGGGTGGAAGAGTGAAAGACTACGAGAACTGATATCTCCAAACCCACCCCTCCACCACCGACCAATCTACCACCGCAGCAAGTCCGAAACCCCCTTTCCCATCTCCATCTTATCTCCCCCCTGTATCCACACTCATCTACTCCTCTTCGCATTACTAATCTCAACCTATTCATCACCCCTCCACAAAAACTCACATTCCCAGCCTCGCCCTCACCTCCTCCTCCACCTCATACACCACCTCCCTCGGAACCAACCGCCTCCGCACCAGCTCCTCCACCCCCTCCTGATCAAGCATCCCTTTCAACTCCCTCGCCCTAGCCGTCACATCCTCGATCCGCCGCACCCACTCCCGCGCCCAAGTTTTCGCTAACGGCGCCCGAAATGCCGATTTGGATACTGCCGATACGGGAGGACTTCCAGGGTCGGGGAACGCTCGGGATCCCACTGCACACGGACGGGGTATTGCGATTTTTTTCGGCTGGGGTGAGGGGGCTACCGTGGGGAACGAGGGCGAGGGAGAGGAGGTGGGTGAAGTGGGCGTGGGACATTTTCGAGGGCGAGGATGTGGGATTGGTTGGGGTCTTTGTGGCTGTAGTTGGATCGGTACCTTGGTTTTTAAGGGGGGGGAGGGGAAGTTGGTATTTCGAATTGCGGCTGTGCATGTTGAGAGATTTTTTTGTAAGGCAGGGTGGGGTTTGGTTCACATCATCCAGCACCAGCTGGGTTTTATCCAGGTCATCCGGCCGACCTTGAAGTCGGGCGATGCGCAGAGGTTCTGCTCTGTGACGGCGGGGATGGCGATGGCGGGCGGAGTATGCGTGGTAGACTGTGATTGTGTCTTTGTTATACAGGGCGCGGATCTGCCTTTGTGGCACGGCTTCAAGGGGAGCATCTTGGTTGGGTCCGGTTTTTGACCATTGTGTTGGAATGTCGGTCGAGGATGAGGAATATGGAGGAATTGCTGGACCAATTGCGGCTGAGATGCCATGACACTTTCAGCCCAAAGGGCTCAGTGCAAAATGGTGGGGCGGAGCTTCCATTGACTGGCCCTCTTCTAACGTAGACTTAGTAGAAAGTGACTGAACGAGTAATCCAGATAGATTAGTTGTAAGCAGGAAATGGTCAATGCACATTGGAGATAGCATGTGGAATAGAAATGGATATAAGTAACTGATTCACGCTAGACAAGATTGATTGGTGCAAGAGGTATGAAATTCGCGGCATTAAACTATCGAACTGGCGAACTGGCGAATTGTCTCGTTGGGCAGCGGTTTATATACCGTGAATGAGCTCAAGGGTAGCCAGCGCACAGTCCCCTTGAAGGCACCGGTTTCTCGCGCGCACCCTGGACACTGTTAGTCTAACCCTTCAACCGATACGAAGAAGGCGGATTGTAGTCTACAATTCTATTCTATTTCTAGATGCTCAAATTCCAAGCTCTCCCTTATGCCCTCACCTCGCCTCCCCAGGTTCCAGCCTCCATGCTCTCAAAGGCAGTGCTTGCAGCTTCATCGCTGCAGGCCTGATGTACCCCCAAAACGTCACCACGCCTATTATCACACAAACTATATTTGTAATATAATACCCATCCCTGGAGATATTACAGCTTCCGCCACCGTTTATGCACCTGTGCTTCTCGGCCTCGGCGATGCACGAGAAAGGAGTGGTTATAAGGGGGAATTTGAGGTCTGAAGGGGGTGTGAGGGGAGGGTTGCAGGTGGCGATGGTGAAGACATCGACAAGCTTCAGGATAAAGAAACGTGGAAAGGTTCCGCCAAGGTTGGAGACTCTGTGATAGTGTTAGCGAGGAAGAAGGGAGGACAAGAGCATGGTTAAGAGGAGGAAGGACGTACGTAGCAAGGAGAGTCATGTAAGTGCCTCCAATTGCTGGGTCTGCTATTTTGGCATGGAACGCGGAAATGGCGACAAACATGACTGTATTAGTAAAGGTAGAGAAGATGTGCTCGGCGATTACGGTCAAGAGATACCATGTTTGTACACCGTCTTTCGGAAATATCATGACGACTGCTTGTGCCGTGACAGCTGCAATTAGTCTTCCAATGAAGGCCCAACACCAGATGTGGATTGGCGGGTAAGCAGTGGACCAGCGTCCAGCATAGTACCCTAGACCGATCTCAAAGGGGAAGTCGATGAGAACAGTAAGGGCCATATCTTCTTGGTTGAAACCTTTGTCAATGAGCTTGAGGTTTGTAACAGCGTCATTGGCTTGGAAGCCGATTTTGGCGATAAGGTGAATTATGATAATGCTCTGGATATTCCGCAGTTTCAAGATGCCAAGCATACTTTTATAGACTTCTGTGATGCCATCGCGCTCTCGCGTCTTGTCTTCTCGCTTCAGAAGGGCGAGGCCAAGGGTCACCACTAAGTAAGCCCAACCCCAGAACGTGAGATAGCCGCCAAGTGTCAGTACGCCCTTGTCGCTGGGGGAGGAACGGAACCATCGATTGGCAAAGTCGGGTGAGTTGAAGGCGAGGAAGACGGTGTATGAAAGAAAATGGCCGGCGGTGAGTCCAACGGTTTGAGCAGTTGAGGCATAGGATAAATTTTGTGGGGAGATCAGTGTAAGAGCCCAACCTTACTTTTCTGTTAGTTTATGGTAAGCCATGTTTAGGGAGGATTCTGGTACCGTCTACTGCAATATCTTGTGTGGCGCAGAGAAATACTAGGAAAAACCACCACCATGTGAAGTTCCATACCCCGGCGCCATCATTTGCCCCGGCCGCAATCATCATCTCCTTAATTCTACTTCCCAGATATATCATTCCCAACCCGGAGCATATTTGTATAGGCATGATCCAGCTTTTTCTCCTTCCGAGTGCGGGACTCCATACCGCGTCCACGATTGGACTCCATAACAACTTCAACGAGTATGGGTATGACGCTAGAGAGAAGACCCCTATCTGCCCGTACGAGAGGTATGGTTTCAGTAGGAAAGGGACCGACCCAGATGCCAACCCCATAGGTATGCCCTGAAGAAAGTATAACAGCACAAGAAGGAGAAAATTTCGCCGATCTTGTCTAGGTAAATCAAAGAAGCTTGTATTTGGGTTCGGAGTCAGTGGGGTAGGTGGTGGTTGGTCATCAAGGGTGAAGCTTTCTCTGCTCATAAGATGGGCCGTTTGTGAAGTAGCTGTGGGATACTCCAGGGATGGGTGTTTCCGCCGCATTTCGAGATGAGATTCCATTTTACCATTGGCGTGACCGTTTTGACCCCCGGATGCCGTTGATGGAAGCCTATTCGGCACGTTTATCCTTGAAGTTGGGGTTCTGCGTCCCATTTGCGGGTCGTCCAGTGTAGACTCGGATATGGCAGGGAAATTGGACGCCCTTTTCTCAGGATCTGCAAACGACCCAGGTCTTGGCCGCTCCTGAGAAGTACTGGTGCTGTTCAATGCTTGCTCTTCGTCTTTCTCTAAGAAAAGCCCACTGCTCAATCGTTCTTCGTTTGCGAGGTTGAGAAATCCTAATTCCACCTGATGGGGTTCGTGATGCAACGGTAAGACAGTTTCTGGATGTGAGGATGTAATATGTACGTTGTTATAAGGGAAAGGCTCGCCGAATGAGGTAGGCATCCATGTACTAGGAGCGAGTCTTAGGCGCAAGAACTCGCTGGCCTCAATATATCCACTAATTAGTCATTCAGCGCCAGGAACATGCCTCAAATGAGTGCGGCTCAATGAGTGGAGGGTATCGGACGTGAGCATAGCGTCATATGGACAGCAAAAGTAGAGGACACGCTTTGTTTCCCTTGTCACGTGACTATGTATGACCTGGCCTCGTATTTTCTTGGCGTCCATACGAGTACAACAACTCATTAATTACATAAAAACATAATACTGTCATCTTGCAGAAAAAAATATCAGAAACTAGATCTATTATTCCAGGGCTGGATATTCCATATATTCCAATCATGGAAGAGATCCCTTTTTCCGCCAGCCTTGTCACTCGCCCCATTTCCTCTACTATAGCCCACTCGCTGAGTTACACACGCAAATTGTACATGGGAAGGAGAAGGACGTCACAGGAGCGGGTCGCTGAGCATATCGATATCCTGTCCAATGACTTCGTGGACGGCATGATATCTTTCGCGAAAGCTACGGGAGAAGAATACTTAGAATACCAGAGATTAGAGAATGAGCAAATATTCTAGAAGAGAAACAAGTATGTGGCAAAATCGGTTGGGATGATATCAGAAATCTTAGAAATGAGTTTAAGGATTAGGATGTTCCTGGAGGAAGAGTTCCATATGGGAGAGAAACTGAAATACTATATCAACATCTATATGACTATAGCTATAGGTCGATAAGACGAGCAACACAAATGTTTAGGCTGCCAATTTCCTATTGCTACAAGAACTGCGCGTTGTTTAGATAACTCGAATACTCTCATATGATGGAAAACGGCGACCCGGCGAAGTAGAATGCTGGCTTAGCCCAAAACGTATATACCGATTGATTTCTTCCTCTGTCCTTCGATCTTTTGCATCGACAGCCATTTCATGGGAAGTCTTGGAAACCCGTCTTGACATCATGGGTTCGGGGTCATATCTCGTAATCCGAAAGCGCTTGAGTTGTCGTAATCCTCGAGTACCCCAGATGCAATTCTCCCAGTTCGGGCGACGAACCGTAGACTGTGGATATTTCATTTGAAGTTCCAGGTTCTGCAAAGCCACCAGTCCCGCTAACATTCTCCAGATAGTGTCATGCTGATCCATGAATGGTATTATGAGTTTCACGGACCTAATCTGGCAGAGGCATCTTTTGGGGATATCCTCGCAGAAAGTTTTAAGGGTGTCCAACGTGAACGAGAACGTGTTCTTCCCGTAATACAGCGTATAACCATCGTAGTATGCTTGTCGTGAAGCCATCAACAACGCGATTCGAGAGTGCCCGAGAGTCCGCTTTTCGGCCGATGGTTCTTGGCTTCGATTTATAACACGGCCGGAGGGAGTCCTCTGCGGAGGCTTAGGATGGCGGTTGAAACGCTTTCCATGGATCACAATAGGGGTAACCTCGGTGACTGCAATAGACATTATCTCGTTACGGATCTCTGGGGGTAGAGCAAAGAAACGAAATGGAGCTGAAGGGTTGTTGTAGGGGTGGATTTTGCAGGGGCATCTTGAAGGAGGCATGACGGGCGACTTGGAGACATTAGCAATCTGCGATTTCGGTGATATATGGGCTGCAACGTCTCTGCTATTACTGTGTTATACCAGACTATGCAGAACCTCGTGACGCTGAGAGCGTGATCGCCTTAGTTTCCTGCCATACACAGATTTGGGGGGAGGAAAAGGTCATGATCACGATGGAACAATCCATCATGTTGCCAGCCATGGGGTACAGCCGTGTCATTTCTCAAGCTTTTAGTGACTAACAAAATTCATGGGTGAGTGGTGTGGAGGAGCGATCGGAATTCGTCTGGATTTCTACGTCATCCAAATAGGGCTGATGATCATCGCGATAGTTGCTTCAACTTCGTCTTTCAAAATCATTTCTTAGAAGCAATTATTATTCCATATCCTGCTCAGATGTGGCAAGGGAGGTATATATCACTTCATTATGATGCGCCTTCAGGCCATGCAACTGTTCAGAGACTACGGTAATACTATAGTCGGCCACACAACGCCAACACTAGCCGCCTCCAGCGAGGTGTAGCCAATATGGCTGTTCTAGACGGGCATACGCTCTGCATAACAGCCTCAGCCGCGATAGCATACGGGCTATGGCATTCTTGAAAGGCTCTTTCTAAGAGTGTTTCATTCATCTGCTCCTCCTTTTCTAGCGATGCCCGCCTTGTGTTTCGCAAAAACACAGTTCTCAGATCTTTAACGATGTCTGCCGCTTCCTTTCTCCAGATGCTCGCCATGTCGGGCAAGCCTTGTCCAGTGGCAGTTCTCAGTGCTGAGGAAGAGTCCCTCCGCGCTGACCTCTCCGCTCTCCAAGGCTGGGAGGTCGATGCCTGGAAAGCTCAGCTACCCATGTCTACCTTTCTCTTGTTCCGCCCAACGCGCTTCCGCAAAGGGCTTACGCCCCTACACATGATGGCTGATCTATCAACGAGGGTGACTAGACATCTTCAAAACAGGCTCTTTGCTACGTACGTCGTTAAGGGAAAGAGCATGCGTTCTTCCATAGGAAATGGTTCTGTTTGAGTGTGAACCAGTCTTCAGAGAGTCCTCCTTGATCAGGATTTCATTGTCGGGATGGTTCTCCACCAAAGATGAAAGTGGGGTTTCGGGGAGTTGTTCCTCTGTAGTTCTTAATGGAGAATTCTCTTTTAGAGCAAAGTGTACCTCAGAATGGGTACATTGGGAGTCTAATCCATCTGAAAACAATTTATCTTCATGTTCAACGAAAGACGTTGTTCACCTAGATTGCTGCCCACCTAGAATATAATGTTTGGAAGAACTTTTGTCAACCTACAAATGGTATATATAGAATATATGTCTTGAAAGGACTTTATCCAGCCCGAGAGACCTGTCTATCTAACAACCATTGATATTGAAGATGCACCATGCAACGAACCCTAGACGATGAAACGATAGGCGAATGAGAAGCTGGAAATCGTTTCCTTCAAAATCATTGGTCGTTGTTGTCGTTATATCCACTAAGCGTCTTTCCTTGCAGGACGAGAAGCTATGCATACCGAATTCCCCCAAGACAAGGGACTTATTAATCTCGTGCGTCTGGTTGTAGTAGCTGCAGGTTCCCGAACATACAATTTGCAATTCTTCGTGTGGATTAGTGATCAACTATGTTCTATGAACAAGTCCTCTCATTCTGTCCTACCTTGCCTCTTCACTTCCCAATCTCCACTCTCCTGGTCCCGTTCGCCAGGCTCTCCCTTCGTTCTTGCAGACTCTCATGGCTCACTGGCCTTACTGGCTGTGACTTCCCCCTCGCGTCTACCAGATCAGAGAGTGGATTCGGTCTGGACTCGTTCCCGGCCATTATCGACAACATATGGTCTTCCTCAAGCGTCATAAGAACAGGAGCGGCGCCCGGGGGATCTATAGGCGCGCGGGATGGGTTGATGCGGAAAAGACACATTGTTCTGATTGGGGCGGACGGGCTTGGGTTTGGGCGTGGTGTTGCATTGGAGCGGGTGTACGGAATAGGGCAGTGAGATAAGGTTCGAAGAGAGATTCGCGGTGGCGTTGGTGTGGCTAGGTACGAGTACGAGGTGTCGTTGATTGGGAAACACTCAATTTTGGTGGGGCTCTCGGCAAATCCTAAAAACCGGCACAGGTTTCGCAATCAACGATACGAAGACGCAGCCTCATTAACCAGTTCTCTGTACCGAGTCCTCCGTGCTGAGCTGGTGTTGCCGCTTCCACTATGCGTCTGTGGATGACCATATCCGACGCTTCATGATAGTCTTCACGGGGATACTGGCCCGAGGAATCCGAAGCTGCAGTGAATCGGGGCTGGCGAGAGTTTGAGTCTTCTGCAACTTCTCCACTGTCGGTAGGACTTCAGAGAGTAAACATGATACAGGTATTGGCGGCGCTGAGAAAGGGTGCTTTACCCCCAAGTCGACGATTACCGGCGTCAGCCTCACTTTGTGATGCTAATGATTATCATACACTCGTAGGGAAGGCTCGGAAGCTGACGTTGCAGATGGTGCGTCAACAAAGTTTGATCAGGAAGGGCATCCATTCAACGATCCTAAACTTAGTCGTCACTCCACTCATGTAAGGTAGATTAAGGTAAAGTAAGGTAAGCATCATCTTGGTATACTAATCCTAAGGGTAAGGTAATCGTCTCAAATTCACTGAGTTCTGAAATTCAATTGGCCACACGTGAGAAAGAGTATGGTGGTGAGAAGGTCGTAGGTACTGCGTAGAATAATACTCTGAGAGGACTCGGTGGGAAGGAGAAGGCATGTCTGCCATGTGGTCCTCGCGTTTTGCCTCTGTTTGCTGTCAGTATTCCATAAGAACCACTTCTTCATCTCACTTCCTCTTCGCACTACACGATTCCACTTCGCTCTACGTACCGTTTCTGCCTTCTAGTTGTTGATTCTTGTTGGTCACTTTCAACGCAGCTATGTTCCAACTTTCGATCTTAGCCATCTCACTGCTTGCCAGCTCTGCAGCAGCCAAGCTGTGTCAAAACGTCACAATTCCTGTTCAAATCTCTGCGCGTCAAGGAGTCTTCAATGTCCCGACTCTTGTGGGGAACCTTGACGCAACAGTCTTTGCTCAGAACCTCACCAGCATCAGGGGCAACTTCTCGGAAGAATCGCTAACTGGTTACGCCACGATCAAGGGCAAGTACGAGATTAGCGCTAAATTCTGCAAGCCTGATATGATGTTCGGAAAAAAGCCTACTGTCCAAGTCCTCACCCATGGCATTGGTTTTGATAAGACGTAAGTGCGACGGAGGTGGGACGTATCAGTCGCAGCGAGCTTTGTTAGAAACGCTGCTGAGAAGTACTGCTGACGTTATATCGTTCTTCAGCTACTAGGATTTGCCATACAACTTCAATTACAGTTATATCGATGTGGCCGTGGATAAATATGGCTTCTGTACTCTGTCCATTGATCGCTTGGGCATCGGCAACTCTTCCATCGCAGACCCATTGCAGGTCATCCAGGCACCTGCGGAAACGTCGGCTCTATACGAAGTCACAGTGATGTTGCGAAATGGCACCGTACCAAACATCCCTCAAGCCTTTGAGAAGGTTGTTCATGTCGGTCATTCTTTTGGGTCTGTCCTTACCTACGATCTCGTGGCACAGTACCCTAGAGCCAGCGATGGCATCATCCTCACTGGCTACTCTCAAGACGGTGCGTTCTTTTTTCAGACCATCGCAGATTTTAATAGCAAGCTTGCACGTCTGAATCAACCTTTAAGATTCGGTAATATAAGCTCTACCGTTGTACAGCAGGGTTTGTCGATGTTCATCTACCCAGAGCTCGATTCGATTAAGAACTATCTATCAAAGCACCAGATCACGATCACAGAAGTCGAATCAGTTGTCCAGTCCACAGAACTTGGAGACCTCATTACCGGCATTTACCCAACCAGCCTTCCACAAATGCAAAACCTCCCAACCGGATATTTAACCTGGTCAGACGCAGCTTCCAACCAATATGCCTTCTTGTATCCCGGCTTTTTCGATCCGAGGATACTTAATTTCGCCGAATCGGTCAAAATGCCTTACACTATAGGCGAACTTTTGACGATTGGTAGTTCGCCAAAGAGCACCGATTTCAAGGGCCCTGTACAGATTCTTACCGGCAGTAAGTGTTCACGCTCTCACTGAGTTTGAAATTGGTTTTGGCTGACAGCGGCAGACGAGGATGAAATATACTGTGGTGGCGACTGCATGAATACTGGTAATCCGGCTCTTGGATCGATTCCTGCCGCCGCAAAGGCATCATTTCCATCAGCGAAAACCTTTCAAGCGTACATCCAACCCAATACCGGACATGGTATCAACTTCCACTACAACTCCACTGGCGCTTTCCAAGTTATGCAGCAGTTTTTTGTCACCCAGGGACTGGCGTCGTCTTGATTAATGGAGGTAGATTACTTGTGGTAACATATTGCTTTTTGTCTTCGAAATACGCTTATAGTTAAGTCGCTTAATGGATGGGCAAATATTACTGGTGGTAATGCATGGCTTTTCTCTCACGAAATACGCATATAGCCATAGCTCGCTTTACGCTTCATTTGCTACACAACAGAGGGTGATTACCGGTGCATTGACCCTCCACCCGTCTTACTTTTCTCAAAGTTCCGTACGTCAGAGAACGAGGTACTTCATTGATGTTGTTAGAGCTTGTAACTCATATTTCACTTGCTAGGTCACCAAGACAATGAAACATGAATTTGCTCTTGCTTTTTCAAATCAGTTCAAGCCACTCCGCTATTTACTGCACACACGAACAAGAATTTTGATCAATAAAGATATCAAACAATTGCTCAACATCTATCACCGAAGCTACTTCCATTATCTTGTGAGAAGAAATTAGATAACAAAGTAAGCGTTATACCCCTTTTACTAAGACTCCTGCTTGCGATTCCGCCTACGAAGGAGACTATGCATGACCGCTAAAGGTCCTTCTATGTGGGTTTGGCTCTTTTATGACTGTCGTGCGAAGCAATTTACCAGCATCGACGAATGTCTTTCTGGATTTGGCACACGGCACTTGAGCTGGAAACTTGCAGACATGGCCTGCGGTTTCCGGTTTCTCCATCTATACCTGGGGAGATCCATAATCAAATCTACGGCTATGTACTTAAGGCGGAGCAAAGTAGTCAGTCTGACGATGCAGAGCCTCAACGAACGGCTGGGTACTGCAGCTTCGAGATTCACTGCTGCAGGGATTACATCAAGAATTCTTAGGTCTGGTGATGAAGCACCAAGAAGAGAGGTTGCGGTCTATGGTTTCCAAATCGCTATCTTGTCTACGAACCGGCGACTCGACATGGAAGCCTCGAATTATCTCTATGGAACCTACTTGTTTATCCGCATCAGATCAAACACAAGCAGGTTAGAGCAATCGTTTGCGAACTTCGGGCATCATGACAGCCACAAAGGTCCACACCTTACCGTACAACCAAATGGCTATGTTGGTCGATTTCACGTGGCCAGAATGGGCTGGTTCATCTTATCACGAGCTCATCATCGCCCACCATGGTCTTCGGCTGTTTCTTCTTTTGCTATGGAAAGTAGATCTCCGCCAAGAAAACTGTCTTCAAGGGTGCCATGTACACCTGGAAGTCCTCAATACTTTTGGACTCTCGGATCAACAGGTCCAACAACGCCTTTTGGACCCTTGGAAGCAGGTTGTGGATCTCGAGTCCGTCTCAACCACTGGAAACGTCCACCCACACTACGCCGCTGAACTGGGTGGCGACCATAATAGCCCACGAAACTTAGCCTTGAGACGCTCGCACGCTGTACGCATACGTCAGGAGTGGCTGAGAGGTGGGGGAGAGCCTTCTCGGATCTTGATTTCTTAGGTGCTTCCATGTCGATTTGGTTGTTTAGGCGATAAGGGAGGTGAGAAATTTAGGGAGTCTGGTAAGTAGTGTGCTAACTAGAGATCGTTTCAAGCAACACTATCAAGCAGGTGTTCCTTTACGGTAGACCGTTTCCTCTGTTCCTCCATGTGTGAGTTGGAGATGAATGTGGATGCGGTTTGGCTTTGGAGTTTTGGAGCAGTGGAGAGAAAAAGTGCGTGGAAGAGCTGTCAGGTTGTTTATGAAAAGTAATTAGAACTTATTGGATATGCTTGCTCAACGGTACTCTTATAAACCATTAGACAAAGTTCTCACGACTTTCCCATGAGTATGAACCTACCGTGAAGGCATCGTCGATATTGAATTCACTCGAAATGGAAATGCTAGGTCATCACTATCCACAGCAGATATTGCAGCCAATCCTGATAATATAAAAACAATTTCTATCAAGTATTTCAATACATACTCAAACAACGCTACACCACCCCAAAGCACCCGCATATCAATGCAAAACCCCCTAAAAACCTCATGCCAATGTCCCTCCTAGCCATACACATGCACCCCTGAACCCTCGAACTAAACTTTCTTTTTATGACCTCCTTAATCATCCCATTCCTCGTCCAATTGATCTATCAGCCTGTTTTCGTCTTCGGCCCGGGAACCACGCCCGCCCCGGCTGTGGCTCGGGAGCTGGTTGTAGCCTTTGCGGCGAGGGAGGATGCGCGCGCAGGAGGAGGTGGCGATGATGAAGATATCCTAGGTGGAAATAAAAGTTATTTCGGTGTGTAAGAGGGAGGTGGGGAAGGGAGGGGGTAAGAGGGGAGACTTACATTGAGGAAACTGCCTATGCCGGCCCAGATGGCATAATTAGGCAACTGCCTCCAACCCCTCTGATGCATCACCGTTCTCTGATACGCAATACCGCCAAACAGATACACCGCTGCCGCGATCAGGAAGATCACTCCAAACACGCCCGCCGGGCCCAATGTCTGGGGTGCGACACTTGCGCCACCGCACGCAGCCATGGATTTTGCTTCGAAGAAATAGGTGCATTCATCCGGGCTGGCGCCCACAAAGGTAATGTGCACTTTGGGCGCTAGGGAGTCGTGGTCGCAGACGAAGGAGATGAGGGAGGATTTTTGTCGGCGGGTTTCGGAAGGTTTGGAGGGTTTTTTCCTGTCGCTGGGTTTTTTCTTGTGACGGTCTTCATCATCATCATCATCGTTGTCGTCGTCGTCGTCGTCTCTGAGCTTTCGGGCGAGGTTTCGACTGGGTTTCTCTTCACAGTAGCTGCCTTCCGTGTAATTTAGGACTAACTTGCGGCCTCGGAAGACGGGTTTCGAGGACGCTTGCCCTATGGATATTTCGGATTCGCCGTCCTTGTAGTATGCGCTGACATTTTTCCACAAGCTCTCGGGCACATCGATCACATGTTCCAGCTTCTCAATGACGGGAGCGCAGAAGTTGAGCGTAAAGTTTTTTCCGTAGTCGTAGCCTCTGGCGTGCCAGCTTTTGTCCCCGTCATCTTTGGAGGGCTGAACGGTGATGGTGTTGAGGTCGTAGAAAGCGCCCGTGAGAGGGGAGATGATGGTGCACGGCTCGAGGGGGTTTTCGGAGTTGGTCGCTAGAGCTGAGGAGGGAATGAGGGAAAAGAGGACGGAGAGGGGGACGAACAGGAGGGAGTGCCGCATGGCCGCCGGATCTGTAGTAGATTCAAGGGTGGAGTAGTTGCTTGGTGGGTGAATCGAGGCAGCTCGGTTCTGCGTAACGTTCGCTGTCTACTACACTTCTTTCTAATTGGTTGTAAGTTTAATATAAACTGTATTAGTAATAAGAGAACCCTGGAGCTAAGCCCTGCATAATGTAAAATGTACCTTACCTCTATCTATTATTGTTCGTCAACCGTTTACGATTGCAAACCCACTCACATGGGGGAGACGAGTTTTACGTGGCGATAGAATAGCCTTTGCGTTACCATTGAAGCTTGCCAACTAACTACCAGAGATCTAAACGATGGCCAAGACTGAGCGTAATGTGAGTCCTGTAGAACCCATATATGGCTTCGAATTCGGTGGACCGTAAGCCGCTCTTCGCAGTGCTCATATTTCCTTCTATCTAATTGGGACGTAGTCTTGGAGCATTCGCAACTTCGTTCGGCCTACCACTGGTATGCTACCTGGCAGCTTTCCTTTGCAACGACAAAACAGGCTGCCCTGTACCGTCAGCTCTGCATCCCAAGAGTCTTACTCTTGTGAAGCTAAAGGAAGAGACGGGATGGCCTCAGGATGGGATATTTGGGCTCGCTAGCTTCAAAGTTACGGCATGGGTACTGGGGTACTATTTTTTGAGCTTGGTGCTGCTAGCAGTGCTCCCGGGCGTTGAGAGCGAGGGTGTAGAGCTCAAGTCGGGAGGAATACTGAAGTATAAGTTCAATGGTACGTCCGGAGTGATATTCTGGAGCCAGTCACTAAGTCCACACTGTTGACAACATTTACCAGCCTTCAGCTCAGCAGTAGCTGTTCTTACTGTCGCGCTGGCCGGTACAATTGTGCGAGGACCAGACTTTCCCCTGTGGACCTTTATCTGGGACAATTATACCCAATTGATAACCGTCAACCTTGGCATTGCGTTCTCTCTCGCATGCTTTGTCTATGTTCGGAGCTTTTCGGTCAAGGCAGGTAATAAAGAGCAACGCGAATTGGCAGCTGGGGGACATTCGGGCAATCTCATCTATGATTGGTTTATTGGTCGAGAACTTAACCCTCGCGTAACCCTACCTTTTTTCGGCACGATTGATATTAAGGAGTTTATGGAAGTACGGCCAGGTATGCTTGGCTGGATGCTGCTAAATCTGGCTTTTATTGCCCACCAGTACAAGCTTTATGGACGCATTACCTACAGCATTGCCTTGATTACCGGCTTTCAGGCCCTTTATACATTGGATGCATTGTGGATGGAGCCAGCAATCTTGACTACAATGGATATCACCACCGATGGATTTGGTTTCATGCTTGCCTTTGGTGATCTCGTATGGCTACCGTTCATCTACTCCCTGCAAACACGCTATCTTGCCGTGTATCCCGTGGATCTCGGATTTACTGGAGTCGCTGGTATTCTTGCGGTACAGGGCCTTGGTTACTGGATTTTCCGTGCCTCGAACAACCAGAAGAATAGGTTTAGAACAAACCCCAAGGATCCGCGAGTTGCTCACCTGAAGACCATGGAAACTGCGTCAGGCAGCAAGCTCCTTGTCTCCGGCTGGTGGGGCTCAGCAAGGCATATTAACTACTTGGGTGATTGGATAATGGGCTGGTCCTACTGTTTACCAACTGGTATCGCCGGATACGTGGTTCGACAAGGCCCAACATTTTCAACGGGGAATGTCCCAAAGCCTGCTGATGGATCTGTACGTGGGGGTACCGCGATGGGTACCCAAATTGTACAAGGCGAAGCTAGAGGTTGGGGAATGGCAATCACCTACTTTTACATAGTTTACTTTGCTGTCCTCTTGATCCATCGAGAGATGAGGGACGAGGAGAAATGTATGAGGAAGTACGGAAAGGATTGGGATGAGTATAAGAAGAAGGTGCCTTGGAGAATCCTTCCGGGTGTCTACTAGTTGAAAACAGAAAGTCGCTCAACACCTTTGCTCAGCTACAATGCTGAATGCAACGGCGTCATTCAGATTACAAGCTACTGGTTTCATCCACGTTTCAACGCGATGTCGAAAGACATGCTTCGAGATGGTGGTGTTTTACATTTTCTCAAAGACACGCACGCGTCGTGGCAGTGACTCATTCGTTAGCGGTTGGAACTTGGGGAGAACATAATCCGCCGTAATGCACGTGTGACTCCCATCTACATAAGCTATATTCCGTACATAAGTCGAAACGTCTGCATAAGGCGTTTCAGATGACAAGCCTGAACCGACAAACACGGCGACACACGACGCGTCGAGGGCAAACTTTCATCTGTTCCGTTCAGCCTCGATCGATACTTTGCCGCATGAGAAGCGCGGGAGGCGACAGGACTATGACCGCGAGCGATGAGAGCTGAAAGAGTCCCGGAGTCTCCTGTGCGGGTACGGCGCGAGCATCCAGAACAGGACGAGTAAACCATGCACAGGAGCGTGGCGCGTGCATTGGTGTTGTAACCAACATCTTTTGGCAATGGCATGGATTGGTCCCTGGAGACGTAACCTTGGCTCTGGGTTCACCCGCTTGGGATTGACCTGACCAGGCTGGGCCACAGAGGCAAGAGATATCTTACTGGATACCATCATCGGGTTGGGAACTTTATTGTGCCTCGTGACAGTTGTTCGGCGCCTCTCTGGTTGCGGTGGTGCATACGAATTATGCATGGCTGTTGAGTGATTTATGCTCGAGTTGCCAAATATAGGTAAGGCAGGTGTAATTGGAAAAACCGGCTATCCTCGGGACAACACTTTATGCTCTGCACAGCCTCTCTCAACAGGGAATAGTCAATGCCGAGCCATGTGCAGTATCATCGATGTCTTTGCAGCTTCAATAACGTACTACTGCAGCATGGACGCGATGATATCGCGGTGATGTTACAGAGTAGAGACTCTTTGTGCTGCTGACTCAGACAGCAAGAAGCGGGGAAGATCAGATATGGACGTTGAACCAACCAGGCCTCATAGCAGGGATCGTATCTCAAGCTCCGTTCAACCGCAGAATCGTCAGCGAATCTGATTCTAGAAGCTTGTACAACCCACACGAGACCTTGTTGGCTAGAGGATAAGCATCTTGTCCGGATGGCATCGAGTGGTCATGCGCTCTTCGTCCCCATCACACCCACTCACGGAAGCCCTTGAGATTCCCGACGACTGTCCTCGAAGGAGTAAGAATGCCGTTGGCTCCAGCTGGAAATGAGAAATATATGGACCGGTTACAATATCCAAGCACCAAGCTCCCTGCCTCCGCACATTATTATCATGGCTGCTGCCGCCATCAGAACCCGCCGTCTTCGTAATAATCTTAACAGGAGTCTTTACCCACGCTGAGAGGTGTTTCACATTAAGGCCAGAAGCAGTGACGCGGTGGGACCTCTGTTGATTAATTCACATAGGTGCCATGATCATTATGCAATGCAAATCATCAAGATCCACGCTGTGGACAGTGGCGCTTGTTTCTTGGCCATGGATCTTTCTATATCGGCGTATAAGAGATGGTCCTACTGTGGTAGAGTCTTATACCTGGAATAAAGTAATGTGGTATTCGGTAGTATCGACTGCACCGCCACATCAAAGTTGCGGCCAATTCCTCCCCGAGAGTCCAGATCTGCCAAAGTGCGGAGTATTTCTATTCTAATCGATCATCATGATTGTTCATGATCAACATGTGTAGTAATCTAACTTCCACAAGAAAATGCAATTTTACATCTCACGAACCATAGCGTGCCCACTGCTGGAGGCAAGAGACGGAGGCTACCACAGATCAGCTCGAGTCCTGAGGAAGCCATTGCTTCTAGCTGCATGCAAGACGCCACTCGCCCCGTCACCAATCTGGGCTGGGCGCGTTGACTATCGTGCCCACGCTTCGGCTACCCAGTGCCTAAAGCAGGGCCTGGCGCGCGACCGCAGCTTTGACTGTATGCAACTACTGTATATGTGCACACTGCATAAACACCCCAGCTAGGACTTGCAAATGGACGATTCTAAAGCTAAAAACCCGCTCTTTGGCATCGACTGCGCACGCCCCGCCTAGACGCCAATTCGTGATATAAGGGAATCCTGTTCCCGCCTAAATAATGCTGTCTCACTCGTTCTTCGGTGCATCACCGCCTTTTTCCACCATAACTCTCCTCCTTCTCCCTCAAGGCGTGCAAAGTATTTCCCTTGTCTTGGGACCGCCGAATAATTTACTTTTACTACCTTATCATCTTTTTAACTGTTTTTATTATATTTAAATTTCTCATCCGCTCCATGTCCCCACGCCTCTAACCAAATACCCAATCTGTACCGCCGCCACAACGACCCACTATGCCCATACAACTTCTACCAGCTTCTGCTGCTGCCTTCGCCCCGCGGGCAGCACCAAATGTCGTTCTCAATACCAAGGTCGATCCATGGTTAACAGCAACATTGAAGAGAGTGAATCGGGTAAAGAGACCTCTGAATAGCGTACCTCAACATTTGCGGTGTTTAACCGACACCCTCGCCTCGCCTGCGGCCATATGGACTCTTTGCTCGGTTATGCTCACCAAGGCCCCCGATGCTCAGCTCCGAAAGGACGAGAATCCCTTGATCGAGGCTCTCTTCAACTATCAGCTTGTATACATCGAGGCTTATGTTGTGCATGTCGACATGGTTTCGCAGAATGAAGTCGCGTTCAAGCTAACACCTGAGACGATCGAGTCGCTGGTAGAGTACCACAAAGAAGTTCATTCGGTGGACACGGCTGCCAGTACATGGAACTGGTCTGAAAAGGAAGCCCAACTCAAGAAATTGCAAGAAGACTTCGTGCAAGCGGCAAACAGATTTGTTTATCGTACGAATGCTATGGCTCTGGAAGGCATGGAAGAAGACGGCGCTGGTGAGCTGCTATGTGGGCGGAGCGAGGAGGTGAAGTCTGCTATCATGGGCTTATTCCTACCACTCCTACCGCCTCCACCAAGGCTCGTCGACGTCGTCCGTCCCACACCACTTCTTCCGAGCTCCACTGGCGCTGAGCACTGGTGGCAGCCGGCCCAACTTCCTTCCAACTCTGTGTCCAACTGGAATGGCGTTCCCTCGAGTCCTAGCACGATGTCATCAGGAGGTTCTTCAAACACTTGGGCGAGCATGGGCCTCAACGAACTCCAGCAGCTTCCTTCACCGACACCGTCGTTTAGCCAGCCGTATACGAGTGCATGCGATAGCCCACCCCAGTACTACAGCGCACCAATGACTATGGCACCCATTCCTCAATTGCCATTACCCAGCCTGTTCATGCAACAGCAATGCAGCACGAGCGTTGGATATGGGGGTTTTGCTTGGGACCGATATCAAGACTTCGCCTTGCCAATGTCGTACGCGATGTGACGGAAGATCAGCTACGCAAAACATCTTCTCCACAGCATTGACGGCGTTCATGAGGCTTAAAGCGAAATTCTTCGCAGTATACACAAACGAACACACGATGTCTTAAGCGACCGTTCAGATACCTTCATGGGCAGGCGTTATATCTGATTACTCGATGCGGACTAGAGCCGGATACCCTTCGCATTATTTGCATTAACATTTTATTCCTGCGTTTTTCTAGCGAGCGTTGCTGTTTTTATTTTACTTTTGCATCTCGGTTCGGCCGGTCCGATCCACGTACATTCTATGATCAATGCTTCGGGAGGTTTGCGATTCCTGCATTATACAAGATGGTGGAGCCTCACGGCTATAGAGCAGGTGGATGTCTGTCACAATTCGGCGCCTCTGCCTGATTGTTTAATTTTGTCGTCTTACAAGGGAGTTGCACTCAAAGGTCGTCGGGCTTGCCCAACCTGAGAGGCGGCATACCTACTTGTCTTTCCACTCTGGTACTGCGTACCAGCTGGCATCTATATGGTGGTGGGAGACGACGGCATATAAAGGGATAGTCGGCATCTGGAATGCCGATATAATGTTTGGTCTACATGTTACCAGATGGAGGTCGGGAGGGGATTCGGTGGATTGCGCATTGGGATTTCGTCAGTGGCGGAGCTCAAGAGAGGATCAGTGATCATCTTTGCGGTCTACAGGGCCTTCTACCGAGTGAAGCTGGCGGCGTGCGGACTTGTAGGGTCGCCTCCTACACTCAGGACTGGTTCCAGAGGTGCTTTTTATTGATTGAGAGGAACAAGGTGCAGGTCCGGAGCTGAGCTCTTTACACATTAGTAATACAAACATGGAATCCCTGAATTCCACTACTATATCATACAGTTTGGCATATCCAATGATGGCTCGCTCAATGTTGCATGTGGTTTACGAAGCGTATCTTGTGGTACCGTACTCACAAAATCTACCTACGTAAAGCGTGAGGGTACAGCCAAAACAGGCAAAGCTTGCACAGATGACGTAGGTACCTTTTCTTGTGCCAATGAAATCCTACTCCAGGACTCTGTCCATAAGCGAACACCGTGTCGATATATTCACTCACTTTGCAATTGTGGCTCTTATCTTCGCTGTGATTATGCTGGTGACGCTATACATGCTCTCCTACGAGTACCAATCACGAGATCATCGACCCCAAAGACCTTCAGTTTCTACTGAAGAGCTCTTAAAAAATTTACATACATACTCTTCAGGGAGGAACCCTCGGAAGTGATCTCAGATACAAAACCCAATTTCTTCCTATCTTCGAGCATGGCGGCCCTCCACGCAGCCCTGCAAAAGCTCGGCCCCACACCTTTCTCTGCCGTACACAAGGACGAACTACAAGCCAAGGATTACCTCCAGGATTGCTTTGCCAAAGCTCAATTGATCATCGACTCCGTTCCTCTCCCAGCTATCGAAGACACGATCACCCGCGCACGATCCAATACCGTCACCTCTAACGCGTCATGCGCCTCAGAAATTTCGATATCCTCGGCCCGCTCAGATCCCATAGACCCTTCGAATACAGTCCTGCAGAAAGAATGGGGCAAGCCTTACAAGTTGTCCGCGAAGGATAACCCGCTTGGTATGGCTGTATACAAGTTGGGTGCCAAGGATGGTAAGGGTGCATGGTTCGCACGAAGAAGTGTACATCAGGGCTTGGGGTTCAAGAAGTGGAAGCTTGGCTTGCAAAGCGAGTTTCCGGAGAGTTTGGAGATACAGGGAGCTCCGGGGGAGGGAAATATCAGGGGCATAGGAGGTGAGAGGATTGTTGAGAGGATGGTAATCGATGGAGTTGGTAATATCGAAGGTCTGTCCTCCCGTCTTTGCGCAATATCGGTGCATAGTTCGATATATCGCCTCGGTGGTGGAAACTGACATGTACCTAGTGTATCATCTGTCCGCACAATTTCCTGGTCCCACTACGCCCCGCGACTTCGTCACTCTCCTCATCACTTCCGCTTCTGCTCTTGGTGATCCAGAGTCTGCATCTTCAATAACATCTCCCGAAAACGGACGAAGATTGAGGACTCCCCCTTTTAACAACCGGCCAAGGCATTTCATGGTAGTGTCAAAACCCTGCATACATCCGGATTGCCCCGAACGACCTGGCTTCATACGAGGATACTACGAGTCTGTCGAGTTCATAAGAGAAATACCCATGAAACCTAAAAGGTCATTATCTTCCACAGATCTACTGAAGCACAGGAACGGGAGAGCAATCTCTCCATCTTTGGAAAAAGCCGCGCTACTTAGCAACGCTGAACAGAAGCTAAACGACGGAGGGGCAGACCGTGATATGGCTGTATCAGCAGACGATAGTGTGCTGGCAGAAGGCCGGGCGCGCGGTAGAACAATATCCTTCGCAGGATCCAGAGGGGCAAAAGCAAAGGGAGAGGCAATGGACAACCCAGATGACTTTGACGAAACGTCTGAGGAGAACCCTGTAGAATGGATCTTAGTGACACGAAGTGATCCAGGAGGAAGTGTGCCACGATTCATGGTTGAGCGAGGAACGCCATCTGGTATTGTTGGAGACGCCAGCAAATTCTTGGATTGGGCTTGTAAGAAGAAACACCCAGATTCGGAGGACGAGGCAGAACTTGTTGGAGGCCATACCAATCACGCGAGAACGGATTATGAAAGGGCAACCGCCTTTGGAGCGCTACAGAGCGACGGCCATTTAGCAGGTTTAGATGGCGCATCGGAGATGTCCAACTCTACTTCGATGCCACAAGATGACATGCCCGTGCAGCCAGGACTTCAAGTACCAGGGCAGACCCAGCAGGGGGGCTTGCTCTCGAGTGTAACCAACGCCGCATACGCCGGAGTTGAAGCTTATGCGCCTCAGACAGTGATAGACCATTTGCTCGGTCACTCACGATCTGGTTCCGCATCTACTAGTGCGACGAACCTACCTGTGTCTGCTCTTCCTAATGGAACCAAAGACGCCGAAAGCTCTTCAATAATTTCCGAGGCAAGCGTTGATTCTTTCGCCAGCGCCGAAGAGGGTTTCAATGATTCACAGTCCACAAAATCCGCTAGCTCCTTAACCACCTCATCGAACCTCAAGGATTATCCGGGCATGTCACAGCACGAGAAAGAACTGGCAAAGCTCTCTGACCGTAAGAAGGCACTAGACTCAAAACTTTCCAAAATGCGAGAGAAAGAAACGAAAGATAAGGAGGAGTTAACTTCCAAGGAGGAAGAGCGGATTCGTAAAGCTGAAGAGAAACACGCTCGTGAAATCCAAAAGCAAGAAGAGAAGTACAAAAAGGAAGTGGCAAAGTTAGAGGCCAAGAGGCAGAAGGACGTAGCGAAAGAAGAGGACAGGAAAAAGAAGGCGCTAGACAAAGATGAGAAGGCTCGACTAGCGCGAGAGAAGGATGAGGTCAAACAAGCGTTGGAGGTTGTGAGCAAGGAGAGAGATATCCTCCGAGAGCAAGTGGGCGCACTGCAGAAAGAAAACACGGCGCTCGTAGCGAAGATAGGGAAGCTAGGGGAAGGAAGAGATATGTTGAGAGAGGTTCAAGATGAGGTCGTTGGAGCTAGAAGCCGGAGCTCAAGTTTGAAGAAGGGGAAGGGAGCAGGTGTCGAAGCCACTGTCCTGGGAGGTGGAAAGAATGAATGAGCGGGGAAGGTGCCATTACGATGTACGAAGACGATGTCGGCAGCATTGAACGCATGAAGGAAGAGGAAGTCAGGATTGCACATATTTAACATGTTGGTTGGTTACATGGCATTTGTGTGGGACCCGGTAAATACTCTCCTATTTTCAGGAAAGAGACTTGTGTTTTGCATTTGAAGTCTTGTCAAACCCGTCAGATACCTACCGTTTACTTGCCACTACTTTTGCAGTCTGTTTCCCCTGTCAGATTGGCGAGAGATTTAGCGTGACCGCTAGTAGATCCCTAGATCTCTAGATCTCGTGACATCATTATTGCCATACTGCCTTTACTTGCAAACCCTATCTAACGTTCATTCCCATTTGTACCTCAGCTTCTCCTTTCAAGACCGTTGCGCTGCTTCATTACCAGCGCTTCTTGTGCGGCGCACGTGGATACAACTGTCATGACTTCAAAACCCAGAGTGCTGTACTGGTTTCGAACTGACCTCCGCCTGCATGACTCGCCAGCCCTGAAAGCTGCCTTGGATCTCAAGCCTGAATGTCTGTATCCGGTCTGGTGCTGGGATCCTCATTATGTCTATCGCGCTAGGGTAGGATCGAACAGATGGCAGTTTTTGTAAGTGAGTTCTGCGAGGGTGCAAGATTTCCTGTCTCTTGTGGCTGGGTGCACGAATCAATACTAATTTTTTGTGGATTTCATCCAGACTTGACTGCCAATCTGACCTCTCCTCTTCGATAACGAAATTGAACCCGAAGTCAAAGTTATTTGTCGTCCGAGAAGCTCCGCAAATTGTCCTTACAAAGCTTTTCAAGGCCTGGAAGATATCGCATCTAGTTTTTGAAAAGGATACAGACGCATACGCGCGAGATAGAGATACGAAGGTTCTAGAAATGGCGGCAGAGGCTGGAGTGGAGGTTATTGTCAAAATGGGAAGGACCCTGTATGACCCAGATGAGCTTGTCAAGACGAATGGAGGCAAGCCAACAATGAGTATTACTCAAGTCCAGAATGTATGAAGGCTGCCTTACTTCGTCCACGGTAAGCTTACAATCTCCAGGCAGCCAAAAAGATCGGTGACGTCCCACGCCCCATTCCCGTTCCCAAATCCCTCCCCAACCCCGGTGACACCACCCTCGACTTTCCCCAAGATCAACCCTCTCCAAACCCCGACTTCAACAATGCCCAGCGTTCCGAACCCGACAAATCCTACGCCCACCTCGCCGGCCCTGGGCACGACTTCGCCGTCCCCACCATGTCCGAGCTCGGCCTCAAGCCAGCAACCACCACCAACCGCGGCGGCGAAACCCGCGCCCTCGCTACGCTCAGTCGCATTATCGCAAACAAGGACTACACCGCCACCTTCTCCAAGCCTGCCACCGCCCCCACGGATTTTAGACCACAATCGACCACCCTACTCTCCCCCCACCACCATTTCGGTTCACTTTCCGTGCGAGAGCTTTACTGGCGCGCTCAAGACGTCATGGACGCGTACCCTAAGGGTAAAGCCAGCACCATCCCAACGAACCTCATCGGCCAGCTGCTCTTCAGAGACATGTATTTCGCTGCACAAGCATCCCTCGGCTACTCCTTTGCCCAAACCGCCGGGAATTCCCACGTCCGCTTCGTCCCCTGGCATCTCCCTTCTGTCGTCTCCCCCTCCACCGGCCTCGTCACTGGTGCATACACTATCGATTCTGCAAAAGTAGAAACGTGGTTCCAGCGCTGGAAATACGGGCGTACAGGATTTCCCTGGATCGACGCGCTTATGCGACAACTGCGACAAGAGGGATGGATCCACCACCTCGGACGACATGCCGTAGCGTGTTTTTTGACGAGGGGGGGGTGCTATGTTGATTGGGAGCGAGGAGCGGAGGTATTTGAGGAGTGGTTGATCGACCATGAAACGGCATGTAACGCGGGGAATTGGCAGTGGTTGAGTTGTACCGCGTTTTACTCTCAATTCTATCGCTGTTACTCGCCGATCGCGTTTCCGAAAAAGTACGATAAAGGAGGCGCGTTTGTGAGACATTTTGTGCCCGAGTTGAAGGATTTCCCGGACAAGTATATTTATGAGCCGTGGAAAGCCCCCATAGCCGACCAGAAGAAGGCGAAATGTACCATCAAGGGCGATGGGAACGAGCCACAGGATGAAGTATACGACCCACGTGATACCACGGGTGGGACAATAAAAACCTACCCAAAGCCCATGTTCGACTTCGACCAGCGCCGCACCATCTGCATCGAAGCCCTCAAATCCGCCTACAAAATAAATCTCTACGGCGACGACCCCCGTGTCAAGGACGGCACCTGGAAATCTCTCTTCCCCGATTCTGCCGAGGGCCCCACGGAAGGAAATGAGCCCCCGTCCGGCGCTGGCGGGCAATCTGATGGGCCGACGCGGGAGGTTGGTGGGGAAATGAAGGGGGAGGCGTTGCGGGGGAGGGGAAGGGGCAGAGTGAGAAAGGACGTTGATACCGAGAAGGAAGACGGTGGTGTCGATCAGGATGAGCGAGAAGCGGCGGAGGTGGGTGGGGAGACTAAGGGCGGAGAGAAGCAGGGGGTGGGGAAGAGAAAGAGGCAGAGACAGGTGACGCTAGATGGGATAGTTGAGAGAGGAGGGAAGAGGGGCAGATAGGGGAGGGAGAGACGGATCTGATATGCAGAGGTCGGTGGACTAGCATCCCACTCCCGCCCTCCTCCAAGCTTCGAAACCACCACCCATCCCAACTGCACTCATTTAACACCGACCCTCACCAAAACACCCAAGCTCCTCCGTCCCGCCCCAACCCCGTTGGCGGTAAATAGACAGACGGATGACTCCAGATGAGCCGTTCAACGGGAGGAAAGGGGGTGGGAGTGGCGGGTTGGCAGTGGGAGTGGTGATGATGGTTTAAGAACCAGAGGGCGAATGGGGGGGTTTTGGGAGATGTGGGAGAGTGGAGAGTGCTGTGGGCGGAAGAAGAAGTGTTGAGTTGAGGTTTGTGAGGGTGAGAATCGGTGCCTAGGTTAGTATATAGAACGCAATAGACTGAAAAAGTCGAAAGAAGAAAGTTTCATCTCTGCCCCCCTATTTCCCTGCTTGCAAGGTCCCTTTCCCCCCGCCCCCCGTCAGATAAACTGACTCGGTTTGATATGCACAAGGGGGGAATTTTCTTGGGAGCATGGGAAGGGGTTGAGTTGTTGAGAGGGTATCTTTTGTGAGATGGGATTGTGGGAATGTGGGGGGGAAGGGGGACGAGGCTTAAATAGAAAAGAAAAGAGGTGGGATTTAGTGGAGAAATAATAAAAAACTACATGGTTGATACGAATCCCGACTTCTTCTTCTTCTTCTTCTTCTTCTTCTTCCTCTTCTTTTCTGCTTCCTTGAAGATTCAGTCACAAAGATCTCGATTGGATCTATTATTCTATGCCTAGACGTTTCAAAGCCCAACGATGACCCTGCGAGCCACTTGCACCGAAATGCGGCCAGCGTCCCTTGGATTGCTTCACCGCTTTTTGGCGGGACATGATGATTCGCTGCGTATGAATCAACAGAGCGCTCGGAACTTCTCGATTGTGGCGCTGGTGGAGTCGCTGATCGAGGCGCTGATCGAGGAGGCAAACGCAGGCTGTTGTTGGTGACTGTTGTTCGGAGTTTAGAGTGGGTTTCAACGTAGACTCCAAGTGGGAAATTGGATTCAGGTGGGCGGCTTGGTTTGGGTCCTAAGATATTGGGGCTTTGGCCAAGAAGGCTGGACTGAACACTGGCTTGGCAGACACTGCGGCCGTTTGCATTGTGGACATTAGGTTCTTTTATCAGGATTGGGCTTCTTGAAGTACCTGATTTGTGGCGATAGTCTTGGGAGGAGAGTTTCTGTCAACTGGGAAGAGGTAAGGAGTTGGTTGTTTGGCCATAGTTCTCCCAATTGCTTAGATTCCCCGACAAATCAGTCTCCCTTCAGGATGAATCCGCAAGAACTTATCGTGGACTTTTTCGGTGTAGAGCAGAAACAAGGCGTTTAACGACCAATGCCAAAGAATGCTGGATTACATTCGTAAATGCTAGGCATCATCCTGCACCAGCATATTTCCAAATAACACTCAATACCTCTATGGGGACATCCGAAGTGTATCTCTTTGTTGAGTGAAACCGCCAGCGTTGTGCCTTCCCTCTCACCTATTCGCTCTTTTCACCCAGCCGCCAATCTCACACGTCTCCTCCGCTGGAATACCATCATCAGCATACCTACGGTTGTTCTTCTACCCTTACCCAGTCTCTTACCACCCGATCACGGCTCTCCACCTTCGCCTATGATGTCTTTGCCTTTAAGGTTTGGCTGGAATTCGCTGTTGAACTTAAGACTCTCGATCGAGGTCAAACGTTCAGAGCCAACAGAATTTACAGACTCGGTGTCGCCTATTTTCGCTGGTAACAGTCGCATGACTGAAAATGAACGTCGTACGATGTTTAATGATTCGTATTTTTTTAATTTCCAAAGCGTAGGCACGCTTCTCAACGAGGACAAATATCTCCTGAATGAGCTGTCATTTGTCGTACTGTTATACATCATACAACAAATAGACAATATATAGACAATATATAGACCGAACGTTCGGAAACTTATCAGTTTCATCAAGTAGGTCTCGACCCTTTCTTTCAACCATCTTTGAGAGGAACCCTTTGATATTCAAGGGCGAGATTCGCGTACTTCGGGGCATCTTGAGTCTATTGATAGCTCAAAACGCCTATTACGACATCCTCAAGCATGTTGTAAAGGCTGGGCTTGAGTAGTCCACAGTGTGCCCAAGTATTTCTTTCCGACTAGCCCCGAGTTAAACATGGTAAATATCCTCGAATATTTCATATCGAGCTTTCTTGGCTGTAATTGTGCCAGGTAGAGGATCTGTAGTAAAGAGTCTTTCTTTCGGGTCGCTCGTTGGTGCATTATTCCTCCATTTGTGGGTGATGCTTTTACATAGTTAAGCAATCTCACTGCAGCATTCACCGCTCGGCAGAATTGGTTTCAACCACTGCAAAATTCAATAATCGTGACTCTTTTTCACTACGAATAATCTTCGGCTATATATCTCCCATACTTCAACCTTGCGCATACTTCTTTAGGTATATCATTCGTCTCAGTTCTTCTCCCCAATTGTCATGGTGAAGCCTACTATCCATCTGCGCTCAGAATGCAAGCCTCTAGAGTACCGCTCAGCACGTACATTCTACACATTTTTTGTATGTTCAGGATGAACTGCTGATAGAGTATCAGTCACGCCCTCGACGGCGAAAGCCCTTATTGGAAATGGTTATACGGTCGACGTCGAGCGCAGCCCGGCCCGTATCTTCAAAGATGAGGAGTTTCAGGCTATAGGTGCAACACTTGTGCCAGAAGGATCTTGGCCTACTGTGCCACACAGCCACTTGATCATGGGCCTGAAAGAACTCCCCGAAGACGACACTCCTCTACCACATACCCATATCCAGTTTGCGCAGTGAGTTACCCAAAGCTGGTCTTTGCTTCAAAGCCAGTGACTAAGGTCAGTCATCCAGCTGCTATAAGCATCAAACAGGTTGGGAACGGACCCTCCGTCGCTTTCCCCTCGGCGGTGGGACGCTGTACGATCTAGAATTCCTCACCAATGAAAGGGGCACGAGAGTTGCGGCCTTTGGATATTCAGCGGTACTCATGGCGACCGTCTAAATCTACATTGCTGACGAGTAACAGGGCTACTGCGGTGCTGCCATTGCCCTTCTCAATTGGTCCCATCAGCTTCTTCATCCTGCCACGCCCCTCCCTTCAGTGTCTGCATATCCGAATGAAGATGCTCTGAATTCAGATGTCAAATCTGCACTTAAAAAAGCATACCCACTTGCTAAGCGCTCACCTCGAGTACTGGTAATAGGTGCGCTAGGAAGGTGTGGGCGTGGTGCTGTAGACATGTGTAAAAAAGCTGGCCTCCCCGATTCGGACATCATTCAGTGGGACATGGCGGAGACAGCGAAAGGTGGTACGTTCAAGGAGATTGTAGAAGCCGATATCTTTGTCAACTGCGTCTACTTGACTTCGGCAGTTCCACCTTTCGTTACACATGATACCCTGGCCAGTCCGGATCGGCATCTCAGCGTTGTCTGCGACGTGTCCTGTGATCCGAATTCGTCACATAATCCCGTGCCGATTTACGATACATGGAGTTCGTTCTCTTCACCTACACTGCCTGTCAAGGTTACTAGCGATCCGCCACTTAGTGTCATCTCAATCGACCATCTCCCGAGTCTTTTACCAAGAGAAGCGAGCGAAGCCTTCGGTGCAGATCTGTTACCGAGTCTGCTTTTGCTAGACAAGAGAGAAGAGGCTCCAGTGTGGATAGGAGCGGAGAAACTGTTCCACGAGAAGGTCAAAGAGCTACCAGGACATGGAGGCTCACAATCATGACCAAAGTCCCGCAGTACTAACGATAATAGTTGATCTCTACTGTACAAGTAGTCAAGTGGTGACGCCCAGGTAGCAGGTCCACACCCGAAATTCGCATACTACTCACCAAACACATAGGATTATCAGCTCTACAACTCATTGACCATTGAAAACATATCATCGACTAGCGAATTATCCCATTTGCTGTCTCTGCAACACTCGAATACCGCGAGTCGCCTTGTTAAAGGCTCGATCAGTTAACAATTCAGCGGTTGGGGCGCATCTTGCTCAGATGCTGATTCTTTTCAGGGCTGATGCGAGGCTCGAACTGTAAGCCAAAGGTTGATTCGGGACAGCTCGAAATCGGTTACAGTATTTTCGATTGCCAAAAGCCAGCTCAATGAAGTACATATTGGATTATTCGAAAAGACTAAAGTTTAGCACAGTACTTCAGAGATCTGTCCCCATGCTGCCTTCAGACGGAATTATCTATCATGTTTGTTATTTATGATGCTCAGGAGTTCCGATCTTACATACCTGGCCGTGGGATTCTTCGTTCAATGTCTGAACCATATGAAAAACTTCCCTCTTGACTCTAGCAAGAATGCCTCAATCATGTCCTCGGCCATTCAATGGTACTTCTCTACTCAGTTACTTACAGATATCGTGCAAGTTATCTTATAAACCTGGATCGATATGCATAACGATGGGAGAGCACGTACAAAGTGTTGTGGTGGTCCAGCCTCCCAAGAACTAACATTTGGGGTTATCCTTGGAATGTCGTGTATTTCTAACAAGTTCATTATTACTCTCGTTCGAAGAATTCCTGCCGACCATATTTGTGTCGATATGAACAAGCAACTTGGTCATCGAAAGACTACATGAGGGAGTGCATACAGTTCTACCATAGCATAGTAAGAAGAAAACACCGATCATAGACCTATTTAAACAGAGATCATTGCCTGTAAGTGGCCAAGAGTTACTAATCAAGCACTTGCATCCCCATTTCCCCATGGGAAATCAATCATGACTCTCTTGCCACGGTGATTGATAGAGCGCAAAGCACTAGGCCTCCTTCTCAAGGTTACGGAAATGGCTCTTGTTCAAGTAGGTAGCCTGCTATAATCCAAAGGACTTCAAGACATCGTTTAGAAAGCATCATCCAAGGCTATTCGTGTCTCATTACTGGCATGTCCGATCTCCTGAGGGTTTGTTTATGCGCACATACAATTCGAATTCCACGCCCGGAATAGTAGAAGTCCTACTTTAACCGTAATTGGGTCGAATGCTCGTCCACAGCTATCAGTATCAGTTGAACAATCGGGCTTTAGGGCAAGTTGGCTCGGAGTTTCGCTTGTTACGCCGAACTCGAATTGGACTAGCTGCATCAACCCTCGGCGTGACTCAGACAACTACGCAGATGAGACGAAATGCGTCTTGATCTCTTGCCCATCTTTCAAACGTGGACTGAATAGGAAGATGTCAGACTCATATTCAACATTGCCAGCGGGAGCGACAGGCACCGTCAGGCCATTTGAAATTGCCATTCCTCAAGATGACTTGGACTTATTCCAAACACTTCTCAAACACTCCCGCATTGGTCCGTTGACTTACGAGAATTCCCGAGAAGACCGCCAATACGGCATCAGTCGAAAGTGGTTAGAAGAAGTCAAGAACAAGTGGCAGCATGAGTTTGACTGGTGAGCTCAGCCTCGGCCGTTTGTCTAGCAAGCTCTGACGTTGTTAGGCGCAAACATGAAAGCGATATGAATTCTTTCCCACATTTCATTGGCTCAATCACCGATGATGATTCTAAGAAATATGACGTTCATTTCGTGGCATTGTTCTCCGAAAATCCTTCTGCTGTTCCCTTGATGCTGCTCCATGGATGGCCAGGTACTTTGATTTCGCTTGTGGCTTGCATCTCTTATGACTTTTGTTGGGTTTGATTTACAGCTTGCAGGCAGCTTCCTCGAGTTTTTGCCTATTCTGGCACGCCTGAAAAAGGCATACGACCCCAAAGATCTACCCTACCATGTGATCGTACCATCGCTCCCAGGATTTGCCTTTTCAGACCCCCCTCCACTTGACAAGGACTTTAGTCTACATGATGTAGCACGCATCTTTAATCATCTGATGACATCACTTGGATTCGAAGATGGCTATGTGGTACAAGGAGGCGACATCGGAAGCAAAACCGCTCGACTTATGGCTGTTGAGTACCCGAGTTGCAAAGGTAACCCTCCGTGTCTTGAGGACCGTGAACAGGAAAGCTAACACTACAACCGTAGCTGTTCATGGTAAGGCTAACTGCGCCTTTCATAGGATACTAAACTACTAATGCACGACAGTCAACTTCTGCTATATACCAGAGCCATCATCTGTGAAAGAAAACCTAAGCGACGTCGAGAAAGAAGGCCTTCGCCGTGGCAATGAGTTTATTGAGAACGGCAGAGCCTACGCTATTGAGCATGCTACTAAGCCGAGTACGATTGGACTGCTTCTTGCTAGTAACCCTCTTGCACTGTTGGCGTGGTATGTACACAATAGAGAGACGATCGATGGGACACTTATCAACTTGCTACAGGATTGGCGAGAAATTTCTAGACTGGTCGGATGGTTGACGGAATCATTTCCGACATCCATCTACTCCTACCGTCAGGTGAGACCTCCATGTCCTACAGAGAAGCAACGCTGACCCAAGGCCCACCCAGGATGACTCACCCGAAGGATTGAAAGCACGCGGAGGTCCTAAGTATATTCCCAAACCTTTTGGCTACTCCTGGTTCCCTGAAGAGATGTTCCCGACCCCGCAGAGCTGGGTCGCCACCTTGGGGGATCTTGTCTTCTTTCGTAGGCACACTCAAGTAAGTCCGGCTCCTTCGGTGGCGGGCACATGATACACACAACGGCCCGCTAAATATTGCTCCATCCTCAGGGAGGTCATTTTGCCGCTCTAGAGCAGCCTGATCTTTTGCTCCAGGATATTGAAGAATTCATCAAACAGGTGTGGTAGGCTGGGTTTGAGGGTGTGGTCGTGCCTTTGGTGGATATCACAATTTCCATCACATTGAGTGGTCGCTAGTCGATTGGAAAACTTGCCGAGCTGCCCTCGATGCTGTAAACCCATCTGAATGCTTATGCTGTATTGGAACGCAGCTTGGTCTGTACTACACTCCTCGAGTTGCCGTCTTGATAGACATCCCAGCGATTAGGCGCATAACGCATGGCAACTAGTCATCCATTAGTCAGTCTCCTTGATCTTGTATGTTATTGGTTGATTTCAACAAAAGAACCCCAAGCGTAAGATAGGTACCTTAGGGAAGTAGATCCGGAGACTTGACTGCTAGTTGCCCTCGGCCTGCTGCGCCTAAATACATAGTCTCCTTCAGCCTCATACTACTACCTTACTAAGCTGACTTTCGGCTCAACGTGCATTCGACTCTACTACTAGGTACTATTACTCCCAATGTCCGATAGCGACGGCTGGTCGGTAATCAGATGCCACGGCTGGCCCAGAAGCAGTTCTCACCTCTTCCTCGCTCACTATTCCGCCATCCTGATGCTGTTTCCTACAATTGGAGAAACGCTCAATCAGGGCAGCTTGGAGATTGGAGATTGGAGATTCGGGTAGCGAGTGCGAGTTTTTACGGGCTTGCCTCGCTACATCCCACCAATCATGACCGAACCGAGCTGAGCTGATCTTTTGGTGGCTCTGTTAGGGTTACTGTCAGTTTGTAACAGTACCTTGAAAGTAACCGCCATACCAGGGCTTAGTCTGAGCCGGCGATGAGCTCCACTCAACTGGTCATAAGAATGGTTTGATCCTTCCCGTGCTAATGAAACGTGGTTGCACGAGGAATGAGGGTTTTACGGGGGGCGAGAAACGGAGAGAGGACATAATTATATCACTCAACGGGGCTGACCATCGTATTGCGAGCCTGTGAAATCATTCGCCGATCAATGTTGTCAAACAGTAATAGAGGTCGTAACGAAATGGATTCCGATTCGTCGATTAACCGAGATCAACCCTACAACGTGGTGTGCGGCGCTATGCCACGTTGTCAGCCCGCACCTTCCCAGGCCCTCGGGATGATTTACCCTGTTGAGTGGGAACCCGCACCCCACTCCCCCTCCCCATCAAAAAGTCCACCTACACACTATCTTCCCTTGCAGAGGCTACCCACAGCCCGAGTCGCCCGAACTGGTACTGGTAAAGCGCCGACAGCTGAACAAAGGTTCAGGTGGACACTGGGCACTGGGCACTGGGCACTGGACACTGGACACTGGACACTACATACTAGACAGACCCACCCGTGTCTCGTGTTCTTCCATTCAATTTTTGCGCCTCTAGGCATCCGTCCGAGCTTATTCCGTACGAGTACAATATCACTAGTAGGTAATTACACACTAGCACGACTAGCTAGCAACAACAATCAGCCCCAAAACAGTCATCCTCCTTCCACCTACCAGTCCACCACCCTCCAGAAACCCTGACCGGCCTGACTGCTTGTGTAACACGAGTACACGACCTGCCAGACACAAGCCAATCGCTCCGCACATCTGCGAAATTAACAACGAGCACCCGGATAATTGTGGTGGCAACACAGTTGGATCTCAAATTAGGGCTTCTGGGTTTGGAAGGCTGAGGACCCTGACACGTCAACGCCCACCTCAGCACTTAACATTTCGTTCCTGGCGCAAGACATCCTACCATGGGTATAGCTCGCCATGCTAGGCTATCCGTTGGTGGGAGCACACGACCTCAATGATCCATCCCAAGCAAAGCCAAGGTTAAAGGCGCATTTTCTAAGCTGCATTGTAACTATCTTTGTGCTATTTTCATTTTACCACGCAGAACAGCTTCCCTAAGCGAAACACGGGTAGTATAGGTAGTCGACAAGCTTTACGAAGAGCCGTCGGAGCAGACTTTACCTTATGACCCGTGAAGGCTACCTGATGGTCGAGCAGCTGAATTGCTCGTCGAACGTCTATTTCGAGATCAATGTTCCAAGCTTAATCATGTCGTTTTTATAGGTCATAATGGAACGGGAGGACGAAGGATGGTTCGAAACAGCTACGCCTCCCACATCTAAATCGCAATACGGTGGGAGGCTATGTTCAGACCTCGCAGGAAAAAAAATCCAATTTTCGGCCTAGACTGGGCTAAGACGATCGTATCACCTATACTAAGACAAGCTTTTATCAGCATCGGAATGGAGGGGCTGATCTTTTAGGGCAGTCGTCATGATGCGGTTGCACTATTTGCTGGAGGATGGCACGGTTGTCAACATCAGTCACTGTCGATATCAATTCCGAGGCGAAGCCATGCCCCAACCGTATCGGAGATTCGGAATTTCGTCAGCATGAGACCTAAGATCACGCCCCGAACACGGGCTGGTCATTGAATGGGCCGTATCTCGAGTCACCAGGGGGCCACCTTCATCTTCACTGCAGGCAGCGATGACGCAGGTCCCGATCAATGAAGATCCTGCCGCTGCTGGCTCATGGCAATGGGGCTGACCACTAGTGTTCACTGGGAATCTTCACTGGGACTGGCAGAAACGCCTATATACGCCCGTCTCCTCTTCTCAAGTCTCCCAAATCTCTCCCAGTCTTCTGGCTATATACCACCAAGTCATAATCAGTAACTTGTTCAGTATGATATCCACAAAGTCGTTCCTCCTACCCTCGCTTTTTCTTTGCACCTTGGCAGCTGCCAAGACTGTAACCTACAATTGGTCCGTTGGATATGTTTCCGTGAACCCTGATGGAGCAGCTCAACGGCAGGCCGTTGGTATTAACGGACAATGGTACGTCTTCGTATTGTCTCCTGATTCCATTTGCTGACTGACATTCAACTGTTAGGCCTTGTCCAGCCATCAATGTAGGCTAACTTACTACTTTCGGGCTTGAACGGTGTTTCTAACTAGCAGTGCAGGCCGACGTTGGAGATCGAGTCGTTGTCAACCTAAAGAACGATCTCGCAAATGAGTACACCAGTCTACATTTCCATGGCCTGTTCCAGAGAGGCTCGAACGACATGGACGGTCCACCTGGTGTGGTTGCATGTGAAATAGCTCCCGGAGAGTCATTCAAATATGATTTCATGGTCAGTAGTGCCAGACCTTCAAGATTCACATCTCTGACACCGAATTCAGATTAATCAACCTGGTACATACTGGTACCACAGCCATACGGTACGAATAATGTTTTCCCAAACCTGGCTACCTATCGCTGACAAGCATGCAAAGTCTGGTCAATACCCTGATGGGTTACGGGGACCTCTTATCGTCAATGATCCTTACTCACCATACAAAGGGCAATACGATGCCGAGATTGTGGTCACTGTCTCAGATTGGTATCATGACCAAATGCCCGGTCTTGTCAGTTACTACCTAGACCACACAGCGAACGGTGATGGCTCGGAGCCCATACCTTATTCCGCGCTCCTCAACGATGCGCAAGATATCAAGCTAAATGTGCAACCCGGAAAGACTTATTTCATTAGGACCATTAATATGGCAGCATTCGCTCAGGCATACATCCATTTTGATCAGGTACGCAAACTCCACAAACAGAGTAATCAAGGTACTTACTGGCTTCAAAGCACAACCTCACCATTATCGAAATCGACGGAGTCTACACGGATAAGAAGGAAGTCGAAACCATCTATCTTGCTACTGCACAAAGATACGGTGTTCTTCTAAAGACGAAAAGCGATGCATCCAAGAACTACGCCATGCTCGGCAGTCTGGATACGACGAGATTCGACAATGTCCCAGGCTATCTTCTACCCAACGTTACGGGTCACCTTGTGTACGATAGTAGCAAGCCTCTACCAGCACCCCCAACTCTCAATGATTTTAATATTATCGATGACTTCAATCTTGTACCTCTTGACCACCAAGCGCTCCTCGGAAAGCCGGATCAGACGATTACTTTGGAGCTAAATTTCACGGTGATTGAAAACCAGAACAGGTACGAAGTCCCTTCGGCTTACCGACTGTATTGCTGACGTCAATGTTCAGAGCGACGTGGAACAATATCACTTATATTACACAAAAAGTGCCTACTCTTGCTACTGCCTTGACGGTTGGTAAAGATGCGACAGATCCCAGAGTTTACGGTGTGAACGCCAATCCATTCGTTTTGAAACACAACAACATCATCGAGCTTGTCATCAACAACATTGATGGAGGCGCCCATCCGATCCGTAAGTGCCTTGTTCAAAGCACCCCTTCAAACACACTGCTAACAATGCCCAGATATGCATGGCCACGTAATGCAGCTCGTTGCTCGCGGTCCTGGTGTCTACGTCCCAGGCCACAAGCACAAGGGCGGCCATGCAGCCATCGCATACAACGGCGATACATCCGGCTTCCCCGCGATCCCAATGAAGCGAGACACAATGATGGTTGCACCAGCCGGCTACACCGTCATGCGATTCAAGGCCGACAACCCGGGCGTTTGGATTATGCATTGCCACATGGAGTGGCATATCACCGCCGGGCTTACGGTTACATTCATCGAGGCCCCGATTCAGCTTCAGTCACAGAGCATCTCTGCCCAATCCTTGGCAAACTGCAAGGCGCAGGGTGTGCCCACGGCAGGCAACGCGGCAGGGAACACGAAGAACCACTTCGATCTTACAGGGGCGAACACTCAGCTTCCGCCGCTGAACCAGAGCGGGTGAGCAAATCTCATCTCGTTGCATCTTCTAGGGGTTTTCCAGCTGACATGACGCCTGCAGTGCCCTTTACCCTTGAGATGGTTTTCGACCCCATTTGCCTGATCGTATTTTCACCCCTTTTAGTTTTATGGGAAAGTTGACATAAGCTTGGCGGAGCGGCCTGTTGGCTGCAAGCATGCGCGGGATATATACCAGGGCTCTTTACTCAGTTTACGTGCGTGGGCTTGCACAAGGACGGGAACATGCATTCTGGATAGTTGGTGGCTGATGTACGATTGAACAAATTTCTTCGACCCGCTCTCTAGCGAATGTAATATCTCTCAATAACGGCTGTTCGTTGCTCATTTCCCAAAACGTGCAGGTGTTCCCTCAAGAAGTGGGGTGGGGGGTTGTTGACGATAGATTGCTTGGCATCAGCTTTTTCATATATGTGTGTCTATCGAAGATGGGCGTCGACAACGCAACCAACATCCCCGCGCTGATTAGAAACGTCCTCGTCGCTATTCGTCGGCCGAGTTGTACAGCACAACAGCCGATGCAGATATTTGCAGGGGATCTTTTGCATATCGCCTAGATCCTACGAATATGGGCCGTGATATTGGAAAGGTTTTCTGAGGACGGCTTGTGATAGGTAAGGGTGATGATGAAGCGCTGGGCTTTGGGAGGCACACCATCAATCGTGTTGGTGCTGGGGCTTGGTGTTGTAAAGTTCGCCGGGATGTATGTAGTGTGTGGCCGTCTTGATTGCCCGGGTGCAGTGGAGGGTAGAGAGAGAGAGAGAAGGGCGGCTGAGGGGGTTTAGGGCTGGGAGTTTGGTTTTTGGGGGTAGAATATGATAAGTTTGGCTAAGTGAAATAAATCAAAAATGGATACAGAGGTAGTGAGTGTCAGCGTTGAACTGGAAGCCTTGTGAAGCCTTGAAGTGAACATTTGTTGTCCTTACTATCCATGGGAAATTTCACATCTACACACTTTCTTCGTCAACCGAGAGCGCGATGTGCAACAATTCTCCTCCTACACATATCGTCATCGTCGCTCCCAACACAACTCCCGTCCTTTGCTGACAGTCAGCCCTTCCTCATCTCGCAACAAAAGTCCGCCTAAAACCCACATCCATCCATAGTTCCCTACCATAGCGTCTCTCCCGTCCTTCCTTGAAATCGACCACCTCTCTCGCATCCCAAACCCTAAATGACAGCGCGTCAACTAGGCAGGTACCTTACCTTAGGCCGGAAAAACTTGCGCGCTCTTCGGAGCGCGGAGTCGCGTGCCAGCCTGCAGCGGGATTCGGGCTCGGAATCCGGTTAAAGATATCTGCCATGGCCTAGCTTTTCCGCTTGGAAGAGTCAGTCGGTGGCTTGACGAATATTGACTTTTTGAGAGGGTTGGTTAGTGCTGTGGGGACAAGCGTTTAGTAGGTGTTGTGCTAGGCTTCAGCGGTTGGGGTTTGGGAATGGTAGGTAGGAGAGCGAATGGAAAGGGTCTTTGCTGGAGGTGCCAAAGCATTTGCCGGCAGGTGAATCTGATGGAATTCCTGATGGAGATTGGGTCGATCGTTGTTTGCCTCGACATCGACGGAAATGCTCGCGGCATAATCACTACGAGGTTCGGAATGTTATAGTATGCCAGTCTTAGTAAGTTGTTGGTATGCCTCTTTGCTTACAGCGCTGTGACCAGCGGTAGCAGCTGCTTGGAGCAGCTGTACGCCTATGGTCCCTCCACTCCAGGCCCTTTGCCATGCTTGATACAACATTTTGAGTGTCTAGACAGAAGTATCTTGGCCTAAAGGACGAATCAACGAAATTTTACCGACTAATTCCTTCCGCGCTTCATTCCAACACCTTACAAGCTCCAACTCCTACAGTCAGCCATGACTCTTTAGCAAGCAGTCTTCTGACCGAATGAACCACCGTCCAGCTCCTGCGTTCCGCCGGAATTACACTATCTGTATTGGATGGGACTTTCCAGGCCGTCACACTCCACAGCCCCCTTCTCATTGGAAAGGGTCAACGAAAAAAACAACACGGCAAGCGCTTATTTACTCCTCGGTTGGCTTTTATAGTCTATGTCGGCTTCGCTGCAATCAAATCTTTACGGCCGCACAGAGATTTCGTCTCATAATCACAAAATCAGATAACGTACTGGACAGATGCTGCATTCAAGCATCCAGCGCTTCCTCCGTTGGCGTCTACCAGTGCTACGTTGGACAACCTTGAAGAATATCCTCGGCGAGCGAATCGCAGCCATCTTATCACTATATCAGATAATCGGGATTATCTCTAGATTAGATTGTGGGGGCTGCATGCGGGTTCCCACAGCATGATGAAGCACTAGTCGTTGGGTAATTTAATTATATTAGGTTCGATTCCTAACAGCGCTGGTACAATGGTGTTGTGGTTATCTTTCTCTTCTGCACTGTGCTCCCAAACTAGAAGGGATGGGTGCATGTTTGCATGATCGCTAGAGTTAAACGCCGTGCAAAAGGGCAAAATGAGGAGTCTTTCTGCCGATGCTTCGTCATTTCTCGATTTGAAGCCTCTCCTTTCCTCTCTCCCTCTCTCATAATGAGGCGTTTCTCTGTTTGCTCTGTCGCCTATGAAATATTGGACAAGGAACTGCTCATACTATTGCTTCCTACGTAAGCTCGTAGCAACCAATGACCTTTCGCCACATCAGTCATTCTGTATCATTGAATCTCTATCCATAAATCAGCGAAACACACAAAGTCTCATCGAAAATCTGCCAGCCAACCCTCCGAGTGCAGACAAGATCAATTGTCCAAATCACCTAGCTTGTCCCCCAATCGGCGTTGAACCTCACACCAAGCTAGCCGAAGAGGCATGCGGCAAACAGATAGGGCCCAGCTTGTTAGTACCATCATCGACTACTAGCCAACATCCAACAAGTCAAAAATTGCATAACAACAAGAAGTACAAGCACGGGAGCAGGGCATACTTGCCCTGATAAGAAGAGAACCTAAAAGAGCAACTATGTTCCCGGCAAATTTGATACCCCAAGTGTCACAAGAGGGTTTCCAGAAAAACCCGGCGACATTGTCCCTTCTTTGTATATAGCGAGACTCAGCACAAGTCATGCTCTGACTTCTCAAGAAGGTCGGTATATTCCACATATCTGATGCTATCGAGGTGCAGGAATTTACCGTCCGAGTCGGCCGTACCATTGCTCGAAACATGTCCTCTTGCGATCTTTCTTCTTTTCAGTTTAGTGCTGCGTCCCGAGTTGTTCGTTCTCAAATCCTCGCATCATAGGTATGATTTTTCTATAATCCTCTCTCGTTAGTGCTTTCCACCAACAGTGATCCCCTTGAACTTGTTCGTTTCAACCAAATCTCTCGATGCTATTTCCTTCCAATCCTTGTTCCTAGGATGCCCCCTTCGAATCCTCCCCCATCAAAATCTCACCCCTCGGAACTACCTCCTCCCAGGCACTTCCTCATCACTTCTTCTCTTCACCCCCTCCCTCTCCACACTCCTCTATAATCCACCCATCTCAACCGACCTCTTGATTCTCTTTTCTCCTCCCAACCCGTCACCCTTCAATCCATCTCAAATCTCCCCCCCCTCCCCTTCAAACTCTTGCTCCTCGAAAAAACCCAACCTCTCTCCAAGACTTCTTCTTCAGTCCCTCTTCTCAATCATTCTCTCCAACTTCCTGAAGGGTTACCAATCCCTCGAAATCATTCCCACTCGGTTCTCTGCCACCCAATCGCTTTGCACAAATGTTCCGCTTGTCCTTTCTTTCCTTTTGACCCCTCCCTCCCTCTCCTCGCCAAGACCAAGCGCTCAGATTCACAAATCTCCCGGTCTCAACTCCTCGATCAAAATTATATCCGTGTTTCATCAGCCCTCGTTCCTTCAGATTAGAGGTGCGTTGGTTGAGATAGTCTATTGGAAGGGGTCTGTTGAGAAATAACAAGGGGTAAAAAAGAGGATGAAGATGGAAGGAAAGCTGCGGGGGAGCGCGGGATGATACCGGGCAGATCTCCGACAAGGATGTTTATGAAATGCAATGCGAGGGCTTGTGAGGAGTACTTTTTTTCATAAGACAAAGCCGCAGGAAAAGAAAAATAGGAAGGGGGGGAAAAGAGAAGACGCCATTGTTCTCTCTACTTATGCATCAAGCCCATACATCCATACATAACCGATCATCCTAATATGTTTGCTTTTTCTCTTCCATTTCAAACTCACACACTCAAATCATCTCAAACCTCCCCCTTTCGTCAGCATCCTAACCCGCTCCCCCCTTCCCCACCCCCACCAACCCTCCCCTCAATCCTCAATATCCGCGATTTCCCCACCCTAATCCTAAAACAACCTTTTCCGCATTCAAACCCACTCAGTCCGTTTAAGAGGAAGTGGATGCATGCCCGCGATTCGCTGTGGTGTGGGAGTTTAGTTAGATGAGGGCGCGAGGGAAAGAAGGGGGAAGGTTATGGATGGGTGGGAAGGAAGGAGAAAGGAGGAAGGAGGAAAAGAGCAGGGTTGAGGGGGGCGAGTTGGGGGGGAAGGGGTGGAA
>JAABVA010000342.1_pt1 | contig 61015 bp, 64 predicted proteins | sample 5560331 | NCBI WGS metagenome assembly JAABVA01 (sample SAMN12812661, study PRJNA571458) | rock metagenome | isolation source: Antarctica rocks | place: Antarctica: Victoria Land, Mt New Zealand sud | collected 2016-01-07
CCTAACCCGCATCATTGATCGCAGGCCGCCGGGTCCCCGAGGTGCACGCTTCAGCAGTCGGTGAGGGGGTCACGCGACGGGGTTCAGGCGAGCCTGGCCTGCAGGTGCTCGTCGTGGTCAGCCAGCCGACTGGGTCGGCTCGGCTGATGGCGGCAGCCCCGAGCTTTGTCGGTCGCTCATGCCACGGTCGTGGTCGTGAACGTCGCGGTGGGAGTGGTCTCAGCGAGCCTCGCCGCGTTGGGCTGAGAGGCCCCGCATCGAGTGCTACGGACACTCACGGCTGGGGGCTCGGGGGCGCGGGTGTTCCTGCTCGAGCTGCCCACCGGGCGCGCCGTGTTGAAGGTGACCGAAGACCCCGCGTGGCGCAAACGTGCCCGGCGGGAGCTCGGGGTCTACCGCGAGCTTGCGGGGACCCTCGGTGTCGGTGTGCCTGCGGTGATCGCCGCGGGCAGCGACCGCGGGGTCATCCGTCTTCTCCTCGCCGAAGACCCGCCCTACCCACCGGCACCGGCGGTGACCGACCCGGAGTGGACGGTGCTCGCGGGTCAGCTCGGCCGCCTGCACCGCCCACCCGACCCGCCACCACCGTGGCTGGAGCACCGCCCGTGGCCAGCCTCCGATCAGCTGGTGCGGGCCGTCGCCTGGTGGACCATTCGCGGGTTCGGCGCCCTGGCCCGGCGGGCGACCGAGCTGATCGCTGTGGACACGAGCTGGAGGAGGCACTGCCCCGGGTCATCACCCACGGCGATTGCCACGTCCGGAACCTGCTGCGCTCCGACGTGGGAGACACCATGTGGGTGGACTGGCAGGAGGTCTGCCTGAGCTCGGGTCTTCTGGACCTGGCGTTCCTCTGGCAGCGCGCCGAGTTCGCGGGCGCCATACCGCCGCGGGAAGCCATGTGGGACGCCTACCTCACCACCCGGGGCTCACAACCCGACCTCGACCCTCAACCGGAACTCGCGGTCGCTGAACTGCTCCTCCTGCTCCTCGCCTGGCCGTCCTACCTCCACCACGGCTCAAAACACCAACAGGAGCTCATGACCCACCAGCTGGGACAGCTCGTCGACGAACTCACCGGATCATGACCTGGACCGGACCGTCAGCGTCCTGCCATGGCCGCAGATCGACTACCGCCTCCGCGCAAGCCGGACGATCTGACTGCCCAGCACCCGACCCGGCGGCCGCCCCACCAGGCGCCGGTCTGGTTCCTCCGGGACGGACAGTGCGCCACCTTCACCACCGGGCGCTGCCTGGGGTGGCCGGTGGTGTCGACCGGTCACCACGGGGATGCTGTCGGCGTGGCACCTCCGGGTCCCGGATCCCCGCCCTCGGAGTACGACGAGCTGGTGGCGGGAGCGTTGGCCGCGCCGGTCTACGGCTGGGACTTCGGGTGGCTGGCCGGTCGAGCGCTCGGATCGGACCCGACCTGGTCGCCTGGGACACCCCGGTCGGCTGGGACACCCCGCAACGCCGGGACGCCTTCGCCGCCTCGATCAGCGCCCATCCCGACGCTCAGGCCGTGGAGGCCCGCGTCCGGTTGGACCGGGCCCGTGGCCCAGCCGGCGACCTTCTCGGCGGGCCGCCGGCGCAGCGACCCGTCCAGGCGCCTCCATCGTCCACGCGAACCCTCAAGGCCGGGCGGGACCGCTGAGCGGACACATCGCCCATTGCCCCAATGGACTACCAACGCCTACGACCAGACGACCGGCTTCACCCCGGCGGCGGGTCACCTCTGCACCGACCCACACCGACGCCGGCCCAACGAGCGGGCGACCAACACCGACGCCCTGGGGACCACCACTCGGGAAGTGACCCTGACCCGTACCGTTCCTGCGGTGACCGCCCGGCTGAGCACCAACCCCGCAGCTACTGAGGCCTACGAGCCGGCCCCTCCGGTGAGCTGATGACCTGGCGGACCGGGGCAGCGAAGCGCGCCTTCCCTGACCGACCGCCAGGGATCGTCACGACAAGTTCGACCGTCGTCAACCGCCAAATCAGCGACCGAGAGGTACGAGATGAAGATCGCCATGCACACGGTGACCGGTGCGCCCGCCCTGATCATCATCCTGATAATCCTTGCGCTGATCATTGCGGGTATCGTGGCCGTTATACGGCTAGTGGCTCGGAAAGCTCGCTAATACGCTCGTCGACGTCGATGAAGAGCTGGCCAGAATCTCATGAGCTGCAACAGCTGTCCGCTATGTTCTTGCAGGCCCGCACCGACCTCGAGGGACGTGGCGGCCAACAACCATGGCAGTATACCGTAGTCAAGATCAGTGCAAGTTCCACGAGGGAGTGCAGCGCGTGACGGGAATACAGCGGGTGACGAGCACGATAACTAACATCGAAGCAGGTGCGCCGACGACCGGCTACCCTGTCTCTGCGCCGGTAGCAATCGCGTTCGTCATCCTGATCATTGTGGCTGCCTCGATCATTTTGTCTCGGCGGAAACGGAAGTAGCATGACTCCTCCGACCGGCGCCGATGTGCCTGCTACCTGAGTGTCGCGTGCGTAATTGTCTTTGACTCCGGTGGCCTGGGCAGGATGTCGTCGGTGGGTTCGGTCCGGGTGAACGGGTGGGCGTTCTTGCTTCAGGCGTCGATGAACCGGGTGATGGCGCGGCCTGAAGTTCAGTGACGGAGCGGAAGACGCCGCAGATTTTCCGTTCGGGTAATGATGCTGAAGAGAATTTCGACCGACACTGTCCCGGTCGAGGCGGGTGCTGAGTAGCTGGGGTCGTCCAGTGCTGGTCCCGAGGGCCCTCCGAGCTGGCAGACTTGAAGCCATGGCAGGCAGCGGTCCGACGACGTGGTCGAAGCTCTCAGTGAGGGCCCGCATGCTGTGCGTCGTCTTCGCTGCGAGCGCGGTGCTGGTTGGCGGTGGTCTGTGGGTGGCCGGGTATCCCGCTGCTGCAGGTGCGGTTTCAGGACTGTGCGCCGTCGCCATCATCTTCACCGGTCTGATCGGTGCGCGGGCATCTCAGTAGCCGACCGCCCCGGCGACGTTCAGGACCGATCTGGTCCACAGACGACCCGCCGTCCTCACCCCTGCCTGATCGATATGGCATTTTCCGGATCGGTGAACGTACGCAGGAATCCGCGAGCAAACTCGAAAGACAGGGTGATGGCAGAGGGGTCCGGACCGCTGATTTCGAGGACGGGTGACCGAGCCCAGTCCATGGCGCCCTGAACGGTGTGGACCCCCGCGCCCACCTCAATTGTAAGAGTCTGGCCGGGACGGAGAGCACCGACAGTCTCTCCGTCGACTCGGACTTTCAGTTTCCGTAGTATGCCGGCCGAATCATTCGACCGTGTCACCGTAAGACTCACAAGGACGCTCCCTTTCCTAATCGAAGCTAGCCGGAACGACAGCGTTACTCGTCGCGTTTCTGGCGGTCCCGCCGCAGCTGGATCTTGCGCCCGAGGTAGGGACCTATCTTCATCTTCAACACATTCATGAGCCCTACGAAGACGCCCACAGCGACGAAGATAAGGATGAGTGGGAGGGCGGTGTGCAGAGTCATAGTTCCTCCGGGCAAGTGGGTGCAAGACCAGCGACGGATTCTCCAACCCCAACATTCCAGAGTTTCACAGCTTCCCTCGGGCCTTCGCCAGGAAGAATAAAACCACCTGAACGACGATAAGCGTCCCACCGAGGTCACGATTGCGTGACGCAACACCAGACCGACGTCCGGGTCGGGGCACGTCGGCAGCGCTGGCCTGCCGTCCCTGTCGCCGGGGCGGCGGCCGCGTGATCAGACCTCCCTGCAGCGGACGTACCGCGCCGTTCACCGTCACTCCCTCCCGAGCTCAACGGGGGGATCGGGGACGTCCGTCACGACAGCAGCGGCTTGTCACATCGGGGACCAGCGGTCGACCGCGCAGTAGCCCTCAAACTGCGCCGTGGGCTCTGAACGGGGGGCTGGAGACGAGGAGGTCGACGATGTCAGTCCAGTGGACGTCAGTCGTTACCCACCACAGGTGGGGCGGTCCCCCGTCGGACAGACTCGCCCCCGGCGCTGACCAGGTCGCCGCTGATGTGTCAGTGGGGCGTCAGGAACGTCGCGAGCTGATCCGCGAGTGGCCCGGGGGCCTCTTCGGCCATGTGGTGTCCGCTGTCGATCGGGGCCCCGCGCAGGTCGGTCGTCCAGGGTTCCCAGACGGCGAGGACGTCGCCGTACAGGGATTCCATGTCGTCGCGGGTGGACCACAACACCAGGGTCGGGCAGGTGATCCGCCGGTCGGCCGCGCGGTCGGCGTCATCGGCGGCGCGGTCGACCCCGGGACCGGCGCGGTAGTCCTCCAGCATCGCCGAGACCGTGGCCGGGTTGTGGATCGCCCGCTGGAAGTCGGCGGAGTTCTCCTCCCCCGTCAGCGCCGGGTCGCCTCCGGAGAACGCGGCCGGGTCGGCCGCGATGAGCCGCTCGGGCAGCTCCGGTTGGGCGAAGAAGAACCAGTGGTACCAGGCCGTCGCGAAGCGGGCGTCGGCCCGGGCGAGGGCCTCCCCGATCGAGACACTGTCGAGCACGCCAGGCGGGTCACCACCTCGGGGGCGTCCAGTGCGAGGCGGGCCGCGACGTAGCTGCCCCGGTCGTGCCCGACCACGGCGAACCGGTCGTGCCCGACCACGGCGAACCGGTCGTGCCCGAGGTGGTGCATCAGCCGGAGGATGTCCCGCGCCATCGCCCGTTTGGAGTACGGGGAGTGATCCGCCGTCGTCGCCGGCTTCGACGACTGCCCGTACCCGCGCAGATGGGGGCAGATCACCGTGAGTCCCCGCGCTGCCGGCAGGGGAGCGACCCGATGCCAGGTGGTGTGGGTGCGCGGGTGGCCGTGAGAAGGACCACCACCGGCCCGGAGCCACCGGCGCGCACCCGCAGCCGGACGCCGTCGCCAAGGTCGACGCCGGTCTCAGTGAAGCCGTCGAACATGCCGCTCATCAACGCCCCCGACAGCAGCCGGACTCGGCCTCCCCTCGCAGTGAACAGCTAGGCGGATGCAGGCTGAGGCCGTACGACGACGGTGGGACCGGGCTAGGGACGTGGCCTCGACCACCAGCTGCCCGTCCTTGTGAGCGCTGACGGGCCGGTCCGGGACTGCGTGGACCGGTCCTGCATGGACCAGTACCGGCCAACCGACGACGCCGACGTTCTCGTGTGACGCCGCTCGGGGACTACCTGGTGTGATGAACCGCGTGAGCGTGGCCGGCTACAGCCCGACCTGGGCGCCCATGTTGATGGTGCGGTCGGTGGGGAGGTGGAAGTACTCGGCGGGGTTGGCCGCGTTGTGGGCGATGGTCAGGAACAGCCGTTTCTGCCAGCGGGGCATCCCGGGGGCGTCGGTGCGAACGAGGGTCATCCGGGACAAGAAGTAGGAGGCGTCGTCGACGTCGATGGACCGTCCGAGGTTCTGCACGACGGGGGACCGCAGGAGGGCGGGCACGTCGGGGGAGTCACCGAACCCGAAGTGCGCGGTGAGGTGGGTGACCCCGGGGGCGCGGTAGGCGAGGTCGTCGACGACGACCCGGTCGGCGGGGTCGACGTGGGGGATCTTGTCGAACACGATCGTGATGATGACCACGCTGGTGTGCAGGGTGTGGTTGTAGTCGATGTTGGCCCGCAACGCGAGCGGGGTGGTGCGGGGGTTGGCGTTGAAGAACACCGCCGTCCCCGGGACCCGGTGCACCGGCGGGTTAAGGGCCCGTACCTCGGTCACAAAGTCCCGCAGGGTTCCCTCCGTTTCGGTACGGTTGCGGGTCACGATCCGCCGGCCCCGCTGCCAGGTGAGCAGCACCGTGGACACCGCAGCGGCCACAGCCAGCGGCAGCCACCCGCCGTGGCCCACCTTGGTGAGGTTGGCCGCGAAGAACGACACCTCGACGGTGAGGAATACCACCGCGCCGGCGGCGACGACCCAGCGGGACCGATGCCAGATGACCCGGACCACGGCCAGGAACAGGACTGTGTTGAGGATGAACGTGGCGGTTACCGCCACCCCGTACGCCGACGCCAGATGCGCCGACGACCGGAACGCCAGGACCAGGACCACGACCGCGGCGTAGAGACCCCAGTTGATGCCCGGGACGAACACCTGGCCCTCCTCCCGCTCGGAGGTGTGCCGGATCGTGAGGCGGGGCAAGACTCCGAGCTGCACCGCCTGCCGGCTCACGCTGAACGCCCCGGAGATGACGGCCTGGCTGGCGATCACGGTGGCGACGGTGGCGAGCAGGACCATCGGCAGCTGCGCCCACCCGGGGAACATCAGAAAGAACGGGTTCGCCACCGCCGCCGGGGACGCGATGATCAGCGCGCCTTGGCCGAGGTAGTTCAGGGTCAGGGCGGGGAACACCAGAAAGAACCAGGCCCGGCGGATCGGGGACGCCCCGAAGTGGCCCATGTCGGCGTAGAGGGCCTCCGCGCCGGTGACCGCGAGAACGACCGACGCGAGGGCGACGAACGCGACCTTCCCATGGTCGGCGATGAACACCACTCCGTAGGTCGGGGACAGCGCCCGCAGGATCCCCGGCTGCCGGGCCACCTCCACCGCGCCGGCGGCGGCGAGAACGGCGAACCAGATGACCATGACCGGCCCGAACAGCCGCCCGACGAGGCTGGTCCCAAAGTGTTGCACCACGAACAGCACCGTCAGCACGACCAGCGCGATCGGGAGGACATAGTCGTGCAGGCCCGGTGCGGACACCTTCAGGCCCTCGACCGCGGACAGCACCGAGATGGCCGGGGTGATGATCCCGTCGCCGTAAAACAGCGACGCCCCCACGATGCCGAGGGTGACCAGGAGCACCTTCGCGCTGAAGCTGCGGAACCGCTGGTTCTGCAGAAGCGCGGTCAGGGCCATGATCCCACCCTCCCCGTGGTTGTCGGCGCGGAGGATGAACGTCAGGTACTTCACCGACACGATGATCGTGATCGACCAGAAGACCAGCGAAATGATGCCGTCCACCTCGGGCCGGGTCGTCCCGACCGCGTGGTGGTCGGCGGTGAACACCGTCTGCACCGCGTACAGCGGGCTCGTCCCGATGTCCCCGAACACCACCCCCAACGCCCCGAGGGTCAACGCCGCCCGGTGGCTGTGCGCCCGCCCGGACCCGTGGCCGCGCCCACCCCGGCGCGACACCGGTCCACCCGCCGGTGGCGCTGCCGGGGCGGGAGAGGGAACGGCCGAGGGTGGGGGCAGGGGCAGGGGCGAGGACGTCATGCTCCTGCGCAAGCTACCGCCGCGACCACGCCGGCACCGGGGGACGGCACAGCGGTCGCCTTACGCGGACCCGGCGTCGGCGGCGGCCTCGCGGTCGGCGAGGTTGCGGTCGGCGAGGGCTTCGAGTTCGGCGTCGGGGGCTTCCTCGACGGCGATGAGGCGGTCATCGGCGGTGGGCATCGCCCGGAGGAGCTCGTCGAGTTTGCGTTGGGTCGCGGACTGCTGCCGGGCTTGGGTGTGCTGGATCGCGAACACCATGATCAGGGTGATCGCGGAACTGGCGATCTCCAGGGCAGCGGTCCACCAGCTGGGGAAGGCGACGACCGCACCGATCACCAGCCAGATCACGACGGCGGCGGCCACCGACAGGCCGGCAGTGGAGTGGGCGGTGACCTCACCGACCTGGTGCAGGGCCCGGCTGCTCCACCGCCGGGCCGGGTCGTGCGTGCCACGGGAGCCGACGATCCCGGCCCGCCAGAGGTGGGGGCCGGGCCAGCGGCGACCGACGACGGGCCGCCGGCGGGCGGTCACCGTCCGCGCGCGGTCGGCCGGAGGGCGGTCACGCGCCCAGCATCCCCCGAGACCGGTCGGGGAGCCGGTCGGTGAACGTGGCCGCCTCGCCGGCCGTGCTGCTGGCCGCCGCGCGGTGTTCTCAGCGCGGGCTCTGCCAACAGGGTCACGGCAGGCGGGACAGCACGCTGACCGACAAGCGGCTGCCCCAGCTCTCCCGTATCGCGATTTCCGGCGCCTGCACCGGCCGCTGGTTCGCGGGGCCGTTCCTGACGTGGGCGTCGACCGCATCCCTGCGGCAACCGGCGATCGGGGCACCGGTGTCCCCGCGGCGGCGGCGGCGAGCGGTCCACAAGGGTGGACCCGGTGGTTCCCGCGGCCGCCGCGGCGCCCGGGGGGCTCCCCATTCCCGGCTGACCCGCCACCCCCGGTCGACAGACGGGTCGTAGCCGGAGTCGTGCCGTGGGATCTCCCGCACCTTCCCCACCCCCACACCGACGGCGTCGGCGATCTCCTGGAGGCCGACCCCCGGCCCGGTCGCCACTGTGCTGGGCACCGCGCTGACCGACGTCCAGACACCGGTGGCGCGGGCGTTGTCGTACATCCCCTGCAGGATGAACCGCTGGACCCGGTCAGCGACCCCGGCACCGGTGGGCGGACGCCGGCCTGGGCGGGACCTCCCGGGCGGCAGCAGGAAACCTGTGTTCCCCGTGGGAGCACTGCCGCCGCGGCCGACCGGCGGTACCGGTCACCGTCACAACCGGGCCGGGCCCCGCCGGGTCGTGCCGTGGAGCCGGATGCGGGTCAGCGGGGGTGGCGGGTGGTGGATGTTCGGAGGGTGCCCTGGGCGGCGCGGGAGCCGTCGGGCCCGCCGCCGGGCCCGCGCAGCACGTATGCGCCGGCGACGGCGAGCACAGCCCCGACGAAGGGTGCCGTGAGGTAGACCCACAGGTCGTGGTGGTCCCCGCCGAGCAGCGCAGGCCCGAGGGACCGGGCCGGGTTCATCGAGGCCCCGGTGACGGGGCTGGCCCACAGCCCGGCCAGGGTGATGTAGGCCCCGACCCCGACCGCGGACAGTGCGCCCAGGTTCTGCGCGGTCGACGCCGTGCCCAGGACGGTGGAGACCAGACCGGCGGTGAGCACGAGCTCGACCGCGAACGCCTGCCCGGCCCCGAACCCCGGGCCGGGCACGGTGGCCCCCAGCTGGCCGGCATCACCGAACACCGCCCGCAGGAACCCCGAGGCCAGCAGCGCGCCGGCGACCTGGGCGGCGACGTAGCCGGGGACCCGCCGCCACGAGAAGTCCCCCCGCAGTGCGAATGCCACACTGACGACCGGGTTGAGGTGCGCCCCCGAGACCGCACCCATGAACAGGATGACCGCCACCACCGTCAAGGCCGGCGCGGTGACCGCCGCGGCCCGCCCGACCTGCCCGTGGGTGACCGCGTCGACGACGGGGGCGCCGGCGCCGACCATGACGAGCAGGAACGTCCCGAGCACCTCACTGAACAGCCGCCGCCACTCGAAGCGCAGATCGGTGAAGTCGCGCGCCCACACCGGCTCCCGGGCCAGCAGATCGGCGATCACCGGGCGGTGGCGGGCCCGGACCGCGGCCTGCACCCGGTCGGGTGGGTCCGCTTGTGGCGGCCGGTCAGCGGTGGCCATTAGCTCCACGTGCTCGTCGGTGTCGACCGGTCATGCGGGGACGGGTCACGCATGGACGGTGGTCGGGAGGTCGACGATCCGGCAGGGGATCTCGGTGTTCTCGTCGAGGTGGTAACTGGCACACACGCGGTGGTAGCCGTCGGCGATCACCACGCCACGGCCCGACGGGATGTCACCGCGGACAAGCAGGATCGGGGACAGCCGCACCCCCTTCGCGGCCCTCTTCAGGTCCTTCGCGACCTCCGGATCATCCGGGGGCAGCAACGGCAGCCCGGCAGCGCGCAGCACGTCCTTCGCGTGCTGCACCACCGTCGGGGCCTCGGCCAGCGCCCGGGTCACCGCCTCCACCACGGCCGAGTCGGCCAGCAGCCGCAGATACGACCCGGCCGCCGGGTAGTCGTGCTTCACCGGGGCCTCAAGCCACCGCACCGTCGCCCCTTTCGCACCCGCGGTGTTCGACGTCGTGTTCTTCGCCACGATCGACCTCCTCGTTACCAGCCCGACTCGATCCGCCGCGCCCAGCGACCCAGACCAGCCCATCAGTCTGCCCGGTCCACTGATCGGCGGGGCGAGCACGGGGTGCCGGCTTCCTGCCTCGCCGGCCGCGCCCCGATCGTCCCGTCGTCGGCTGGCGTCGGCGACCGGGCGGGACTGTGCGGGCCCGGTCCATGCAACCTCACCCGGGTCGCGACCTTCGCGGTGTTCGGCCGGGCAGGAAGCCACCGCGCCCGTCAGCTGCTCGGGGCCGGTGCGACGTCCACGGGGTGCGCGCCCGCACCCGGCTGAGCCGCCCCCGCCGGACACCTGCACCAGGCCGGCACCGCGACCCGCGGTCGGCGGCGGCCCGCACGGTCGGAGACCGCCCCAAACGGGACTCGCCCGCGACACCGCCGAGGTGGCCGGTGCAGATCGGGGCGCACCCCGGAGTTGTAGGTGGAGATGGCCTTCAGCCGTCATTCTGCTGGTCGCTGCCGGCGGCTCCTTCGGCTCGGAGAAGCCGACCTGCGGATGCGACTATGGCCAGCGGCTGGCGGGGACGGTCGGGTGCTCTGAGGGAGGGTGTCGATGACGGGCAGCGGAAAGAGTCCGGGCGCGCCGCGGCGCAGGTCACCGGCCGCGGTGCTGGTGTTGACGGTGCTCGGGGCGATCGTCCCCGGGGCGGGGCTGATCGCCGCGGGCCGGTTCCGCAGCGGCCTGGTCGTCCTCGTTGCCACGGTGTCGCTCGCGGTCGGGCTGGTCCTCTACGTCGGCACCTCGACCAGCGACCTGTTGAACCGGGCGTTGGACCCTGCGACCCTGCGCTGGGGTGCGGCCGCGGCGGTCGTCCTCGCGGTGGCCTGGTCCGCGGTCACGATCGCCAGCCACCGGGCCCTGCGCCCGGACACCGCCGCCCCCGGGGAGCGGGTCGGCGGTTCCCTGCTGGTCGGGGTGTTGTGCTTGGCGGTGGCGACCCCGCTGGTGATCGGGGCGAACGTGCTGCTGACCTCCCGGCGGGTCCTGCAGACCGTGGTCAACGACCACCCGGTCACCGCCCTGTCAGGTGGGGACCTCGTGGGCGCGCCGACCGACTCCCCGTCGCCCACCCCCGGGGCCGCCGCAACCGCCACCAGCACGACCAGGGCCGTCACCGGCTACACGTGGGAACACCGCCGGCTGAACATCCTCCTGATCGGCTCCGACGCCGGCCCGGACCGCACCGGGACCCGGACCGACTCGATGGTCATCGCGAGCATCGACACCATCACCGGCAAGGTTCTGATCGTCTCGATCCCCCGCAACCTGTGCCGGCTGGCCTGGGCCCCGGCCAGCACCCTCGGCGGCCTCTACCCGAACGGCTGGACCGTCAGCGGCGGTGACTGCAAGTCCAGCGGCAACGGTGACGACCTCATCAACGCCATCTACAACGACATCCCGACCGAGCATCCGGGCGCGGTCGGCAGGACCGACTACCCCGGCGCGGACGCCCTCGCCCTCGGGTTGGGGTACTCCCTGAAGCTGCCGATCGACTACTTCCTCGCCGTCGACCTCGCCGCGTTCCGGGTGATCGTGAACTCCATCGGCGGGGTCACCGTCAACATCAACACCCCCGTCCCCGTCGGCGGGATGCACGACGCCGCCACCGGGCTCACCATCACCCAGTACCCGAGCCGGTGGCTGATGCCCGGCCCGAACCAGCACCTCGACGGGCAGAACGCCCTCTGGTACGCCCGGGGCCGGTTCTACTCCGACGACTACGACCGGATCAACCGGCAGAAGTGCATGATCACCGCCCTCACCCATCAGGCCAACCCGGCCACGGTCCTCGCGAACTACTTATCACTGGCCGGGGCGCTGGAGAACAACCTCCTCACCGACATCCCCCGCAAGCTCCTGTTCCCCCTCGCCCAACTCGCCCTGAAGGTGAAATCCGGCGGCGCCACCTCCAGCATCACCGTCGACACCGCGAACATCCCCGGCATGGCACAAGACAGCGACCCACGCTGGGCCGTCGCCGCGCAGGCGATCAGCCAGGCGATCGCCAAGACCGACCGGGTGACATCCGCCGCCGCAGCGACCTCGCCGGTGCAATCGCCGTCGCAGTCACCGAGTGCGGGTCTCGTCCAGAGCCTCGGAGTGAGCCCCACCCCCAGCGCCACCACCCCGAGGGCCATCACCGCGAGCGGGGCCACCGTCACCACCGACGTTGCCGCCGGCTGCACCTACCAGCCCACCACCGCCGCTGCCGCCATCAAGACCTGGCAAGCCACCACCTACGGCTCCATGTACACCGTCAACGGCGACAAACGCTGACCCCGGGCACCCACGGCGCAGCTGCCGATAGCCCAGCTGGCGAGGACTGCACGAAACACGGTGAGATCGGGTCGAGCAGGACCGCAGAGAAGGGAGGCCCCTGAGGGATTGGTCGTGATCGAAACGAGAACCCCGAGCCGGAATCGGCGGACGGTGACCGCGAGAGCGCCGAGGAGATCGGCGACTCGACACAGGTGTCCGGCCAATCGGTCAAGCCTCCGGGCGCCCGGGGTCGAGAGGCGACCCTCTCCCGACCCCGCGGTCCGGTGGTCGCTGCGCCGCGCCGACTGCACCGACCTGGTCGCGTGCGCATATCGGGAAGTCCGCTCGGTCGAACTGGGTCACTCCCCCGCGGCAGCGGCACGCCCTCGCCGCGGGCGGCTCTATTTGAGGATGTTGACGGAGCGGGCGATCACCAGGGCGACGGTGACCAGGGCCACCGCGGACTGGGCGAGCATCGCCAGCTTCGCCCCCCGTGTCAGCGGCATCGTGTCGGTGGGGCTGAACGCGGTGGCGTTGGTGAACGACACGTACAGGTAGTCCACGAACTGCGGCTCCCAGTCCTTGTCGGCCATTCCGGGGGTGGCCATCTGCGGGAACATCAGATCGGGGTAGGGGTCCAGACCGTGGGCCCGGGCCGCTGGTCCACCTCGGTCGAACTCCCAGTACCACAGGGCGAAGACCACGATGTTGGTGATGTAGATGGCGGATCCAGTTGTGAGCAGCGGCCCGGGTGAGCCGCCCTCGGTGCCACGGACCAGGCCGAGGACCAGCCGGATCGCGGAGTAGGCGTTCGCGACCGACGCCACCGCGATCAGGGTGAGCCCGACCCAGCGCAGCGGCCTCTCCCGCCGGCTCACCCGGCCCGGGTTGATGAGGACCAGTGCGACGAGCAGCACCGCTTCGACCCCGGGGAGCAGGTACCGCGAGGACAGGTTGAGCTCGGCTGGGAGCGCGACCTGCAACCCGATCGCGACCGCGGTCGCGACCGCAGCCGGCCACCGGCTCTCTCCCGGGGTGCGTCGCCGCCACGCCTCCCGGGCTCCCCGTGGCCCCGGGAGGCCTACCCAGCCGGCAGGCGCTGAGGGCGGCTCGTCGGGTGGCGGGGACACCGGGACATCGTTGACTCCCGGACCCACCACAGCCCTGATCCTTCCCGGTACGGCGCGCCGGCGGACGCTGGGGTGAGGCGTAACGCGCTGGGGCGTCAGCCTTCTGCCTCCGGCAGCCTGCTCGGGACATGGCGCAAGGATGACGTCGCTGGGGTGCCAGCGGCAGCAGTTCGGGTGCGTGGCCAACGGGTCAGTCGCACGGCCGAGTCAACCACCCCTTCGACACGACAGAACTATACAGGTGGAGCTCCCAGGCGCAGTCCCAACCGATCACCCGTGTGGGCGTTGCCGACTTCAGGCGTCGGTGCGTTGGAACGACGACGTGTCACTCTGTGGCGGCCTCAGTTCGACCAACCGCCAGGAGATTCGCCAGGGAGCTGTCGAACTCGTCCCGCGCGAAGTCCCTGGAAAGGGCGTCCTATATCCCGGGCACGTAGGGGTAGTCGCGAGGGGATCGAGATCTCGAGGCCACCGGCCGCTGGTGAGAGCCGGGACTGGCGCGCCATCGGACTGATGCCCACATTCAGCGCGGAGATATCCGGGCCGGCGTTCACCGCGCTCACCACCGACGGGATCCCCCTCCGCGGCGCGGATGACCTTCCCGCATCCGCCGTGTTTGACGACCCACCAACCACAGCACACCGCGGTCTGGACGCCGTGCACCCGACCGGGGCGTCGTTCCGGGTCCACCGCGGCCGTCGAGTGTCGCCGTACGCGGGGTCCGTCACCGCCGGAGTGGAGAGCCGATCCGCCTGTCTGGCGGGACACGTGCGAGCGTCGACCGGGATCTTCTACTTGACGCAGGGGATCCCACCGCCGGACAGCGCGGTGAGTGCGGTCGGGGCGGGGGCGTCGACACCGGTGCCGGTGGCGGGGACCGCAGCGGCCGGGGCGGGCACCCGGGGGGTGCCCCCCGCGGGGGGGGCCGTCGACGGGAAGGGCGGCCGGTGGGCTCCGCCGGGGCTGGGGTGGCCGGCGGTCGGCGTGGTGAGCAGGTGGTGGACGGTGGCGCGGATGAGGGCGAGGTTGACCATGTTGACGGCCGCCCCGCGCAGGTCGGTCCCGAAGTGGTCGATCGCGAGGGTGTAGTAAGTGATGTGTCCGCCTGCCAGGGACTGAGCCTGCCGGGTGAACGATAGGAGGGACAGGCCGGTGTCCACGGCGGTGTTCTTGGTGGCCACGCCGATCAGCCGCGACAGAGTGGCCGGGTTGGTGAAGGTCCCCGCCTGCTTGAACTGGGAGGCCAGGGAAACGATGAACGCCTGCTGACGGCGTTCGCGGTCGAGGTCGGTGAAGTTCAGCCCGGAGCCACTGGTGTCGCGGCGTTGGCGGACAAACGCCAACGACTGGGCGGCGTCGAGCTGCTGGCGGCCGCGGTGGAAATCCGCCCCGGAGTAGCGGTCCTGGGTGTTCTCGGCCAAACACACCGTGATGGGTTGCACGACCTGCGCGAGCTGGAAGAAGCCAACCATGGTGACTTCGACGAAGTGGGTGATCGGTACTCCCCCGAGAAACGCCTCGACGGTCTGGACCTCCGCTCGCCGGCCGGCGTCGCGCAGAGTCTGCTCCCGGCGCACCCCGGTCGGCGCATTGTGTTCGTGGACCAGGACCCTGGACGCCTGGTCCAGAGCCAACCCGTACGCCTGTTTGATCTTGCCCATGCATTCCCCGTCGGGGCAGCCCGCCAGGTGGACGTAGTCATCGCGGGGGATCGAGATCGCGGTGGCCCGGGCACCGTCGGCAGGGATGTGCAACACGATCAGGACATTGGCGTTCTCACCACCGATGGCCGCCCCGCCGGTGTGTAGCGCCCGGTACACCGCGGCGGGCAGCGGGTTCCCGTTCTCGTCCAGCCGGCTGTCCAAGCCCATCAGCAGGATGTTCTCCGCCCCGGGTGGCGCGGTAGACCCGCTGAGGACGCTGGACCGCACCAGCCCCGCGGACAGGTTCGTGTACTGCCAGCCGACGTAGACGACCAGCGCGACCACCACCAGCAGGGCGACCGCACCCAGGCGGCGGACGACCAGCCGCGCCCGTCCCACCGGGCCTGGAGCAGGCGCCCGGACCCGACGGCCACCCCCCCTCCCCTGCGGCGACCCCAGCGGGGGTCCGGTCACCGGCCGGTCGTCGGGCATGGCTGTCTGCTCCTCGCTGCTGAGTGGTACACATCACCGGCCACTGGTCCGACGACCCGAATCTCGACGGTGCGGGCACCGTGGCCCACCGTCGGCGGCACCCTGTGCGCGGGTCGACGGTAGGCGAGCCTCGATCACGAAATCGACACGACACGACACCCGGCCAGCGCGGACGTCTCTGCAGGCAACCGGCACAGCGACGTGGAGGTGGGCGGTCGACTGGCCGTCAGCTGCACGACCCTGCGCCGGCCCCACTTCAACGTCGACTCCACCGCGCTCGCCGCCCCTGCCGAGGCGGTCGCGCTGCGGTCGGGGCCTGTCCCGTGGGCGCTCCGACGCCGCTGCCGGGCCGCCGGTGTGTCACCGAGGCGACCTGGCCAACCCGCGCGGCTGACGACACCGGCCCCGACCCCGCTCCGCCTCGCGGCCGGCTGGGCCTTGCCGGCTCCGGGGCCGTCCCGCGGGGTCCGCGTCGTCGTCGGATTTCGCCGTTTCTGTTCGGGTTGGGCGTCCGGCTGGGTCAACTTCACCAGGACGGTGTGCACCGTTCGCCCGGGCGCGTCGCACGTCTGCGCTCGCACGTCTGCGCACGCACATGGTCGGCGGAGGTCACCTCGGCGCGGCTTCCTGTTGGGCGGTGCGGCGGCGCAGGTCGCTGTGGTGGTCCACTGCCTGGGTGACCAGGGCGATGAGCAGGGGATCGTCAACCCGGTAGATCTGTCGGCGCCCGTCGGATCGGGCGGTGACGAGGTCGGCGAGGCGGAGCTTGGCCAGGTGCTGGCTCACGGTCGGCACGGTGGCGCCGACGGCCTCCGCGAGGCTGGTGACGTCGTGGTCGCCTTGAGCGAGCAGCCACAGCAGCCACACTCGGGTCGAGGAGGCGAGGAGTGCGAAGGTGTCGGCGGCTTTGGAGAAGTCCGCGGGCTGAGCGGGGCGGAGCGCAGGTGACGGTAACGGTGACCGGGCCATACGCCAGTGTGCTTACCCTCGCCTCACTTGCGCAAGTAGTTGACAGTTGGGGGATCGGGTAGCAGGGTGAGACGCCACGGCAGTTCACTCCGGTGAGGAGCGGCGGCGGCGTCGAGGCTCTCTCGTTCGGGGACGCTGGCCATAGAAGCGGGTGAGGTCGCTCGATCGGTGGCGGAGGTGGTCCGGATGAGTTCTGGTCGAAGTCGCGGCAAACCCGACCGACAGGCCCTGCCCGAGTCGCTGACCCGGTTGCCCAAAGATCCCCGCACCACTGATCAGGTCGCAGCCACCCCCTGACCGCGCTCACCGCCACGCCTGGTGAGGTGCGCTCTCGCGGGCGCTCGACCATACGAGGGTGTGCGGAGAGCTACTCGATGGATTCTCTGGCCGCGCTCACGTCCTCTGTGCTGATGGCCCGGCTTCGGTCGGTTGCCCGCCCCCCTCTCACCCTCCCCGACCAGACCGTGCCCGCTTGGCGGTCCGTCTTTTCCCGAAGCAGGTGTTGCGTTGACCGCGTCCAGATCTCCCAATCAGCGTTCCCCCGCCGCGATCGGCGGCGGACGGGTGCTGCACTTGTCCGCGCTACTGGGTCACCCGGTGGTGACCCGTTCCGGGGACGAGGTGGGTCGCGTGGACGATGTCATCGTCACCCTCCGCGACACCGACTACCCCTTGGTGAGCGGCCTGGTCGGGAGGGTCGGCGGCCGCCGGGTGTATCTGTCGATCAAGCGGGTCACCGAGTTCTCCGAGGACCAGATCGTGCTGGGCCGCGACAAGGTCGACCTGCGCAGCTTCGAACGCCGCGACGGTGAGGTCCTTCTTCGCGAGGACATCCTTGGCCATCGCCTCATCGACGTCGCCGAGGCCAAGCTGGTCCGCGCCTACGACGTCGAACTGCAAGCCGACGGCACCCGGTGGGTGTTGGCCCGGCTCGACACCCGCCGGCCCGCCCGCTGGTTCGGGCTGCTCAGGCAGAGTGCCGGGCACGCCAGCCGGGACTGGAAGGCCTTCGAACCGCTGATCGGGCACACCGCGAGCGCCGGAGCCCGCGGGTTCTCCGCCCGTCTCGGCCGGTTGAAGCCGGCGCAGATCGCGGATCTGATCGAGGACGCCCACCACGGGGAGGACGCCGAGATCCTCGACCAGGTCCACGCCGACCCCGAGCTGGAAGCCGACGTCTTCGAAGAACTCGACCCGGACCTCGCCAGCCGCCTCCTCGGAGACATGACCGACCCGGAGGTGGCGCGCCTGCTCGGACGGATGCGCGCCGATGACGCTGCGGACGCGATCAACGACCTCCGACAGAATCGCCGGCAGCCCATCTTGGACCTCCTCACCCCCGGACAGCGGGCGAAGGTGTTGACCCTTCTCGGGTTTCACCCGGGCAGCGCTGGTGGTCTGATGAGTACCGACGTCCTGACCTGCCCGCCCGACATCACCGTTGGCCAGGCCGTCGCCCTCGTCGTCGCCGCGCGGACCCTGCAGCCGGAGGCGTTGAGCAGCGTCCACGCCGTCAACCCCGGCGGGCATCTCCTCGGGGTCGCCGCGGTGCTACGACTGGTGCAGGCCGACCCCGCCGCCGACCTGACCGCCCTGTTGGACGTCGACCCGGTCCGGATCAACCCGGGCGCGGACATGATCGACGTGGCGCTGCTCATGGCCGACTACAACCTCATCACCATCCCGGTCGTCGACCCCGACAACCGAATCCTCGGAGTCGTCACCGTCGACGACGTTTTGGAAGCGACCATCCCCGAGGACTGGCGGCGCCGCGAACCCGCGCCCCGACCACCCCGGCCAGACGACCCGGCTGCGACGGGGACGACGACCGCCGCCGACATCGACATGACCGGCGGACCCGCCGGTCGTGGACCTCGCGCGGGCGGCGACGATGACTGAGCCCACACCCACCGAAGGTGCTGTCAACGATGCCGTCCGGAAGGTCGTGCCCGCGGCCATCCCGCCCCCTCCGCCCGTGGGCCACGCGCCTGCCGGCAGGGAACGGGACACGGCACCGGATCGCCGACCACACGAGCCCGGGGTGTCGGCGCTTCCGGGGGCACGGCCGGCCTCGACGCCGCCGTCCGGCAGCACCTCCCCCCTGCCTGCGCCTGCGCCTGCGCCCGGGCCTGAGATCACGGCGCCGGTCTCGCCGTCGGCGGTGTTGGACTCCGCGCACACCGGGGACATCGAGGGGGCATTCGGGAAGATCCGCTTCGGGGATGTCGGGGAACGGCGGACCGTGAAAACACGGCTGCTGACCCTGGCCGCGATCCTGGGGCCGGGGCTGATCGTGATGGTCGGCGACAACGACGCCGGCGGGGTGGCCACCTACAGCCAGGCCGGGCAGAACTACGGCTACAGCCTGTTGTGGGTGCTACCGCTGCTGATTCCGGTGCTGATCGTGAATCAGGAGATGGTTGTCCGCCTCGGGGCCGTCACCGGAGTCGGGCACGCCCGACTGATCAACGAACGCTTCGGCCGCGGGTGGGGGTGGTTCTCCGTCGGGGACCTGTTCGTTCTCAACTTCCTCACCATCGTCACCGAGTTCATCGGGGTCTCCCTCGCTGCCAGCTACTTCGGGATCAGCCGGTACCTCGTGGTGCCCCTGGCCGCGGTCGCTCTCATCGCGATCCTCGCCTCCGGCAGCTTCCGCCGCTGGGAACGGGCGATGTTCGTGTTCATCGCGATCTCCCTGCTCCAGATCCCGCTGCTGCTGCTGTCACATCCCCACTGGGGCAACGCTGTCCACCACTTCGTCATCCCCGGGATCCAGGGCGGCGTCAGCTCCAACGCGGTGCTGCTGATCATCGCGATCGTCGGGACCACCGTCGCGCCCTGGCAGCTGTTCTTCCAGCAGTCCAACATCGTGGACAAGAGGATCACCCCACGGTTCATCAACTACGAACGCGCCGACACCGCTCTCGGGTCAATCGTCGTTGTGGTCGGCGCCGCGGCGCTGATGATCGCCGCGGACTGGGCTGCCCGGAGCACCGGAACCCACGGGATGTTCACCGACGCCGGCGGCATCGCGCACCTACTGTCCGAACACCGGGCCGGGTTGGGCGCGATCTTTGCGGTCATCCTCCTCGACGCCTCGATCGTGGGCGCCGCCGCGGTCACCCTCGCCACCAGCTACGCGTTCGGCGACGTGTTCGGCCTGCGGCACTCCCTGCACCGCGGGTTTTCCGAGGCCAAACCCTTTTACCTCTCCTACACCGCGATGGTCGCCGTCGCCGCCGGGATCACCCTCCTCCCCGGTGCCCCGCTCGGGGTCATCACCACCGCTGTCCAGGCCCTCGCCGGGCTGCTCCTGCCCAGCGCGAGTGTGTTCCTCCTGCTGCTGTGCAATGACCGCCAGGTCCTCGGCCCCTGGGTGAACGCCCGCTGGCTCAACCTCCTCGCCGGGACCATCGTCGCGGTCCTGCTCTTCCTCTCCGGGATCCTCATGGCTACCACCCTGTTCCCGCATCTCAACGTCCCCCGCCTCGCGTTGTATGTCGCCGTCGGAATGGCTGCCGCCGCCGTCCTGGCCGGCGCCGTCCTCCAATTCATGACGCGCCGACACCCCACCCCGCCAACGCCCCCCGAACCGGTGATGAGCCGAGCTGCCCGCGACCGGTGGCGGATGCCACCCCTCGCCCTGCTCACCCCCGTCACCTGGTCCGCCGGCACCAAACTCGGGATGCTCGCCCTGCGCGGCTACCTCGTCGTCGGCGCCGTCCTCCTCACCGTCAAAGCCGTCCAACTCGGCGGCGGCTAACCCATCCCTCCCTCGACCCGGCGGACATCGGGTTGCTGTCAGCACCACCGTGGCCAGGGCGGGCAGTTGCGGGTGTCACCGCCGTTTTCGCAGCGGTCCCACCCCGGGGTCTTCGGCGGCGGGTCGACGAGATGCTGCGGTGGGCAGCTGCGGTGGGCAGCGGCGGCGGTCTGCGAGTCGGACAGCCGTGCAGCGCCTGCGACACAATGACCGCGGCCACTACATCGGCCGGGACATTGGACCGGCCCCGCTCCGACGGGAAGGGGCCGCGAACAGCTCGTCACCGAACAACACCCGCCGTCGCGCGACCAGGAAAGCGAACACCCCATCCGCCGGTAGCAGATGCCAACCCACGCGTCGATGTCCGCGAGGTGCTGCTGATCCGCAGATCGATCCTGCACCCTCACATCGTCTTAGCCATCAGCGCTCATCGGGCTGACACCGCCCCTTCGTCAGCAGTGCTCTTAGCCGTGTGAGTCGTGCGAAGTTGGGGATGTGGCCGTAAGGATGTCGTCAGGGGTTTTGCCCGCAGGCTTCCGGTCCGGTAGACCGGCTTCATGAGTGCTGTGGTGGCTAATGACACCCGATCGCGCCACCGGCGACCGGTTCCGCTGATGAGCGTTCCCGGCTGACATCGTTGACCGGAACGGTCGCTCTCGGTTTGTACGCGCTGGCGTCGGTCGCCTACGGGCCGGAGGCGATCGTCGTGGTCCTGGCGGCTGCCGGGTCGGCGGGGATCGGGGATCGGGGCGACCCTGCCCGTCCCCGGGGTCATCGTGGGTCTGCTGGTGGTGCTGGTGGCCTGTAACCGGCAGGTTATCGCCGCCTATCCCGACGGCGGCGGCGCGTACACGGTGGCCCTGGAGAATTTCGGGGTCCGCGCCGGTCTGGTGGCGGTGGCGTCCTTGATCGTCGACTATGTGTTAAACGTCGCCGTCTCTATCGCCGCGGGGATTGCGGCCTTGACGTCGGCCTTTCCCCGGCTGCTGCCCGACACGACGCTGCTCTGTGTGGGCGCCCTTGTCGTGGTGACGGCCGTGAACCTGCGCGGGGTCCTGACGAGTGCGAAGCTGTTCATCTGCCCAAACTGGTGTTCGTGCTCGCGCTCGCGACGGTCGTCGTGGTCGGCCTGGTCCGCGGGGCATCGATCCATCCGCTCCCACCGACGACGCAGGCACGGACGGTCGGTGCCGTCGGGATCGGGCTGCTGCTGGCGGCCTTCGCCAACGGCTGCTCGGCCCTGACCGGGGTCGAGGCGATCGCGAATGCCACCCCCTCGTTGCGCGCGGACAGCCGGGTGCGGGCGCGGCGTTCGGAGGCGCTGCTCGGTGTAACGCTGGGGTTGCTGCTCCTCGGCCTGGCCACCCTCATCGTGCGGTTCAACGCCCGGCCGGTCGAGCGCCACCACCGATCCTGCGGCCGGCCCACTTGCGTCAGTATCCGTCTGCCTGGGCTGGCGGCATGCAAGGCCACGATTGAGTGACGCCACGGCAGACGGACGACCCGTCGAGGGCATTGTGCCCGCCGTTCCCGCCGGCAGCGGCCCTCTGCCCGGCCCAGCCCGCCGCATTGCAAGACCAGGAGTAGGCCCGCACACGGGCCTTGTATTGCGTCGATCCCCGCACCTCGCGATCGAAGGCGCATAACCCTTATTATCACCAAGCGAAAGTAGCCTCCCCTCCCGAGCGGAACACGCGTTGAGGTTGAGATCCGCAGCCCAACCGGAGGACTCACCCGTTGACCTCGCCCGGCCTGGCCCCGCGCCGGCGGCTTTGCGGTTATGAGACGGTCCCCTGGCCTTACTGACCGCAGCCGGTTGCCGATAGCGGAGTCGATCGGTTCCGCGACAGGTCTGGACTGGACGTGGCCCTCGGCGAGGGTCGAGGCCCCTTGGCCGAGGGTCAATCCCGCCGCGGTGGGGTGCGGTGCGGTGGCGGCGAGGACCCCGATCTGTAGCACCCCGTTGGTCACGTCGGCGGGGAGATCGCCGCGGGAACGGTCGGATCCGCGTGGGGGCCAGGATGGGAGCTTGCTCCGGCGTTGGTGGTGTGGGCGGTGATGACCTCGGCGGCCCTACCGAGGTAGGTGGTGATCGTCCGGACCTCCTCGACGGTGAGCTGGTCGGCGAGCTCATCGATCGCCGCGAGCACGAGAGCACGTTGCTCACGGATGCTCTCCTGGGCGGCGGCGGCGGGGGTTGGTCGCAGCACGATCCGCCGGCCGTCCCGGGGGTGGGGGTAGCGCTCCAGGTGGCCGGACCGGACCAGTCGATCGATGAACTCTGTCCCGGACTGGGTTCTCATCCCGAGGCGGTTGCTGAGGTCGGTGGGCTCTACGGGCTTACCGGCGTTCGTCACGTACTCAAGGGCCATGTGGTCGATCAGCCGCAGATCGGTGTGTCTGGCGAGTTCCCAGCGCAGACCGTCCATGGCCCGGGTGATGCGCCACAGGGCGTGCACTAGCTCGGCTGCGGAGCTAGGGCCTGCTAGCTGGGCACCGTGCTTGTCCACCCGCTGCTCAGACATCTCTCACCGTACCGATCTCCCTGTCCCCCGGCCCCAGGCTGCTGGCAAGGCCCAGCGCCGACGCGAAGTCAAGGTGCCGGAGGAGTTCGTGTCGGGCAACAGGCATCGCGTGTAGGGCCCGACCGACGACTGACCCGTTTAACCGCCCGGCCCGGGCCCGGGCCGCTGGCGGTGACCGGGCGTGTCGATGCCAGCGGCGATCAGCCCTCGGAGGGTCAGCGCGTGGACGTCTGGCTCGCGGCGTTCCCCTCTCGAGTCGACCGAACGGACCCCCTCCATCAACGACCGAACCGGGACCGCCGCTCGATCGCAATAGTGAGGCCACCTCGTACGCGAGCCGACTGCGCCGTAATTTACCTTTCGATAGCATGCGTTGGTGAGCAGCGTTTTACGAACTGCCCGAGAGGATCGATAAATCCCGAGGTAACAGCGCAACTGGGTCTCGTGCAGCCGGCATTATTGGTTAGACTCTCGCTTTCTGTAGTCAGGAACGTGGCGAGTTGATCCGCGAGTGGCCCGGGGGCCTCTTCGGCCATGTGGTGTCCGCTGTCGATCGGGGCCCCGCGCAGGTCGGTCGTCCAGGGTTCCCAGACCGCAAGGACGTCGCCGTACAGGGATTCCATGTCGTCGCGGGTGGACCACAACACCAGGGTCGGGCAGGTGATCCGCCGGTCGGCCGCGCGGTCGGCGTCATCGACGGCTCGGTCAACCCCGGGACCGGCGCGGTAGTCCTCCAGCATCGCCGACACCGTGACCGGGTCGTGGATCGCCCGCTGGAAGTCGGCGGAGTTCTCCTCCCCCGTCAGCGCCGGGTCGCCTCCGGAGAACGCGGCCGGGTCGGCCGCGATGAGCCGCTCGGGCAGCTCCGGTTGGGCGAAGAAGAACCAGTGGTACCAGGCCGTCGCGAAGCGGGCGTCGGCCCGGGCGAGGGCCTCCCCGATCGAGACACTGTCGAGCACGCCAGGCGGGTCACCACCTCGGGGGCGTCCAGTGCGAGGCGGGCCGCGACGTAGCTGCCCCGGTCGTGCCCGACCACGGCGAACCGGTCGTGCCCGACCACGGCGAACCGGTCGTGCCCGAGGTGGTGCATCAGCCGGAGGATGTCCCGCGCCATCGCCCGCTTGGAGTACGGGGAGTGATCCGCCGTCCTCGCCGGCTTCGACGACTGCCCGTACCCCCGCAAGTCGGGGCAGACCACCGTGAGTCCCCGCGCTGCCGGCAGGGGAGCGACCCGATGCCAGGTGGTGTGGGTGCGCGGATGGCCGTGGAGAAGGACCACCACCGGCCCGGAGCCACCGACGCGCACCCGCAGCCGGACGCCGTCGCCGACGTCGACGCCGACGCCGACGCCGGTCTCGGTGAAGCCGTCGAACATGCTGCTCACCTTGTCATCTTGGCAAGCGCCGGGCCGGGAACCCGGGTCAGCGCGGGTTACGACCACAGCGCGCGGCGGACGGTGATGACACTCCCCCGAGTCCGGCGGCGATCACCCCGACCGAGACGCCGGCGGCGCGCCACAGCCGGCGCTGTCCGTACAGCGGTCACTCCGGCGGCGGCAGCCTCGCCGACGTACTCGCCCAACGCGGACACGGTGCCCCGCACACTCCCGCGGCCGTCGTTGGGCTGGCATGTGGGCCGAACGGTGAACTGGGCCCCCGTCGTTCACAGCATGGCCAGCGCGTCCCTGGTCTCCCTGGTCGGGTCGCACGCCTGCCGCCACGGAGTGCACTCGTTGATGAAGACGACGTACTTGACACCGAGCACCACGTACTCCGCGAGGTGGTGGGCGACCTCGCTTGGGTCGCCGGCCACAGCCAGCTGCTCGGCCTGTTCCTGCGGGAACCCGTACGAGCGTCCGGGCACGGCCGACCCCTTGAGGCCGGACGTCTTTGGGTGGTGTCTTCATCTCCAACACCGGTCGTGAGCCCAGGCGGTTTTGTCCGGTCGCCAACGAGGCCGACAACGTCCGCGTCGACGACGCTTCGCGAACCCGTCAGCGGTTCCGCCGTGAAACCCGCGCGCCCGGTTGCGCGATCGCCGGGCGGTCACCCGGGCGGTGGGGATGACCGGAGGAGTGAGGCCAGCACCACGATGTTGTTCAGGTAGTGGCCGCTGGCCGGGTCGAAGTCGCCCCCGCAGGTGATCAGCCGCAGGGCCGCGTGGTCGGTGTCGCCGTAGACCAGCTCCGAGGGAAACCGGGCCTTGGGGAACCGGGAGACCGAGTCGACAGCGAAAACGGCCACCGACCCGTCCGCGCGGGTGACGAGCACGGTGTCGCCCGGCTTGAGACCCCCGAGCCTGAAGAAGACCGAGGGCCCGTTCGCTGCCGAGTCGAGGTGGCCGGCGATGACGGCCGGCCCGAGGGCGCCGGGCGTCGGGCTGTACCGGTACCACCCGGCCCGGTCGTAGGTCGGTCCCCGCGGCGGGACCTCGAGGGTGCCGTCGGCGGCCATCCCCAACTGGAGCAGCTGCGACCGGACCCCGATCGAGGGGATCTCCAGCAGGGTCGGTGCCGACGTGGCAAGGACCGGCCCGGTGGTCGGTGGCCGGCTCGCCTGGGCGGGCACCCGTCCCAGACTCGCCTGGGCGGGCACCCGTTCCCGACTCACCGGGGCGGGCGCCCGTTCCAGGATGGCCGGCGGCGCTGCCGGGGGCTCGGGCACGCGCTGCTGAAAGGCCAGGCCGATCGCCAGACACGCGACACCCGCCACAGCGAGCGCAGCGCTCACCGCGGTGAGCGCTGCACGCCGCATCAGGTCCGGTGACCGACCCGCGACCGGACCACGACACCGCCCGCTGCCACCAGCAGCAGACCGCCGCCGAGGCCGAACAGCCATGGGTCCTCGATGCCGGCAGTCGAACCGCCGCCGGCCTGCACGCCGCCGGTGGGGACGCGCGAGACCTGACCGGAGGTGCTACCAGAGCCAGAGCCCGAGCCCGAGCCGGTGCCGGAGCCCGAGCCGTTGCCGGAGCCGCCGCCTGAGCCGTTGCCGGAGCCGCCGCCTGGGCCGGGGCTTTCAGTGGGGCGCGGGGACCGCGAGCGGTGCGGGGTGCTGGTGGGCGACGGCGAGCGGGTAGGCCGCCGGGTCGGTGACGGCGACAGGCTCCGGGTGGACGTCGCCGTCGGGGAGGGAGAGCGGGTCGGGGAGGGAAAGCGGGTCGGGGAGGGAAAGCGGGTCGGGCTGGCCGACGGCGTCGGGGTGGCCGTGGCGGTGGGGCTGGCCGACGGCGTCGGGGTGGCCGTGGCGGTGGGGCTGGCCGACGGCGACGGGCTGGCCGCGGGCGTGACGACCGTGGTGATCGAGGTGTTGCAGGTGACGGTGCTGCCGCCCGGGTTGCCGGTGCCGTTGCACTGGTTGACCCGGATCGGGATGGCCGCGCTGATCGTCGAGGCGGTGGTGACGGTGCAGGCGACGCCCCCGCCGCCGCCGTTGCCCGAGCCGTTGCACTGGGTCACGGTGGCGTTGGTGGTGGCCGCGGCGGGTGTGCACCGGACGAACCCGCCACCGCCCTGCCCGGACCCGACGCACTGGTTGACCGTCGCGGCGCCCAGCGGCCGCGCGCCGGGGGTGTCGGCGCTGATCCGGTTGGTGACCGTGACGCTGCAGCGGATCGGGTGCGCGGCGTCGTTGTCCGAGCCGTTGCACTGGTCGATCCGGGTCACGATGTCGGTGGAGGTCCGGCTGCTGCTGCCGGTGCACGGCTCGCCCGCGCAGCGTCGGGTGACGGTGACGACCGAGCCCCGGGTGTCGCCGTCGATGGTGTTGACGATCGTGACGGCGCACTGCAGCACGGTGGTGGCCCCGCTGGCCCCGGGCCCGTGCCCGTTGCACTGCTCGAACGCGACGTTGGCTGCCCGGGCGTCCGGCGCGGGGGTCAGGCCGGTGACGCCGACGGCGCCGGCGACCACCAGCAGCGCCAGCAGCGCTGCGTGGCGGATGCGCCGGCGGACCCGCGCGATGGCCGGATCGGATGCTGTTCTCATGGGTCACGCCCTCACGGGTTGGACGTGTCGAGCCCTGAAGAGCGACTGACCACGACGGCGATCCTGCGGTTGGTGATCACAGGATCACGAAGCGTGAAGTTACTCGTGGCAGGAGTGGCTGTCAACGAGTCGAGGCGGCAGCCGGATGGCGGAGGTGCCGCTCGACCCCGTCCGATCGACCCGGCACCGGGCGGATGCCTGGTCGCCTGCCGGGCGTCCCGCGACGTGTACCGCCGCCCTATCCCGCGACGCGGGCCACGAACGCCGTCGTCAGCAGCCGGCAGACGAGGACGCCGCCGCCCAGGACGCCGACTGACCACCGAGGCCACCGGCACACCGAATGACGACACGGCGTCCACCATCCCGCCGTCCGGGTCCGCAGCGGGCTGAGCCGAAGTGGCCCCCCGGCCCGCCAGCTCCCGACCTGGGCGCTGACCAGCGCGGACCCGGACGTTGTCGCGGCCAGCCGGCCCGACCGCCTACGACCGGGCCGACACCGCCCTGGACCTCGGTCCGGCCGACACCCACCGGCGAGCCCCGCCCTGGACCCCCGGGCAACTCGCCGCCGGCATCCGCGACGGCAGACCCGTCACCGGGCCCGGCGCCGCCTGGACGAGGCTCACCGCCCACCACGGCTACACGACCGTCACCGTCGCCCGCGCCCACGACCACAGCGCCCCCACCGACACCAGGGGCGTCGTGCACCGACAGGTCACCGTCACCACCACCACACCCTCAGGCGTGACGGATGGACCGGGGCACCCGTCACCCACACCGACTCGTGACCCGACCCGGACCGGCAGCGGCTGGCGGATCGCCGCACTGCAAGACCACCAGTAGACCCCGCAGCACAGCCCTGAGCTGTGCCGATCCCCCGCTAGGACTGCTCTTGATGGATAACCACCCTATCCACCGATCGCAGGGCGGTCCCCCGCCGGATGATCCTGGTGTCCGCCGCGACCGCGGCTTGGGCACCGCTGATCCGGGTCGGCCGCCCAGGGCTGGGGGGCGGCGTCACCAACCTGTACCCGGGACCGGCTCACCTGCTGAACGGGTTCCACCGTTCCACCCGGTCGGGCTCCGGCACTGGGACCGCTCGCGTCTGGCGTGCACAAGCCGGTGACCGCTGAGAATCTTGGAGGGAAGTCGCGGGAGCGGCCACCGAACGCACCGGGCACCCCAGCTCGGCGTTGTCCCGGGTCCCCCACCCCGAGAGGCGCCGGTCCCGCGGCTTCCCCTCCTGGTCCGCGTTCCGGCCGGAGCCGCGCGGACCTCTCTCACCCGTCCGGTCTCGGACATTGAACTTGCCCGGCCGCTGGTCTGGTGGAGTCACCAGCCGGCCGTGGACACCCGCGACGAGCCGGGCTGAGTGTGTGCGGACGCCCTGCTTGTGTCCAGCGTCAGAAGCACGGACGGCCGGTTGACCCGGGACGTCGATCGCTCCACATGGGGCCCGCTGTCCTACCGACCATCACGAGGGGGTGCCGGCGTGATCGGTTGGCCGGTCGGTGACGCAGGCGAGGGCCGACATTTCGGAGCCGTCACGAAGATCGGTCCGCCTCTTCCTGCGGAGAGCACCGGACGCGTACCTTGCCCGTCACCTGCAACGGAAGGGACTCGCGTGGCCACAGCATCGGTGACCGGGAGAGGCGCGGCCGGCACCTCCGTCGGCGGCCCGAACGACGGCGGCGGCCTCCAGCGCTCGATCGGGTTCTGGGGCCTGATGTTCATCTCCCTCGGCTCGATCATCGGGTCGGGATGGCTGCTCGGGGCGCTGGGGGCAGCGAAGGCAGCCGGCCCCGCGTCGCTCGTGTCCTGGGTGCTCGCGGGCGCGATCATCATGGTGCTCGCCCTGGTGCACGCGGAGATGGGCGCGGCCTACCCGGCGGCGGGCGGGACCGCCCGCTTCCCTGCATTCGCCTGCATCGAGCCGAAGAACACCCCGATCGCCAGGTTCACCCCGACCACCGCCAGAAATCCACGGGTGACCAGCTGCCGGGTGGACGCGGCCGGTGGTTTCGCGGTGCTGTTCGGGCCGCCGGTCGGGGGCAGCGCGGCGGTCGGGCCGGGTGCGGTGGAGCGGAGGGCTGCCAGGGCGAGGCTGCTGGTCGCGACGAGTGCTGCTGCGGTGGCGCTGGCCACGGTGGGTCCGGTGGTGGCGGCCAGGGTCGCGACCAGGGCGGGCCCGATCAGGTAGGCCAGCCCGTTGCTGGTGGACTCCAGCGCGAAGGCGGCACCGAGCACGGGGTCCTCGGGGAGCAGCGCAGCCCAGCGGGCCGAGGTCAGGGCTCCCAGCTGCGGGATCGTCGATCCGCCCAGGACCGCGGCCGCGACCAGCACCGGCAGGCCGAGGTGCAGGCGGCTGGCGGTGATGAGCAGCGCCAGGGCGGCGAGGTGGGCGACGGCGCTGACCGGCAGAACGCGGGGTTGGCCGTGGCGGTCGATGACGGCGGCCACGAGTGGTCCCACGGTGGCCTCGGCGATGGCGAAGGCACCCACCACCACCCCGGCTCGGGCGAACGAGCCGGTGGCCTGGTGGACCAGCCAGACCAGTCCCAGGCTGGTCATTGCGATCCCCACCCGGCCGGGAACCGCGGCCCCGAAGAACCGGGCCGCGCCCGGTGTGCGAAGCGCCGCCGCGTACAGCGATCCCGACGACCGGGCTCGACGGGTGGACCGGGCAGGGGGACGGGTGGTAACCGGCATCGGGTACGCGCCTCACGCTGCCCGACGGGGGCGGGCTACAGATCCCGTCCCCCACTGAGCGGGCCGGCCGGGACCCCGCGGCGGCCGGGGCGCCGCTGCTGGTCCAGCGCGGCCGCCGAGGGTGGGCCGGCTGAACATCGGCAGTAGGTAGTTCCCGACGAAGCTGCTCAGGCTGGTGTGGGACGCGATCCGTCACCGCCTGGAGCGCTCCACCGGGTCCGGGCGGGAACGCCGCGGGCCAACTCCGTTAGCAGGCAACCATCACTGGTGATCGACCGGGGTAAACGGTACCGGAACAGCCCGAACCAGTACTCGAGCGATCAGGTACCGACCGCCGTGGTCCACTCCCCCGCCAGGTCAGACACCGGCGGGATGGCCGGTCCAGTGGGTGCCGCCGTCGAGGTGCTCGTCACACGACCAGACCCACCAGCGGCGCTGGCGAATCGCGAAGGACCCTGCCCAGTTGACCTGGCCGGTGCACCGCTCCGGACGGCCACCAGAGTCCGGCACGTACCGCCAGCAGCCGTCCCGGCCGCGGTCGACGCCGAAGGCGACGGCGTACCGCTCGACCACGCGATGACCGTAGAACGGCGGGCCAACACGCCGATCGAGGTCCCCGCATCAGAAATCGCGCGCGCCATGATCTCTGCGTGGCACGACCTGGACCGTCAAAAGGCGCCGGCCGTCCTTCCAAGGGCGACCGCCATCTGATTACGACCCGTGTGCCTCGAGAGGTCTACAGGCGGTTCGAGACCGAGGGCATTGCGCTCGACCTCTCGAACAGCGAGCTCGTCGCACTGATCCTCGCGGAGCGCTACGGCGGTCCCGCGGTCCCTGCGGCACTCGACACCGACCAGGACGAGCTGCTGGCGTCCTAGCCCCACCTTCAGGCGCCGACCGGCGTCCGGACAGCACGAAGCCCCACACCCGAATGCTCAGTTTGGCCGCTGTGGTCGGGTGCAGGGCTTCGAGACCTTGCAGGAGGAGACATTACCTCGCCCCGTCCGGGCGGGCGTGGATGGTCGGCAGCCGTGTCGTCGGTGTGCCGTGAGTCCGCTGCCCCACCCGACCCCTGTTTCGCGCGTGGCCGGCGCCGCCTGCGGCGGTGACCGCCCCGGCGGCCGTGGGCCGCCCGGATGCGCTGTTCGAGCCCACCCCCGCGCTGATGGCGGGGCGGGTGGGCCCGACCGCCACCTACCTGGCGGCCCGCGCTGCGCTGCGGACCCGCCCGCCCGCTGAGCCGCGTTCCCGCAGCTCAGGAGCCCAGGGGCGGGCGGTGGAGACGGTGCGGGTCCCCCACCGCCGCCCCCGGCCCGATCAGAACCGACTGGCCCAGCCGGGCCGGCGGGGCGGGTGGGCCCGCCGCGAGCAGCGGCTGCGGTCCGCCGACGGGCACGGCTGGACCTGGACCGACACCGCCCGGGTCGGCAACGGCCCCGCCGCCTACGGGCGGGTCCCGTCGCCGTTGCGGATCGCCCGGGCGATCCCCCCCGGGCACCGCCGCGCCAACCTCGCCCACCGCTGGCTGGCCCGGGTCCGGGAGACCGCGCTGGCCGAGTTCCGCCTCGACGCCGCCGAACGGCGCATCGGCCTCGCGGTCGTCGCGGCCCGGCACCTGGACGTGGCCACCGGGACCTACGCCGGCGGCTGGGACCGCCTGGCGCACCTGGTCGGGGTGTCCCGGTCCACCGTCGCCCGGTTCCTGGCGTGGCTGCGCGCCCGCTCGCTGCTCGGGGTCGTCTCCACCGGCCGCCGCCTCGATACCACCACCCCCCTGGCCCTGGTCGGTGCCGTCCGGGGCCCGGACGGGGAGGCCGTCAACGAGGCCGCCGTGTACGTCCCCTGCGAACCCGACACCCCCGTCACCCGCCAGGCCCCCGACCCGGGCCTGGTGGCGCTGGACCCCCGCTGGCACACCGGCCAGCTCACCGTCGGGGACAACGGCCGGGTCACCACCGACCGGTCCCGGCACCCCCGCGCCGCCGACGACCCCACCCCCACCACCAGCCCCACGAACAGTCCGGCCCCCGCCCGGCGGGGGCCCGGTGGTGGGGCTGTGGATGAAACTGACACCCCTAGGTGGTCTAGCGGAGCTAGAACCCAATCCGGGCGCGCGCACCCACGCGACTGCACCACCCCACGGGGCCGGACGGGAACGCCGCTGCGCGGCGAGAACGATGCCGCTTCGCGACAGCACCAACCAGAACCGGCCAAACCGGGCCCGGCCGGGGACACCCCCGGCCCGCTGCTCCCCTGCCGGACCTGCGGGCCCTGGCCGACCCACCAACCCGCCACCACCCGCGCCGAACGGCTCCGCCTAGCCCACCAGCTGCGCCGCGCCTCCCCCGACCTCACCCCGATCAGCGCGCGGCTGCTCCGCCACCTGCTCCGCCCCTGGCTGCACGCCGGCTGGACCGTCGGCGACGTGCTGCACGCCATCGACCACCACCCCACCGACGGACCGCGGCGGCACTCCCCCACCACCGGCGGACCCGGCGCCATCCGCAACCCCGCCGGCTGGCTGGTCACCCGCATGCGGGACTGGCGCCGCCCCGACGGGGCGCTGGTCCCGTCGCACCGGGAACGGGTCGCGGCGGCCCGGGCCGCCGGGACCTACGTGCGGTCCCCCGCCGACGGCGGGGAACCCGCGGCCACCGGGAACCGGATGCCCTGGCCGGCGGTGCGGACAGCGCCGGACGACCCCGCCCCCCCGGTCGACGACCCGGACGCCCACCTCACCCCTCCGTCCAGGGACCCGCAGAGCCCCTGACCGCTGAAGAACCGGCACCCGGACCAGCAGACCGGGCCCGCTCCCCCGGGTGCGGGCCCGCTGGTGAGGTGGGTGGTCCAGGTCGCCGGCGCCCCCGTCCCCCACCGCCCCGACGGGACCCGCCCGCGGCAGTGGCCGCAAGGGTCCGCTACGCCGCTACGCGCCCCTGCCCCCACCACCACGACCCGGTCAACACCCCGCCGCGCCGAGGGACGGGGACACCAGCTCCACCCCAGTTCTGACCACCCACCCGCTTGCCGCCGGCCCCAGGGGCCGGCCCCCACAAGCGCGGGGCTCCGCCCCACACCCCGACCTCAGTCAGGAGACACCCGGCAACCGACCACCCGCACCACCGTCCGACAGGCCGTCTCCTGGGGTCAGCGGCTTGACTTATATACCGGTATTCCACACAATAGAGGTAATAAGCTAACCGCCAGCCTCGACCATGAATGGAGCCACGATGTCCGACGAGACCCAGACCGGCAGTGACCTGGTGATCAGTCACACAGCGGCGGAGGGCACGGTTGTCGCCGGGACCGCCCGCGGGGACGGGTCCGCTCCCGTCCTGAAGGCGAACGCCTGGCGGGGGAGCCGCAACCTCGGGAGCTGGTACGTACCCCGGTCGAGGGACGCAGCGCCCGACACCTCCCGGATCGAGACGACCGCGACCGGGCTGCGCGAGGCCGGATTCACCGTGGCCGTCACCATCGACTCCGGACACCGGGACGCCGCACAGATCGAAGCCGACCGGGAGGCGCGGCAGTCCGAGCGCGTCGCCAACCTCGGCGAAGCCGTACAGCGCCGAGCCGAGCACGCCGAGCACCTGGAAGCCACCGCGTCAGCGATGGCCGCCGTGATGCCGTTCGGACAGCCGGTCCTCGTCGGGCACCACTCCCAGGCCCGCGACACCCACCACCGCGAACGGATCGCGACCCTGTCTGACCGCGCCGTCACCGCCCGCGACGAACTGCGCGACGCTCAGCACCGCTACACCCAGGCCGCCGCCGGCTACAGCCCGGTGACCGTCGCGAACCGGGTCGAGCGCCTGGCAGCGGCGATCCGCGACGTCGAACGGCGACTGGCGGGTTACTCCCACACCTTCGCTGGCGGGTACGTCGAGACCTACCCACCTGCCGAGGGTGAGTACCGAGCCCGACTGCTCGCCCAGCTCGACCGGGACCAGGACCACCACGCCTACTGGCAGACCGTCCGCGCCGACCAGATCGCCAGCGGGACCGCAACCGGCTACACCCAGGACACCGTCCACCGCGGCGACGCGGTGTGCATCCGCGGCCGTTGGGTCGAGGTCGTCCGCGCCAACCGCAAGACCGTCTCCGTCACCACCGGCTACGACTGGACCGACACCGTCCCCTACGCGGCGATCCAGCGCCACCGCTCCCCCACCACGACCGAGAACACCTGACCTACCTCTAGACATTAATACCGGTATAGCCTAGGCCAAAGGTATTCGAGACGATGTCCTCGCATCTGAACGGAGTCCCCCATGGCCAAGCTCGGTGACACCCAGACCGCCCGGCCCGATCGCGCCGCCGTGCTGCTCGTCAGCCGCGACGCGGTCCTGACCACCGCCATTCGCAACCTGATCCCGGCCGTGGACCACGTCAGCTACGAAGACGACGACCCCCGCATGCCGGACGCGGACCGCATCGGTGACGGCGCCGGACTCCTGCTGCTCGTGCCCGGTCTGGCCGACGTCCTGGCCCACGCCGCAACCTCCACGGTGCTGCTGGTGAGCCGCAACCTCGACGACCCGCTGGTCTGGCGCCGCGCGGTCGACTGGCAGGCCAGCCACGTCGTCCTCCTCCCCGACGGAGCGCCCTGGCTACGCGACCGACTGGCCTCCCACCTCGCCGCCTGAGTATCTACAGACTTCCTGTTAATACCGGTATAGCCGACAACCAATGTACGAACGTTCGAGAGGGAATCGCATGACCGGCACCGCACAGCACAGCCCCGCCACACCCCAGGACACGACGAGCACGGGCACCGCTGACCCCTCACGCGACCCCGGACAGCGCGATGGGCTTGGTCGACGTCGACCCAGCCGAGCTGCTGGTGGACCGGAATGTCCGCACCGGTCTCACCGAGCCGGGACGGTCCGGGTCGAGCGCCGCGACCCGGACGCTGGTCGCCTCCATCCGCGACCACGGAGTCCTCGTGCCGATCGTGGCTGTCCGCCTGCCGGACAAGCAGTTCCGGGTCCGGATGGGCCACCGTCGGACCCTGGCCGCAGTCGGGGTCGGGCTGGGCAGCGTCCCGGTCCTGATCGCCGGGACCGACCAGGACGGCGACAGTGCCGAGCGCGTCGTGCAGCAGTGGGCCGAGACCGAGCACCGTGCGGCTCTGTCGACCGGAGAGCGGATCGGGGCGGTCGCCCAGCTCGCCGCGTTCGGCCTAACGGCTGCATCGATCGCTCGACGGACCAAGACCCCGCGCGCCGGCGTCGACGCCGCGCTGACCGTGGCCCGGTCCCAGGTCGCTGTCCAGACAGCGGATGCCCACCAGTTGACCCTCGAGGAGGCCGCCGTGGTGGCCGAGTTCGACACCGACGACGGGGCCGTCGCGGACCTGCTGCGCACGGCGGGATCCGGCCGATTCGCCCACACCGCCCAGCGGCTGCGTGACCTGCGCGCCGAGGCCGCCGACCGGGCAGTCATGGAGGACGCTGCCCGCGAAGCAGGGCTGACGGTGCTGCCCTACACGATGAACCTTCCGCGACCGGTCACGCTGCTGCGGTCACTTCTCGACGGGGATGGCGACGAGCTGGACCCTGCGGTGCACACCGGCTGCCCCGGGCACGCCGTGATGGCGCGCCGCGTGTGGAACCCGTGCACCCGCTGCGATGCCTCGACAGGCAACGACGACGACCAGGACGAGGCAGCGCCGGGCGGCGGCGAAGCCGAGGAGCTGGACGAGGACACCAGCGGGTGGGAGATGACCGCGGTCTGTCTGGACCCCTCGGCCAACGACCACCACCAGCGCTGGTCGCGCGCACTGCCCCAGCAGGCCGCGGAGGTCGACCCGGAGACCCGCCGTGAGCAGCGACGCGAGGTCATCACCGGGAACCGGGAGTGGAGGTCAGCGACGAGCGTCCGTCGGCAGTGGGTGGCGCAGTTCGCCACCCGTCGCACAGCCCCGAAGGGTGCCGCGCAGTGGATCGCGGCGACCCTGGCCACGGGCAGCCACCCGGTGCGCCGGGCGATGGAGAGCCAGCACCGCCTCGCCGCCGAGCTGCTCGGCGCACCAGCGGCCCGCGCAGCGGCCGACGCCAGCGACGCCCGCGCGGTCCAGGTCAGTCTCGTGCTGCTGCTCGCCGCGCACGAGGACGCCCTGCCCGCCGACTCCCGGCGCCGGGTGAACCCCGACGCGGCCCGCTACCTCGGGTTCCTGGCCAGCGTCGGCTAGGACCTGGCCGAGATCGAACAGCGCGTCGCCGGCCAGGAGCAGTTCTCGGTCCGCAACAACGGCGAGTGAGTAACACCCGGCCCGTCCCGACCGGTCGGTCTCCGGTCGGGACGGGCCGGGAACACCGTCGACACACCAACCGAGCGCAGCAGTTAATACCGGTACAAAAGGTGTTACCGTGAACGCATGCAAGGCAGGGTGATTGCCGTCGCGAACCAGAAGGGCGGCACCGGCAAGACGACCACGACCGTCAACCTGGCGGCGGCGATCGCCGAGACCGGTCGTAGCGTCCTGGTCGTCGACCTGGACAGCCAGCGCAACGCCACCGACTGGCTCGGTGCGCAGACCGGCGCACTCGACGTGCTCTCCGTGCTCATGCGGGAAGCGAGCCTGGACGAGGCGACCGTCGCGAGCGCGGTGCCCGGGGTGGAGGTGGTCCCGGCGACGAGCGAGCTGGCCGGGGTCGAACGGGGCCTGTCGGCCAAGCCGGGGGTGGAGCTGCGGTTGCGCAAGGCACTGGCCGAGGCCCGTGACCGCGACGTCGTGCTCATCGACTGCCTGCCGGCGCTCGGACTGCTGACCGTCAGCGGTCTGGTCGCAGCCGACGAGGTCTTGGTCCCGGTGTTGCCCGGAGGAGTCGAGCTGCAAGCCGTCGCCGAGCTGGTCGACACCGTGGGGGAGGTCGCGGACGGGCTGAACCCCGGTCTGCGCATCGCTCACGTGCTGGTCGTCGCGGCCGACCTGCGTCAGCGCCTGGACACCGATGTCATCGCGGCGCTGCGGACACGTTTCCCTGAGGCGACGTTGGACACGGTCATCCAGCGCAGCGTCCGCATCCGGGAGTCCTACACGCGCCGTGCGCCGGTGACCGTCACCGACCCGACCGGCCGGGCGGCGGCCCAATACCGCGCCGCTGCCGCCGAACTGCTCACCCGGGAGAGGACACCGGCATGACCACCCGAGGGCTGGGGGACAACCCGCTGGACCGACCACGGCGCAGGATGCCCGCGGTCATCCCGACCACGGACAGCCGCGGCGAGGCCCGGGCCGGTGGGGACGCCAGCGCCGCGGTGGGGGAGCAGGCCATCCCCGTGCTCGCAAAGCGGGCCAGCAACAAAAGCATCCGAGCTGGGCGCGCCCAGCTCACCTGCTACATCGACGAGGCGATCTCCGAAGAAGCCCGCGACGCGATCATGTACCTGGCCAACGACCCCGACGGCCCGGTCAACCTCTCCGATCTGGTCAACCGTGCGCTGCACCAGGAGATCGGCCGGCTTCGGACCGCTCACCACGCCGGCAAGCCGTTCCCTCCGCGCAAGCGACCCCTGCGGGTCGGCCGGCCCGTCTGAGAACCGCCGCCGCCGGCCACTGCGACCCGGCTGGTGTGTCAGCGCGGCGGGCGCGGTCGTGCGGGCTGGCCCGGACCAGTCCGGGGAAGCCCGTGAACGACGCCTGACGGTGGCCAGCCCAGCTCGGAACCGGCAAGGGACACCCCGGAGGGACCCCGAACCCTTGCCGAACCCGACCCGGCCCGGCAGGCTCCGCCCGCCGCTCAAGGGACACCCCGACCAGCCCCACACCTGAAGCCCGCCCGCGGGGTACGAGCAGCCGGCCCCTGACGGGACCGAAAAGCCACCCCGGGGGCTCCGCCCCCGCACCCCCGGCCACTCTGCGGGATAGGTAAACCACGACCTCACCAGCCGCGACACCGGACACCAGCCCCCGGGCGGCCCGCCGAACAACACCGTCACCGCCCTGGACATATATACCGGTATATCATAGAATACCGGTATAAACAGCGACCGGGATGGACCCGGCGCACGAGTCTGAGGAGATCGCCATGTTCAGCACCACCGTTGTGATCGAGGGGAATCTCGCCGCGGACCCGGAGCTGCGGTTCACCGGTAAGGGCACCGCGGCGGGTCAGGCCGGGTGTTGGCCAGCGAGCGCCGGCAGAATGAGGCGGGGGAGTGGAGGAGACCGAACCCACCGCGGTCAACTTCGTCGTGTTCGGGAGTTCGGCGGAGAACCTGGCCGAGTCGGCCCGACGGGGGACCCGGCTGGTCCTGGTGGGCCGGTTGCGGACCGAGGTGTGGCCGGACAAGGCGACGGGGGAGAAGCGGACCGGTCAGAAGCTGTGGGTCGACGTCATCGGCGTGAGCCTCACCTACAGCGCGGCGATCCCGCGCAAGATCAACTGGGAGCGCGCCCGCCAGCAGAGCGAGAGCGCGGCGGCGGAGCCGGCGCGGGTCTGACCCGTGCGGGGACCGGGCCGGTGGTGAGGTCCGCAGCCGGCCCGGTCCCACACCACGCCACACCAACGACCAGGACAGCAGTGGGGGAGGGGCGATGAACGCGAGCAGCGCAGCAGGACCGGGCAGGGTGATCCGCCGCCCGGTCGACGTCGTCGAGGAGTACGGCGCAGCGGTCGGGCAGATCGGGTGGTGCGCGCGGCTGGTCCGGGCCCGCCCACGCCAACCCGGCCGGCTGGACGAACCCGGCAGGCTGGACGAACTCGATGGGGTGCAGGCGCAGCTGGGGTGGTGCTCCCGGCGGGCGGTGGCCGCGAGTGGCTGGGACGGGGTCACGGTCGAGCAACTCACCCGGGGTTGGTCGCAGCTGTACGGGACGCCGCGAGCGGCGCTCGCCGAGCTCGGGCCGGGCGCGCGGCTGGCGGACCCGGCGCTGGAGGTGGACCGGCTCGACGAGCCGCCGCCGCTGACCGGGGTCGACGAGGCCCCCGAGATCGCTCGCCGGCTCGCCGAACTCCGCGCCCAGCTCGCGGCGGCCGCGGTGTCTGACCCGGGGCGTAGGACAGCGTCGACGCCCCCGGATGTCGCGCCCACCGACTCAGGACCGCCGGACCCGACCGAGAGGACCCGAGGATGAGCACGGACCCCGGTCAGGACACCCACGAGGGACCGGTGAGGTTGGGCGATGACGGGTCGCCGTCCGAGCGGTGGCACGGGCCGACGTGGTTGGTCGCGCAGTCCCCGACGCTGACGGGGTTGGTGGCGCGGATCCCGGGTGGGTTCGTCGAGGACGGCGATGGGCCGCTGGTGGATGTCGACGCGGTCGCGGCGGCGGTGGCCGGCTGGGACGCCGCCGCCGCGGCGGTCCGGGCCGATGACCGTGCCCACCCGGAGCCCGGGCGCGACGGGCCCAGCTGGGATGCGTGGCGGGCGCGACGCGACGACGCCGCGGCCACGACCTCGGCCGGGGAAGCGGTCGCGGTGATGTCGACCTCGGAGCGGACGCGGCTACGGCTGGTGGCCGCGCTGAGCCCGGACGGCACGCTGTTCCGCGTCGGCGATCTCGCGACCCTGGACGAGGAGGGCCAACGGACGCTCGCTCAGTGGTCCCAGCTGATCCGGTCCGCGCAGCCGTGACCGCGGTCGCGGAGTCGATCCAGGGCCGGCGGAAGCGGTGGCGCCCCGGGATCCCGGCTGAGGTGGCGCGGCTGGGCGACGCTGCGCTGAAGCCCTCGCAGGCGAGGACTTCGTCCGCTGGGTCAGCGGCCTGCTGACCCGCCTCGACGGGCGGTGTGACTTCCGTGTGTCCCCACCCCTGCGGTCACGGGACGGGTCCTGATCCGTCGAGGGGTGGATGGCGTGGCGTTACCAGCCCCGGGGCCCATCAGCCCGGAAGGTGGCTGGACATCCTTCGAGTCGGCGTCAAGTTCCACGACAGCGTCTACGAGGAACCGCAGCCGCCGTTCCTGCTCGGTCGAGTGGACCGGTGGGCGGTTGCGGACCGAATCGCGTGGGGCGAGCTGTTGCTGCCGGCCGGCGGTGGGGTCGAACAGCCTGGTACGGCAGCGGGTGGCCGCCTTCACCGCGCGCTCGCAGCTCGTCCATGCTGACCTCCCGGGCAACGTCCTGTTCCACCCGCATCTACCGCCGCTGGTCATCGACGTGTCCCCCTACTGGTGTCCCCCGCGCTTCGCCGCGGGCGCCCTCGTATGGGAGGGCGCCGGCGGCCAGCTGCTCGAGTCCCTGCAGTGGGTCGCCGATGACGCGCAGCTTCTCCTGCGCGCGTTGCTCTTCCGCGCGGTCACCGACCTGCTGCACCGACCCCACGAGGAGCCGACCATCGTCACCCGCCCCTGCCAGCCAGCGCTGAACTCGCGCTTCGCCTCGCGGGGCCTGACGTCGCCCTTCCTCACAACCCCGCCCGCACAGCCAGCTCGACCAGCAGGCAAACAAGCATCACCTGGCCGAGCCGCGAGTCCGCGCGGCTGAGGATCCTTCTCGGGGTGTCCCGCCGGTGACGGAGGTGCGCCGCAGCTCACCCGCGGGTCACGGCCGACTCCGGTTCGCCGTAACGCTCCTGCGTGGCTTGCCGGCTGGTCCCGAGCATGGTCGCGATCTGGGTCCAGGTGTGTCCGTGGTCTCGGGCCGCGGCAACGGCGTCGGCAAGCTCCACCTGGGTAGTCGCAGCGGCACGGACCGCGGCTCCAAGGCGCCGCAGATGCGACGCGTCAGCGTCCGGGGACGCGATCGCTGCCGGATCCAGGGAGTCGAGCCACCGCTCGGCGTCATCGGCGGCCTGCTGCAGCTGTGCGCGGGTGCGGGGCACGGTCATCACCTCGTGGTCTGGTCACGTGCTGGGTCACAACTGTTCGTAGAACTTGCGGCGGAGGGCCATCGCGTGGATGGCCACCGGTTGGCCGTCGTCGTCGAGGACGACGACTTCGAGGAGCCGGCCCGCACGGTCAGCACCGATGTAGAGATCGCGGTCTCCTTGGTCGATGACGCGTATGGCGTTGCGGACGGCGTGTTCAATGTCGGAGCCGTCGACGCCGTGCTTGCGGGCGGCGTCCGCGACCTCCACCCGTGCAGGTTACCCTGCCCACTCGATTGGACCACGTGACCGACGTGCACGACTTCTGACCCGCGTGCCGGTAGACGATCCCCATACGGCAACGGGGCGGCGGTCGTGTTCCGCGCCGCGTTGGTCCGTCTGAGCGGTGGCGGGCCGGGCGCCTCGTGGCAGTCGAGCTGCAAGGGTCAGCACCGGGGGTGCGACGGGAGGTCGCCCGGCCCGGCCCGAGCATCGTCGCCCCCGTCGGGGTGGTCAAGGTCGTGGGCGCGCTCTTCCGGGTGCCGTTGGGGGCGGCTTCGGGCGCGGTACAGCCGAGTTGGAAATGGGACGGTCGCCGGTGGTAGGTCCGCTGGTGGTCTGCCAGGCGAGGGCCCTACTTCCACGTCGCTGCACAACACGTCCGAAGTTGACTGCGGCGGGCCAGCAATGGTGGGCGCCTTCGCTGAGAGCTCGATGGTGCTGTCACCATGGTCTCCGTGGCCGACATGTACCGCAGCACCCCGGAGCCCTCGTCGGGTCCGCCACGGGTGGAGCACCGGCCGGGGATGGCCGACGACATGCTGCGCGAACTCGCCCCGTTGCTGGCCGAGGAGGGCATCGACCTCGACGATCCTGAGGGGGTGCCCGACCTGGAGACGCTGCAGGCTGCGATGGCGCGTGCGGTCGAGCGGCAGAACATGGCCCTGTTCACCCCGGTCGGAGCGGCCCGCGAGTTCGCGGTCGACACGCTGCGTCGGGCGGTCGAGGCGGCCGCCGTCGGAGACACCGCCGCCGCGGCAGCCGCCCTGGACCGGGCCCAGCCTGAGTCCTCGGACGCCTCGGCCCCGACGGTCGCCGGCTGCATCGGGGTCGCGTTGGGGTTGCTCGACGACTGGCTCTCCGGTCACGACCCGCGGACACCACCGAGCCTGGCCGTGAGCACCCGGCTCCCGGCCGGGCACTGGGTCGGTGAACGCGCCGCGGTCGACGTCCTCGCCCTCGCCCGCAAGCGACGGGCGTTCCGCTCGCTGGACACGCTGATCGCCCGCCAGGGCGGCCAGCACGTGCTCTACGGCAGCGCCCTCGCGCTCACCGCCACCCTCCAGGCCTGGGCGCAGCACACCGACACACCGATCACCGACCTGACATCTGTCATCGGCTGACCTGCTGCCCCGCCCCACGCGCGCCGACTCGTTGTCGTAAGGGGATCGGCTATCGGCGGGGCGTCGCCGCGGAGGTAGCCCCTCGCTCGCGCAGCCACCGGACGAGCTCGTCGGCTCCGTCCCGGATCGCCGCATCGAGGGGGGTGAGGTTCTCCCACGGCGGTACCCAGTTCAGGTCGGCGCCCCGGTGGAAGAGGTACTCCGAGATGGCTAGGCGCCCGCCGTGACAGGCTCCCCAGAACGCGCGGGTGACCTCTTCGGGCGCCGGCGCGGCGGTGGCGGTGAAGTACCCCTCGACGCGGTCCAGCAGACCGATCGTGGCGGCGTCGACCAGGGTGGTCCGAGCGCCACGTTCGACCAGCCGGGAGGCCGCGCGCCACTGCTTGAACCCCCACGCGTCCGCGATCGGGGCGCCACCGCCCAGGACCGCACCCGGCGCTTCGATGTCGGAGCCCGCCTCGAGCAGCGCGTCGAGGGCTTCGACGTCGCCGCTGCTGGCCGCCCAGTGCAGCGGGGTCTCCTCGTGCGGACCCCGGAACCGGGCGTTGACGTCGGCGCCGGCCTCGACCAGCGCGGCGACGGTCGCGGCGATATCGGGGAAGTGACCGGGCCAGTCCGTGGCGACGTGCAGCAGGGTGCGCGACATCCCGTTCGGGGCCGTGTCGCCAATCCTGGCGGTGGCCAGCCAGAGATGCTCGGCCAGGAGCCGACGCAGTATGGCCACCTCGCCGGCATAGATGGCGGCGGCCGCCGCTTCCACGACGGAGTCGTCGGCACTGATGACCATCACGGGCTCCGATCGGATACGCGAGGAGTCTCCCAGATGGACGCCCCTGCAGGGGCTCAGGCTGAACGTCGCAGCCCCGGAACCATCCCTCACAGGGTCGCGGTGAGGGATCCGCTTGTGAACGGTGGCCGGTCAGTAACCCGCACCGGGAACAGCGGCAGGTCCTATGGTCGTCCGACATGACGGCGTCGAAGCGTGGATGCGAGATCTTCGTCGACATTTGGGCTGATGAGGTTCGCCGCCTCGCCCCTGAAGTTGCCTCGTTACGGCAGAAGGAGGTACGCGACAGTCGAGCTGCCGACTACGGCGAGGAGTGGAGCCCCACCGAGCACGATCTATACGAGAACTTCCGTCGCCTCTGGGCGGCACAGCATCACCTGGTGTGGGCGGCCCATCAACTCGAACGGTGGGCGGCGCGCCTCTCCACCGAACGCGGAGAGCAGCCGCCGGAACCCGATCCGGTTCTCGCCGACTTGCGCAACGCTCTCGAGCACCTCGACGAGGCGACCATCGATAATGAACACGACGTCGCCGTGGCTGGCAACAACCTGAGGGTCAATCGTTCGCTGCGACGGCTGCCCGGACTCAGCTGCTGATCGGCACCGGTGGCTCACTCCTTTTCGGCCTGGTCGACTCCGCTGAACTCGAACGTCGCGCCCTTTCCATCGTGACAACGACCGACCGACTCATGGAGGAGGCCGAGGACTGGATCGCCGAATACGGGTGGTCGCATGTGCCCGATGATGAGGACTACGGAGTTTGACCGCGCCGACGCAGACCGGCCAGCCGGCCGGCCCTGCCTCGACGGCGGCCCGGGCGACTAATTGATCGAGCGAAGAGGATCCATGGACTACCCGCAGGACCCACGCACCGTCGGCATGCTTGGTGGCGTCGGCCCGCGGGGCGAAGCGATACCCATCACCCGCCAGCACATGGTCGACGTGGCCACACAGTGGCCGGTCAGCCCACACACCCCGCAGGAAGTAGCCGCCCAACTGCGGGTCGCCAGGGAGCTGTTCGTCCATTGCTTACTCGTCTGGGAGTTCGGCGCGGCCGGGGCCGCGTGGTCACTTATGGCCGTGGAGTCGTGCCTGCGGTGGGCGCTGGGCGCGGATGCCAAGGCGTTTTTCGAAAGACTCAACGCACGTGCCCGCGAGCAGGGCCTTCTGACCGACGACCTGGCCGAGAAGACGGACGCTGGTCGGCGGCTTCGCAACATGTTCAGCCACCCCCAGAGCCAGCCCGCCCTCCCGGCGGGGATGGTCAGCGGAGTGCTGGAAACGAGCCACGTCGTCGTGCACCACGTGAGCGAGGCGATGGCGAGAGCAGCCGAGCCCCGCTGGTCGTGACGCTGGTTCCAGGTTGGTTCGAGAGGAGGTCGACCCACAAGGTTCACAAGTGCGGGCGCCCTTGTCGGCGTCCGCGCCGTCTCAGTAGCCGCACCGCTCCCGAAGCGCCACGCACCTCATCGGCGAGCGCGGCTACCGTCCCGCAGAGGATCGTCATGTGAGACGTTCTCTCGGCTCAGCTGCGGTCGTCGTTCGACTTCACGAGGGTGACCGTGCCAGGTGTCATCCGTCACCGAGTTGAGGGGATCAGGAGCGGCGTGCCGAACCAGCCCCAGTAGATGCGATGGTGGGCGATCTGGGGTCCGCGAAGATCCATGACCTCGGCGAGGTCGACCTGGTCGCCGCCGTCGGGGTGCGCTCGGGGGTATTCCCACATCAGGGTCTGGCCATCGAAGTGATAGCGGCCGGTGCGGTACCAGCGTACGAGGTCGTTGGGGCGGTTGTCGGTTCCGCGTTGGAAGAACGGCCGGATCTGCTCTCGACCGGTGAGCACGCCGCTTTGCTGGTCGAGGATTCGTGCGATCAGCGGCGTCTCGAGGATCGCGTCGGGCGTGTACGGCTCCAGCAGCCCGTCGATGTCGTGGGCGCGGGTCCGCCGGTCCCATTCGTGATGGATGAACGCCGCGTCGTCGTCGCTGGCGGTTCTGGTGCTCGTGTCTGTGTCCATACCCGTGACGCTATGCCCGCGACATTACGGTGCTGGTCGAAATGTGCGTGCGTCATGCTGGACCGGTGACCAACAATCCGTGCGACGTCGACCTGGCGGCCGTTGGGGGGCTGTTCGGTGACCCGGCCCGGGCCGCGATGCTCGTCGCGCTGTCGGACGGCCGAGCGTTGCCCGCCGGTGAACTCGCCCGACGAGTATCCGTGTCGCCGGCGACCGCGACGACGCACCTGCGGCGCCTCGTCGAAGGTGGCCTGGTCCAGGGCACGGTCCAGGGCCGACACCGATACCACCAACTTGCTGGACCGCAGGTGTCAGCGGTGCTGGAGGCTCTCGCCCACGTCGCGCCAGCATCGCCGGTGAAGTCGCTACGCCAACACCGCGACTTGACGACGTTGGCCGAAGCGCGCACCTGCTACGACCACCTCGCCGGGCGCCGGGGCGTCCAGTTGCGGGATCGCTTGCTGGCCGCCGGAGCACTGCAGACCACTGACGGGCCTACGGCACCCTGTCCGTCGAGCAAGGCACCCACTTGCTGGCCGCCGGAGCACTGCAGACCACTGACGGGGGAGATTACAGGCTCACTGCCTGCGGCGAATCAATTATCGCCGGCCTGGACATTGACCTCGACCAACTGCGCTCCGGGCGGCGGATCTTTGCTCGATCGTGTCTGGACTGGACCCAGCGCCGTCCCCATCTGGCCGGTGCCCTTCCGGCTGCGGTGACCAGTACGTTCCTCGCCCGCGGATGGCTCGAGCGCAGCGCCGGACGCGGACTGCGTGTCACTGCTGGCGACGACCAGAACCTCCACCGATGGCTCATGTCCGCCACCTGACCGCCGACAACAGTCCTGGTCCGCTGTAACTCGCCGGCCCGCTGCGGTCAGAGCTCGAACGTGATCATCGCGTGTGTCTCAAGCCGATGGTGCTGCGGGACATCGTGCAGCCTTTCTGCAGCCGCTAGCGGTCACTCTCCCGTGGCGCCGTCGAGGAGCTCCCGGGTGGCATCAGCGTGGCCAGCGTGGCGAGCGGTCTCGTTGACCAGGTGAAGCAGGACCCAGCGCAGGTCGGCTCCCTGTTCCACCCGGCACGGTTGATCAAGACGCGTGGCCATCACCGTGGCGTCTGTGGCCGCGGCCCGCTCCCGGTAGGCAGCCAGAGCAACCTGCACGGTGAGTTCCGGACCGGGCGCAAACTCCGCATCGCTTCTGCTGGTGTCCTGGCCGAGGATGCCGCCGTCGATCCAGCGCCACTCCACATGGGTCAGGTGATTGATGATTCCGAGCAGGCAGATCAGTGCCCCGTCTGGGGTCCACCTGGCCTGCTCGTCGCTGAGGCCCTCCACCTTGCGGATCACGGCACCGCGCAGGAACCGAAGCCAGCGCAAGAACAGCTCCCGCTCGTCACTGGTGCCGCGAGGAAACCCAGGTTCCGGGTTGGAGGACACCGTCACATCCTACGAGGCCGTCCGCAGCGGGATCGTCTACCGGACAAGATCGTCAGTCCCGGCGTGGCCGGTGGCCGTGCCACACAGCGTTGCGAGAACGGCGCCACTTACCGCTGAAGGTCACATGTCGTCGTACCGGCCCAGTCGTGCCGGTAACGATCGTTAGCGGCACGGTGCGCGTGGTACAACGACACGCCCGGGGTAGACCGTGCCGGAAGCCGTGTCGGAACCCCGAGGCGCCGTTGGGCGGCGGTGACCCGTTTTCGGGTCGACGAAGCGCCTACGGGAGGTGTCTGGGTGTGGATTCCCGTTCGGCGTCCCTTCGGTGCGGCAGTCTTCGTCGATGGTGTTGGCGTGGCTGCTGGTGGGAGCGGCGACCGCGGCGGCGGCGACGACGGCGTTGCGGTCTCGACAGGCCCGCGGCCAGCGTCTGATGTTTAACGGGCGGGTCGGTGGGTGGGCGGTGGTGCCCTGGGTGTCGGTCGGTCCGACGATGGCATTGGCCTGGGAACAGGCGCGGGAGTCGGCGGGGCCTGGCCTGGTGGTCTTGGTGAGCGCTGTGGTTGCGGTCACCGTGGTCCTCGTGGGCGGGTGGGTGTGGCACAACCGGTACCGGGCGGGGCGGGCTAGGGCGTGTCTCGTGAGTTGCGGCACCAAGTGATGACGGCGTGCAGGACGGCGGTCGCAGCAGCTGACGGTCTCAGGCGGCGACAGCGACAGCGCTACGCCGGCAGTAGCCCGTCGGCGGCGGCGGACGAACGACTCCTGGGCCTGGACTGGGCCGTTCGAGCCGGCCGGTTCGTGCTGGCCGACCGCGCCGCCCAGGCGCTGCCGTCCACGTCAGGGGCTGCGCAGCCATGGCGGGCCAGCTGTCGGCGCAGGTACCTTCGCTGCGGAACCTTGAGGAGACGCGTGATGACGAGATGAGTCCGCGACCGCGCTCGGACGTCCGGGTGGGGCGTCCTGAGGAGAACGTCCGCGCGGTGGGGGACCGCGTCTTGTCGGTGCTGGGCCAGCAGAGCTGGCTCGACCGTCCGGGCTACCGCCTCGAACACGCTCTCGGGTTCGCGCTGGCGGCGTGCGGGGGTGCAGGGGAGCGCATCAGCAACCTGTTGCACGGCACCTGGCTCGGTCATCCGCTGCACCCACTCGTGGTGGCGTTACCGACGGGTGCGGTGGCTACGACGATGGCCCTGGACGTCGCCGCGGTGCTCCCGGGGCACCAGTCGGGGCTGCGGGAGGCGTCCCGGGTCAGCCTCGGTGTCGGGATCGTCGCCAGCCTGGCTGCCGCAACGACGGGCCTCAACGACTGGCAGCACACGAAGGAGCAGTCCCGGCGCGTCGGGCTCGTCCACGGGGCGTTGAACGCCGTTGCGACCGGGCTGTACGTCCTGTCGTGGTGCGATCGCCGGCGCGGTCGGCCCGTCCGGGGTGTTGCTGCCAGCGCCGTGGGCTACGGCATCACGGCGGCGAGCGGCTATCTCGGCGCCAGCCTGGTATACCGGCTGGGCGTCGGGGTCGACCAGTCCGGCGCGCGATGGGACACCGGTGAGTGGACGCCGCTGCTGGCCGAGGCAGCTCTCGAGGCCGGCACCCCCCAGCGGGTGGAGGCGGACGGCGTGGGTCTGGTCCTGCTCCGGGACGGCGACGACGTCCTCGCCGTCGGGGAGTTCTGCCCGCACCTGGGCGCACCCATGGTGGACAGCTGGATCGACCGGGGGCAGCTCGTCTGCCCCTGGCACGGTTCCCGCTTCGACTCGGCGACAGGGCAGGTCGTCCGCGGGCCGGCCACCGCCCCCGTGCCCTGCTACCAGACCCGGGTCCGCGCGGGATCGATCGAGGTGCGTCCCGGAAAGCCGACGGACCTTCGGGCAGCAACAGGAGCAGGCGAATGAGAGCTGAGCAGGTGCTCATCGATCACCACAACGTCCTACGGGCGCTGAGCAAGGACATCACCGGCAAGCCGGCAGGTTCGGCTGAACGCGAGGAGCGGGTCGACGACCTGATGGTGGAGCTCGACATCCACATGCGCATCGAGGACGACCTCTTCTACCCCGCCGTCGCGGCGGCGAGCACCCTCGTGGCGGTCGCCCATGCCGAGCATCGCCAGGTCTCCGACCGACTCGCGACGTTCTTGCGCACGAAGCCGACCGATCCTGCCTACGAGGGCCACTGGCAGGCGTTCGTCACCACCCTCGACGCACACGCCAAGGAAGAGGAACGCGACCTGTTCCCGCCGCCTGTGAAGATCAGCGCTGACGAGCTGGATGCGCTCGGGAACCGGATGCTCGAGCAGATGGACGAGATACGGACGTCCTGGACGAAGCAGCTTCGCGTTCAGGTCAGAGGGGCTGTGCTGCGCAGGATGTGAACTCGGCATCAACGTCCGCGAGCTCGTCCGACACTGATCGCTCAGTGCTTACCCACTCAACCGCCGTGGAGGCCGCATGTACGCACGTCTGTACGCCAAGGTCGTCGGGGTGATCATCGTGTTCCTCGGCGTCGGTGGCGTCCTGCTGGGAGAAAAGTCGCTCTTCGGAGTCCTGAACATCGACATCGCTGAGGACGTCATCCACCTGGTGACCGGCGGACTGATGGCTGGTGTCGGCTTTCGCGGCTCGGACAGGGCCGTGCGTTCGGTGGTCGGCGGTCTGGGAGTGGTGTACCTGCTCGTCGGCGTCCTGGGCTTCTTTGTCCCGGACCTGTTCGGGCTCCTGCCGCACGGGTACCACACCGTGCTGGACAACCTGATCCACCTGTCGCTGGGCGTGCTCGGCGTCGCGGTGGGCTTCTTCCTCGGTCAGCGGCCGGTCGGGCAGTCCTCGACCGTGGCCACGTAGGTGAGGGAGGCCCCGACGGCAACGAACGTGCTGGGACGGGGCGTCGTCGCGGGCGTCGCGGGCACGGTCGTCATGACCGCCTTCCAGAAGTTCGTCGAGATGCCGATCACCGGACGAGAGGACAGCTACGCGCCCGCCGAGTTCACCGAGAAGGTCTTCGGGCTCGCTCCCGAGACGCCGGCGGCACGATGGCGCCTGAACAACGCGACCCACCTGGCGCTCGGCACGATGTGGGGCGCGGCGTACGCCGTCGCCGCGCGGGCGGGGCTCCGGGGTCCGCGAGCCGTGGCGGCGGTGTTCGTCACGGTCTACGCCGGAGACGTGCTGCTGAACACCGCTCTGGGGCTGTACCGGCCACAGGACTGGTCGGGCGAGGACTGGGCTGTCGACGTGATCGACAAGCTCGTCCAAGCGGCCTCCACGGGCGCGATCTTCGAGCGCTTCCTCGACCCGGCCCGCCCGTCCTGACTGGTCCCGCGATGCGGTTCGTCTGCGTACCGGGCTGGGTGCCCGTGCAGGTGACCGGCCGGCCGGTGGTCGAGTTCAGCTTCGGTGACGCCGTGGTAGCCCCATGGTCGACGGTCGATGAGTCCGGCGCCACCCGCCCCAGCGGTGAGGTCGACCTCTTCGACTGGGACGGGCACCGCGCCTTCACCCTGCGGGCGAGCACCGCCGCGATCGATCTCTCGGCGGCCACGCTGCACGTTCGAACGGTCGCCGCCACCTGATGCTGCGCTCAGCCCGGCTTCTGTCCGGCGTTGGCGCAGGTGGCGTTGACCGGTCGATCTCGCTGCTGGTCGCGGGCCGGGGTGCGGGGTGGGCCACCCCGGCGAGGAGTCCGGCGAGGTGGCCGAGGGTGTGCGCGACGAGCGTCTGGCGTTCGTCGTCGTCCTCGGTCAGGACCTCGGTGCCTTCTCACCCCGGCCATCCGCCGGTGGCTCACCGACACCGGGTGCGTGGAGCGGGCGTTCCACGCTCCCGACGACGCGCTGTTCTCGGTCGGGGTGCACCGGTTCGCCGGCCTGCCCAGACCACTGCAGGTCAGCGGCTCCCTGTTCCGATTTCTGACCTGACAGGAGTTAGGGCCGCACCGCGGGAGCGGTCACAGGTCGGCGAGGACCAGCCGGCGCAGCAGCTCCTCGTGGAACCAGTTCCCCGGTGAGGCCTGCTGGTACAGCAGGGAGCTGGTCGCCCGGGCCTGGCAGCAGGCGGCGGCGAGGTCGTGGTCGACCCCGGCGGCTGCGGAGTAGCGGCGGATCCGGGCTCGGAGCTGCCCTTCGAGGCCATCGGTAACGCGCAGCTGCTCGGCGCGTCCGGCGATGACGGTGAACGCGTCGTAGGCGGCGGTGCCACGCCAGCCCTTCGGGTCGATCGCCAGCCAGGGCTCGCGGTCGGCGGCCAGGACGTTGCCGTCGTGGAGATCGCCGTGCAGGAGGGTCGCGGTCCGGTCGCGGCCGAGCGCGGCGATCGTCTCCCGGGCCCGGTCCATCGCGCGGGCAGGGGGAGGGTCGTCGGCGGCGGCGAGCTGGTGGTCGAGCTGCTCGGCCCAGCCGGCGGCCGTGTCCGCCAGGCTCGGGGTGCCGGGCGCGGCCGGGACCGCGAGGCGCCGGGCGAGCGTCCCGGCGATCTCGATCGCCTGCTCCGCTAAGGGTTCCGCGGCGAGGGTCCGGTCCCCGGCCCGTTCGAGGAGCAGCGCGAACTCGTCCTCGTCGGCGTCGAGTAGGCGGACGGCGCCGCGCCCGGCGAACTGACGCAGGGCCCCGGGCTCGCTGCGGTTGCCCGGGTGCGGGAAGGACACCTTCAGCACCGCCGGCCCCGACGGGCAGGTCACCGGGACCACGAGGGCGACCTCGCCGTCCCGGAGCAGGACCAGACCCACGCCGTCCGCCACCGCTCGAGCAGCTCGTCGACGAGCGCGGGCAGGGCGTCGAGCCAGCGGTGGCCGGCATCACCCTCGCGCCGGAGGGTGACCTCGACGAACGCGCCCGGGATCTCCACCACGGACGGACGGTAGCGACGTCACCGACGGCGGCTGAGTGGTTTGACGGCAGGCCAGCGGGAGCGTCACCACCTACGGCTGGGAGCTGGCGGTGGGGGCGACGGGTCTTGTGCCGGTGCTCCATGGGTCGTTCCGCGAAGTGCCGATCTTCAGTGGGGCGGCAGGGTGAACTGTGTGGCGGCGGCTCCGGTGACGGGGACGGTGTGGGTGATACAGGTGCCGGCGGTGGTGTCGGTGAGCTGGTGGAGCAGGAAGCTGGTCGGTTCGTTGAGGAAGCCCATCGTTCCGGGCGCCGTCATGTCCAGGGCGCTCTGTCTGTACGTGCTCGGGGCGGTGGTCATCAGTGTTCCGGCGAACGGGGCGGCGATGGCGCGGTGGACGTGCCCGCAGAGGACCCGCACGACCTGAGGGTGGGCGCCGACGACCTCGGCCAGAGCAACGGCGTCGAGCAGGCGGATCCCGTCGAGGAACGGGATCCCGACCGGGACGGGCGGGTGGTGCACCGCGATGAGAGCAGGGGTCTCCGGTTGCTTGGAGAGCTCGGTGTCCAGCCAGGCCAGCTGATCGGTGCCCACGCGGCCGGCTCCCTGGCCGGGGATGAGGGAGTCCAGGGCGAGGAGCGTGGCGCCGGGCAGGTCCACGGCATAGCGGGCCCGGTCCCCGCCGGCCAGCTGTAGGGTCCCGGCGAACGCGTCCAGGAGAGCGTCACGGTTGTCGTGGTTCCCGGCGGCCAGGTACACCGGCAGGGGGAGCCCGGCCAGCAGCTCGGTGAGCTGGTGGTACTCCTCGGGGTGGCCGTGGTCGGTCAGGTCACCGGTGATGACCGCCGCGTCGGGGCGGGTGGGCAGCCCGAGCAGGCGACCGAGCGCGGCGTGCAGTCCCGCAGCCGGACCACCTGCCAGCGGGCCGGTGGTCAGGTGGGAGTCACTGAGATGGGCCAGGAGCACCGGTCAGATGATCCTCGACTCCGTGCGGGAGCAGGCGCTCGACCAGCCAGGCCGCGAGCGCCTGGCGCTCCCGGGACCACGGGTTGAGCTCGCCGCACACGGCGGCTGCCAGCGCGACGATGACGGCAACCTCAGTGACGGAGTCAACTGCGTGCGGCGACCTCTGCTGCGAGGTCCTCAATCGCGGTGGCGACGACGTCGGGGTGGTCCTCCGGCGTGAAGTGCCTGCCGCCCTCGATGCGCTGAACTGTGGTGCCGAGGTCGCGCGCGAAGCGCTCGCCGTACTCCAGCTTCTGGAACGGGTCGGCCACGCCCCACACGATGCGGGCAGGCACTTTCAACGTGGGCAGGGCGCCCTGGACGGCGAGGGTGTCGTGCACGTCGAGGCACGCGACCTGTCGGGCCATGGCCGCGCCGCCGCCGTGCTCGGCGTATGGCCGGTAGTGCAGCCCCAGCGCCTCCTTCGCCGCGGTGGCGGTGTCGTGACCCCGCCCGAGTAGAACCGCGAGTGCCGGCTTCAGCGCGACTGGCGGGAGCTTGGCGAGCAGCGGCGCAGCGGCGCGCATCGCCTTGACTGACGGGATTGGCCACGAGTCGTAGCCGATGCCGTTGGTGATGAGCAGACCGGCGCACAGCTCCGGCCGCCGGACCGCGGCGATGTGTACGACGCCGCCACCCAGGTCGTGACCGACCAGGACCGCCCGGTTGATGCCGAGGTGGTCGAGCCAGCCGTTCAGCCGGTCGGCCTGGGCGCCGACGGAGACGTCCCGGGTGCGGCCGGCCGGGATGCTCTGTCCGTAGCCGGTCATCTCGAAGGCAAGCACGCGCAGTCCCGGCAGCAGCGGCATGACGTGGCGCCACAGCGCCGGCGACGTCGGGATGCCGTGCACCAGCACGACGGCCACACCGCTGCCCTGCTCGAGCCAGCGGACAGGCGTGCCGTCCACGTCCGCAGCGTGCTGCTGGATCACGGGTCCTCCATGCTTGGGGCCGTCCTGGTCGTCCTGTCATGCCCCGTCGAGGGGCTCAGCACTCTCAGTGCGCGCCGCGCAGGACGAACAGTCCGGCCGTGCAGACGGCGATGCCCGCCCACAGCTGCACATGCCGAGGCGACGGGCAAGCCGGAACAGCAGGGCGGACATTACCGTGGCGATGAGAGCCTGTCCGGCCACGCCGGCGTCGGTGCTAGGCAGCAGCAGATCGACCAATCAGCCGCCCTCATCGACCCAACGCTCCAGCGCCGACGGCTGTGGGAGCGGCTGCAAGGTGTTCACAGCACTTCCAGGGCGCTCGCTGCCTGGCGCACGAGCTGGTCGTCCTGGCCGCCGGCCAGCAGTGCGGGCGGCAGGCGGGCGCACAGCACCGTGACATGCCCGCGCTGCGCTACCCACCACCCGTCCTCGCCGGCCAGCCGTCGGCCACCCGGAGCCTGCGGGAAAGCCTGTTCGGACAGGGACAGCACGATGCGTCGGCCGGAGTCGTGCCGGTAGGCGGCGTGGCCGTCGACCGGGTGGGCGTCGCCGGCAACCCGGTAGGCATAGCTGTCGACGTAGAGCCCCGCGCACGTTCCGCCGCCTGCGCCGACCGGTGAGATCCAGGCCCGACAGGTTGGGGCGCGCGGTGCGGGCAGCTGCGCCCCTGGCAGCTGCCCGGAGAGACGTCGGTTCGGTGGTGCCGGATCCGGAGGTCAATGATGAGGGCCGCTGCTGCTGCGGCCACCGGGACGCCGACGGGTGCCAGGCAGCGACGCATGGAGCGGCGTCGTGACGGGAACGGCGCCGTCGTCGGCTCGGCCTCGACCATCACCCGGACCCGGTCCCGGTCCCGCAGCGCCCCGGGCGCGGCAGTTCGCATCGACGCGGCCAGGCGCCGTCCCCGTCGACCCCTGCCGTACCCCGCTCCGGCAGGCGTGGCAGCCGGCCTGGTACTGGCTGAAGTCCTCGCGCTCGACCGGATCCATGGCGCTGCCGAGCAACCGCGCTGCGTCGCGCTCAGCGTGGTGCCGCATCGGGCACCTCCTCCTGCAGCAGCCGGGCCAGCGCCTGGCAGCGGCGGAGCACCCGGGCGAGGTCGGTTCCTCGCGGCACATGGATGATCGACGGTGTCTGCGACGCGGTCTACCCGGCCACGTCCAGCAGGGTGATGGCCTGCAGCTAGGTCAGGTGGGTGCGGGCGAAGGACCGCACCGCGTCGGCGACGTCAGCTTCCCGGTCGATCGCTGTCCGGTCCCACCACTGGGCGGCGGACACCTCGGCATCCTGGGCCAGGGAGGCGACCGGGTCGTCTGCTTCGAGCAGGTAGCAGAGGTCGAGGTGGGTGTGCTCGGGTTCGCGGGCCGTTGCCGGGATGTGCTGTTCGAGCATGACCCAGGGTCGGGGGAGTTCGGAGACGCCCGGCCCGGTCGAGCTGAGGACGGGGTTGAGCGGCACCGGCCGAGCATGGACGCCGGTCTCCTCCAGAACCTCGCGCACGGCCGCCTCATGGGGCACTTCGTTCGCTTCGAGGTGCCCACCGGGCGGCAACCAGAGGCCGAGCTTGCGGTGGCGCACGAGCAGCATCCGGGTCCGTGTCGCGTTGACGACGTACCCGGTCGCGGTGAAGTGGCGGACCCGGCCCCGGCTGGCGGTATCGAGGAGTGGAGTAGCGGCGGTGGTCACCGCGCCATCCTCACGCCCACCTCTTGACCGTCATCCCCCTGCAGGCTTGTGGATCTCGTCGACGAGGCGATCAAGACGGACACCTCAAAGCTAAGCCCAGGCGCACCGGGAACTATCGTTCGACGTTTTCGGTACGGTGCGACGGTGGCGATCGCAGCAGCTCCCCGGCGCACTCGTACGGCGGCCGAGGACCAGGCCGGCCCGCCTCCGTTGCGCAAGGTCGCGAAGCGGCCGGTGGCGCAGAAGCCCAGGTCCGCTGGTCATCTGGTGGGGTATGCGCGGGTGTCGACGGCGGAGCAGGAACCGGCGTTGCAGTTGGACGCCCTTGCCAGCGCGGGGTGTTGGCGGGTGTTCACCGATCACGCGTCGGGGTCGCGGGAGGACCGGCTGGAGCTGGTGTTGGCGTTGGATTCGTTGCGGCCGGGGGACATGTTGGTGGTGTGGCGGTTGGACCGGTTGGGTCGGTCGTTGCCGCATCTGCTCGAGACGGTGACGGGGTTGCGGGAGCGGGGGGTGGGGTTCTGGTCGGTGACGGAGGCGGTCGACACCACGACCGCGGGGGGGCGGTTGGTGTTCCATCTGTTCGGGGCGTTGGCGGAGTTCGAGCGGCAGCTGATCCGGGATCGGACCCTGGCCGGGTTGGCGGCGGCGCGGGCACGGGGCCGGGTCGGCGGGCGGCCGCGGACGATGACCCCGGCGAAGCTGCGCCTCGCACGGGCGATGCGCGCTCAGATCCCCCCGGTCAGCCTCGGCCAGATCGCGGTCGAGCTCGGGCTGGCCAAGTCCACCGTCGCCCGCAACCTCGCCGCCTCATCCCCGGCCCCAGTGGACGATCCGAGCCCGGCACCAAGGAGACGGCGGTGACGGAGTCGCGTCGGCTGCGCGCGGCCCCACCGCTGCCCGGTCAGCTGACCCTGGATCTGCCCGGCCTTCCGCTGCCGGTCGAGCTGCCCGCGCCGGCCCCGCGGCCGGCGCGCCCGGCCGTGCCCTGTGAGTTGGGGACGACCGCCGGCGTCGGGGTGGGCGTGGCGCCGCGGCTGCTGCCCACCCGGCACGCCGGCCGCGGGCCGGGGGTGGTGGCGCGGGTGCCGGTGGCGGTGTGGGCGGTGTGGGACGGGGAGGACCTGGTCGGGGTATACGCCCAGGAGAGCACCGCCCGCGCGGACGCCGCGGTGCTGCAGCGGGACGCCGCCCGCGCCGGGCACCGGGCGCGGAGCGTGGACTGCCTGCCCCTGCAGGTGTTCACCGAACCCCAGCACACCCGCCGGGAGCCGCGGTGGACCCCGCCGCGGCTCGGCGGCCAGCAGTGACCGGGCGCTCGCGGATGCGGGTGGTGTGGACCCTCAGAACGGCGGTGGTCGTGGTTGACCGGCGGCACGCGCACGCGGTGCAGTGGCTGGTTGGCGCTCGAGGGGCCCGGCGCGTGCACCGCTGCGCAGGCCCTGGATCTGCTGGCGCAGGGCTACCGCGTCGCGCGGGTGGCGGAGGTGACCGGCTTCGACCACCGCTGGGTCCGGTTCCAGGCCGCGCGCATGGCCCACACCGACAGAGCCGACACCGGCGGCGCCCCCGTTGACGACGCAGCCGAAGGCGACGGCGGGATCGACGGCCCAGCGGGTGGGGACCGGTGACCGGGGTGGTCCGGCCGGGCTGGCCGGGGAAGCTGACGGACGCAGACCGCGCCGAACTGGACCGGCTCGTGGTCGCGGCGCGCCGCGACACGACTGGTCGGCCGTGGCCGACCGGCTGCGGGCGCGCGGGGGTGCCGGTGGCCGCGCTCGGTGCGGTGCTGGGGGTGGGTGAGAGCCGGGTGCGGCGGGTGGCCGCGATCACGGCCCGGACCCTGGGGGCGAACAGGTCGCCGCTGGCGGGGGTTGCGTGAGCTCGTGGCGGTGGACACCGTGGGTGGCCGGGCCGGCAGCCGCCGTCACCGGACCGCTGGAGGGGGAGCTGTGGCCGGCATGGCCTACTGCTGGTACTGCTACCAGCCCAACGACCACGACGACGGCGACTGCGATGTCTGCGGGCATCCCGTTCTGCCACCGCCGGCGACCCCGGCCGCCGACATTGAGCTGTGGGCCTTGTCGCACCCGGACCTGGATCGGCGGATCGCTGCTGTCCGGTGGCTCGGCGATCACCATGACACGCGGGCGGTTCAGGCTCTGCGTCAGTTCGTCGAGGACCCCGTTCTCGGGCCGGACCTGGCGGCAGCGGCAGCCCAGGTGCTCACCGAGTTGACCGTTCCGGGCCCGGACTGTGGTTTGCGGTCGGCGCGCCGTGGATGACGGGCCGGCACAGCTGGCCTGTTCACCGGCGCGGTCGGCGTGGGTCGGCCGGCATCTCCGCCGCTGGCTCGACGCTGAGGTGTCCGGCGGCGACCCAGGCGGCGTTCCCGGTGGGCGGGTGGGTGCGTCGCGGTCGCGGCGCTTGCACCGCCGAGGGTTTCGTGCGGGTTTGGACGTTTGTGACGACACACCCCGTGACTGTGTTGACTCCGCGTCTGGTGATCACTACGTTCGGTGATCTCGGTGGGGTGTCGCCAGCTGGTGATGTCCGAGCCCGGGAGCGCTCGGGGACCGGTGTGTCTTGCAGGTGTGGGACTCGTCGTCCGGCGCTGGTAGAGGCCGCTGCGCGGCAGGAGGAGACCCAGATGTCGGAGACCACGCGCCGCCGGTTCCTTGTTGCCGGGGGGGCCGGGGCCGTCGCGGGCGGTATCGGCCTGTTGAGCCCGGGTGTGGCGGGCGCCGCGCCGGGGACGGCCACGTCTGGGATGGCCGCGTCCGGGACGGCTGCTGTCGCGGGCCCGATCGTCGCGCACATCCAGGACGTCCGTACCGGGCTGATCTCGGTCATGGTCGGGGAGACCGCCGTGACCGTCCGGGACCCGGGTGTGGTCGCGGCACTGGCCCGGGCCGCCGCACGCGCCTGAGCTCCGCCGCACGCGCCTGACTTCCGCTACGCCCTCGTCACCCTGTCGCGCCCCCCACTTCTCGCCCTGCTCCCGGAAGGACCACTCATGTCCTCACACCGTGAAGCGCCGGAGACCTCCAAGGACCCGGCCGCGGACAACACCGACGTCTACGCCTTCATCAGCCCGGACCGACCCGACACGACCACGCTGATCGCGAACTTCAACCCGTTCCAGAAGCCGGACGGCGGACCGAACTTCTACGAGTTCGCCGACGACGTGAAGTACACGATCAAGGTCAGCAACACCCCGGACATCGAGGCCGACGTCGCCTTCGAGTTCCGGTTCACCACCCGGGTCCGCGACGAGTCCTTCCTGTACAACACCGGCCCGATCACCAAGATCACCGACAGCACCTGGAACCGGCCGCAGACCTACACGGTCACGAAGGTGACCCGCGGTGGGCACCGCTCCGAGCTCGCCGCCGGGCTGCTGGTGCCCCCGGTCAACGTCGGGATCCGCAGCACCCCGGACTACCCGGCGCTGGCCGCGCAGGCCATCCACCACCTGCCCGGCGGTGCGAAGGTGTTCGCCGGACCCCGCGCCGACCCCTTCCACGTCGACCTCGGCAGCGTGTTCGACCTCGCCGGGCTCCGTCCGTTCAACGACCTGCACCTGATCAAGGAACGGGTGATGCCCGGGGTGAACGGCCTGCAGGGGCTCAACGTGTCCAGCATCGTCCTGCAGGTCAAGACCACCGAGCTGACCCGCGGCGGATACGGCTCCACCAAGGCGTCCGACCCGAGGTCGGTGATCGGGGTCTGGGCCACCGCCGAACGGCAGAAGAGCCGGATGTATGACGCGCGCAGCGGGACCGTGTCCGCGACGGGCCCTTGGCAGCAGGTGTCCCGGCTGGCGTTCCCGCTGTTCAACGAGCTGCTGGTGCCGATGGCCCGCAAGGACTACTGGAACGGGCAGGCGCCCAGCGGGGACGCCCAGTTCGCCGCACGGGTTCTGCACCCGGAGCTGGTGGGACTGCTCCCCGGCCTGTACCCGGGGGTGTTCCCGAAGCTGGCCGCGTACAAGAAGCCGCGGGCCGACCTCGCCGCCGTCATCCTGACGGGGATCCCCAGCGGCGTCATCCCGGGGTTCCAGAACTTCACCGGACCGCGTCAGGCCGACGTCATCCGGCTGAACACCGCGATCCCCCCCTCGGCCAAACCCAGCCCCCTGGGCCTGGTGGGCGGGGACGCGGCCGGGTTCCCCAACGGCCGCCGGGTCCCCGACGACGTCGTGGCCATCGAGCTGCGGGCCCTCGCCGGCGTGCTGATCCCGCTGGTGGACCCGACGTTCACCCCGGACAAGGCCGCCGGTGGGTTGACCGACGGGACGTCGAACACCAACGGCGCCTACCCCTCGACCTTCCCCTACCTGGCGACCCCCAACAGCGGCTACGCCTACAGTCCCGGCCCCGCATCGACAGGCGCCCAGATGTCCGGGATGCCGACCGGCGGCGCGGCCACCGGCGGCGGGTCGACCGCCGGCCCACAGGACACCGCCCTGGCCGTGGCCGGCGCGGCCGCCCTGGCCGGGGCCGGGGGGCTGCTGGCGGTCCGTCACCGGGCCGCGGGACGCGACCACGCGGACACCCACGCCGACACCCCGGCGGGCACCCCGGCCGGGACGCCGGCCTCCTGACCCCCCACCGACCGTCGTTCATCCCGGGGAGCGATGACGTGAGCACCGAAGACCACACAGGTGTCGGTGAGGGCACCGTGCTGCTCGACATCGGCGGTGAGATCGGCGCTCTTGTCGTGTCGACGTCGGCGGCCCTGGACGGCGCGGAGATCGAGATCGCGCCGACCGGGGCGACCCCGCACGCCGACCCGGACGGCTGGTCCCACGGGCACGCCCACGACTCGGGCGCGGGTGCCGCCGGGACCGGTCATGCCGGTCCCGGCGGGCACCAGCACCCGCCCCACCTGCTGCACGTCGGGGTGCACCGGCGCCCCGGCGCCAGCGGCCCCCGGTGGGCAGCGGTGTTCCCCGAGCTGCACGCCGGGACCTACGACCTGCGGCTGCGACCCGACGGCCCGGTCCGGCTCTCCGTGCCGGTCACCGGGGGTGAGGTCACCGAAGCCGTCTGGCCGGACCACCCGCGGTGAGCGCCCGGGACCACCTCACCCGCGGCGGTCGGATCGGGACGGTCGCGCTGGCCGGGGCGGCGATCCTGCTCGCCGGGGGGTCCTTCGCGATCGGCGTCGCCGTCACCGCCCAGCACCACGCCCCCCAGCCCCCGGCGAGCGCTGCCGGCCGCATCGACGGGCTGCTCCCCACCGCACCCGCGGGCGCCCGGCCGCCGACCCCCACCGCACCCGCGGACCCGCGACCAGCACGGATCGGACCGACAGAGGCCAACCCCGCGCCGCCACCGCCGGCCGAGACCAGCCCTGCGCCGCCACCGCCGGCCGGGACCGGACCGGCGCCGACACCGCCGGCCCGGACCGGACCGGCGGCCCTGGGCTGGTCGGTGCCCCGCGAGCTGCGTATCCCCGCGATCGGGGTCACCGCCCGGCTGGGTGACGTCGCGCTGCAACCGGACGGAACCATCGGGGTTCCCCAGCCGGGCCCGGACTATGACCATCCCGCGTGGTTCAGCGGCTCACCGACACCGGGGGAGCTGGGGCCGTCCGTCATCGTCGGCCACGTCGACTCCGCCGCGAACGGACCCTCGGTCTTCTTCCGCCTCGGAGATCTGCGCCCCGGCGACCGCATCCAGGTCAGCCGCGCCGACGGGAGCACCGCGCTGTTCACCGTCCAGGCCGTGCGCTCCTACGCCAAGACCGACTTCCCCACCCAGACGGTGTACGGCGAGACGAGCAACTCCCAACTGCGACTGATCACCTGCGGCGGCAGCTTCAGCCCCGCCGGGCACTACGACAACAACACCGTGGTCTTCGCCGACCTCACCGCGCCCCCCGGCCACCGCAGCACCCCACCGGCCGCGACGACGCCCCTGACCCGGATCCCCCCAACCGCCGCGCGTCCCCCGGCACGCCACACAGACACGACCGGGCGGCGGTGATCAGGGTGGCGCAGTCGGGGCAGTAGCCGTCGGGGCCGACCCCCTGTCTGGCGGGGTGAGTTGAGGCCAGTGGTTCACAGACGGCATGTGGCCGGTCCGAGGCACGGGGGGCCTTGGCGCCCCTGCCGGGTCGGCCCGCGCTCGAGCTCGACGACGAGGTACCGCCGCGGCCTAACCGCTGAGGCAAGCAGCCCAGCGTTGCCCGGCCGCTGGTAGCTGAAGTCAACTGGGGCACACCTGCGGTGCGCGGTCGGCTGTCTCGGTTCCTAGGAAGTGGGACGGCTGGTGATCATGTGCCGCACGACGCCCCTGAGCGGGAATCCAAACCGGACGGGTCTTACGGGACAAGATCGCCCGTGTACCCCGCCTGACCTGCGGCGTTCCCGATGGCCGTTCGGCTCATGACACGGAGGCGGTGTCACCGGCCGGGGATGACGTTGAGCCCGTGCTGGGTCGCTGGACCGTTAGGGTCGTTGCGTGGCTTCGGTCGTGAGCGCCTTCGTCGGTGGTGCCGAGGGACCGTGGCGCGTCGAGCGGCTCGACGCGGTGACGGGGCCCGCGCTTCAGGGCGTCGAGCGTGTGCGTGTCGTGGAGGGCCCGGCCGCCACCGGCTCCTTCGCCGGGTCGGCGTGGGTGTTGCGGGGTGCAGCCAGCTACGAGCGGTACGTCAGACGCGTCGAGCACGACGACCTCGCCGCCCGGTCGCCCGAGCTGGGGCGTCCGGAGGCGACGCGGGCAGCGTTGATCCCGATCTCGAAGTCATCGGCGTGGTGGGCGCTGCCCCAGGACGAGCGCCG
>JAABVA010000345.1_pt1 | contig 60665 bp, 57 predicted proteins | sample 5560331 | NCBI WGS metagenome assembly JAABVA01 (sample SAMN12812661, study PRJNA571458) | rock metagenome | isolation source: Antarctica rocks | place: Antarctica: Victoria Land, Mt New Zealand sud | collected 2016-01-07
TCCCCCCCCCCCCCCCCCCACCCCCCCCCGGTCCAATCTCGCACTCTTTGGAAATGCATCCGTCATGGCTATGTACATACTCTCTTCATCGTTTTACAGTACCTCCAACAGCACCAACCTCTCTTTCCGTATTCCTCTCCCTTCAACTTTCAAACCCCCTCCCCTTCCCTTCCACTCACTCACCCCAAAAAACAACCCCCCTCTCCAAACCTCCCCAACCCACCTCCCAAACTCCCAACCTCTCTCTCTCCCACACAGAAACACAATAAACAGCCTCCTCCCTACCTCATAATCATATATATATTTTTACATATGCGGCTTTAGAGTATATACATATATATACTGTATATAGGGTTGTATACGGGGTTTGTATACGGGAGGGAAGAGGAAGAGGAAGAGGAAGAGGCAGAGGCAGAGGAAGAGGGGTTGGGAGAGAGAAGAGAAAAGAGAGAAGAAAACAGCTCAGAGGAAGAGAGGCAGAGGGGGATAGAGGAAAGAAGAGAGAAAAGAGAGAAGAAAACAGCTCAGGAACAAAATCTGAACAGGCACGATATAATAAGAAATAAAGCCCCCCCCACAAAAAAACCGATGATTTCGGACAACGTCGTTCGTTTGATATTTATACATATACATATATATATATATTCCCCAGGGAAATCGGTAGGCGTTCGTTTCTTCGTTTTCGTTTCTTCGTTTTCGTTTCTTCATTTCAAGATGATTTGTTTTTATTATTACGGCGGGAAATAGTCAACGGTCGACGGTCAGAGAGATGGGGCTTCAGAATAACTGACTCGCAATTCCACTCGGGCTTTTCACCGATGCTTTTTCGATCGGGCGGGCCACTTTTGGACTGTTTATCCATCCGCCCCTTGCCTAGTTTCGGCACTGTTATCGGATGGTTCAGCAGGGTTTACTGGGGTTGGTGGGTTGTGAGGCTTTAGTGTTTGGAGACTGGGGGTGCGAGATGGGGCGTGTCTACATATACTTGAATAGTGTGGGGGGAGATTTGAGTATACTTGATGCTTGTGGGGATATGGAAGTTCCGGAACGCCTACGCAAATGCCGCTCGACTCCGCGCGGAAGAATTCTAAGCTGAAACGCCCGGCCATGCTACCTCCCGAGCCAAATCCCAGATACCGCAGCTTGTACTGTCGATTACCCAAATTCATCCCGCAATTCGTCCTCGTCCCTCGAGCCCACAAACGCGCGGCGGACGAAGGTAAACCAGACTTTGTTGGTGCTTTTGTGCTTCTTGTGTTTCTTGTGCTTCTTGTGTTTCTTGTGCTTCTTCTTGTTCTTCGTCACTTCTACCTCTTCGCCATCCTCCGCTTCCGTTTGGCTCTCTAAGCAGAAATCGAGTTGAGAGCCGCTGGATTTGTACCTCCCGATTCGCGCAGCCAAGTCGATATAACTCCTGACTGTCAAGTCCTTCAAACCGTAGACTTTATCAGTCTTAGTGTCATACTCAACCTCATACTCAAATCTATCATGCTGTCTTTCCTCCTTCCCGTTCTTGGGGTTTTTGCCAGAGTGTTTGCCTTTGTGCCAGCGTTCGGCGTCAACTGTGTCATCCAGCGTGGCTGGGATAAAGTTGGGCGAGGCGGGTAGTGCGTCGGAGACGAAGTCATCGTTTATATAGGTGAGGTTGGCGTAATATTGGGTGTAGGAGAGCAAGGTGAGAGGTTGGGGGGAATAAGCAGGGCCAGGAGGGGAAGACTTGGATGGGGGTAAGGGGAGAGGCTGTTTGGGTTTTTTGGGCGATGTTTTGCGATTTTTGCCTTCAGTCACTATTTCGTATAGTTCGTGCCCAGGATGAAGGAAGTCAGGCTTCTGGGTGCCGAGCGCTTCAGACTCTGGGAACTCTGGTGATGCCTTTGAAGCTAAGCCAGTGATGTTGTATTCAAATACCCGGAGAGTAGGAAAGTAGTTTGGGACGACACTGGGACCAACAAGGGTGGCGCTGTAGCGTTCGGCCCATTGACCACCAATCTCATCGAAGAACTTTTCTTGTTTGGATTTCTTGTGCTTTTTGGATTTCTTCCCATTTTTCTTATGCTGCTCGACGATCTTGTCAATACTATCCATTATCGTCGCCACATTCTTCTTTGCTTTGGGCGGGTCTGGAAATTTGGACCACTCTTCACGTAACTCTGTCAAGTAATCGGCTGATGATTGTGTAGTAAAGTCTTCATCGAAGGCCGTCCGGGACAAAGCATCCTCGATCCCATTCAGCACCTTTATGTCAATATCCTTGGAGTCTTGAAGCATAAAGTGATCAACATTCATATGTCCGTACAACCCTCCGACAACAACATCTCGATATTGCTTCATCCACAATGTATATTTCTGCCAACATGTCTCATCCCAGCTAAGCTTGCTGTCGGTCCTTGCAGGGGGTACATGACCGGTCATAATAGCCTTCAACCCCCTTTCACGGAGGAATTGCAGCTGTATCCTGAGCCATTCCATTTGTTCATACCCCGGCTCTGACGGCTTGGCGCATCCATCCACGGCGGTATTGGAATCAAAAAAATACAAAGTGTTGAGGCTGAACACCGCCAGCTTTTTCGGTATAACTTCGACAAAGAACCATCCTCCCCTGCTAAAACCATGCCGTTGCACCTCGGGTATGAATTTCCTCCATATGCTGAGATAATTCTTTGTCCATCTATTGGGACCAGGATCAAGGATGTTATGAGGCAAGATGTCGTTGTTGCCGAAGGTCGGAACAATCGGTATTGTAAAGTCGTTTGTAGGATCTGTGTCGTTGATATCGTCGTTCTTGCCAAAGACCTCGACAAACTTAGTCACCAGCAGCTCGTTCAGTTCTACAATCTGCTGGTCTGTCCTTGGGATTTCCTCGTCATTGTCATGACGTGCTGAATCGCCTGTCCAAACGACAAAATCTATAGTATCCTTCAGGTTCTCGTCGATCCACTTGAAAGTAGCGTTGATCAGGGAGATTGGGGAGTCGCAATCGCTGGTCTCGGCACCCCAAGCGCCAGCCGGCCCTTGACCTCTATGACATGCCGAATCCTGTTCTGTAGACGAATGATATTTGTAGAAAGGGTCGGGATGCAAATCTATAAAACAATAAGCGACAACCCTGATCAAGAGATTATGTGGTAGTAAAGTACCTGTAATGTGCAAGAACTTCCCCCGCAGTCCCCTGCTTTTGACAGAGCTGTCCAGCAGCTCCGACTTGCCAGTAGCGGCAGATGTCGCAATAAGCGGTTGCTGTTGAGTAGGGAATGCACTGCTATGGCCAAAGAAAGTAAGAAAGAGAAGAACTGCTGACAGATGGCCGTGCATGCTGTCGGGCGCGGCAAAAGCAAGTACCAGGGACTTAGGGAGGTAAGTTTAGATCATGATACAAGGTACAATGGCCTTTCGACAACGTCGCCGCCAACCTGCAGCAGCGACCTGGAATGGTCTCTACTGATGATGCAGCCTGCAGGAACAAAACTCGGGCCGGGATACGCCTGTCGCAATCAGCCTTACGCTATTCCCTCGATTGGTCCCTTTTTCAGCCCTTACTTTTTCCTAATACTCTTGTCTTCCGAATGATAAAAGAGCAGACAGTTGAGAGCAGATAAATAAAAGGACCAAGACGAACCATACTTCAAGTCCTGGTGCACGCGACTGTTTTGCCGGATGATGCCTTGTCCAGACATGGTCAGCCAACCCTACGCCCTAGCCAACCAACCTTTGAGGGTGTCATGCCCCCACACCACCGACCTACCGTACAATGTTCAGGCTTTCCAGTTGCATAGATCATGACAACTCATGTCATGCGACTCGTCGACGCGGTTAACAGGTAATTTCTCTGATCACACTGTTCAAGCGTACAATTTGCCTTGTGCAACTTATGACGATGTCTCTCGTCCTACATGAGCTTGCGTTTCATTGCCCTTCTGCAGTCAACCTTTCCTCGCTTGTTCAACCCTTCAACTTTTGAAAGATCACGTCAAAGAGTTTATGTTACTGTTCCGGTCTTGTCTTTCACGCGCTGGATATTCATTTATCTCATTTAGGCTTCCATGGTTTGAAACAATGGAAGTACACCGTCAGGCTTGCATTTCGGTGACAGTAGCAGATCATCAACTATGCTTCTCTTTTTGAGCGGCTACTCCGTTCTAATCGTTATTTTAAAGTCGGGTCGAGGAAGGTGCATTTTGCAACACTCAAGGTTATGCCTCATCGTTGTTTTCTTCCTGAGTATGCGCAGGAATACTGCTACCTCAGTGCAGTAATATACAGATAAAAGCTATACTAGCCTCTTGAATAGCGATCCACTTAGCGTTGAGTGCCATCAAATACTTGTTTCATCTTTCCTGTGTGCTTTGAGCGGCCTGCAACGTATAACGACAATTTATTCGATATCTAAGGTACCCCTCCACGGTGAGAAGCCTAGTTGGGCATGAGAAATATTCTATAGGGAATTTTCCAGTGCTCGTATAATCATTCCTGGTTAGCCGCACGCGTTTTCATTCTTACATTATTTATTCTTCGAAAAAGAAAAAGAATTTGTCCAATATGAATCAATGTGGTCTCGCTAATCAAGTAGTACCCTACACCCTTCCGTGCTTGAAAGCACAATCGTCAGCGTCTGTTTCTCTAGTCGTCGCTGGGCGCTCGGGTGCGCATACCCCTTGCCAGGCCGGTCTCAGGCGGCGATGTGGAAGCGCTGTTCTAGCCCCTCCTCCATGGTAGCGGGGACAGTGAGATAGCCATGGCAACGCACCGCGACTTTGCCGTTTAAGCCCGCCTGGATAATCCGCCCAACAGCGCGGCATTCGTTGTGGAACGGATACATGTGGGCGTAGAGGAGGTCGAGAGGAACGATGTGGTGGCGGGGTCGCTGAGGAGGTGTTTGAAGTCGATGCTTGCAACGCGGTCGTGGAGGGGATCGAGCTTCGACCCTTCGCATTGGGGCAGAGGCTCTTATTGTAGTTTGCATATGGAAACATATGTAGTCCTTGCCATATCGAAGCCAGCTGTAAGGTCTGCAATCCAAGAAGAGGTAGACGACGATATTGTCATCCGTGGTATTGTGAAGCGGTATGTGAACCATAATGCAATCTCCTGTGCAGGCGCTTTTTCTGAAGCTTGTAAGAACCGTTCTTTGGATCTTCATGAAACACACGTAGATCAGAGTTGGAGGAAATCTATGTTCGAGAACAAGGCTGGTATGAACCTCCGTCATGGTACGTAAGGAAAGCAGAAAGCAAGAAAGTGTGCAGAAACGAGGGTGATGATGCGGAGTTTCATATCAGCAGGAAATGTCTTGGAACAGAACGAACTGGAGATACACGCACGACGATGAGGAAGTATAAAAATTGTTGAATAAAGTGCGCAATTGAGTGAGACGTGCATGTCTGGCCGAGTTTTCAGGTTCTGGTATCTTCCAAACCTGGGAAATTTAGGCAAGTATAAAGGTCATCGAATATCTAAAGCCTGCTTCAATCCCGCCATGATCCGTTTCGTAGTTATCTCGGTATCTTAATTCTTCATACTTTGCAATGACTCTGCTACCCACATATAAAAGCCCTACTGACCGGCACTAATTCGGGTTCCAAGGAACGACAGAGCGCAAGACTTCCTAGATCAATTAGCTCCAGAGATTAGGTGAGGTAAGGGGCACCATTTCTATACGACAAATCCATTGTCCAAGTGATTCCGCTTGTCGGCATTCTCAGAGCGTAATCATCTCCCTCTCTGCTATTGCACTAGATACCTCTCCCCGGGTATATGCCATTTCTCTTAGGCGACGAGCGTAAGCCGGTAGGGGAGTTTCAGCGAAATTGAAAGAAGCAAAAGGAACTATGCTGGTTTCATTTTTGGGCAGGGGATTTGTATGGGGTTAGGGTGAGTTTCCTACCCTGGTCCCAGTCCATCCTACCCAAACAACAGCCCATTGTCCACGATATCTTCAGAGACTTCACATCAACCTCCGGTTCGAGGAAAAAGCGTATAGGATACGAAGAGGGCGAAAAGGAGATTTCGGGACGCGTTTGTGCGGGATGCCACTTGCTGAGTGGTCAATATGGGCACCTGGTCGTTGTTTTCGGGCTTTCGCCTCGACGGAGGAAGAGTTTGATGGTTTGCGAAACCCGTGTGGGTCCACTTGAAGAAAGATGCGTTGGGGAAGAGATGATGAGAGGGACGAACAGACTAAGTGGATGGTCTCCGTGATAGTAGGAGGGTAATTAGAAAATTAGGCTATGAAATTTCGATCAGCAAAGGCCTAAATCTCAAGGATCAGTTAGCCGTAATGCCGTGCCCATCCGAACGCCACGCTTCCCACACGCAAAGCCCAACCCCCTACCACCCACTAGAAGCCGGCCCAGGCGGTACCCTCTGATAAGCCGCCCCATGCCCTTGTGAAGATAGCGCCATGTCCTTCCTCCTGACCTTAGTACTATTCGCTGCGCTCAACTCCGACCTCGCCTGGCCCGCTGAAGGGTCAGGCGACGGTAGTTCGTAGGATGGCTGTGGCGAGTTTCGGGGTAAGGGTGTTATGGGGGTGTTCTCTAGTTCGCTGACGGAAGGGTAGCCGGGCGGATTTGCGGGGGTGGAAGGGGCGGAGGGGTTGTAGGGCGTGTACGCTGGTGTTGGGGTTGGGTAGGGCGAGTCTTTCGGGGGTGTTAATCAGTATACGGAGAGAGTTGGGAAGTGAAGGGATTACCTTGGTAGGAGTCCTGCTTGAGTTTATGCGAGACAACCTCGACGCCTTGCGCACCGCTGGAGAAAGGCGATTTGTTAGGGCCTAGATTTTGTTCGCTCTTCTGTTCTCGAGAGATTTTGGTTCTTCGGCGACAGTAAAAGAGTATTAGCCCGATTAGGAGGGCTAGGACGGCGACTCCACCAACTGCACCGCCAGCTATCGCTCCAGTTGATGTGTTATGTGAGGACACGACTGGCTGAGCTGAATTTGTGGGCGAGGCGCTTGCGGCTGCTGCTGATGATGCTGACGACGCTGCCGATGAGGTAGATGAAGCGGAGGAGCTGGTGGAGGAAGTTGAGCTCTCAGAGGCCGAACTTGGACTAATAGAGGTAGACGAAGATGCTGAGTCGGTGGCTGATGGAGAAGCGCTCGACGGCAGAAATGAGGCTGCAAGCTTCGGATTTGAAGAAAGAAACCCAGCCGTAACATCTCCTACCGGACATCCAGACGTGCATGGACTAGACTTGCAGCAGCCCATGAATGGCGGCGACGTCGCCCCACAAGTATACCATCGGCTACCAGTCGAACATTGCTGGTCAGGAAACTGGCCAAAGTAAGTAGGATCGAAGCTGGCTGGCGCCAAATCTCCATCGGAGCAACCATTGCTGCAAGGCTCAGAGTTGCAGCATCCTACAAAGTTTGACCCTGATGCGCATGCGTACCAAGTGCCTCCACTCGGGCATGAAGGATTGAAGTTTTGTCTTGCAAAGATGCGGGACATTTTGGAGACTGAGATGTGAGATGCAAGAAACACAATTGAAAAAGCCTCCGGAGAATACACAAACGCAATTCACAGGGGGGAGAAGACGAAGGAATGGGATCGGCAAAGAAGGGAATGTTGTCTGTGGCTGAGACTGTTGGGTCTCGATACCGGGAGATGGCATAGATCGATACCAACACCTGGTGGCCTGAGGACCGGGGCAAATGAACATGTCTTCTACGAATAGCGGTCCAACAATACACCAGGGTCTGTACTCAGCCTCTTCGAGTGGAAGATGAACTGCAAGAATTGTTTGCTATGGACTTAGCAGTAGTGGCTGGCTAGCCTTTGTTGGTTCGCAGACACTATTCGGGACGAAATACGACGGTGTTCACGGTAGTGTGAGGAAAAAGGAGTAGCGCGGTCTAGACGGCCTCCGGCAGGCCTGATGCGCCTGTTTCGGGTCGTACATACAGTACAAGGATGTCGGCTGCCTTTAACAGTAAGAAATCCTTCCGTAAAGGAGAACTGAAAATAGAAAAGGATTTAATGTGCTATGATCAAGTAGGAGATTGGATCCAGAATGCCAATTGACGCAAGGCCATGGGCGTACGGAATAGAGTAGAGTACACTGTACGGAATACATATGTTGCTGTCAATAATGTGCCAAATTAGGAAGTGACCTGAGGGCGGCGGAACCAATCCCCTTCCGCTCCGGCTCGCTTACGGTGACCAATGTATGAACTATGAAGTACTTCCGTATGGAGGTACAGTACTCATTTCCCATCCCAACTTCTAATCTCCCATTCCCGAATGATCACCCAATCTCCGAGGGCGCTCGATCTGAACGTCTCAGCCTCCTCTACCACAACTCTCGATGATCTACTCCCGCTCTGCTGGCGCGTCCAAGACTGCTCTTCCTGTCTTTCCACCCCTCATCCTTGCGGCTGGTGCCCCGTCGTACGTTCTCCCGTTCATACCTGGCATACAGTCAAATAACAAGAGATCGTCCAGTCGGGAATCTGCATACCCAATCAATACCCATTACCCCTTCTATCGCCCATTGTCAATGCGAAGATATGTCCCCTTGAGGCTGAACGATTCGAATTGCGAGCTAAGGGATTCGGCTGCGAGGTCAGTACGATCACGTTCTTGAGCGTGTTTGTTAGTATACTGGGTACTTTGGCTTTGGTGAGTTGGGGATGGGCAATCGCGTTATTCGTGCACTGGGCAAAAGGAAAGAGATTGTGGAAGAGATGGAAAGTGAGGTGCGCGAACATACGGGCCAAGGCCACGTCCTACAATTGGCGATGGAGGTGGAGCGGCAAGACGGATAATACGGAAGAAGTTCTCCGGTCCGAAAGAATCGTGGATGGAGAGGAACAACGACTTCTTGGATGAGCAGAAGATCAGCTGGCAGGATTGCAGCGAGCAGAAAGAGACACTTACTTCACACGGGCTTCGTCGAGCACGACATGACATTGCACCATTACCACAGAGATCTCGTCTCTTTGGTAAGATGCTTCGAACGGCATCTACCCTTGTCGACTTGCTGCAAACTGCTTGTCGAATACACAGCTGCAAGGAGAGCGCAGAGTGTCGCGATTGGAACCTCCAAATATCCCATGCAAATTGTGGAAGTTTCTACGAAGCTCTTCTGTGTACTGGACCAGTCACGCTCTTGAAGACACATCTTCAAACATGAGCCAATACGGGTCGAGAGGGCTGACATAAGCATACTGTTTGCGAAAGCGCGATATCGAGGCATATGCGATTCTTGCTATCCACAACAGCTATACAGTTTCCTACAATGATTGGCTACCACGGTCATACGAACCAGACCACAACCTCAGGCCCACTTAATGACTACCTTTGACTACCTTGCTGATCTTGTATTCCACAGTAACCGGCTTGCCATGCTCATAGATGAACCTTCCTGCCGCGACGAACGTCCCTGTCTCCAGTGCCTGCAGTTTCTCGTCACCGGTTTCGAAGCGTATCTCGATGACTTGAAATTGGGCATGATAGTCAGCAAGACTAGTGGTAAGAGAGAAAGCGGGAGTAGTAAGGTCCAAGGTCGACTTACAAGAGTTCCCAAATTCCGTCGACTTCGCATCCTCGTGTCCCTGAAGAATTGCCCCTAGCTCTGGTGTAATGTCTACAACTCCGGAATAGTTCACATACACCATCGCGCCACTTTCTTTATCTTTAACAACGCCATGGGCATTCAGTCGCATGTGTTTTCCGCTCGGGTCGTTGTGAATGTAATCGTTTCCTGTGCCGACGAATTCGGCGTCCAAAGAGGGAGAGAAACCGGGCTCGGACTTGATGGTGCCGCCGGTCATTGGCTGTGGATTTTGTCAGCTCCTTTGGAGCCCGAGAAAGGAAGAGATTGAAAGAGGAGATGATGACATACCACCACGGCAAGAGCGGTGCCTCTGGATGCAGACCCTGGGGGTTTCGCGCGTCACTGAAAGCCATCTGCAGGCCCTAAAGGGCTGTAAACCTACCAACACCTATGGGAGCATCGATGGTGACCTGCAATTGCACTCCATCAGTGACGGCCTCTATAAATGGAATTGGACGTCACATACCTGAATAGTCAATGCCGGCTGGAGATTGGGGAAGCCCGACGCCGACATCTTGGAAGCAAATATGGTAAAAGAGTAAGGCAATTGGTTTTTCCAGTTCTTTCTCTAGAAGATTGAATTGAATTGGATGCCGAGGGAAAGCTCGATATTCCGGTCATTCATTTTGGAGTGAAGGTTTTCGGAAGATAAATACCCCGGATTCCGAGCAAACCCCGCGATTTACCCCTCCATACAGTAGGTACCCAGTACCTTACCTTACTTTACTACCTTACTTTACCTTACGCTTGCCCTCCAAGTGTGAGACGCAGCGGACCAAAGGGCTGCTGGCCCAGAACCCGATTCAGATCCAATGCTAAGGTAAGCAAAGCCCCAGCGAGCGGGAACCGAGGTTCCCTATGCGAAGGCGAAAGCCAGCAAACAAACCCCCCGTGTGCGTACAGACTACAGACCACTAGCTAGAGAGAGTACAGTACACGCTGTCTCGTCAGAAGTGGAGATCCTCATCTAGTGACTGATACCACGCTTCTCAAGCCCACATGTTCGAAGTGCATACTCCCGTTACATTGGGCTCTGATGTGAAGGAAGCATAGAGGCCGAGGAGAAGTATAGAAAGAAGAACCGTCAATCGTCCCAAACCGTCACCTTTTCTAACCGTTGTCATTGACTGGCTTTTCCTCTTCTTCTCATGTTGTTTCATCATCACAACTTTGATGTGCACTCTCAAAGTTTCTTCGACTTCGAACCCTAGCCACATGGGGTCCTAGGCCTCACTGTCTGGCTGGTCATTCGGGTTTCGAAACGAAGCAGATAGCTTTCAAGTAAGTCTTGTCGATAAGAACTGTCTTTCGTATTTCGTCTCGCAGGTTGTGCTTCAGGCGTCGAACTATCATTGATCCACCTCAGCTCAGACAAGAACCTGCTATCCAGAGAGGGAATCTCTTTGAATCTCTTTTTCATCAAGCTTCCTTACAAACTTCACCCCAATGAATACCATAAGTTCGTCGCACGTTTTCTTTCAAGTCGACAGCCTTCAAGATATCATCCTGTTAATAGTTTTCAACTTGAGGTATCCAATCTGAATATAGACTCTTCTAAAAGATAGCAAAGATTAGCACAATTGCACATGACTTTCATTGCATCCTGCATGCGCTCAAGCCGCGCAGAGTAATGTATAGCCCCGTCTGGCATTGAGAACATCCCTCGCATTCTCAATAACTAAGCAATCGAAAGCCAAAGGCCCATTGGTCGAACATGCAACGTCGTACGAGCCGACAACACAGGAGTGCTCCCGCGGCGACGTCCCTTACGATAGCTGCGAAGAATCGACGAACCTAAACGTGCACCCCTTCAGTTCCTCCTTCCCTCCATCCATCGCAACGGTACACCTAACCACCTCATACTTGTCCGTCTCATCAAACAGCAAAGCCTCTTCACACTCTTTCGTCTGCACTTGGTACACCCATCCCCCTACGCACGCAGTCTTCGGACCGTCGACGAGAGCCTTGTATTTCCCACCTCACGACTTGATGATACCCCCTGCGACGCTCGCTGGTTTCAATATAGGATAATCCCCCGAGACACCTAGCACACGGGAAAGAATCCCATGGTCTGCGAGACTACCGTAGAAGAAATACCAGACCGCATACTCGTGTTGCGCAGGAAAAACCCCCATATCTTCATACTGCAACCGGGTGCGTGTGGTCGGTCCCCCGTTCCACACACAGGTGGGGTTACTACTACTACTACTACTACTACTACTCCTACTCCTACTCCTACTACTACTACATACCTTACTACAGTATAGGAAAAGCAAAGGGGGAGGAAGGATGAGGATGAGGATGGGTTATTGCGATTCTCTAAACAAACGCGCGCGAGAGCCAACGGAAGACTTTCCTGGACGAAACATATATACTGTAGGTAGGTAACTTCTGCATAGTATTGTAGGAGAAGTTTTGGTGCGGTCTTTGGGAAATCTACAGTATCAACTGTTTTCGTTGAGAACTCCGGGTGAGGAGAGGGCTTGTCGAGTTCAGAAATCTAGGGAGTGTATATATATCAGTGTTGCAAAGATTTTCAATCAACGCGATCGCTAGAATCTTCGTTGTTACCGAAGAAACATATTCAGCTCTATACTGCAGACTAACCCGTTACCAATAAAGAAGGGTATCTATCTACAACCATCCCACCAAGCAAAATTTTAACGCACCCCTCCCAACGAAAAAAAAACGAGAATTTAATTATGCTACATGCGCGCAGTGTGAATGGACTCGTCAAGACATGCGGTCATGTCTCGTGAGTCGTCAAATGCCCTCCTTTGGATAATGTACAGTCCCAAGCTTTTCCGTGTTTCCGTTGCTTTTGGTTTCGAATATGCCACTGATGTGTATGTTTCCCAGATGGTATTTGTTTATCGCGGACTCCGCACCCTCAAACTCGGCACTGGCGGGAGCTCCTTGTCTTCCCTCCTCGGGGTCGTCCTAGCCGTTGTGCCAGGCGATTCGCCAACCCGCGGACTACTCCTTACACGCGGCGTGGTCGGTAACCCCTCCTCGTCCATCCTGGGACTACTCCTCACCCGTGGCGTGCTCGGCGTCCCCACACTCCCCACCTTGGGCGTACTCCCCGAACTCTTACTGCTCCCCAATCCCCTCTTCATCATCTTCCCCAGTATCTGCACCAGCTCCGCTGCATCCTCAAACATGTCGTCGTCCATGCCTTCTTGCGCGTTGTAAACATCTCGAATCGTTTGCTGCGCCAGTCTGCGACTGCCGTCCCCGTCGTGGAGGCAGTCGTAGAGGTAGGCGCAGTATTCGGTTTTGACGCTTAGGCGGATGGGGTGAGAGCCTGGGAGGAGGGCGTCGGCGAAGGAGGCGGCAGTGCTGAAGCAGGAGCTCGCGGTGGGGATGTAGTCAATTGCGGGCAAGAGGAAGGAGGCGCTGGATTTGGGGATTGAGACGGGGGCTAGGCCGGGGGGAAGGAGGGAGGAAGGGTTACGGACAGGGCCGCCTTCAATGGAGCTGGGGATGGGGGAGGAGCGTATGGAGGTACGATTTTGCTCCGGGGCTTTGCCTTTTGTGTTTGTTGCAGGGGAGGTGAAGGAGGGGATGGCCGTTTGATTGATGGAGGGTTGGTTGTGGAAGAGGACGAAAATGTGGTAAAAAGAGGCGCGGAGTTTGTAGGAGAGGACCTTTAAATCCACGTAATCGTCCACCATAGGTAGTATGTATTGTTCTGTCATGACAAGACCTTCTCTTGAGAGCCAGATGATACGATGGTAGAACTGGAGGGATTTGGTGTCGCGGGTTGTGTCGAGTTTTCGATGTCGGCGAGCGCGAACAAGGTATTTAGAGAGGATGACGGAGAGGCCCAGGACTTTGTAAAGCATGGAGGAGAGGAAAGGGTTGGCATTGTTTGTGCTTTTGGCGAGTCGGCCAAGGAACTTTTGATCCACCTCCGAAGAGGCCATCAAACTGTCCACGTGCAAGCTACCGGTAATCTGGAAGCGTGCCATTGTCAATTACGATGTTCTTGTCAGGAGTCGACAGAGCGAAGAAGCAGAAGAAATTGTCCGCGGATGATGTTTGATGGCGCCAACACAATCTTGAGGGTGTCCCACTTAACTACATGGCATAGGGAGTGAATGAAATAGGGACTCACGTATTGAGTTTGCTTCACTCATAAAAGTAGGTCGAATGATGTCGAATTCGACAAGGCGGCTGTCTCTGTCGTGATTGTATGGTCTTTTATATACCCAGCTAAACTTATACATACTAAATGCCTCTTCAAGCTCTTGTGAGTGTCACGGCCAATTTAGCAAGGTTTATTCACCCGCCGTATCGGAAGCCAAAACGAGCTTGAACGGCTGTGATTCGTGGTCTCTACGGAGCTACCCGCCAAGATGATTGGTGACAGCTCAGGACTATTCTTGATGATGTATGTTCCCAGCTTCAATTGGTGTATAGGTGCAATAGTCAAGCTTGGTGAATTTGATCTGAGGTTTGTATGGTAAAGGCGGGACTGGGCGATTGACGCCAGAGTTTTACAGACGTCTAACGAATACCTACGTCGCCGTCAGTATCAGGAAGCCTAATTTTGACAGTTCATACTCACAGCAAAAGATACAATATCAATGTCAAGCTCCAACCTTTTTTTCATCCACGTTATGCTCTTGTCAGAAGCTGCGCAGATGCTCAGCGTAAGCGATGGCGTTAATTGAGGGCATACTGCTCAATTGGAGCTGCCTAGGTACATTGGTGCCTTTGCTGAGGGTGCCGGGAAGAGATTTCTATTATTTTTGGTTTGCTGGTCGAGGCTTCGGTTCGAGCTTTGAATTTCGTGTTTTCCTGGTCGGCGATCAACAGGGAAGTCGGGGAGCCGCAAGACTACCGTAGAGCGCAATGTGTGGCTGCACTTCCGAGGGCGCCCACAAATCCATCAACTCATGCGCTGAGGCGTCGAAATTCGAGACGACAAGTGCAAGGACGGTATTTGACATGCGGTCAGAATGCCGTCGGATGGAAGAAAGTAATGGCAAGAAAGCTTTACTCTCAATGATGCAATTCGAGAGGCAAGCGGCATTTTAGAGTCTTGGACTCGAGCTGATGAACGGGCGTTGAGCTGGTCCTGCATGAAGCTTGCATACGTGTCAGACACCGACACATTCTCCCTCGAGAGCTGATCCTGGAGATCCCGGCATCGTGCTTAGGCGAAGACAGCCCAGCGCAGTGTCGACACGCACGATCTCTAGACACGGCAGACGGATCATGGGGGCCATCGGTAGAGACGCCTAAGAACGAGGATTTCTTGGTCTTTACTCTAGAGCATACGACTAAACAATGGATGATGGCAAGGCGTGATACCACTGACCAGTCTGGTCAAGCATAATGATTCAAGTTGAGAGGCTTAAGGACTGTTAGGCTGGTTAGGTGAGTTAGGCAAGTAATGGGAAGGACTGTTAGGCTGGTTAGGTGTGCTTAGGTAGGGATGAGCTGTAGGGTTGTGGCGCTGGGGACGATAATATGTATTCTATGTAGTTCTACCTTACGGAGTAGAATACTACAGTACACTCTGCTTTCAGGTAAAATACTCGTAATTTACTTGGCTGTGGCTCGTGCCTCCGTTTCTCTTCCATCTCCTAACAATTTACGCTTCGGACCTTCATCATCTGCTCCCGACTCGCTCTCCATCTCTCTGGATAGCCAGTGTATTTCGAGAAAAGGACTGCCAGCACATCACCAACCATCGCGGCTCGCCACTCAATATCCGTCGGCTTGTTTCAATAGAATGCAACTAGCGCAAAGGCCTGAAATCGACACGAACCCTTCAGTAAAAGGCGGTGAACACCCCCCCAATCCCTCATCGCTCCCTTTGGCCCTGCAATCTGGCACGATCGGATGTCCCTTCTAAACCAGGATACATATAAATCTTGATCTTGAATTAGCACTGGGAGCATTATCCTTGGTAAGGGATAGATACCGAGCCTGGTCCCAGATTTGTTAGACACCGCTTGTTGGTTCCAGTCTGCCTGCGAATTGCTCTGTTGAATTTTGGGTTCCCAACGTTAAGAAATCGCGCCGTGAACCGTAATGTTCTTTGTCGGTTTTGCGCTGGACATCTCTATTGGTCTCTGCCCCCGGTTTTGATTCTATCGTCTGATTCCAAGTCTCGTATACGAACGTTCTTCCATAGGCATGGCCGAGCAATTTACGCAGCTTTCGCCCATGGACAGTTCATACCAAACGTCCCTCTTCGTACATGGGGTCTGAATGAGGTGTGCGGTGGGGCAGAAAGTTGCAAAAACATAGCGACCATGGCCACAGGTCCACGCGTACCGGTAGTACCGGCACATGGCAGCTTGCGCGAGTTATAGTAGGCGTTGGGCTCCTCGGACTCATATCATCGGTCTCCAGTCGCACAAGCCTTGAATGGTCAGCGGCGTGGTACTTATTTGGCTTGTCTTGACAGATTAGTTCGCCATCATGACGGGATGAAATTGGGAAGCAGAGAGTGCCAAACACAGGAAATCAAGAGAGCTGCAACAAAGAATTACATCGAGGAATAGTGGCAGAAGAACGCTGACCTGCGGCAGAGATTTGCATATATTGTGTTGTTGTGATCACGTGATAGTCAAAATGTCAGCTGGAAAAGGCAGATGACACTTGGGGATGATCGTTCGTCTGCTGCAGAACGCCAGAGTCACCCACCGCTCGGGTCACAACAACTTGATTCTGTGAGAGGCCTGACGTGGTTACATATGTCGACCTCTAACGCTCCTGCATCTGTGCTGAAAGTTTGCTTCGTCAGCTCTAGAAATTTGCTGCAAAACAACGAAAAATCCAGCCCAACTCCATGACATCTTCCGAGAAAAACCAGCCGCCGTAAAAGTGATCAGAGCCGACGATTGCTTTGACCTTGTGTAGCAGCGCACAGTCCGAGGGCATACTCTTGAACAGACCCGCCAAAATGCAATTCTCCCAATTGTCCATTGACAGGTATCCACTCATGAGGTTGGGCCAGGAATCAAGGCATGCTCCTCAATCCCCGTCACGAGATCTTACACGTTGAAAAACCTGGACTTGGCTTGACCAGCTTCTGTTCGTTGGTCTTTCCTACAGCTCGCTGATAGACCTTTTCGATTACGGGTACCGATTCAAAGAGGCCTAAAAATCTCTGAATCTCCGGGAAAGACATGCCATCCTTCTTTGCAGACACTATCTGCTGATCAATTGCTCTCGTCCTCTCGTTTGATGCAATCCGGCCGTTCCTTACCCCACGGATCGCTGCAACCCTTTGCCGGCCCCTCCCTTCACCCTTCGACTTCGACTCCTTGCGTCGTCCAGAGAATACCACTGCGGCGGTCTGAATTAGTCGTGGGTTTAGGTTATCGAGCATTTCTGTCTCTTTTTTTAGACGAATAGCTGACCGCTGGTCTCGGAATATTCCTGGGTTGAGGCCATGCATTCCTCTGCCCTTGAAGAGCACGATCTCCTCAAATTCCTCGAGCGTCAACTCGGCATCACGTTGGTGGCTTTTTTTACGATGCCAAGTAACTTCTTTTTCGGTCCAATCCCACTGTTTAGGCAGGAGATGCCCACCGTCTTCCCAAGTCGTGTGATGCTCCACTCGCTCCCGACAGGCTTTTTCCGACCGTTTGATGAGTCCCCGACTCAAATGACGGCTGATATCTGCATAGGTCTCGCCCATGACCATGGCGTCGAACAAGTATTGATCTTCACGTACTTTCCAAGGCTGGTTTTCGCCTGCTGGCCAATAAAGCCAGGGATAGTCTACCATTTTAGTATGGGTTGGATCCTTCGGTGTCAGTGCCACCGTCTGAGATGATGTCAGTTGACTTCAAGCAAAGTATTTTGGGACTGGGGATGCACACCTGCGGACACTTATGTCTCGTCTCAACAGAAGCCATGCTTATACCTTTTTCTGGGTTTATACATGCACAGGGTGTTCGCACAGACTCTGGTACTGTACAATCGGCAGTCACTTGAAGTTGTTAATATCTCTTGTCCTCACACTTGCTGCTCCAATGTGGCAGCAGAGACCGATAACACACAAAGAACTCGCCGCTTTAACCTTGTCGACGCGCCGAATCTACAGCTAGCAACAGTCGCCATAAAACGCGAGTCTTCGCCCTATGAATTCACCATCAGTAGCACTTATAGAACTTCATCTGGGCATCCGTCACACTTGGTATACTACCCGTGGGTAAGAAAAATTCAATCAGAAACCTTTGATGTCATAGAAGCTTTTTCCATTCAGGGTCTATCATATCATTCTTTGCCAGCATATCTAACGCTTCAATCCCCAACACGACCGTGGAATCAGAAGGCTAGACATTCTCATAATTAGAGATTCGATATAGCTTTCAGCTTACGCTCCAATAGGTCTGGAGAGACGCGTTTCCCAGTCTTGTCGAAGAGCTTCGAAGCCATCTCTACCCACTTCTTCCTATTGCAGTGTTCATTGACGCGGAAAAGGTAGGTGAGCTACCAAAAGTGGTATTAGCTACTGTGTGTATTGGACAACGAAACAGACAAGCAGGCACAAACAGACTGGCAACTTACATCATTCTTGGACAACTCGTCATCCTCTTCGATCGTGATATTGACAATTGGGCGACCGGCGGTAGATTCCTCTTCAAGCTTATTCGAATCGTGATTCTTCTTTTCTTTCCCACCTTTCTTCAGAATGCTCTTCAATTCCTTCTCCTTTGATTCCTTCCATTTGCCCTCCTGGCTCTTCCCCTCCTTGTCTGTCTTCCCCTCCTTATGCTTCTTCCCCTCTTTACCTTTCTTCCCTTGCGCATCCTTCCCCTCGCTACTCTCGCTCTTGCCCGCAACCGCGTCTTCTTTATCCTTGGCGGCCATAAGCTCTTTGTAACGCGCTTTCACCACAGCTTTGTCCTTTCCGCCCATAATGATGCCGATGTCTTTCCAGCTGATACCTTGGGCTTTCATGTTGAGGAGAGCCTGGTCTTCGATACCGGTCCATTTGGCAGCTTCTTTCGCAGCCTTGGCTTCCTCAGCTTTCTTGGCTTCCTCAGCTTTCTTGGCCTCTTCCGCTTTCTTGGCCTCTTCGGCGGCTTTGGCCGCTGCATCCTTGGCATCCTTCGCGGTCTGGGCATCCTTGGCATCCTTGGCATCCTTTTCAGCCCAAAGTTTCTTGGCCTCCTAAACAATTTGTCAGCTACGACGTCGAGGGTAGGAAGTGGAGACAAATGTTGGTGGTTCATCGTGCTTCCCGTGGGCTGGTTTCATTACCCTCTTGGCTCTGGCGTTTCTCAATGTCCCTCCACCATAAGTACCAAAGAAAAAGTCTTTGTACGTAACTTGGAGAGGAAGTCCATTTCTATCCCAGTATTTAGACATCTTGAGTCTTTGGTCTAAGAGCTTTGTGGATGGGATGGTATGGTAAAGGATCGTCATCGGAGGAAAAGGGGAACTGAAGTGAGAGGTTATCAACAGAACTTGTCCGTAGGGCTAGGCTCGGCGGAGAAATCTTGGAGTCAACAATTTTGATTGCACAGAGAACATCAACAGCATCAAGTCCTGTTGGCAAAGCAAAAGGGCAAAGGAAACAGCACTGTCCTTAGCAAATGTAGAATTGAACACTTTAGAACTAATCGGATTACAATCACCTTACACAAGAGTTGACTGTGCCTTCATCCATCGCATCTGCACCTCTGACGACATCTTCACCAAGGAAGACCCCAACACGTTCCATCTTCACATCTTCTCCGTGCTATTCACAAACCTTCAACATATTGCCAGTATCTATTGAAAAGGGGTCTGCATTATCAGCTCGTAAAGCTCGCCGTACGGATTATAGATCCACCGACCTTCGTACCCGTTGCGTCCTACGACAGGTGCAAACCGTCCAAAACCCCAGCGCATCAAACGCCAACCTAATCTCAGCAACACGCATCAGCCTCCAAATCCCCAGTCTCACCCAACGCCTCCTCTGGCTCCGCGCCTACAATGATTTCCTCTACGGGGTGGGTGGTCGTGTTAAGCGGGTTGATAGGGGGGGTATTAAGTCATAATATCAAACTGGGAGCGCATTCGAGAGAGTGTTTTCATGAGATGCTGCATCGGGATGATAAGATGACTGTGACGTTTCAGGTGGGGGATAGGGAGTTTGGGGGGGCGGGAAATTTGGATGTTGATTTTTGGGTATGTTCTTTCCTTAGGGTCTTACAGCAGTGGAGCTCGTGCTTGGCTTTTTGGAGGACTTTAATCCGCTCAATCCGTTTACCAAGCTTCGTTGAAGTTATTACTCCGGGAAAAGCTGACTCGTGTGCTTTCGCGCTCCATAGATCCAAGACCCCAACAATGCCTACCAAGTCCACGAACGCAGTGTCTCGTCTGGCGACCACTCCTTCGATGCCCAACACGACGGCAAATACCTCTACTGCTTCAGCAACGACCATTGGGGCTCTTCGACCAAGGAAGTCTCGTTTAATGTCCATGGCATCGTCTATGTGCCGGAGGCGGAGATACCTTCCGACCCTCTGGAAGCAGAAGGTGTGTCTTCTTGGACCTTTCTGTGCATGGATTTGGAGATATTGGGAGGTAGCATGGGGATTGAGATGTGGTGCTAATGATTGTGTGGGGGCTATAGTGAAACAACTCTCCGAACTCCTTAGCCAAGTCAAGGATGAGCAATCTTACATCATCGTCCGAGAGCGCACCCACAGAAACACAGCCGAGAGCACAAACGCCAGGGTCAAGTGGTGGAGTATCTTCCAGCTAGGCGTTTTGATCGGCGAGGGCATTTTTCAGGTATGGTGGCTCAAGCGATTCTTTGAGGTAAGCTCATCCCCGTGGTTGATGCATTATCATGGATATACTGCTGACTGGGTGCGATAGGTTAAGCGCGTTGTTTAGAAGTGTACTTGTAAGAAAGTTGTAATTTTATTTTCCATTCTGAACTACCTCTTTAATCGACCCTCTACGGTATTCCCAGTGAGACCCCCTACTACTACAAATACGCGGAGATGCAGCTTATTGAAGAACTTATGCCCCACTCCCCAATGAATTCAGCGTAACTTCAACTAGATCTTCGAGCTCACCGCCCATGAACCTCGAGGGATGTGGCTGGGTGCTTCACTCGGAATTTGCTATGAATTGGGAAATTGGCTTCTGTTCGGGGGGGATCAGTACCGCAGCCTCCCATCATCTTTCCCTACGTCTTTTACACATGCTCAAGCTCCCAATACTTTTATCGTTTTCCTTCTACTTGGGTGCTTAGATTCTCTCTTTAGTTGTGGGTTTGATAGGGTTGTATATTCTTATCAGCTCTCTTAGGTTGCGAGTCTCAGCCAAGCTTTCCTCCCTTCCTATATATCTATGCAGACGTTTTGGAGATTCTCCGCGTCAGGCATAACACAGCCGATCTCTCCAGGAAAGGCCTGTTCGCTGAACCTCCTATTAGGATTCCAAAGGGTAAGAGACGCAGCAATGCGGTATTCGGCGACTGGCACTTAGCATTGCAAGCCGAAACTTCTATATTATGGGAAATTTAATTGAAATCTCTGAAAAGCTCAAATCGCTAACGTATTCATAGGGGGTCCAAGAGACGATAGAGGAATGCAGCAGAGTGGAATTCGACAATTGTTACAATACTGCTTGCGAGCCCGGTTTTCCATATTGTGCGAGACTCAATTGAACTCTCGCCGGCGCTTGCATCGCTGAATTACCAATGGCGATTCCAGGGGACCATCGGAAAACTTGATAACTCGGTACTATGTAACCATCACTGTATTATTAATGCCCCAGCCTGAATCTCCACCTCATGCGAAACATTGCTAAAATTTTGAAATGCACACGCAGTGGAAACTTTTATTGACCCTCCACATTTCTATGAAGAGGCTTTGCAGTCGGCGATCTAGCATTCAACAATTGGCACCTTACTATTTGCAAGCATTGGTGCTTTAAGGAGCCAGATAGGAGTCTCGGTTCGGAAGATTATCAGGACCACACTCACTTTTCTCTTTGAACTGTCTGTTTTCCTTGGTATCAATTGCAGAGAATTGTAAAGGTGGCCAAAGCGGCTTCAAGAGCTTAGGGTTATAGAACATATGGCGGAGAGAGTCAAAGTCCAATAGATTACCACCCTCGCATCTCCTTCCTAATTGGCAATCCCATCTCCCCTATCTTTCATGACACGAATAACTAAAGCCATTTATAGAGCCTGGGGTTATGCGGGACTGTGCAGCCCACAACTCCTTACAAATATCGTCCAATAATATAAACAGTCAACATCGCTCCCATCTCCATCCCCAATATCCCGCAAACCGCCGAAACCCTAATTCGCGGATTAACAGATTCCCCTTTTCGGCACAACCGGAGCTGCCAACAGCAACGCTAGTCGCACAATGAATATTGGGCTGCGACTAACAGGATCAACATCCTCACTTACTTTCATTCTATCATACACTCTTGTCAAGACACTGGTCTTCATCCATGTGCAGAACTGTCACTTATATAGTACTTGAGTGCTTGCTTCTCGCTTGAATGACTGATGCAGAGCTTGGGTGATCCTGAGACAGGGAGGTGTGCTTGTCCGTGCCAAGGTTGTTGAAGAAAGCCCATGAGCGTTGCAGGTATGTTGTGCGACCGGTGTGATCGTGAGGTAGATGGGTTACTGATGAATTACATTATAGTCTCACTCCCTGCTGTCATCCAGAGGATCAACCGGTCATACATTTGGCTTAGACTTGCTTGGGTATCAAGATCTTAGGGTACCTATCCGCTGCTTCTGTGCACTACCTAACGAGCAGAGCGTCCTACAATGGCTTCTTGTCAATGATCTCTCTGCTTCCTCCTTATAGCTGCTTAGCCATTTCCCTGAGCTCTAATGGCTGTGACAGCCAGATCTTGAGGTACCTATCCACAACCTCCGTGCTCTACTTGAAGACTTAAGAGGCAGACAAAGCCTTGTGCAAAGAGATTGCCTGCTTTCTCTATGTGAGGGCTTAGCATCCACCTGGTCTCTACTGGCTTTGAAAGCCCGATTCGGGAACTCTCTCCAGAGCCTTGGTCCTGTGCTCGACTATCCGCGAGGCGTTTCAGAGCCTTGTGCAAAAAAAAAGTTCTACCGTTCTCTATGTGGGTATTTAGCTATCTACCTGACGCATACCGGCTTCCAAAGCAAGGTCTGGGGGTGAAGTATTCACAGTCCTCATCCTCTACACGACTGTCGACGAGGACTACAGAGGCTTCGTTTTAAGGATCTCTCTATTTGGCCGTCCATCCAACCAATACTAACTTCAAGGTCAAGATCTTGGAAGACCTCTCCAGAGTCCTGGTGTTGTGCTCGACTACCAGCGAGGCCTATAATGGCCTTCCTCCTGCGAACTGCCCGCTTTCTCGGTGTGGAAATCTGGCTGTTCAGCTGAAATGCACTGGCTTTGAGACTAAGATCTTGGGAACCTCTCCAGAAGGTCGGTCCTGTGCTCGACGACTAGCGAGGCTTAAAAGGGCTTTCCTTTTAGAACTGCCTGCTTTCTCCATGGGGGCGTTCCGCTATCCAACTGAAATCTGCTGATTTTAGAAGCGAGAGCTTGTGGTCCCTATTCATGGCCTCCATTCAGCGCTCGACAAGCAGCGTGGCCGAAAACAGCTTTCCGCAACTAGCAGGCTACTTAGTTCCCCGTTGTGATCGTCTATCTCGCCACCAATCTGGAGATTCATAGCGGTTCTCAAGATGGCTAAGACGTCTGAAAAGACGGCTAAAGAGAAGACTCTGGATCGATCCCTATATCTCTTTGAGCATGTCTTCCGTGTTCTACCCTTCCATCTCGGATCTTGTCCACTACTCAACCCTCAACAAGCCTATAAGAGCTTCCCGGAGCTAAAGGACTACATGGGTACACCGCTGTGATCTTTATCCCATCATGGGGGAAAATCAGAGAGTCAATATTTTCTGGATTACCACGAGGCACATACTCCACACTCACGGAAAGATGTAAGAGCCGTAGAGTGGCTCCGGAAACATTCTGGAGCGGGTTCTATGATCTAAGATCAACCTTCGGACTTCGACACTCCGCTTCTTGTTGTGACTGCGTATCACTCCGTCTCATTCCATCCGTCTAGGTGATAATGAGGGCATCGAAAAAGGGCCGCCGGCGCAATTCCTCGCTATCCTACCTACGGATTGATTCAATATGGTATTCTTACCTTCCCTCTTTTCTTGAGAAGGCTCGAACCTGATGGATCAGCTGGATGCCTGTGAATGTCAATTCCAGTCCTTTTTCACCTGGCTTGTGGACATCAAATCCAGTTCCACTTCACCACACTTTCAAGCTCTAATCCGGTTCTACTTCACCAGGCTCGTGAACCTGGCATGCATTCATGCTTCGCTCCCTTGACTCCAGGCCCCGACAAACTATAAGAAGGCCAATGGTCCCCCACTTTCCGACATACTTTCGAAAATCTCTACACCAGCTTCGACAACAACCAAACTCGAATGTCTTATGCTGTATGCATTGGCACATCAAGCTTACATCAAGCTGGTCTATATTACCCATATACTAAGGAAGACTCCTTCGAAGGAACCTTACCTCATTTCACCCTGTATGGAATACAATGTTCTCGCCTTGATCGGAGCCTGAGTTGTTGAGCTGATTCACCAGCATCGCACAATACAGCAACTCGATGAGGCCGAAGCCGTTGCTGTTGCTCTTTAGGATCTACTGCTATCCTTTGATAGAAGCTCTTTTCCATGGATCAAATGTTAGACCCACAACATTTCTCTATTATCACCTTAACTCAATCTACGTTGCCTCTTGAAGCAACATTCTTCCTGGACTCTCATTGACATTACTCTTCATAGTCGTGGCTGGCGACAATACTTTTCCTGGGATTCTTTTCTCGAGCGCTACGTGTGAGTTGTCGATATCTCAGCCCACTGAAAACAAATTCTCGAGTGTTCAGGGCCCATGTTTTCTGAGTAGCTACTTCGCACTTGTGTCGTTCTGGGAACAAAAAAGCGGAACCACCGAGTCCCGTAAATACAGAGAGTCAATCATTCAATTGGAGATTCTTGGCGGTCGTTGCGCCTTTGGCAGGTGAGCCGGAACATGGACCAGAAGATTCCCCGAAAGGCTGTTTGCGTCAGTGCAAAGAAGTGGGATGTCATCCTTCATCCCTTGCCAGCAGCGTTCGTATAAGCATCGAACGACCTTCCAATTTTGGCAATCCTGGGTTCTTCATTGACTTTCCTTTCTTATCAGCCTGAGTCACCAACATTATGCTGGTGCGCACCTTGCCGACTCAAACAAGTGGGACATCTCTACATCCAGGAAATGAAGCTTTTCATCCGCTTGACTTACCAACATTGTGCTGGTGTGCGCCTTGCCGACTCAAAGAAGTAAGGCATCAAGCTTACCTCCAGGAGCTATACAGATTTTCAAGTTGTCTGCTCGAGTTACCAACAAGGTGCTGGCGTGCCCCTTCTCAACTGCACGAGTGGGATATCAACCTTACCTTCAGACGCTCAACCATGTTGCCTTTCTATCCGCTCGGGCTACCAACATTGTGCTGGTATTCATTCTTGTCGACTCAAACGAATGGGACATTAAATCTATATTCAGGAACTGGTCACATTTTCCTTTTCGTCCGCTTGAGATACCATCAAGGTGCTGACGAGTCCCTTGTCGACAGCACGAGTGGGAGATCAACCTTACCATCGAGAACTAGACATCTTCCCTTTTTATTCGGTTGAGTTACCAACATTGTGCTGGTGTGCACCTTGCCGGCTCAAAGAGGTGGGATGCCAACCCTACTTTTAGCCACTAGATAGTCTTCTACCCGCTTGGGTTACCAACAAAGGTGCTGGCGTACTCCCTAACGACTTCAAGAGATTGAATACCACCCCTGTTTTCAGGAACTAGATCGGGTTCCTCTCACACGCTTAAGTTACCAACAAAGCGCTGGCGTACTCCCCAAATTTCTCATACTCGACTTTTTACTATAAAAATATCCGTCTGCAGATTATTCGACCTCGCATTCTGCCCGAACATTACTCAACTGAAGTCACGCTTCTAGTGCAATCACCTGTGATAAAAGTCTTATCGAAGGCCATGCGAAGTTGAGACACTAACTCAAGAAGATTTCGTCAGACATCAAACGATCGGCTTTAAATACCGCATACATAGAGCTTCTTGCCTGGCTTTCAGCAATCAGTTTCTTCAATTGGAATGGCCCCGGATGCCTTATCGGAATCCTGTGCAAGTGGGCCTTTACTGTGGAACCAATTACAGTAAGAATGATAAATTCTTGAATCCAGCCAAAACATTCCCTTTACAAAGGAAAACTCTGGGACCACCAAGCTATCATTTATTGAACCTCATACCATTTGAGCTCCTATCGCAACTACATCCCCGGGGCATGAGCATCGAAGAGGTCAAGGCGGCGACGACTAGGCTCAAGGTGGCTCTCGACATACAGAGCGACTAAGTGTCAACTTTCTAAACGCAGTACCGGAGCCTTGTGCAAATGAGCCATTAGCGACTAAAAGCGTCCTAAATCCTTGGTTCAATCAATCTTCACTCACAAGTGTCACGAAATGGCCAACTCAGCAATGCCTTTCATTGATTCGCTTACGGTTTGATCCTCCGCCATTCCATAGTAGTCGAAGACGAATTACTCTTTACTACGAGACATTAAGCCTTCGAAACATCCTGAATCATTTCGGTAGCCCATAATGAAGGGAGCTATCGATAAGCTTTAACCAAGAGTCGACCCCCTTCTGTACCGAGCATTTTACCTCGTCGTCACCTCTGACCGGCTTTCTTTAGATCTGGCCGGTTTGGCTTTCATACTTTTAAAGAGCTTATTCTCCAACCGATCTGAAGGTACACACCAGATCGCACTAGAGAACAGAGAACATTATGCTATCAATAGTAAGGTTTTATTCGGCAGATGATGTTGTATTGAGCTTTCGAGGGAGAGAGAAAATTCAACGTGGTTCCTGTTGCGTCGCGCTTAAACTCAGTTCCTCGACCTTTCGAACGTTATCGGAAATAACCATGTCCTTGCTCATAGGCATAATGAGTATAGATATACCCTTGGGGTGGTACGCAATAAACTGCGGAAAACCCGATATTTACAGCTTAAAGCCAAAGCTTTCACTTGCCAATCGTCAAGGTTACAAAGCGAGAAAAGATCAGTTCAGCCAATGAGTGGCGAAGAGTGTCTCAGGCCTATCAATGGTGGAGAATGTCTCAATTCAAATTTTGAAGCCGACGGACGAAAGTATCAATCGCCTGGCAAGACGCTTTATCGCACTCGCAGACCACTCGGTGCTTCGCGTGTGTAAGCAGCTCCGAAGAGAGGCCACATCCAAGTACTACACTGAAAAGATAACAAGGTGTGAAGGGACGTGTTTCCAGGACCTAATGATCTGACAACATCTTCACTATACTACGAAGTATGCTACGAAGTATGCTACGTTGTTAGCAGGCTCTTCGCCTTGAATACAGGGACCAAATACTGTTCGCAAAGTTCTAGCCAAGAATCTGGAAATCATTAAAATGAGCTTTCAGGTTCCTCTAACAACCTTCTTTAGATCCCACTGATCAATCATCTACCTGCGGATTGCGAAAGTCAAGTTCTCGGAGAAGCGCGAACAGCAGCCGGACCGGAAATTCAGCGAGATCGAGAACAATCGTGACAGGTCAAATGAAGGTGCGGCCGAGGCATTGTCTACGATTATGGAATCATGAGTGGCTCATCATGTTACAATGGCTTCCTGACTTCCGTGCTTGAACTTAGTCAGAAACATGTGTTATACGAGCATTTTTTGACGCACATCGAAGACCAGAGTGATGAGTGAAGGGTTCGTCGCGTTCAACTATGTTACCTTTTGGATATGCCATTCACTCCTCTAAATTCCTCGAGTACGAAAGAGACCAGATTTTCTTTAAACTCTCAATTACAGGACGGATAAAGCAACTACTACTGATCTACAAGAGCTTCTTCAGAACTTCAAGAAGAGAATACTCAGCGGATTAGAAGTTTGTCAATATTTCAGACAAGTCAAGTCAGCGACTCGAAAGGAAGAACAGTCAGTGGCTCAGAAGTTTATTTATGCCTCAGTCAATTCCAGAAGTCAGCGCTCTCTCCCTTCACGCTTTTTAGACGTTCAAGGAAAGTTTTCGCCGTTCTCAAAAGAAAGCAAGCAAGTCAGATCTTGACCTAATTCAATGAAAGAATCATGCCAAGGCCTTCGCAAGTTCAATCCTGGAGCCTTGGCTGTATCAGAGACAAGATGCGGCTCAGAGGCCTTTCAATATCTCAGGCAATTTCAAAAATATGCGTTCTCTTCCCTCACGCCCACTAAGAGTTCAAGACAAGTCTTCGCTGCTCTTGCAAGAAAGCGCGGGCAAGTCAGACCTTGACCGAACCAAACGAAAGGATCATGTCCAGGCCTTCATGGACCCAACCTCTTCTCTGTGAACGATCTCATCTCATGATGACAATTAAAGCCATCTCACACTATCGGCAACAAAAGAAATATGCTCTTTCCTCGTCAACAGTCTCGCAATCATTATACCCGCCAACACAAGACCCTTTTAGCATAGAGATTGATCAACCTTCGACGAGTTTGACTGGCTATCAGAAGTCGATTTCCAAAAAAACGACTCTTCGGGCTATGCTAGAACTTCTGAGTCTGTGGGAACAAGAACAATGGAATTCCCTCTATGCTCACGAACATTCAGCTGGTTGAACATTCTCAAAAAACGAGAGCCGAGCAACGGTCCTGGTTTCTTCCGAGCTTTGTCTGTGAACTTCGCTTATTTTCACAGAGTTAATAGTCAGCCTACAAGCAAAGGGTCAGCAATGCCAAGAAAGAGAAGGCTCAGCTTGACGTCTTTAACGAAATATGGCAACTCACCGCCCTCACATTAGTTCAGTAAACACTGAGCCACTTGTTTGTTTCTCTCACGCTGAAGTGATGACTGTGAATCCGGTCGAAAGAGATCTCTTTGACTTTGTTTTAACGAAAAAAGCGCATCGAAGCAGATTCGTGCGTAGCGTTCCTTCACACTTGATCAGCCGAATGGTAATACCATAGCGTTCAATGCTACACTTAGCAGACGGTTCTACAAGGTCAAAGCTCGTAAATGTTTTTAATCGGGCCAGGAGGCCCAGGACTCTAATGTCAGGTGTACCTAATTCATTTTGTCGAAACTGTCAATCTCACTTTTACACCATTCCTCCATCGATCTTGCGGGCTATATGTCCGATAACTTTTGAGGATGAATTCGTCACTAAGGCTTTCACTTAGTAGGGCCCTGAATTCACCGCTCTTAGAGATGTCTGAACAACCTGTAGCCTGCTGGTTCAAGAAGCTTGAGTGGGAACGAAAGCGCTATGCCGAAAAAGATGGGATTATACAATCTGCTGAATAATCGCAGGCTGGTTACATTCTGTTATCTGATACTGCTGCCGTGCGTGCGAAAACTTTCAGCGAAATATTTGAGATACTAGAGAATCCTAGCGCCCCTGTCGGACCGGACAGTCAGCTATCCCACGGTTCGCATTCCCCTATCACTATCAACCGAACCCCACGAATCCAGGTAAAGGATTACTCGGGATTTCATCGAAACGATCAAGCAGTGGCCGTCTTTAGATGTGCCTAGCAAATATTGAGATTGAATTCCAAGGGAACCATCTTGATTTTACATAGGCCACCACACTATCACCTCAAACTTGCGAACTTTATGTCTAGCAACTATGAATTATCTAAGATCAGCCACGATCATAGCGTTTTGGTGTCAGACGGTATGCAGCACGCTGGCTTTATGATTGCGACCATTATGCCTAGCAATTATAGAGACTCGGTTCAAACCAGATTCTATACCTAGCGACTGTTAAGGTAGGAAGCTTGACAGGAGCTTGATAGAGAGCTTGATCTGGTGCGTGCCGGACCAGTATTTGATGTAGCTTTTATGTAGCATCAAAATGAATCGTGTATAAACTAATATATTGCAAATGTAGAGAGTATTGAATCATGATTATTGACGTTTCAATTTTGCGCTTACTAGAATAATGCTTTCCAAAGAAAATTCAAGTACGGAAGTACCATATTGTACCCACTTCACCCCTGATCGCTCTCAAAAGAGAATATACATCTGTTCGCCTAATCTGATCCCTACTAATACCCACCAAGCGATCCTATACCTATAAACCACTTCATACTTGTAGTGTCCCGGGGAGTGAATCACCGGCCTCTGTTGTCGGAGCTTTGAACATCGAATTTACACGCAGATGGACGGGGTCTGCCATAATATCAGACTCAGCCTGGCGATTTTGGCAACTAGGTAATTATACCATGTCATGCCTGGAACAAGTTCTCACAACCCCTTTGTGCTGAAAGACCAGTAATTACCGGATTTCTACAGTCCTTTGTCCGCTAAGAAGTAAAATCTGCGAAACGTTAGCGAAGTACTGGGACGGTTCGAAGTGCAAAAGAATCGAACGTGGTAGAGGTAGAGAAATGAGAGTATATTGTTTGATCCTGTAATGCTTGAAAACTTTCTTCTTGAAGGATTTCCGTGCTAGCTGTCTAGTCACAATCTTTATATTGGTCTAAACAGGCCATCAATATTTGAAGATTGTTGTTCTGCTCTTAGCAAACTGTTTCTGTTGGTCTCTCACACTCATGCCACTCTTAATCTGCTATTGGCTTTCCGACGCGTGGTTTTTCTGACTTCTGGTCCTCTTGTAGTATCTAGCACCCTTCGCAGAGTATTTCTGCAGCATATTCCTCAATGCGTTCGTAGTTCGAGCAGGTCTGGGGCCCGGATACCCAGGCAGAGTTTTGCCTTGAAATTTTTCGTTGAAGACCTTGTGGAACTTGACCCAGTGTATCTTTGATCGATGAGGACCCCAACCCCACTTTTCCAAGTGGTTGGGCGCATCAAGGACATATTGTATCTCCAGCGGGTGTAGCTTGGCTCGACATGAACCAGCGGGAGTTCCAAGATATCGTTGAAATACACGGTATCTCCAACGGTTAAGTTTTGTCATAGGTTGGGTCCAGTCTACTGGGTCGTGGTATCTGTATGGTGTGATGTGACCGTTCGGACGAACCAGTTGGATGAACAGTTTTGATTCGTTCGGCTCAAAGCGCCGAGCAGGAGTACGATCGACGTTGGGGTTCAGTCTACGCATGGTCGCGCAAACATCTCCATCATCTTCACTGGCGTTCTCGTCCACCTGTATTGGATTGTCACCTTGTTGTGAATCTCCCACGTCTGATGGAGTTCCAGTGGCCTCGGTGGGTACGGCGGCCGTTTCTCCGGGTAATTCGACCTGGTCGAGATTCATCTCATTTTGCTGTTCATTATCCACGGCTGGAGAATCGATTACAAGATTCATGTGTTCCAATTGCTCTTCGATCGCTAGTTGGATCTCAAAATCCGCTGCGAGGAAGACAGTAGAACGGGAAGCCCCGATTCTCTGAACGTCCGCGTCAAGCATTTTGCCGATCGTATAGACCATTGTGTGCTGATCTTCCCAGCTCTCAGTTTGGGTCCATCTCACATCCGATACCGGATATTGATTAGCCGACATTGCTTTAGATTGAACTTTTTGACAGCTTCAAGATCTTTTGGGTTCATAACAGATGATGAGTGCAGTCGTCGAATGGTTACTTTTTTGTGGACCACTTGATGGTGAGTTATAAGAGTTATATATCACTGAGCCGGCCTTTTTCTAATCAAAATACAACTTCAATTTAAGTCTCTGGTCATCAACAATACCCATTGTTTTGCGATAACCTTGACGAAGTCAATCAAAGAAGCGCAGTCAATTTTCCATTGTTGCCCTTGGCTAATGATTTGCCAGCCATTGTCTAACTTCAATAGAGACCTTGTTCTACAAGAATAAGTTCCCTTGATGAAGCTCAACAGATATCAATATCCGTTCATAAATACGACCTATTCTTTGCAGACGTTCAATCTGCAAAGTACCGAAACATCTCTCCCAAAACCTTATCAAGTCACTTTTGCAACCCAAAACCCCACGGAATCAACCCATTTCTTACAAACCTCGTCCACCAACCACACCATGGTCCCCCCACAATATCGCTGTACCTTCTCCGACTGCAAAGAAGGCGCTCCACACGTCACCGGCCATTGCACCGATTGCAAAGGCAATCACTGCACCAAACACCGCATGTTGGAGGATCACAATTGTCCGGCACTGGATAAGCTCAAGACAGAGCAGCATGAGAAGAACAGAGAGAAGTTGGAGGAGGAAGCGACGCATGTCGGAAAAGGTTGTTGCATGCTGATCAAGTAAGATAACGCCCTTTCCTTGCGAGCTTTGTATTTCATAACTATTGGGTCGTGTAAACGTAGTCTTAGAAAGCTCGAATCTGATATTTCCTCCATCTGAAAATTCCACTGCTCTACTGGCTTCTGATATTCTCTGGTTTCCTATGTGATAAAATGCCGACTATGGTCTCTGTTGCGAAATCGTATCACTCAACCTTTGTTCTCTCATATAGCGGCCGTATGCTGATTTTGGATAGGTAGGCAACATTGCTTGCGCCCTTGAACATCTAAGCCGTAAGCGTTACGTAGAACGGAACCAATAATCCTAGCATTCTCGGAACAACTATACTTTTGCAAGTTCCCCATGATACATGTACATAGTCTCAGGTAAGTACGACCGATTTTTGAGCCCCTCAAGTTCTGTAATGCACCGCAATTCTCGTTCCGAACGAACGAGAGGACTGCAAACGCCAGGAATCTGTCAATTCCGTTCATTGAAACTTTTACCAAGGGAACCGTTGGCCACTTGCTGCAGACCTTCGCTTCGAGCGAGTTCCGTGGGGGATTGTGGGCAACCGCAGATTAGTCTTCGATTTCTTTGCCGTCAAAGCCAGAGGAACCGGACACGAGCTCGCATGATGGAACTCTTGAGCTAGATGGACGTTAGTGGATTTCTCTACTAACGACAACCTGAAGCTGAAACATGACGAAGACTCATTCAAGATTCTACCGATACGGCGTAATTGCCTGGACGCACGTATCCTACTCAGGTTTGTGATTAAGGGACCCTTACTCTGTGGAGTGTCCTATGCGTAACCCCGTTATTACAAGTCAGTATGTTCCGCGGGACTATCGTCTATCAAGCATAACTACATGGGACACTTCTCTAGCCAAGACATGATGTCTCGGCCTCGCGCGCCTCCGAAGCGCTGTCCCGAGGGACGGTGCTTATTGAAGATAACACTCAAAGAAAAACTGTTTCGGATAAGATGATAGCTGCAGCGTGTTTTCTGCGCCTTTCCTATATGTGCGTTTGCTCCCTCTTGGCAGAGGGAAGAGAGGGGTTTTCGAGCTTTGAGAATGTGAATATAATACTCGGTGCCGCCGAACGAGAGAGTTGTTCTGGTATCAGTATATACAGTTGTGCTTCTTTGCTATTCTCTCACACATGCGCCTTGCGTTTCTTATTTCTACTATAACAGATAGGTCATACTATCTTTACTTTATATAACCTGCATCCCGCAATCGCCATCTTCCTTTCCGCAGCTGAACTATGTGCCAGGATCCTTTACTTTGGATATTCTTAGAAGGACATACTGGGCCTTACGCATGATTCAACTTCCGGATTCTATATACTCTCCCGAAGATCGACGTCCTCCATGATGCCTGCAACATTGTCAACCCTTTCATGCAAGCCGCCCTGCTGCGTTGAAGACCATGCTCTCAGAAAGCTCAAATTCAACGTCCAACGCGCCGCAGCGTCATCATCAGATAGATGATGACTGTCAACGGTGGGTTAAACAGCCGTGCAAGCACTGCTCATCCCTGACAGAGAACCCATGCCAGGATGCATACGGGTGTGTACACAGCCATCAGGACGACCACGTAAGTGATTAGAAGAAGATATTTGACAACGGGCAGACCCGACTTCGTCGTCACTGATGCGTAAAGTTCTGCCAAGGCTTGCAGTATCTCCTTTATTCCATGTGCCGTCGTGCCTCGAGATCGACGACCATCTGATCTGAATCCTGACTCTCAATAATGGCATCGAGAATGACCTTCCGTCGGCAGAAGAAGGAATTTTCGGTCTGCGAGGTTTCTCGCCACCGCGTTCCCCATTTCCGCACCGATTCTCGCACAGATTCAGCCCCGTCAATGCCGCGGGTCCATTCTCGCCAAAGATCAGGCACAGTCTCGATGTCGCGACTCATACGATAGCATGGAGCTTCCTGTTCGTCCTGATTCTTTTTGTTCTGCATCGGTTTCGCATGTGCATTCTGAATTCTTCGTTTTTCCTCGATCGTCTGCTTCTCTCGTCTGAAATCATGAATGATAAGCGTCAAACTTGAGTCGTCAAGAGAATTGCACTCACTTCTTCCCTGCTTTGATTCGACCTCTGTGCTTCTCACAATACTTTCTTGTCTCGGCAGGTAAGACGGGCGGTTGATCCAAAGCCAGTATGTTCTGCTGCGGTCCGTAAGTCCAACCATCGTTCTCCATTGGAAGGTATCAAGGCTTGACAGCGCAAGACTAGAAGCGCATAAGAAGAATCTGTTAATATATTAGAGAGAACAAAGGCATGGTCTTCGTTGATCAGATCTTCTAGTGGTTTCTAGAATTCTCCCGATCGATCGAAGAAGAAAGCGACTTAGCTGACGTGGATGCAACAGTAGAAAGAAGCAGACTTCGTCTAGGCAGGCTTCCTCTAGGCAGACTTCCTCTAGGCAGACTTCGCCTGGACAGGCTTCGATGAGTGTTTTTCAAGTTACAGATTAACTTTTCACACGTCTCGACAGGAACATCAAAAGAGAAGTCTCTCGAGCGCAGAGATAACCAACGGAGAGAGAAGAGCAAGTCGGCGGTGTCTTGCACGTATGGGATCGACATGAGGACGGTCATTGCGGCGGTTCACGGTCTCATTTGCCGCCTATGGTCGCACAACAAGATACACGAAGAAGATAAGCACAAGGAATAATCCCTTGCGAGCAAATTGAGCAAGCTACTGGAGTAGGAGAAGAAACTCACGCGTGGGTACGACGAAAGCGAAGCAATCACTTTCCAGCCCAATCTCGATGGTATGAGGAAATGATGTGTGATCCCCCTGAAACAGAGGATCTCAACATGGCCACCGACTACCAAGGAAAACAGAATTTCTGGAGCCTGAGGTCTTTACACGCAATCCTGCGTCCATCCACAGTAAGGGTCTCGAGTCTGAACAAGCCCAAAATAAGGTCATGAGGGATCAACCAAACACGGTTAGGGTGACGATGCGGCACTGACCTGAAGAGACGTGAGAGTGGTTCTGCCACAAGCCATACGGCCCAGCAGGTGTAGTAGCGCCTAGATATCCGGCCCAACCAATCTCCAGTGGACGAGCATTCCATCCCAAAAGCGAACGCCCTTTGCGTTGACGGCTTGAACGGTCACGTTCACGGCGTCTCTGGAGGCCTTCGAATAGCTGTTTGCGCCCCTACCGCTCAGGCCCCCGAGCAAACATTTCTTTGCGACAGCTCGCATTCCCTCGGCAGTAGCCGCTGGACCAAGGCAGAGAAAGACCATCACTCTACCACCAGGTTCCCCATGCTGAGCGAATATACCCTACAACAGCTCGGGGTCGCTTGACAGTAGCCGCTGAGCCAGGCGGAGAGAGACAATCGCTCTGCCCCAGGAGACCCCGTACAGATTCCTTCAAACACACACCATATACCATCTTCCGACACCTGGAGATGATTGTAAGCAGTACCTGATTCGTCCCACAGCACCCCCGCGGCTGAATCATTAGAACCCTCGCCATACAGGAGATTGCTGGAGTAAACACTATGAAGTGATATCGACACAAGTCATATGCTCAAGACCAAACAGCAACTAAGCCGATTCTACAGCGAGCTTCAAACGAAAGACACGAAGACATAGCCATGAAGCACCGAGCTCACCGAGTTCCACCACAGGCGGGCAAGCCACCGCAGCCAAGCAAAGCTGCATCGAATCAACCAACTACATCTTGGGCCGGATATTGCAGGTATGGATGATGGAGGAACAGATGAGACGGCAACGGACCTGGATCCATACGTGCTCACAACGGATCTCGACCCTGTCGAAACGCACGAAGACATGGCTGGCAATCACCAACACCAACTGATCACCATCTTGCTGTGTATCTTCGGACTCATTATGATCTACCTCAAATCCCGCACCCACAACCCCCTGTTTCTAGCCGTCACCATAGCATTTACGAGAATCGTCGTCAATGCCGCCGTGGCAACGGTCTTCAGCAACGACCAAGTCGCTTACTACGTCCTAGCTACCGATTACTCACGACCAAGAGCATAGAATACTTCACAATACTGGTCCAAATGCTTCGCTCATTGCCTCGGGGATCAGTATATGAGCATTGGTCGCAATCAATATGACTTTACGGAGGTACGAAGAAAACGCTGAAAAGGCTACTCTCACCGCGGGCGGATAAACGTTCGACACCGTCTGCAGTACCAGGAAGCTCTCAGGCATAAGTAGTACGCGCGAAGAAGAAAGAAATAGATCGCAGGGGAACGCTCCAAGACCTCTGGCTCAGAAGTCGAAAGTTCGTCGATTGCGTCGATGGTTGTCTTGAGAGCCGCTACCTTGAGACAATCACGCGAGCGGATCAACATTCGACGCCGCCTGTAGTGCCATGAAGCCCCCCCCCAGGTATACCAGAAACGCGAAGAGATAAGGCGATGACTCCACAGCTTCAGAAGATCCTATTTGGGGAACTCGCACCCAATGTTGGGAACGAGTCCATCCCAACGAGCCTTCTAGCAGTCCAGTCCATCAGAGAATAACCCGAGGAGGCAATGACTTACCCTGCCAAGGATCTACCACTCGAGGGAAGAAACAAAGTTATGTATCACACCCCATCAAGACGAAGAAGGGTCATAAAAGCAAAAACCCGGAAACACAACATAGCTTCCAGAAGTTCGTCACCATCGCTCGTTTCTCTTGGACGAGACACAAATCACTCTACCTTCATTCATTTTTTTTAAATCAGATCCCTCTCAAACCCTTCCCATCACCAAGCCGCGAGCCCCTGGAAATGGAAAACCACACACCTGGCCAGGGGCTGAACATGGCCCGGTTCCTCATGGAGAGCTAGACGGAAAGACTGTGCCGATATTCGCTGCGAGATATGGCGAAGGGAATTGCAAGAACGCGAATGGTACCTTTGACAAACAGACGGAGAGCTGCTGTGACAGAAAGACACAATGTTCAACGCGCAGTAGATCTCCGTGGGCTCTCAGGTCCCACAACCGGCTACCTGTTGTTCTTCGCCGCCAAGGCTACCCATTCCAAAGCGTCGAGTTCCTCGGGAGCTCTTGCCTTCGTTGGATGCGTTCTATTTCCTGTGTCACGTTGCATCGGTACGACATTTCTATACTTCACTTCACTTCACCATCGATCTCAGAGAACGAATTAGTCAGGCGGAGGTTGCAGTCCAGTAAGAGTCTGCGATTTAAAGGGAAGGGAGTAAACCAAACAACCACCCCAACGGCCCGGGAAACTTCCCCCTCTCCAGGCCCCTCTCCCTCCGCGCGCGCGCGCACACACACACACACAAACACACTCAAGCCCCCCAAACAACCTAACCACCATCTATACCAGCCAATCAGTCGCCTTCTCTCACTCGTTAACAGTCTCATCCTCACCACAATCACGCCCGCGCCTTACGACGCCACACCCACCCAAAACAGCCCCCGAAAAAGCGACGGAGACGACTGGGTAGCTATATGCCAAAGTCAGTTACTAGCCGTTTCGGTACGTCCATCTGGAGGACAAGGACATACAGTGTGGCGAGTTGCCGACGAAGAAGACGAGACCGGCGACTTGCTGGGGACGGGCTGTGGCATGCTCCAGTCCTCGTCTTGCGGATCTGGGCCCCTGGGAGAGCGGAGGAGGGGGTGGTGCGGGTGGAGGGAGGGCATTTCTTGGTCGAAATGCTCGGTGAAGCGGGATTGGCGCGACATGATGGGGGTAGTGAGAGGGGGTTGGGGAGGTGTCCGATTGGAAGGGTAGCGAGGGGGAGAGTCTTGGTGGGTGATTGTGGGGTTGAAGAGCGGTGAGCTAGAGGTTTGCTTTGGTGGAAGGGTTGAAGAGCCTGTGGGTTGAGGTGAAAGGGTTTCACAACGATAACGAAGGTTATATGGTGAAAGACTCAAAAGGACGACGCGCCGACGCGATTTTCCAAGTGAATACCAGGAAAAGAGCTAAGAGCTGTGTTCGTTGTCTTCGATATCGATATTGGAAGTTGTCTAAAACCATGAAAGGAAGGACAGCCAGCTAGCTTATCAGACGACATGCAAAGGGGAGTGAAGAATAGAGACATGACAAAAGGCTCTGAAAGGTACATAGATCACGAACGCGCACGGGTCTTGGATCAGGCAATCAGGACAATAGGAGTAGAAGGTTAGTGGTTCTAGACTCTGGCCAGACTTTAAAGGTGAGTGTGGTACGAGACATATGCTGACAAATGGATAAGAGCAAGCGTGGAAGAACAAAAGATGTACATGGAAAATGCATGAATATTAAATATACAGAAAGAGTGAGCCGGCAACTTACTAGAAGAAACCGCCAGCCCACGTACCGCCCCTCTCCTTCCGCACGACCTCGTAATCGTCCGGACTCGCCCTCTCCTTAACCTTTCCACGCGGGCCATAGGAGTGGTTTTCCATGAAACCAATTATGTCACCCACCTCCTGTGGGGTTGCAACCTTGTCCGTCCTACGGTCCCAGGCCTGCCAAATAAGTGGTGGAGGGTTCGATATTCCCCAGTACGGATGCTTCCACTGGGAAAGATGGTCGTCATGGAGATATAGGCCTTGGGAGTGAAGGTGTTTGATCGGACAGCCCGGAGACCGGCACCGGGCTGTCGGTAGGGGCTTCCGCGGCGCCCTGTGCTGTGGGCTGGGCGCATGGCCCGAGGGACCGCGCACTGTCTTCCTTGGTACAGTGGGAACTGACAGACTACGGCTGTCCGGAGGTGGAGGGTACGTACCTCTCCCATCGACTATTGATGGATTCAATCGATCTGTGTCATTGATGGGGTTTTCTGTAACGGCACGGCGCGGTACATTGCGTTTAACCAACCGGGAAGGCCGGATTGGATTAGTATTGTCATTTTTGTGGGTGGATAGATCGATTCTCCCCCTCGCGTTGGTTTGGACGTCGTTTTTTGAACGGTTATTCCGCTCGTTGTCGGAGGACCGTCTTTGATCGGCATTTCCTCGATTGTGAGGTACTCCGGTGACAGTATTGTCCTCCCCATCCGTCACCGGAAGCTGAGGAAGAGACTTTTCGTCTCTTCGGCGCGCATTGAGACTAAACATTCTACTCAGTCTTTGATCTCCGCATGTTCCCGCTTCGAAGTCAGGCAGAGATGGGAATCTTGGAAGGTCTGGTAGTGTTGGGGCCCTTGACCTCCCGATCTCAGCACGACTGCTTGGTTGAGCTGCGGCTTTTGAAGCGCGATGCCACCTTGCAGACCAACGAGCTGGCCCCGTTCGAAGCCGAAGAGCTTCGCTGTCTTGGGGAGTAGAAGGCTGGCTGCCGACTACATACTGAGGCCTAGAAAATTTGGTGCCATCTGCATTTGGCTGATGGTCACCTCCGTTGTTGGCCATATTGAGTATGGATGCGAGTTCTTCGGGGTGAAATGAGGCCTCAGTGAGACGTCGCCCAAGTTCTTGGAGGGGGCTGTATGGTCCAGATATTCTTCTCGGTGACATTATCAGTAAGTTTTCTGGGGAGCAAGATCAGGATGGGGAGTGAAAGAGCCCTTTTAAGTGCCTTGGAGACACAATCGGAGAAAAGCTGAATCTCGACGATGAGTCAGCCTCGACAATGGGACTATCATTCCTTTGTGGTTATAAAAATGCCATTGTTCCGAACAAAGACAGCTGTACGAATATAGACGAAAGATCCATCTTTGTTCAACAAAGGCCGACCTTTTGGTAATTGAGATCATGGTTAGTAATAATCTGATGGGATTCTGCTAGATCACAACAAGATAAGGGTGGTGAGACTGACATTAGATAGTTATTCAGCAAGCTCGATAGGGTACGGACCATAAGCAAATTTAAGAGAAAGCAATATACTTGGCTTTTTGCTAACGCGTATAGAACAGGCAGGATTCCTTTTTCCAGCTGTTCGGATTTACCGAAGCACTCGACCTTGTGAGGAGCAAGCGCATTTTTAACATCAATAGAAAGCTTGAGAAAGATCAGCACTTTGGTTTTGGATGATACCATTTCTAACCTAAAACCCCCATTATAAGATCTGTTCATCTTGTTCCTCCCATAGCCGTTGCAATCGGTCCGTCATCTCGGTTGCTAGTCCTTAGCTCTGTGTTTCCTCGTTTTGGCTACACAAAACTGTGAGGTATGGTAGGAAGAGCTTCGAGGTCTCGCTGAAAGTCTAAGCGATGAATGCGTCGCACTAAGCAGTCTTCAGTAGTGTAGATGGTTGCACGTGGCGTTACCGGACGCGGAGACCTAATTGCATGGGCTTGGCGTTGCTTCTGCGGCTGATCAGGATTCATCCCTTCCTCTAATTGTATTGCGCAAACCAGAGAGCGCCAAGCAAGGTCACAACTCAAGTCTCCATAGTCGATGGCTAGTCTACGCCCTTGGGGAGATCTATTAGTCGCTCGCTGAGATGGCGAGAGCTGGCGACTTGGAGCAGATGGATATAACGTATGCTTACAGGGAACGTCGCTGGAAGTGGAGGGTGGGAGAACAATTGGTGGTGTAGCCGTAATAAGAGACGGCACTTTTAAGCGCCAGCGAGTGGAGCGACAGAGCCGTCTCACGACGGCTCTCCATTTCCGGGCGTGATCGTTATCTTTTTGCGGCTCCTCCGAGGACAGCAAAGTAGGAGCCGAATTTGAGTCCGAGTCAATCAGCACAAGAGCCGGAGATTCTTGCCGGTGTGGACATGTAAGCTCGTACTGTTCAACATTAGGCAGCACCGTACTCTCTCGATGCAAAAACGTCCGAAGGCTACTCCAAGACAGTTTGCTTGATCGGCTTCTCATACTTCGTGGCAACGTGAGCAATAGCTTTTGTTTGTCTTCTGGAACCCTTACTTGAGAGAACCGTCCAAGAAATTAGGAGTCAAAGAATGGTGGCGGAAATGAAGGTTAGGGGATTTGATGAAATAAATAGGAAGCATTTGCCGAGCCTCCATATTTGGACAGTGAGCGTACCAGAGAAGACAATAACCATTGACCCATTATTACAACGTCAGTAAACACCGATTTGATCTGATCAAACACTGGAGACAATCAATATCAGGTCCAAAAGAGATAATTCTTGCGGAATTGTCGTTCTCCTCATACATAAGCTCAACACTGGTAGTCTGGTCACCGATGCTTGCAAGGCCAAAAGGCTTGTTTCTGTAATTTCTTTGTTGTGCAATGTGCCTTGTTGAACAATGAGCCCAAAACGTTAATAGACATTGCTGGGAATCAGACAGACTCATCCTACTCTGTGAAACTTGGCCATGAACACTAAACGACACGCCCATGTACATCAAAAGGTCCCAAATAAATAATACGACAATCTAGCATATTAGTTCTTGGTTCTTGGTTCTTGGGCTCGTAACAGTCTCGCATCTAATAGGAACCCTACTTACTAGTCAACGTTCACCAGCATATAGGAACCATGGGCTGCGGATTTTCCCGCCTCCCTGGCTCTCGAGATCAACACGAAGAAGATGTCAGTCTTCATTCGATAGAGCCTTTCGCCGAGCACAGAGAAACGGTCAATCCCGATCGCTCAAGAGAAGTGGATCAGCCAGAACGCGAAACGGATGGTCCAGTTGGGTCTTCTAGTGATGTTCGAATAGCAGATGTGTCATCGGCGCAACGGCGACGGGCCAACCGCTCTCATCCAATCACCGTAAGTTCCGTAACTTCCGCGAACTTGGTCATTTACTTTCTATAATAGAGCTATCCAGACCAGGGTGTGCGAATATAAACTCCATCAAATAGCCGTATCGATACTTTCGATTGTTAGTCATTCCCTAACTCTCAAACTTTAGATTGACCGGAATCTCTGATAGATGTTAGTGGACCATATAAGCTGAGCACTAGAACATGATTGAAATGCAACGATGCCACCTTGAAAACGTGTTCGTCATAAAGAATGGAGCAGAAGTATCTTTGGAGCAGAAGTGTCTTTGGTTTAGCTAAAGGCCTACGTAAGTATAGGAGATCTGAACAGATCACGGGGCATACCTTTGCTAACAAATCGCGATTAGTTCTTCATATTCCTTTGATCTGTTATAAATTTCAATTTTCGAGTTTTAGATCTCTGACTTTTGAATAAATTGTGGGGTATATTACTGACCTAATTATGTATAGGGACGTGATATATATACTTTAGCGCCAAAAAACAAGTTCGTGTCTTATCGTTTCAATCTTAAGGCTCCATCTCTTGTTCGGATCCTACAAGGATCCTAGGAGTTGTGGCAGTAAGCGAATCCCCAAACTTGCAGCCGATCGTCCTGTCCGTCGCATCCGTCCAGTATACGATTGTACGCCTGCCAAATGAATGGCGGAGGATTACTCCTGCCAAATGACAGATTTGGATGACGGCTCTCTTGGCCCCCAAACAGATAGCGCCCTTCGTTATGAGCAGACTGGTGGATAGGGCAGACCACAGACTCACAAGACTCGTTGGGGTTCCGACGACGAGAAGGGAGACTCCATCTTGAGGGATTTTGGAACTGGAACCGGTTCGCTTCAAGCTCTGGGAAGAGGATGTCGGCGTCGTTTCGGCTGCCCCGGAGCTCCGGGAAAAGATCGGCGTCATAGACTTCCGCATCCCAGGTCAGGACGCTGAGGTCAGCGATGTCTACTTCCTCAACAACGGGGGTCGCATGCTGCGAAAGGGGACCGTCTAGCCACAAACTCGGGAGCGTTGGAGTCGTTGGCCTTAGAGGTTCCGGGTATATCTGTTGCAGTGGTGACGAAGGCATCGCTGGGAGGAAGATGTCTTCGGCCAGCGGTATGGCGCTTGGCTCAGCCCTTAAAACTGGGCTGAGGAATAGGCGGGGGTCCGTGTGGTGTGTGACCGGGGCCATAGTAGCCCCAGATATGATAGGACCTGTAGCAGCCAGATTCAAGGGGTTCAGGCGAAGAAGATCTGGCGCGGTCGCTGGTATGCTAGCCAGAAACTGTGGTGATTCATCTTGATCGATGGCACTCTCTGCTGATGCTGACACCACAGAAGATGAAGCGCGTCCAGAACCGGGAGTTGCTGGTTCCGACGCCAAAGCTGGCCCTTGCTGGGGAACAGAGGGCTGGGATGGCGTTCGCCCTGTGGCCCTGCCCTGGTTCCGCAAGTTCGATGCTCTGGGAGTTTGCGACGAGTTCGCCTGTCCTGGTGAGGCATTAGAGGTCTGTGAGGAAGGTGCGGCCGCTCTTGAGGATGAATCTGGAATCCGAGACGACGGCGAAGAAGCTGCGGCCGGGTATGCGGCCTCTCCTGCAGCCCTTCGTCTTCTCGCACTCCTCGTTTCCGTCTGGAACGGCACTTGTCCTGACATTGTAAGTGGTCTGCTGAGTTTGATGAAACCCAATTTTGGCTTACTGAAGTTTTAGTGTGGTATTCGAGGTTTGTGTGCGTCAGAGTTTGAGATAGGAAGAATCTGGCGTCCAACAGATTTCAAGATTATATAGAAGTCGCAAATAATCAAACAACCGTTACACTTCATTGCCGTTGTGCCTGAACAAAAGAAAAGAAGGCTTGGTCGCTGCATTCTATACGGGAGAGAAGGTCTTTGTTCTTGAGTATCCAGAACAATACACACAAAGCCGTTGTACCGCTAAATAGACGGGGGAAAAGACATCAAGATTGTACATGCGAGTAGGTAAGGAAATCATGTCAATGGGTAGAGAAGCATGAGAAACATTAAGTAATATCAAAGATTTTGTAGACGCGTAATGCCCGAGTGATATCATCGAGGGGCCTACCAGCATTACAGCATCACTCATTGTTCTCAAGTAGTTGTATTCCATCAGCCTCCGGTCAGTGAGGCACTGTCTTTAGGCGTCTGGGGAGTAGCAGCATTGATCATCGATGCTGAGGAAGGAAAGGGATTGCGACTTTCCTATTAATTGGCACAGTACATCATCAGACTACCTTACGGTAAGAAGAGAATGGAATCCTCGGTCTGTGTAGTGTCATGTACCAGGCTGGCTACCAAGCCAAGTGACAGTGTTGCCATCCCATTGCGAATGGGCTCATAACTCAGATCTCGGTTCATCATCTCTATCTTCTTGTCTTGATAGAGGAGGACTGTTTGACTCGAGTTTTGAAGGTGTTTTCGAGAAAAGGGAGGGTGTGGGAACAGTGGAAGGGGGTTTGTGCCCTGGTCTTGCGCCTTTCCCGAAAGAGGAAGGTTTCCCCGGAGATTGAGGTCCAACGTTGCTCCGGGGTTGAAACGTTGCAATGACGTAGGAACTGTCATCCAAACACCCCGCTGGATGCATCATGCATGCCCGTGCCCTGCCCTCCCGCCTACACCGCCCGCCGCTATGCTACATCCACCAATCTACCAACAGAGCAATCTCTTCGAGCCTCACAACACTCCGTTCCTTCTCGAGCTTTTCGACTCCCCACACAGATAGGGGTTTCGCGGATGTATCGGCGACGAGGACGATGAAGATTCGAACAGCACTCCGGGTATAGCATATCGTAACAACTCTGAGCGCATACTTTCTAAACAAACAGTACCTCCAGCATGCGCTTCGTCTCATCCAGCAAGGCTGGCATCGCCATCTTTCTACCTCTGTCAGCCGTAGCATCTTCGGAATCCATCTCGAGTCTTCCTCATTGCTGGCAGAACTGTATCAGCGTCAATAGCCCGAGTTGTGGAAACCAGGATCTCTCATGTTTGTTCCCTCGACGGCGTACAGATGTGGCAAATACCATTCTAACAACCGTTACCAGGTACATGCAGTTTGGCAGGCGCAGGAAGCTTCCTTTCCGACACCGCTTCATGTATTAACGACAAATGTTTCAACGACGACCTCGACCCCGGCCAGCTGATCGCACCTCTACAAGTCGCCTGTAACGCCAACGGAACCCCAATCCCATCTTCTGCCATTGGCAGTCGTAGTCCATCTCCCCACAGCTCTGATACGACAGAAGGAACTACAACGACGACGGGCTTGGCGTATTTCACCGACCGCGCCGGAAATACCCATACCCTGGCTGTACCGCTTGTTATCGGTGCCAGTACGACCGAATATGGCAATCCGGTCACGGTATCTGGCGATACGTCGAGTTCAACGAGTACGGCATCTGCCTCGTCGTCTGTGACGTCGAATATTTCGATTATGGGCTTGCCGAAATCAACAATCCCAGCTGTAAGCTCGACCACATCATCCACAATCGCACCGATCGCGACCCCGGTTCCCTCATCGACTACATCTGCTCCTACCAGCACCACTAGTAGCAGCAGCAGCAGCAAAGCCCCTTCGTCGACCGCTGGTAGTGGCTCGCTTCTCGATTTGCAAGGTGCCGGGACGAGAAGGGAAGCAAGAAGTCTATTGGGTTTGATACTTGGTGTTGTCGCTGGGGTTGCCTGGTTTTGATTATATCTTGGAGGTCAAGGTGCAGTTCAGAACCGCCGAATCATGATGGAGTCACGAATGCTGTTAGATACCCTTCTAGTATATGATTCTATGGATCACTCAAAGGGTCTCAGAGGCTATTCATCCATGGAGCTTGCTCATTCACAAATCAAACATTGACCCATGAGGCTGATTTCTATCAGCAACAGATTTCTCTTCGTACACAGGACCAAAAATTTGAACAAATCCCAAGACCCACTACTCGTAAGGTCTAGGAGTTCGACATTGAATGACAACTGAACAATCCACCCAAAACTCCACTTGCCTCCCCAAAAACAGTCCCAGCCTCATTACAACACCCAAAGACAATCAAACCGCTCGCGCTCGGAGCCTTTGCGTCATGCATCAGACAGAGGGGCATATCGAGCCATCTCAACCCCACTTTTGCCCATAGGGTGTCTCTTCCTTTTGACGGTTGTGTTAGCACATCCACGTCTTGAACTGACGTCCACCGCGGCTTTCTAGCCATGGCCAAACTCAAGAACAACAGGGCAATTGCTATGCTTGACAAAGCAGCAAAGGAGAAATACGCCATTCCTGCCGTCGTCGTTGTACGCCCTCCCCAACCCCATTGCACCTCCCTCCCCACCACCCCTCCTCTAAGCGCAGCCTCAAAGCCCAGATCTAACCACCAGCATGCAGTACAACCTCGAAGGCACCCTCGCCACCATCGCCGCCGCCACCGCCCTCTCCTCCCCGGCCATGCTCCTCTTCTTCCCCTGGGCCCTCACCACCATCCCCGCCCTCATCCACACCGCCCACATCCTCTCCCTCTCCGCCCCCGTCCCCATAACCCTCCACCTCGACCACGCCCGAACCCCCGCCCTCGTGCGCCGCGCCCCCGACTCCCGCTGCTTCGACAGCATCATGGTCGACATGAGCCACCACGCGCGCGACGAGAACCTGCGCCTCACACCCGAGCTGGCCGCCTATCGCCACGACCGCGGCATCGCGGTCGAGGCCGAGCCCGGCCGCATCGAGGGCGGTGAGGACGGCGTGCGCGACACCGCCGACCTGGACGCCGTGCGCACGAGCCCCGACAAAGCGTGCGCGTTCGCAGCCACGGGGCATCGACTGGCTCGCTCCGGCTTTCGGTAACGTGCACGGCCGCTTACGGGCCCCGCGGCATCCAGCTCGACTGCCCCCGCCTCGAGAGCATCAATCGCGCTATTGGCGGTGACATGAGGCTGGTTCTGCATGGTATGGATGGGTTTGAAGTGGGGGTTTATAAGAGGTGGATTCAGGGCGGGGTGAGCCAGGGTTAATGTGAACCGGGTCGTGGATGAGAGGTGGGTGGAGTGTATGAGGGAGGGAGGGGGTGGGGGTGATGGAGGGGATTGAGAGGGGATGAGGGGGGAGGTGGAGGGGGTTATGAGGATGCTGGGGTCGGTGGGGAGGGGCGTAATGTTTTTGGGGGAAAGGATAGCGTGGGAAGACAAGAAACCACACCATCTGACACGTGTAATTTAGCCATGTTTATGAGAGAAACCACCACATAAAACACAGTCTCAATCGCCCCCGTTCCATTTCATCCATCCCTAGCGTAGGTTTCTGAGCCCACAACCCATATTCTCCCCCTCGATCAAAGTCCATCTTCACTTCACAGGACAGAAAACCACCCTAGCCACACGTACGTCATCAAGATCCAATTGGCATTTCTGTCACCTAAAGTAACCTTGTTTCTATGATTTATGCCTCCTTCTTATCCGCTGGCGCGACTTGGTTTGCCCGTGAATGATTATTAACGTACAATAAGAGGTATTTGCAGATGAGAAGTGCTTTCTGATTAGCTGAAATCGAAATGCTTTCTTGTGATTGCTGTGGTTTCGGTTGGATAGTTGCGGGTACTGCTGTACTTGGATAGATCAGGATTAAGATGCGGTAAAGACTGTCATGATAGAATGCTCGTCCGCTCACTCTTCCGAGATTTCCACCACACACAAACACACAGACCGCACCGGACCTACCTCCACCAACCCCCCACCCAACTCGCACGCCTCCTAGCCTCCGCAACCTTCGACCACCTTCCCAACCAACTCCTCAATGGACCCTTTACCCAGGTTGCCGCCGACGCCCACATTAACACCCAACTCTATCCCCGCCCGCAAACATCAGCAGGGCTTATATCTAAACCGATAGCAGGGTAAAGAAAGATAGAACATACCTCGATGTAGCCAATATTGGCAACTGACCGCGCTCAGCGAATCAAGCCCGTATTGCGTCAGGGGGCTTGACTCGATGAAGGTGGATGCGGGGAAGCCGAGGAGGGTGGATAGGAAGGTTTTGAATGCGTCCAGAACTACTTCTTTCTTACCTTCCGCCCCTTCCGCCGCCTCGACCCTTTCTTTTAGACTCTTCTCCTTTTCAGAATCCCTACCGGTAATGCTGAGCCTATAAGTGCTCAAGTGCCCAAACTCCGGCACCTCGGTCCAGTATAGCGGATCCGCCCTGCCCACAATCTTCCCATCCACACGCTCAAACATCTCCAGCCCTGTGACAATCAGACTTCGTTCAAATCGGCGCGACTCTAGTACTGCAGCCAACAGTATTGACGCGAGATGGCTCGAGTCGAGATGCGTAAGACCACTGCGTGTCAGTGTAGGGAGCAGCGCCGGATTATGAAGGGAGTGCAGGACACCGATATCCGTCATGGCTCCCAGCGCGATGGAGACGGCAGGGAGACGCATGGAATGGCGGTAGCTGGCGAGAGCATTGAGGAAGGTATTGCCGACGTTGTAGTTGCCTTGGTTGCGGTTGCCGAAGATGCTGGCGATGGAGGAGAACATGATGAAAAAGTCCAGATTATCTTGCAGAGTCGCTTCGTGCAAGATCCAGCTGGAATCGATCTTGACGCGGAGAGCACGATCCCATTCACCCCCTGTCATGGAGGCCATGGGGGCGTCGCCGAGGATCATGGCCATGTTGATGATGCCCTTGATGGGTGTTTGTTCGCGGGTTCGGTGGAAGATGAACGTCATGGCTTGACGATCGGTGGCGTCGGCTTCGATGACTTGGAGGCAGGCGCTGGAAGCGTTAATGGTGTCGTAGGCTGCTTGGGCCTCGGGGGAGTTGACGCCGCTTCTAGAAATGGCGATGAGGACTTTGGCTCCGTGGTCGACCATCCAGGAGCAGACAAAGCGACCAAGCCCACCGAGACCGCCAATCAAGACGTAGGCGCCATTGGAAGAGAAGAGGGTGTTTAAATCTTTGTAGATTGGTACGTGCTTTTCGATCTTGTCGATTTTGGTATGGATGACGACTGTAGAGTACGGCTGGGATGTAGCGGTTTCGAATGCCTGCCGGTAGCTTGGTAGGTCGAATGTATGCAGCGGAGAACCAAACTTACTGCAACTTCTCCAAGCTTGAGTGACAGCGTCGCGGCCACGCTCAGATTTCAAGTACTTTGCAACGTCCACGGGCTTGCCATTGACTAGGAGTCCTCTCGATGAATCAAGACAGACCGTAAAGTCTGCAACTAAAACCGCGCCTGTATCGAGGATCTTGGCTCCTCGTTGAGCGCAAAGGTACTCTAGCGCCTTTCTCAGGAAACCGTCCACGCTCAAAGAAAAGGTATCACCTTCTCTAATTCGAGCGACTCCTTCAGTGATACAGGATGCCGTGGCGAGAGCAGCGAATTCTGCAGCAGCGATAGCAGGAATACTTCTCTTATAAGTATATAAGTTTTTGATTGGAACTGCAAGCTGCTTGCGATTCGAACCAGGATACCACCCAACTACTTGTGGCAAAACTATACTGTCACGTTCTGCCTCTTTGCGGCCTGCAAAGAACATTCCGAGGCTATAATTGCCTTTGCTGGCCTTGCTAGTACCACGAAATGCCAGAGAATCGTCAAGGTTCACAACAGAAGCCTCGACTGTAACCTGGCAATGTCCTTCGTCAATCTCCCGGAAGGGATCTGGATAGGACGATAGGACGACGGGTTCCTGGGGCGCTGCTAGTGATAATGTGTAGTCTTGCTCACCTAAAGGAGAATCAACCCACCTTGGGAGAACAAGCCCTGTGGCAGAAGAGAGCTCGTCGTCGGGAATATATCGTAAAACCTTTGCTTGCGATTCGTCTACCTCTATTTTAATCTCGTTCTCTCCCTTCAACATCGAATCATATGCCAGAAGTAAATGCTTCTGCCTCGATTGCATTGATTGTTTCGCGATGTTCTGAAATATCAACCAGGTCACCTTGAGCGAAGGTTGCTCTGATTGCAATGTTCGAAGGAGCGAACCTGCCAAATCCTTGAAAGGATTGCAAGCGTTCTGCTGCGTCACCCAGAGAATGCTGTCCGCGGAAGTCATAAGAGTCTGCAACCAAGGGAGCAGTTCTTGCCCAGGCCAGGTTGCAATGACAGATTTGTCCATACTGTCTAGAACAATCGCATTGTATCTTCCAGTGTCATTGCGTTTGCAGAAGCCTTTAGTGGCAGCAGGTTGTAAGGGAACGCATTCTGGGAGCAGAAAATCTTGCATGAGAGCTTTGTCTGTCTCGAGGGAGTAGAAAATCACTGTCTTGCGGCCGGTGTATGCCGGAGGTTGATTACTTTTCATGCGCCAAAGGGTACATTCTTCATAATCTAAATCTGTAACTCTATTGAGCATTTCGAACGATTCAGAAAGGACTTCCATTTTCATTGCGTTGACTCCAGAGACGCATGCCAGAACACCGAGCCGCATTTGTGCTAGGATTTCTTCAGCGCTAGATTGGCAACTTGCGAAGATCATGTGTGCCTTGGGTTCCGGGTTAAACCTTTCCACGTATTGAACACGGTCACAGACACATGACAACTCAACATGCTTTCCCAGAATTTGGATAGACTGAAAGTGCAGCCATTCCCCTGGTTGAGTTATTTGCAGAGATCCAAGTATGTTTCTTATTGCGGCTTCGGAAACTCCGGTGACTCTGATGTCACTCATTGGCCACTTGTGAGTGACAAGCTTCATGCAATCAGAAACGCTCATGGTTTCCCTCGCTGTCATCTTTGAGACATCTGCCAAGAGCTTAGGTTTGAAGAAGAGAGACCTTCTAGCAGGCTCGATAGTGCTGAGATGATCTGCCTTGTATTCCACTCCGCTGAGACACATGCGGAGATCTCCTTGACGTACCTCGATATTGCCTTCAACCCCATAAGGATACTTTGGCTCACTTTTAATGGCGAAGCCTCCTGAGTTGGTGCTTCGAGCGCCTACTGGAATCCTAACGGAGTCAATTGAGACGAGTCTATATTCTGCTGGCAGATTCTGTTCTTGCATTGGATTGGGTGGTAAACGAAGGATGCAGTCCAAAACCAACGGGGAGATGCTGTAATTCTCGTAGTCATCCGTTGAGCCATCGAAGATTCCACTCGAACCTTGGGGGCTCAACCGAACGGCATTCTGCGTTAAGTGTAACGTGGTTATGTAACGCGAGCGACTTATCGAACAAAGTCGAATCATGACTTGCTTCCCATATTGCAGGAGACATATAGCCAGAACTAATTCTCCCTCCAAGGATACCCGAACAGTGCTTGGTCCATTTACAGGGTGTCTCTGGCGTTTGGAAAAAGATATCAAACTGATAATTGTGGGTATCGTCCATTTTCCTAGAAGTAAGTTGTACTTCAAGCGAAGCATCGGGTGTTGCAAATAGCTTGAGAGATAGACGTTCATAGAAAACAATATTGGTTAGTTGAAGGGACAAGCCATCATCAGCCTCTGCGGAACTACGGAGCTGCCGAGCCGCCTCCAAAGCCATCAAGATATATACAGCAGCTGGTACATCCTTGATTCCATCAGTCTGCCATAGCGTAAGCTTCGAACAACTTCCACACGCTAGGGGCTTACTTTCAATCCCATAAGCCAATTCAGCATCAGATGGTTTCTCCAGCACGGTCGCAGGGGTATATCATCAATATAGCGAGACCCCAACAATTGATGCCGAGGAAATCGGCGATATCGTACATTGCCACTGACCCGTGACTCAGACCAGAACGAAGTGGAGTGATCCCATTGATAGCTTGGGGGATTTTTTAGAACGCTCCCATACTCAAATTCTACATTGAGGCCATGGACAATCTGTTGTGCATTGACATTTGCTGATTTAATCGGCATACCATAAGCGACCATAGCACCAGCATTGAGGAGAAGCGTTTCTAGGCAGTTTTGTTCGCGAAAGCAAGTATGGAAGTACTCGATTTGGCTCTTGCCTAGACTTCTTGATATCTCCTGTGAGGGTCCTTTCAGTGCTGGGTGCGGTCCTATCTCGAGAATGGTGTTAATCTCGTGGTGCTTATGCAAGCACTCTGTTAAAGCCGAAGCGAATTGAATAGTTGACGTCAAGTTCTGCTTGAAGTACGCTGCTGTAATATCTTCTGGAGAAATCTCTTGACTAGTAACAGTTGAGAACATGTCACAGCTAGATTGGAGAAAACGTGCTGATACCTGCGCGTTGACAAGGGCCTTCTCATAAAGACAAGCTACGGGCAACATGTGATGCGAATGATAAGCTGGCAGTGGTATCAGCAACGGAAACAACCAAGATTTTGACCTAACCCACCCGTATCAACGCGAAGCTTTCGGCAGAACGTCCCATTCTCGGCATAGATAGTAATAATCTCCCTGATTGCATCTTCATCTCCTGACAGAGTGCAGTTGGTGGGAGAGTTCACCGCAGCAAGCTGCACCCGGTCACCGAATGCATCAAGTAGAGTTCTAGCATCTTTTTCGCTCAAACCTAAAGCGCACATAGATCCATGAGGTTTGTCTGAAGGTTGTGTCGACGCAGTCCTCGCAGAAAACAGGCCACGATAATATGCTATGACAATGGCATCTCTCAAAGTGATTATTCCAGCCGTGAATGCTGCACAAATCTCTCCAGAGGAGTGCCCAACAACAGCAACTGGTTCTACTTCTAATGTCTTTAACATCATCACTAGACCGAGTTGAAGTGCTGTACAGAGTGGCTGCGCGTATTCTGCCTGGTAAATTCGCGACGATTCCTTAGCCTTCGAAAGCTCTTCAATAATAGACCAGGATGGTCCATCGGGCAATTCGGACAAAGAAACTTCGCATTCAAACAATGTAGCCTTGAAGATTGGTACACGATCTATCAGATCCTTGCCCATCTGGGCCCTGTTGAGGTATTTCGTTAGTAGTGTAATGGTCCTCAATTCCAGCACCAGAGGGTTTAGAAAGCCAGTATAGAACCAACAGCCAAACACACCACAGGTCAACTATTGGAGTGTAAAAATTCAAAGTTAGTTGGCTCCATATATTCCTTTGCCCGAACTTCTATCGCATAAGCTTTGTAAACGAATCTAAGTAAATGCTTGTATTATTTTCAAGAGAATTATGAGTCCAACTGTCCATATGGAAATCTCTCAGGAAGCCGATTGCCGTTTACTGGCTTTCTGCACCCCATGATGACCTAAGGAAGGCAGCTTACCATTGAGCGCCTTGACCTGTAAAGACAAAGACGACATTTTTTACACATTCAGCGCCTCTCCTGTGAATCTGATACGATTCTGCTCTTAAAATATCAACGACTTCACGGCGGCTCTGGGCAACGAAAAACGCAGAGCGCTTCAGAGTTGAGCGTCGAGCCAAGAGGGTGTACCCTAAGTCCCGAAGATTGGGCTCATGCTGCTCCACGTAATCAGCATACTTCAGCGATAGTCTTCTTAGGGAAGTCTCATCAGTAGCTGAGACTTTGAATAGGAAGGGCTCTTCAGTTACAGCGGATGGTGACGGAGCTTGTCGGTATGCCTCGAGCACCGCATGGCCGTTTGTGCCTCCAGCACCAAAGATGTTTACGCCGGCTCGTCGGACGCCATCCCCAGGCCTGGGCCAATCGATTAATGATGTGGGGATTTCGATGTTCGTGAAGTCGATATCGGGGTTGGGTTTGACAAAATGCATTTGCCCCGGTATCTTGCCCCTTTCGAGGCACTCGATAGACTTTACAATCGCAGCTAATGCCGAAGATGATTCCAGGTGTCCAATATTCGCTTTGACTGAACCTAAGACTAGTCTGTCTTCCCTGCGAGAGTGCCCAAAAACCGAATTGATAGCGGACATTTCCAAAGGATCGCCGGCTGATGTACCTGTACCCTGATCGTAAGTGTAGAGTTAGACTTGGAAAACGCGCTCATTCGGAGTGATATAGACCTACATGCGCTTCTACGTATTGTATTTGATCAGGAGAGATCCTGAGCTCTTCATAAAGGCTTCGCATGTTCTGCTTCTGCGCCTCTGCTGATGGTAGTGTTATACCTTGTGTCCTACCATCTTGGTTTAGACGAGTTCCTTTGATTACAGCTCGAATTGGGTCATTGTCACAGATTGCCTGTTTTAGTGGCTTCAGCAGTAGAGCAAGTACACCTTCCCCGCGGCCATACCCGTCTCCACTGATGTCAAAGCTTTTGCACTTTCCATCTGGACTTAAGAATCCCAATTCACTAGAGGGAATGAACATATCAGGATTAAGGATCAATTTCGCGCCACAAACCAGGGCCATTCCAGAATCCCCGTTCTGAAGAGCACGTACAGCCTGATGCAAAGCTGCCATGGAAGAAGAACAAGCGGTATCTACTACAAGACTCGGACCTGAGAGATTGAAGAAATAGCTTATCCGGTTGGCGGCCATACATGTTGCGGTACCAGTAGCGAGATACCTAGGGGTGGAATCCAGATCTCGGGCCAGGACGGTATGGTAATCAGTACCCTCCATGCCTGAAGTATTGAACCATATCAGCCTTCTGGCCCCATAGTCCAACGTAGTCGCTGAGTAGTAATCCCTCATCAGCAAAAACACTAGTATCAGTGCCAACGAATGCGTTAAGAGGAATTCCTGCGCTTTCCACGGCTTCGTAAGCAACCTCTAAAAGCATTCGCTGTTGAGGGTCCATAGCAGCCGCTTCAACTGGCGTAGTATAAAAAAATCCATTGTCAAAACGGTCAATTGTGTTATCGTCCATCATGTAGGCACGTTTAACGTTCGTAAGTCCCTTTCGCGGGCCACCATCAGGATGGTAGAAACCTTTCATGTTGAACCTTGTGATTTCGCGCTGTATATCTTTGAGTTTGCCAGTACATCCCAAAGCTCGGATGGTGAATTGGCTCCTGCGACCCTGCAGGACATCCCGATAACGGCAATGTCACGGTCGACGTGCCGGTCAACCATGTTGGGGTCTTTCCTGATCTCTTCACTGGGGACCTCAAAGCTTTGGGATTCTTCGTTTTCAACGCAAGGAAGAGGGATGGATATGCCATCTTTCCTCGATGGACTTCCAGTGACGTATAGTATAGTGCGTAACTAAGAGATCCCGTCGATAAGTGCGCGCCAATTGCTCCAGATCTCGCGCCACGACATCCTTATCTTGACTTTTCGAGCCACAGGCGTTGCTCTCATCCACTATGCAGCAGTAGGTGGGTACCACCTTAATTGAGAAAGATGCATCGTTAAGCTGTACTGCAGCTACCTTACCTGGACCTGGAGAAACATAACTCGGTCGTACGGCTACCGCTTACATAAGCCGCCAAGGCGTGCTGGAAGGAATCGGAAGGAACGAACATCCGCTTCCGGCGAACTACCACAATACTCTGTAGAATACGATATCCGAGCACGCCGGGGTATTGATTGTTAGTATCCGTGCCCCACCGTCAGGGGGTCAGCTTCGCTCTACTGATCAACCAGTCTTGTGTTTGAAGGACCTATTAACGAATAAACCCCCGGCTACAGTACAACGTAGTATGGCGTTCTATTGGATTCCATCCTGGAGGCGCAGCTGGGTCTGAAATGATGACAGAGTACCTTTGTGAGTTGATAGAGTGTTATTGTTGCTTGAGGCCTTCGGTCTCGGAAGGCCGTGGCTAATATCCTTTTCTGCATGATATAACAAGTTAACAAAGCCCTTCCCCGTAGTATCCCGCTCCCGTAACAATATTCAGCTCGCTCCTCATTAGAAAAAGCCTCCTACAATCATGTCTCATCCAAAGCTCATCTTCGGCGCTGGCCACCTTGGGATGTCCTTCCCCACTACCGCAGAAACAATCGAGCTTCTGAGATATCTAAAGTCCAAGAATATCAACCATATCGACACTGCCCGTCGATATCCTAGCCCTAAGCCTGGCCTGTCCGAGAAGCTTCTTGGAGAATCCAAGGCCGCCGACAGTGGGTTTATTATCGATACGAAAATCAACATTCCTGCGAATGGACCTAGTGGGTCTCTGACGCAAGAAAATATTCTGGAATCGATGGAAGAGAGTTGTGCGACGTTGGGGGTCAAGCAGGTGGAATTTGGCGCTTCTATTGTAGTTCGAAGACGAGCTGATTGAGTGAGGTCAATACTTTGTACTGCCATAACCCTGATCTGGAAACGCCTGTTGAAGAGACTGCAGCTGCATTTCAAGAAGTTCTCAAGACTCGCCGGTTTATGAAGGTGAGACACTTCTTTTCACCCGCTTTCGGCGGGTTTTTCCTAACACTTATAATACACGCAGCTCGGGCTTTGTAATTACAACGCCGAGCAAGTGACGAACTTCGTAGACGCTTGTCGCAAGGCCTCTCCAATTGAACAATACCCATTAGTTCCTAAGGTCTATCAAGGTCAATACAACGCCCTATGTCGAGGCCCAGAAGAATTTCTTATCCCCGTATTGCGGAAGAATGCTGTAGTCTTTAACGCATACAGGTAAGTGGACGATTCGAATTGGTAACCCATGCTTACGGGATAAAAGTCCACTTGCTGGCGGCTTTTTAACTGGAAAATTCACATCCGGTGGAGACATTACTGGGACGCGTTTCGATAAAGGCAACAAAAGTGGAGCGTATCATCAAGGTTGGTACGACAAGCCGGTCATGCATTCGGCGGTGAAGAAGCTTCAGGGTATGATTCGTCCACTCAACCTGACGTTAGCCGAAGTGTCGTTGAGATGGTTGATTTACCATTCGGTACTTGGCGAAGAGGATGGTGTTATCCTAGGGGGAAGCAAATTCGAGCATATCGGAGGCAATGTGGCGGATATTGCCAAGGGCCCATTGGAGAAGGCTGTTGTAGAAGCATTGGACGAGATGTGGCTGAGTGTGAAGGATGAGGCGCCGTAGGCTTGCAAGGTAGGCTATCCATCATAATGAAATTAGACTTACTTGTTCAGCCCAATTCACTACATTGGCCGCAAGACTTTGGATTGGTATCTCCACTTAGGCTTTTCGACACTGTTATGTGACGGTTGAGGTTTGGTCGTAGAAAATAATAACACGGCGCTCGTAGGACGAGGTGAACGAGGGTAAGCCGTCAAAGGTGCCATGTAAGTCTACCCGCCTTTTCATTATTCTTCCTAGATTCTCCCAGACTCTTTGCATCTCTGATTAAACACTATTTGTAGTCCACTTTAGTTTGCCTAAAGCACCCTAATATTATCGAGCATCAAAGCTAGTCTTTCCAATTCCTCCTCTTTCCAATCCACCTGACCACATAGACAAGCGCAAGCAATACTGGCACCTCGATCAAAGGTCCAACAGTTGCTGCTAGCGCTTGATCGCTGTTCGCTCCAAACGTAGCAACAGCCACAGCAATGGCAAGCTCGAAGTTGTTGCTGGCAGCAGTGAAGCTTTGTGTCGCCGATAGCTTATACCCGAAGCCGAGCTTGTGCGTGACAAGTAGGGTAAAGAAGAAGACGATACCAAAGTAAACGATCAAAGGTGCCGCCACTCGGACGACGGACACGATTTGATGGACGACTTGATGCCCTTGAGAGGCGAATAGCACAAGAATCGTGAAGAGGAGACCTATTAGCGACCAAGGGCTGATCCACTTGAGGAATGTCTGGTCGTAAAATCTTGGACTTGCCATATTGCGTATGGCGAAGCGAGTGATGATAGCCGCTCCCAAGGGAATACCGAGGAACACAGCAACGCTTATGGCAACAGTACTGTAAGACACGTGGATCGTCTCACCAGAGCGACCGATAACGGAGATGAAGAGGATCGCAAGAGGAGCGTAGAGGACCATTTGTAGAACAGAGTTGATGGCGACGAGAATGGCGCAGTATTCGTTGTCGCCTCCAGCCAGGCCCGTCCAGATTAGTACCTGTTAGATTGTATTAGCTGGCTTGCTCTGTGAGGGACTTGAGGGTACGATCCTTGGGCGTACCATGGCAATGCACCTGGCTAAGCCGACCAGAATAAGACCCTCTCGGAGACCAGACTTGTCCGGTAGAAAAGCCCACGACAGGGCGAGCTGGCAATCAAGATTAGTCTGCTATTACCCTTAAGTATTCGACGAATTCGCTTTACCATGAGAAAAGGTGCTATGATCCAATTGACAAAGACGCTGAAGAGAACCTGTACCCAAATCTCCCGCTTTCTGAAAGCAAGATGAAGTGTCTCGTACTTCACTTTGCACAAGATGGGGTACATCATGACAAGTAATCCTACCGCTACAGGGTTATCAGTGACTCTACCAATCCTCAGCAAGAGGTGATGCTACCTATGGGAACAGAGACACCGACAAATTTCCCTTTCTGCAGCGCAGGACCGGTGTTGGTCACGAAATTCCCGAGGATAATACCGATTGCCATAGCCAAGAATATCCATAATGCAAGAAATCGGTCAAGAAGACCAAGGCTCTTGAATGCCGAGACCTTAGTGGAAGGACCTTCGTCTTCTTGCTTTTCGACATCTGTGACGGGCAGCTGAGGGTCACCGCTGGGAAGGATTGGCACTGGCTCGGACGAGGAGTTCTCTGGGACAGGATTGGACTTTTTGGAGAGCCTATTTTTGAACATATTGACCAGAATAGTTATATGAGAGCAAGCTCACGATCTTTACTTTTATCTTCCTCAGGGCCAAGGTAGGGAAAGAATGATATTGGGGATAGAAAAGCGGTAGATGTATTTTATAGATGCGATCGGATTTATATCTCAAAGCGTGCCTCAAAGAATATTCCACCAGTCGGCTGACAGCCTTTGCACTTGCTTCCCCAGTCCAATCGATTACTGTATCGAGGTGGTCCAGGCGGTAACCAAGATCTGTGCACTCTATGACAGTGACATCCTCGCGAATGCTCATTGGATAGTGTATTCATATCTAGATCGATCCGGGGAAACTGGTAATACCACGTGAGGGGTACAGTATGTGGTATGTTAGATCACGCTGGATATTGCATCATGCTAACCACACATAGGAAGGTCAATCTATTTGCTACCTGGTAACAGAAAGCTATGCTAGGGAGTACGCCAAAGCTGAACGCTTGGAGTACATTCGAGAACGTTCGTATGTCAATGGCCATGAAGATGGTTCCCATTGTCTCTAGAATGAAACCGGACCTTCCGACTTGTGTGTATTATTCCATGTGGAGAGATACATCTGCTGATGAGTTGAAAGGCAAAGGCTGTCGTGGGGAATTCCTTCCCCACGATGAACACGACATCAAAATCAATGACTCGCAACGAACCATGTCGGAATGGATACAGCCATCGGTTTGGGCACGACTACAAGTACCTTTGGCGGGAAGTATGTACGATCAGGGTCAGATGAGCAGAACGAAACCATGAGCGATGTTGTAACAGGAAGCCCGCCGCACCAAAGCGAATGTGAAAGGGAATTTTCGCTGGAAGGCCACAAGTAGTTACGTATGTCGTATGCTTTTCAACTTTGCGAATTGCGATTCAAGCTGAAAACTGGTATCTATGGGCTGATATTCTTAACTAAGAACATTAAAAGAATGAATTCACTCTATCTTGAAAGCCAGAGACTTGAACACAGATTGTAAACCAAGTAGATCATCATGAATCAAGCAATCAATCTACGAAGCCGGCCAGAAGGAATTTCTAGCCTTCATACAGAGATACTGTAGTTCATCAAGTTATGTCGATTGAAGCGATGTAAAAGTCAAATATAATTGTGTTCTTTCTTCTCTTGTGTCTGCTCTTCTGTTCTTACATTAACGATATGCATTATGTGCACTTGATATATTTAATATATCAATAACTTCTTCAATTTATCACATGATTTGAAATTATGCAAATCAAGAAATTACTTATCTTATCTTATTCGATTTAATAGAGGTTTGAGGTCTCAACATTCGTCTTAATTGAGTGATACATAAAAGTTTACATTTTTAAGATTATGATTTGTTAAATAACTTCAAATTAGTAAATATTGTTTATTAATAATTTAATACTGAGAATCATGTAATTGTTAATAGTATTTACGATAAAAAAAATAACAATGAAATTAATTATACTTTAACGAAATATAAAATATATCTTTAAAATGTAAATTGTAATCAATAATTGAACCTCGCTTCTCACTATTTACATCTTCAACCACAACCAGCAACGCAGCTACAACAACCTAGTCATTCCAGCTCAATCCCCCAACTCCCTCACTCCTTCCTTATATTACCCTTTCTTCTCCCTTCCCCGGCGCCCCCCAACCCACCTACAGTATGCGCACCTCCACTCCCAACCAAATCCCCGCATCCCCCTACCCCTTCCCCTTCGACTCCTCGCTGTCCCCGCAGACAACCGCGCTGGTGGTGGTCGACATGCAACAAGACTGTATGCACTAATTTCCGTCCAAAACACTTACTCGAATGATGTTTTAACCGCCGCCCCCCCCCAACCCAAGAAAGAAAAGACGAAAGCTGTTACTGACTAGAAACAATCACACAGTCTGCTCGCCCGGCGGGTACCTGGAGAAGCAAGGGTATGACATATCGCCCGTGCGAGAGATCATCCCTCGGGTCCAGCGACTGCTCGCCGGGTTCAGGAAAGCGCGGTTTCCGGTCTTTCACACGCGCGAAGGTGCAAAACTCCTTGTTTATTCATTTCCAAGCACCAAACCCCCTCGCAATACGATATCCTCATCCATCCCGCTCACCAAACAAAATTCATAACCATCGCTATTAACACCCTCCCCCCCCTTGCGCCAGGCCACCCCCCCAACCTCTCCACCCTCTCCCCCCGCGAACTCTTCCGCTCCCGCAACAACCCCTCCGCCCTCGGCATCAACTCCCCCGGCCCCCTCGGCCGCCTCCTGATCCGCGGCGAGCGCGGTCACGACACCATCCCCGAGCTGTACCCGGTGGCGGGCGAGGTCGTGCTGGACAAGCCGGGCAAGGGCGCGTTTGCGCACACGGACTTTGAGAGCTTGCTCCGGGAGAGGGGGGTGCGGAATTTGGTTTTTGCGGGTGAGTTTACTCCCTCATGAGAGAGAAGGGGGGGGGACGGGTTGGGGAGAAGGTGGGTGGGCTGATGATGGCATGGTAGGGGTGACGACGGATGTGTGTGTGAGTAGTACGATGCGGGAGGGAAGTGATCGGGGGTTTGATTGTTTGCTGGTGCGGGGGTGCACGGAGGCGGCGGGGCCGGGGATGAGGGAGGCGGCGATGGAGAGTGTGATGGCTGAGGGAGGGGTTTTTGGGACCGTGGCGGAGATGGAGGATGTGCTTGAGGTCTTGG
>JAABVA010000346.1_pt1 | contig 60525 bp, 58 predicted proteins | sample 5560331 | NCBI WGS metagenome assembly JAABVA01 (sample SAMN12812661, study PRJNA571458) | rock metagenome | isolation source: Antarctica rocks | place: Antarctica: Victoria Land, Mt New Zealand sud | collected 2016-01-07
CCCACTCTCTCTGGCCAGCCTCATCGCCCCACACCCCATGGTTCACCGGCACCTCGCCAACGCGCCGCGAAGGCGCAAACCTCACATCCGATATCCCGTCCGGGACCTATTTTAGCGCCTATGCCCGACCCTCCCCCTTCCGGACAGCCTGTTGGCCTGACACGTCTGCGCTGCCTGTCCTGATCCTGGCACCTTACGGGCGTGACGCCGAGGTCATTGCAAAGGTTCTGGCCCGCATCGGCGTCGTTGCATCGTCGCTTACGGATCTTACGGCGTTGATCGCCGAGATCGAGGGTTGCGCCGCCGCGGTCGTGACCGAGGAGGCGCTTACAGGTCCTGCCCTGGCGACGTTGCTCGATACCATTGCAGGCCAGCCCCCCTGGTCCGATCTGCCATTTCTGGTGCTGGCAACCAAGCAGCCCGGCCCGCGCCCGCCCCACCGGGCTGCCACGCTGGAGCGATTGGGCAACGCGATGCTGCTCGAGCGTCCACTGAATGCCGAGAGCCTGGCCAGCGCCGCCCGATCCGCGTTGCGCGCGCGCAGCCGGCAGCTCACGGTGCGTGATCTGAACACGACGCTTGAGGCGCGGGTGCGGGAGCGAACGCAGGCCCTGGCCGCGAGCGAGGCGCAGTCCCGCGCGATATTCGAGGGCTTCCCCAAGTGCATGTTCGTCGTGCAGGTGACGCCAGCCGGCGAGTTTCTGTTTGAGGCTTCGAATCCAACGGCCGAGCGTGTCGCCGGGGTTGCAGCGGCAGACATTTGCGGCAAGCCGCCTGGGGCCTTTGTCCCCGCCGAGCAGGCCGATCGGATATCGGAGCAGTTTCGCCACTGCATTGCGGCCGGCGCTGGCCTGAGCTTTTCCGAGGAGCTGCACTTTCCCGGCCTCACGGGTATGTTCGAGGTGACGCTGACACCGCTCCGGGACACCGATGGACGCATCGACCGTGTGCTAGCTGTGTTCCGCGACGTGACCGCGCGCAACTTGCTGGAGTCCCGGCTGCGCCAGGCACAGAAGATGGAGGCGGTCGGCCAACTCACCGGCGGGGTCGCACACGATTTCAATAATCTGCTCCAGGTCGTACTCAGCGGCCTCACGCTGATTGACCGGGTGCAGGACCCGGAGTGGCGTTCGAAGCTGTTGGACAGCGTGCGCCGCGCTGCGCAGCGCGGGGGTGAGCTGACGAAACGGCTGCTGACCGTCGCGCGCCGGCAGTCCCTCCGGCCAGAGGCGATCGATCTCGGCGCGTGGCTTAGCGACGGTGCAGGAGAATTGTTGTCGCGGACGTTGCGCGGCGATATCCGCACCATTCTGCGGGTTCCGCCAGGTTTGCCGGCCGTGGAGGCCGATCCGGACGAACTCGAGCTTGCCGTGCTCAACCTTGCGGTGAATGCGCGAGACGCCATGCAGGGCGGCGGCACTCTGACGATCGTCGCCGAGTGCGTGACGCAGGATGGGCTTACCGATCCGGATGGGCTCGAAGGTCCCTTCATTCGGTTATCCGTAACCGACACAGGTTCAGGCATGTCGGAAGCGACCCAGGCCCGAGTGTTCGAGCCGTTCTTTACGACCAAGGGCGTCGGTGAGGGTACTGGCCTCGGCCTCGCCCAGGTCTATGGCTTCGCTCGGCAGAGCGGCGGCGGCGTGCGGCTGCAAAGCCGGGTGGGGGAGGGCACGACGGTCTCGATCCTGCTGCCCGTGTCGAAGCGAGCCACCCCAGAGGCCGAGGCGCAGCCGGCGCCCGAGGTGGTGACGCCGCAACCTGTCCCGGGGGCTGCCGTGCTGGTTTGCGAGGACGACGATGATGTGGCGGCCCTGGTGGTCGACATGCTGGCGCAGCTTGGCTATGCGCCGACCCGGGTCAGCACCGCGGCGGCGGCGCTGGGTGCGTTGGCGGATGGCCGTGCAGTGGATCTGCTGTTCACCGATGTATTGATGCCGGGCGGCATGGACGGCCTGACCCTGGCGCGTGAGGCAGGCCGTCGCAGGCCCGGCCTGCCGGTGCTGCTCACGACCGGCTACACCGGCAACGGCGCCGCGTTGGTGCCGCCAGACGTGCCGGTTTTGCGTAAGCCATACAAGCTGGAAGACTTGGCCCGGGCGTTACAGATCGTTTTGGTCTGATGCCTGATTTCGCGACCTGAATAACATCACAGGCTAAAAACGACGTGAACAGGTCCTTGATAAGTGTGCTCGCGTCTGTGGGTCAGGTGGTCACTCTGCAGGTGTACCGCCACGTACGCGGTGAAGATACCAGTTTTCCAACGCTTGCAGCTTGTCGCGACGGCGTAGGACTGGATTTTCGACGAACCACCACGATGCCGCCGCTATCGCAGCCGCAATCGGCACTGATAGCAGGATATTAGCATACCAGCTATGGAAGGCTGTTGAAGCCGAGTGAATGGCCTGCTGGACGGGAAATCCGTAGAGGTACAGGCCGTACGAATAATCTCCACTCAGGAGAAGCCGATTGCGTGGTGGGCTGGTCAGGCCGAGGTAGACTGTTGCATAGGCGATCGGAACGGCCGCAAACCGCATGCCTTTTGGGACAAACATCGGCAGTGCGACTGAGATGATCAACATCGCCACGAACAGCCATCGCGACCAGGGTATCTGCTCCCGATAGCGGTAGAAGAAGACCCCGGTGATGAAGGCCATCACGATGCTGGAGCCGCCGGCTCCTTGGTAATCGGTCTGCGTCCTGACCAACGTGTTCACCAACTGTGCAGCATAGTAGAAGACGAGGAATGCGAGCAGGAACTCGCGACTGCGGACGATGCCAGCCACGGCGAGAACCGATAGTAAGATGTAGCAGATCAACTCGTATGGCACCGTCCAGAGCTGTCCGTTCACCAGATCCGTCGGATTTTCCTTGAACAATCCTGGCAGCTTATAGTGAATGTCTCCCAATATATTCCAAAAATAGCTTTGGAGGACGGGATCCGAGAAGTAACTGCTCAAGCTCGATGTCGTGAGCAGCGGGCCGAGGATGAGGGCGGAGAGCATCACCTCGACGGTGAGGGCGGGCATGATGCGGAACACTCGGAGGCCAAGAAACCCGATGAGCGATTTGGACCGCTCAAGGCTACCAGCAACCAGGAAACCGCTAAGGGGAAAGAACATCGGGACGATCAGAAGCGACAACGGCTGCAGCACGCGCCCCCAGACTCCGGCAGTCGTATCGGTTCCATAAGAAATCAGCAGGCTGTGCCAGCAGATCACACTAATCGAGAGCGCTATACGCATGTAGTCGAAGCCGCTGGGCCGGTTCTTCGTAATCGCCAGCCGTTGTGCAAGGGTTAATGCACGGCCTGTGGTCTGAGGGCCGGCACCATAGGTGTCTGAGATGTCCATCGTGTTCGCGGCATCCACTGCTTCTACCCACTGACTAGCTTAGTACCGCAGTCAATCTTCATACAATTTTCGGGGACGATCGACATCTCGGGATGCGCAGTACAGGCTTTCCTGCGTAAGCGACTTTGCTAGTGGGTGACCCGGAGGGCAGTTCGAATCGGCAATAAGCAGTGAAATCCAAGGTAGAGACACACGCAGCGTAAGGTGAAAACGCCGGAGTGGTTGATGATTAATCTGCCGGAAGTGAACCGCATGCAAACCGGCGCCAGCTTGAATTGCGCTGACTTGGCGGATGGGGTGGGATTCGAACCCACGGAACGCTTGCACGCTCGGCGGTTTTCAAGACCGCTGCCTTAAACCGCTCGGCCACCCATCCTCGCCGCCTCCCTACACGCGGGACCCCGCCACCGGCAAGCCCGGGCCTGGGGTTTCGCACTCGGCGCGTTACCGATAGTCTATGTGTCCTAAACTCTGCAGGACGTAGCATGTCGTCTCCAATGACCGCGGTCGGCGTCACAGCGACGTCGCTGGCAATGATATTGGCCGTTGCCATGCCGGCCCGTGCCGAGCCGCCGCAGGACTCTAAGGGCATCTTTACGTTCCAGATCGAGAACGACGCCGTTTCGACGTTCAAGGGCACCTCGGACCAGTATTATACCAGCGGGCTGCGGCTGGGATACACCTCGGGCACCACCGCAGTCCCGGCATTTCTATCGGGGATCGGCCGTTTCGTGTGGGGTGACGGGGTGCAGCGGGTCAGCATCGACCTCAGCCAATCAATCTTCACGCCCCGCAACACCCAGCTCAGCCGGCCCGACCCGCGGGACCGTCCCTATGCCGGCTACTTGAATGCGACACTCGGCCTGCTGCAAGACACGGACGACACACGAAGCATTCTGGCGCTGACCCTCGGCGTGGTCGGACCGTCGGCGTTGGGCCAGGTTGTGCAGAACGGCTTTCACAGCATTATCGGCGACACGCCCAACCGGGGCTGGTCCTCGCAATTGAGAGACGAGCCAGCGGTGGAGCTGCTGGCCGAGCGCACGTTCCGCCTGCCGATCACGCGGTTTTACGGGCTGGAAATCGACGCCTTACCGGCGCTGACGGCCGGAGTCGGAACCGTGCGTGACTATGTCCAGGCAGGATTGAGCTTCCGGCTGGGGCAGGGGCTGGAAAGCGACTTCGGCGTGCCGCGGATCCGGCCGGGCATGAGCGGATCGGACGCCTACACACCCAATCGCCCGTTTGCTTGGTATGTGTTCGCCGGCGCAGACGGCCAGGGCATCGCGCGCGACATCTTCTTAGACGGCAGCACGTTCCGGGGCCGCAGCCCATCAGTCACCAAGCAGCCCTATCTCGGCGAATTGCAACTCGGCCTTGGCGCCATGTTCTACGGCGCCCGGCTCACCTACACGCAGACTTGGCAAACCGACTCGTTCAAGGGGCAAAAAAGCGGCCTGTTCAGCTTCGGCTCTCTGGCGCTCTCGGCCCGGTTCTAGCGTGCGGACCTCAGCCTGCCGTTTCCGGAACCAGTTCGGGCGTGACACCATCGGCCGCGCCGACCTCGATGTCGGTCAACATCCGCCACGTGCCCTGCACTAGAATCTCGCACGGGCGGAACCGCGCCTTGTAGGCCATCTTGCGGCTTTCAGGCACCCAATAACCCAGATAGACATAGGGCAGGCCCTCCGCCCGGGCACGCTCAATCAGCCACAGGATCGCGTAGGTGCCGAGCGACTGACGCTCGAGTTCCGGGGCAAAGAAGCTATAGACCGCTGAGAGCCCGTCCCCGAGCCGGTCCGTCAGACAACCGCCAATCAGGCGGTCGCCGGCGTCACGGAACTCGGTGATCGTGGTCTCAATGGGCGTGTCCTCGATCATGGCGCGATAGTCGTAGAAGCTCATGGTTGCCATATCGCCGTCGCTATGACGAACCTGCTGGTACCGCTGGAAAAGCTGGAATTGCTCCGCCGTGGCACGCGCTGGCACGTCAAAGCCCTGAACCCCTGCATTGGCCCGGCTGATGCGGCGCAGGCCGCGGTCGGGCACGAAGCTTGCGACGGGGATGCGGATCGGCACGCAGGCCTGGCAGGCCGGGCAGACTGGGGCGTAGGCGATGTTGTGGCTGCGGCGAAAACCAGCGCGCGACAGACGGTCGTGCAGATGGTCGGCATCCGGGCCGGTGATCTCGGTGACGACCTTGCGCTCCGTCCGCCCCGACACGTAGGGGCAGGGGAGCGGCGCGGTCGTGTAGAAGAACTGCGGTCGGCGCGGCGGCTTGTATGTCATGCGTAAGGGGTTCCCCCCTGCATGTTCCCGAAACCGGCGGTCGCGGTCAATGTGCGATTGAAAGTACTGTTCCGCACTACCACCAGGCCAGAAACCAGGTCGTGCAGCGTGCGATGGCGGCTCGTGACCAGCGCCGCCGCCAACCAGATCACCCCGGCGCCGAGCGTCAGCCACAGCCCGACGGTGAACAGGATCGCCTGCAGCAGCGACGGCCGGCCCAGATCCTGGTCGCGCCGCACCACCAAGTCCATCATCACCTGACCCGGCGTGGCGCTCCGTCCGCTTGCCACAAACAGAACATGATACAAAACCGGCACAACCGGCAGCAGCCCGAGCAGCGGAAACCCAAGCCCAAACGTCAGCAGCCCGAAGCCGACCAGGATGACCCACAGGACCATGACGATCCCGCCGACCAGCAACAGGTCGAACAGCCAAGCCCAGATGCGGCGAAACATCACGCCCTCGGTCAGCCCGGCGTCGAAGGCGTGGTCGGTAAGGCCAGCGCTCATGGCGTCAATCCTATGCTGTCGGCTACGACGGTATGTGGGCCGAGCACGATGCTGGTGCCGTCCCGCCACCGCGTCATCAATGAAGTCGCCAGCCTGCGGAACGGATGGCCGGATTGTCCGGGAGTGAGCGCGAACAGGCTGTGGTCGAGGTCTTGCAAATCATATACTCCACGATACCCGGCCCCGTGCACCGACGCCCAGCCATCCCCGCGCATGCCACCGCGGTAGACGGTCGTATCATCGCCGGGCTGTGCAATATACGACGTAGTGAGCCGGCCGAGAACGGGCAACGCTCCCAAAAGCGGATGCGAGAAAATAGCCCGGTGCACGCCGCCCCATAGCCAGTCGCTCGGCATTGGACCATAGGCGGCCGTGATGCCGGCCAGGGCGGCCTGCAGCGAGTGGGACAGCAACGGCCCACAGTCGCCACCGCACCAGGCAGCGCCGGCTGGCGACAACGCGCGCGCCACCAAGTCGGATCGCATCCCGGCCGCGCCCGCTGGGATACTCGCGCGATCCAGCACCGCCGCCTCAAATTGCCGGATCCAGGCGTTGAAGACGAGCGGCTGCGACAGGTCGGTCCGCATGGCGCCGTGCCACTCCGACAACGACGCAAGGGCCTGCTTGGACGCGTCGTCGAGCGGATGCGTGGCTAGCAGGGTCGGCAAGATCTGCATGGCGAAGCTGCTGGTCGGGTCCACCTGCATTGCGGCGAAGTTCGCCGTGTCATAGCGCGAAGCGGCATCCAGCATCTGCCGGATACGACGCGCCCGCCAGTCGCCGAACCAGTCGGCTCCCATGAACACCGGAAAGTCCGCCCCGGCCACGCGTTCATTCGCATTCACCAGCCGGCCATTTGCAGGCGCCACGATGCGGGGCAGGGCGTCGCCACCGGCAAAACCCGTCCAGTCATGCGCGCCATCGGCTCCGTCGACTGGAAGGCTCCCGTCGCCAGCGCGGCGGAGCGGCACGCGGCCTGTCGTGAACTGCGCAATCGTAGTCTGGTCCGCCACCAGAAGGTTCTGCACCGGCGCCGCGATCATCTCGGATGCCCGCCCGGCCTCCGCTACGTTGGCCGCATGGTTGAGCGCCAGCAGCCCAGCGGCGGCGCTGTCTCCTGGCGCCAAGTTGGCCATGGCGACGGCCAGGACCGGGCCGCCGGGCGCGTCAAGGTCGCTCAGCACCGGACCGTGCCGTGTCTCCCGCACCGTCAGCAACTCGTCCGGCGCACCACGGACCCGGATGCGCTCCTCCCGTTGGCTGAACGGCTGCGGGCCGTCGGGTGTCTGATAGCTGTCGTCCGACAGCACCGCCTCGACGAATACATCCTGTGTGTCGGCGCCGGTGGTGGTGAAGGTCCAGGCAATGCGGCCGTTATGTCCCACAACCAGGAACGGCACTCCAGGCGCAGTGGCGCCGGCCAGCACGCCGCCGGGCGTCTCGATCCGCGCCAGATACCAGGTGCCGGGCAGGCCGAAGGCCAAATGCGGATCGCCAGCCAGCAGCGGCTTACCCGAGATGGTTTTCCTTCCATCCACCGCCCATTCGTTGCTGGCCGTGCTCGGCAGGGTGAACGGCTCGGGGAACTCCGGCACCGCCGCGGCCAGCTGCGTTCCCGCAAGAGCCAGGCCCGGCGACAACTGCGCATCCGGCCGTGGCGTGTCGTCCTGCGGCGGCCATAGCTCGCGCAGGCGGTTGCCCGGCAGCTTGGCCTGCAGGGCCGCACGGGTCAGCTCGGATCGCCAGTTGCCCGATAGGTATAGGCCCATCGTCTTGCCCCAAAGCAGGCTGTCGATTGCCGTCCAAGGCTCCGGTATGCCGAGCGGGATGAACTCCGGCGCTGCGAAGCGGCCGCGGGCCGCGATCCAGGCGTTCACGCCGCGCGCATAGGCCTCAAGCGTCGCCCGGGTATCGGCATCGAGCGCCGCAAGGTCGGCTGTCGCCCGCATGCGCAACCCGAGCACGCGCATGGTCCGGTCGAGCCGCAGGGTCACGCTCCCGGCGATCTCGGACAGGCGGCCGGACGCTGCTCGCCGCATCAGGTCCATCTGGAACAGGCGGTCGCGGGCATGCATGAAGCCGAGCGCTGTCGCTGCGTCGAGGTCTGACGCTGCCACGATGCGCGGGATGCCGTCCGGGTCCAGGGTGATCGCGACCGGCGCGACCAGGCCGGTGATCCGGGCCTGCATGCCCGACGGGGGAAGCGACTCCCAAAACAGGGCAGCCACCGCCACCGCAGCAACGGCGATCAGCCCGAACAGGACGGTCACGATACGGCCCAAGATCCGCAATGAGCGTCCGAGATAACCCTGGCTCGAGCCCTGCCGGCGAAGCAGCCGCCTGTGCACCGCCGGATCCTTGCGGCTAATGCAACCGTGGAGATTTTAGATGGCTGGCACGGTCGGCGGAGGTCACGGTGATGGCGGCCGTCCGATTGCCGCGGCCGAGCCTGACCTGTACCGCGGCACCGGCCGGGCCGGACGCCCAAACCGCGCGCCACAGGCCGGCAAGATCCGGCACGTCCTCGCCATTCACTGACAAAATGCGATCCCCAGTCCGCACCCCGGCCTGGTCGGCCGGTCCGTTATCTGCCAAGCCGCCGACCACCAGGGCCGCATCGTCCTCCATCGCATACAGGCCGAGCCATGGCCGGGGCGGCCGGTTGACCCGGCCATAGGACATAAGGTCGTCCAGGATCGGCCGCAGCAGTTGTACCGGCACGACCATGTTCATGTCCTGCCGCTTGCCGCCTTGGCCCTGCTGCAGCACCAACGACCCAATCCCCAGCAGCTTGCCGTCCTGCCCAACGAGTGCTGCGCCGCCCCAAAACGGGTGCGATGGCGCGGTGAAGATAGCGTCGTCGAGCAAATACTCCCAATAGCCGGCGAACTCCTGCCGGCCGGCCACCTTGGCAGCCACGCACTGCCGACGGCCCCCGGCTGCCGCAAAGATCACCGGCTCGCCGACCCGCGCCTTATCGCTGTCGCCCAGCTCCATGATCGGCACATCGAGCTTGCCGAGCGCCTGCACCACGCCGAATCCGGTGTCTTGGTCGTAGGCCATCGGATAGCCGGCAACCGTGCGGCCGTCGCCTGTCGATAGCCACACCGACTCCGCCTCGGTAATCAGGTATCCGATCGTAAGAAACAGGCCTGGCCGGATATGCACGGCGCTGCCCGCCCGCTCGGTGCCCAGCGTGTTCGCCGTGAAGGCGTCATCCGGCACGGTCGCACGCAGGGCCACGATGGAGCGCAGCGCCTCGTCGAGGTCGAAGGCGTATTCCGTCGCTTTCGGCTGCAGGTTCGCCGGGATGGTCTGATCGGTCTTTGGCATAGGTCCCCGTCTGCTAGGTTTAGCCGTCCGTTCGCTCAGCCGTAGTTCACCATAATGGTCTTTTTATGCATGAAATGCTCCAGCATGGATTCTAGGCTAGCCTCTTTGCCCAAACCGCTGCTCTTCACGCCGCCGTAGGACAGGTTCGCCTGCACGACGAGGTTCTGGTTGATCTGCACCAGCCCGGCCTCAAGCCGGTGCGCGAGATCGAGGCCGACACGGAGGTTGTTGGTCCACAATGACGCGGCCAGCCCATATTCCGTGCCATTCGCGGCCGTGAGCGCCGTCTCCGCGTCGTCGAACGGGAACATGCACGTGACAGGGCCAAAAATCTCCTCCTGCACCAGCCGGCTGTCGTCCGGCAGGTTGGAGAAGATGTAGGGGCGGATGAACAGGCCCTTTTTCAAAGCGGGATCGGCGGGCATGGCGCTGCACGCGCGGCCGGTGGCGCCGGCGGTGGCCAGGCCTTCCTCGATGAAGCCGGAAACCTTGGCGAACTGGTCCTTGCTGATGATGGTGCCTATGTCGGTCGCCTCGTCCAGCGGGTCGCCCATCACCATGGCGTCGACCTTGGCGGCGAGCGCGTCGACGAAGCGGTCGAAGATCGGGCGCTCCACATAGATGCGGCTCGCGGCCGTGCAGCTCTGCCCCTGCCGCGTGAAGCGCATCGAGGTGACGGCGCCCAGCACGGTTTTCTCGAAGTCGCAGTCGGCGAAAACGATCATCGGGCTCTTACCGCCCAGTTCCAAGGTGACAGGCACCAGCTTCTCGGCGGCTGCCTTCGACACGATGCGGCCGACCTCGACGCTGCCGGTGAACGTGACCTTGCGCACCAGCGGATGCGCCACCAGCGGCGCGCCGCACTCCGGCCCATATCCCGACAACATGTTGAAGCAGCCCGGCGGCAGCACGCGGTTCATCAGCTCGCACACCCGCAGCACCGCGAGCGGCGCCTCCTCCGCCGACTTCACCACCACGGTGTTGCCCGCGACCAGGGCGGGCGCGACTTTCAGCGCCATTAGCAGCATCGGCACGTTCCATGGGATGATCGCGCCCACGACGCCCAGCGGTTCGCGCACGGTGACAGACAGCACATTGGGGGCGAACGGCACCGTCTCGCCCTTCAGCTCGCCGCCGAGGCCAGCGTAGAACTCGAAGATGTCGGCCACGACCTGCGCCTCCACCCGGCTCTCGGTACGGAGCGCCTTGCCGGTTTCGAGTGCGATCAGCCGAGCGAGCTCCTCGACGTGGTCTCGCAGCAGGGTGGCGCACGCCGCCACCATGGCTCCGCGTTTGCGCGACGGCACCTTGGCCCAGGCTTTCTGCGCCATGTCCGCGTCCTGCACGGCGGCCTGAACATCGGCTGCGTCGCCCTCGGCAGCGCGTGCGACCTCGATGCCGGTCGCGGGGTTCACGACAGCGAATGTCTTGCCGCTTCCGGCCGGCACAAAGCGGCCGCCAATGAAGTGCTGGCCCGAGAGCGCGGTGGCCAGCGCCTGCTGGTCGAGCGTGGGGGCGTTGGGAGTGGGATGGGGCCGGTCGAGCATCGGGTTTGCCTCAGGACGCAGGGTACATATAACGCTGCGTCCACAATGGACCCACCCATGGGCCTGAACAAGTGCGAGGAGACCGTTCCCGATATGACCAGTTCTCAACCGTCCGGTCCTCTGGTGGGACTAGCCGTCTTCGACCTCACCCGCGTGCTGGCCGGGCCGACCTGCGTGCAGATGCTGGCCGACCTCGGCGCCGACGTGATCAAGATCGAGAAGCCCGGCTCCGGCGACGACACCCGCGGCTTCGCGCCGCCGTTCATGCCGGGGACGCAGGAGAGCGCCTACTTCGTGGGCGTGAACCGCAACAAGCGCTCGGTCACGCTCGACATCGCCAAGCCCGAGGGTCAGGCGATCGCGCTCGAGCTGATCGCAAAAAGCGACATCCTGGTCGAGAACTTCAAAGTCGGCGCGCTGGCCAAATACGGGCTTGGCTATGAACAGCTGCACGCGCGTTTCCCCGGCCTGGTCTATTGCTCGATCACCGGGTTCGGGCAGACCGGCCCCTACGCGCCGCGGCCGGGCTATGACAGCCTGATCCAGGCGATGGGCGGCATCATGAGTCTGACGGGTGAGCCGGATGGCCTGCCGCAGAAGGTCGGGGTGCCGGTCGCGGACCTGTTCGCCGGGCTGTATGGCTGCATCGGCGTGCTGGCAGCGCTGCGCCATAAGGAGGCGACAGGGCAGGGGCAGCAGGTCGACATCGGCATGCTGGACACCCACGTCGCATGGCTGGCGAACCAGGGCATGAACTACCTGGCGACCAACGAAAACCCGGTGCGCCTCGGCAACCAGCATCCGAACATCGTGCCCTACCAAGTGTTCCCGACTGCCGACGGCTATCTTGTCCTATCAATCGGCAATGACCCGACATTCAAGCGCTTTTGCGACAACTACGGCCTGGCGCATCTGTTGAATGACCCGCGGTTCGCCACCAACGCCGCCCGCGTCGGCAACCGGCAGCTCGTGACCGACACGCTCACCCCTTTGATGCGCCAGCATCCGACGACATGGTGGGTCGAGCAGCTAGAGGCGCTGAAGATCGGCTGCGGTCCGATCAACACGCTGGCAGAAGTGTTCGCCGACCCGCAGGTGCAGGCGCGCAACACGGTCGTCACCATGCCGCACCCGGCGAGCCCCGATGGCGTCAAGGTCGTCGCAAACCCGGTCCGCCTTTCGGAGACCCCGGCCGACTACCGCATGGCTGCGCCAACCCTGGGGCAGCATACCGACGAGGTCCTGGGCCAGCGCCTGGGGATGGCGCCCGAGCGGCTCGCCGGGCTGCGGTCTAAAGGTGTTATCTAGCCGAGCAGCAGCCAAGCTTCTGCCCGGACTGACAAACTGGACTTACAAAACCGGGTGCGCGTGCCCTCCTATGGGGGCGTGCACGTCAAACACACGGCATCGTCATGCCCGACCGAAGCAGGATCTCCCATGAACGAACAGACGCCACCCTCTAGTCTCTCCCGCTTCTTCTCGGCCAGCCTCGGCGAGACGGACCCGGAGCTTGCCGCCGCAATTGGCGCCGAGCTGGTCCGCCAGCAGGACGGCATCGAGCTGATCGCCAGCGAGAACATCGTCTCGGCCGCCGTTCTGGAAGCGCAGGGCTCGGTGCTGACCAACAAGTATGCCGAGGGCTATCCCGGGCGTCGCTACTACGGCGGCTGCTTCGAGGTCGATAAGGCGGAGACCCTGGCCATCGACCGCGCCAAGGCGCTGTTCGCCTGCGAATACGCCAACGTACAGCCGCATTCCGGCGCACAGGCCAATCAGGCGGTGTTCCTGGCGCTGCTGCAGCCCGGCGACACCATCCTCGGCATGAGCCTGGCGGCCGGCGGCCACCTGACTCACGGCGCAGCGCCCAACCTGTCCGGCAAGTGGTTCCGCGCCGTTCAGTACGGTGTTCAGGCGGACACCGGCCTGCTCGACTATGAGGAGCTGGAGCGCATGGCCCGTGCAGAGAAGCCGCGGCTGATCATCGCCGGCGGCTCGGCCTATCCGCGCGCCATCGACTTCGCGCGTATCCGCAAGGTGGCGGACGAGGTCGGCGCCTGGTTCATGGTAGATATGGCCCACTACGCCGGGCTGGTGGCGGCGGGCGTCTATCCCACGCCGCTGCCGCACGCGCATGTGGTGACGACGACGACCCACAAGACGCTGCGCGGTCCGCGTGGCGGCATGATCCTGTCGAACGACCTGGACCTCGGCAAGAAGTTCAACTCGGCTGTGTTCCCGGGTCTGCAGGGCGGCCCGTTGATGCATGTGATCGCCGCCAAGGCGGTGGCGTTCGGGGAGGCGCTGCGCCCGGAGTTCCGCCTTTATCAGCGCGCCGTCGTCGACAATGCCCGCATGCTGGCCGAGACGCTGATGGAGCAGGGTTGCGACATCGTGACCGGCGGCACCGACAGCCACCTGATGCTGGTCGACCTGCGGCCCAAGGGCGTGACCGGCAAGGCGGCAGAGGCCAGCCTCGAGCGCGCGCACATCACCGCCAACAAGAACGCCATCCCGTTCGACCCGGCCAAGCCCGCCGTCACCTCTGGCATCCGCCTGGGCACCCCGGCCGCCACCACCCGCGGCTTTGGCACGGCCGAGTTCCGCGAGATCGGCCTCATGATCAACGAGGTGCTGGACGGCCTGTCACGCTCGAACGACGGCAGCAACGACCTGGCTGAGCAGGCGGTCGCGGCCCGGGTCCAGGCGATGTGCGCCCGCTTCCCGATCTACCCGGGCATGCTCGGAGGCCACGCCGGAGCCTAAATGCCATGCGCTGCCCGTTTTGCGGCCACGACGACACGCAGGTAAAGGATAGCCGGCCCACGGACGATGGCTCGGCGATCCGGCGCCGTCGGTTCTGTGGCGGCTGCGGGCAGCGGTTCACGACCATCGAGCGCGTGCAGCTCCGCGAGCTTACGGTGCTGAAAGCCGATGGCCGCCGAGTGCCGTTCGATCGCGAGAAGCTCGGCCGCTCCATACGCATCGCGTTGCGCAAGCGCCCGGTGCAGGAGGAGCGGCTGGAGCGCATCGTGAACGGCATCGTCCGCCAATTGGAGGCCACGGGCGAGAACGATATCCCGAGCAAGCAGCTTGGCGAGCTGGTGATGGAAACGCTGAAGGAGGTCGATGCGGTCGCTTACGTCCGCTTTGCCAGCGTCTATCGTGACTTCCGCGAGGCAAAAGACTTCGAGACCTTCCTGGGTTCGCTTGACGAGCCTACATAGCGATTTATGAGCGACGATGACGACCATATGCGCTCCGCCTTGGCGCTTGCCCGGCGCGGACTCGGCAGCACCTGGCCGAACCCATCCGTCGGGTGCGTGCTGGTGCGGGACGGGCGCGTGGTCGGCCGTGGCGCGACCGCGCCGGGCGGCCGGCCGCATGCGGAGGCCGTCGCGCTGGCAGTAGCCGGCGAGTTGTCCCGTGGCGCCACGGCGTATGTGACGCTGGAGCCCTGCAGCCATCACGGGCAGACGCCGCCCTGCTCTGATGCATTGATCGCGGCCGGCGTAGGGCGCGTCGTGGTGGCATGCGGCGATCCGGATGAGCGGGTAGATGGAGCCGGTTTAGCAAAGCTTCGGGCGGCGGGATTACAAGTCAGCCTCGGCACGTTGTCGGCCGAGGCGCTGGCGTTGCAATCGGGCTTCCTTACGCGGGTCGGCGTTGGCCGGCCGATGGTGACCTTGAAGCTGGCGAGCACGCTCGACGGCCGCATCGCAACCCGCACGGGGGAGAGCCGATGGATCACCGGTTTCGAGGCGCGGCGGACGGCACACGCGTTGCGCGGCCAGCATGACGCCGTGCTGGCCGGCGTCGGCACGATCGAGGCCGACGATCCCGAGCTGACCTGCCGCATCCCTGGCTATCGCAAGACGCCCGATCTGCGCATTGTGGTGGATAGCCGCCTGCGCGCTCGGTTGACTGCGCACGTGGTATCGACTGCGCCTGCCGTGCCGACCTGGGTGCTGCACGGCCCTGAGGCTGACCCGCATAAGGCCATAGCTCTGAAAGACGCCGGTGTGCGGTTGATCGAGGTCGCCGGTGCAGAGCACGGCATCGTTTTGGGCGCTGGCTTGCAGGCGCTGGGCGCGGCTGGGCTGACCCGGGTGTTGGTCGAGGGCGGCGCGCAAATCGCGGCTGGGCTGCTACGGGCGGGGCTAGTGGACCGAATTGCCTGGTTTCATGCGCCCGCCGTCATGGGCGGCGATGGCTGGCCGGCGGCGCAGCCGTTCGGGACGGCGGCGCTGGACGGGATGCCGCGCTTCGTTCGTACGGACACGCGGCCCATGGGAGATGACATGCTGACTGAATTTAGCCGGGCTGCCTGATGTTCACCGGGATCGTGACAGGGATGGGCGAGGTGCGCAGCCTGCGGCCCATCGGCGACGGGCAGGATATGCGGTTGGTCATTGCCGCCCCGTGGACCGACACCGGCAGCATCGCCGTCGGCGCCTCGATCGCGTGCGGCGGCTGCTGCCTGACTGCGGTCGAGGTCGGGCCGGACTCGTTTGCGGTCGAGGTGTCCGGCGAGACCCTGTCGAAAACCAAGCTCGGCGGCTGGACGGTGGGAAGCCGCATGAACCTGGAGCGCTCGCTGCGGGTGGGCGACGAACTCGGCGGCCATATCGTGTCCGGCCATGTCGATGGATTAGGCGAGGTCCGCTCGGTTGTGCCAGAAAATGGCTCATGGCGCGTGCAAATCGAGGCGCCGTGCGAGCTGTCGCGTTTTATAGCCAACAAGGGCAGCGTTTCCGTCGATGGCGTTTCCTTGACGGTCAACGAGGTCGCGGGCGGCGTCTTCGGCGTGAACGTCATCCCGCATACCTGGGGCGCGACAACGTTGGGCCAGCTCAAGGCCGGAGACGCAATACACATCGAGATCGACATGCTGGCGCGCTATGTCGCCCGGCTGGCGGAGGTTCCATGAGGTCTGCGATCCTTTCCGACTACCTGTGCAGCGCAGCCGATTTGATTGCGGAGGCGCGCGCCGGACACATGTTCGTCCTGGTGGACGACGAGGACCGGGAGAACGAGGGCGACCTCGTTATCCCGGCGCAGTTCGCCACGCCGGACGCCATCAATTTCATGGCCCGGCATGCACGCGGGCTGATCTGCCTGGCGCTCACCCGCACCCGGGTCGAACAGCTCGGCCTGCCGTTGATGAGCCAGTCCAACAACACCCGGCACCAGACGGCGTTCACCGTCTCGATTGAGGCGCGGGACGGCGTCACTACCGGGATTTCGGCCGCGGACCGGGCGCTGACCATCGGCGTCGCGATCAATCCCGAGAGCGGCCGCGACAAGATCGTGACGCCTGGCCACGTGTTCCCGCTGATGGCGCGGGAGGGCGGCACTCTGGTGCGCGCCGGGCATACTGAGGCGGCGGTGGACATCGCGCGCCTGGCTGGCCTTACCCCGGCCGGAGTGATTTGCGAGATCATGAATGACGACGGGACGATGGCCCGCCTCCCGGACCTTGTTGGCTTTGCGCAGCACCACAACCTGAAGCTCGGCACGATCGCCGACCTCATCGGCTATCGCCGCCGCACCGAGCAACTGGTGCGGCGCGTGCAGCAGGGCATGCTGAACCACGCCGAAGGTGGCGAGTGGAATGTGAGCGTCTACGCCAACACCGTTGAATATGCGGAACACCTGGTGCTGACCAAGGGCGACCTGACGGGTCCGCAGCCGGCGATGGTGCGGATGCACGCGGTCGACTTCATGAACGATGTTCTGGGTGGGCCGCACTGGTCAACGCTCCACGCGGCGATGCGGATGATCGCGGCCGAGGGCCGGGGCGCCGTAGTGCTGATCCGCGACGTCAGGCCGACCGCGATCTCCGACTGCGTCGGCGCGATGAAGGCCGATCTGCGGCCACAACCGTTCCTGCGGGATTACGGAATTGGGGCGCAAATTCTCCTGGACCTCGGTGTCCACGAGATGATCCTGCTGTCCAACACGCATCGGACTGTGGTCGGGCTGGAGGGTTACGGCTTGAACATTGTCGAGCAGCGTCCGATCGACGGCGCTCCGGCGGAATAGGGATGCGCATGAGCACCGTCGATGCACCACTGCCGGCGGCCCCGGTTGTGCCGGGCACCCCGCCGCGGCTGCTGATGGTACGTGCGCCATACTATCGCGAGGTCGTCGACGGCATGACGGCCGGGGCTGCGCGCATACTCGGCGACGCGGGCGCGACGCATGACGTGCTGGACGTGGCCGGTGCATTCGAGCTGGCGCAGGCGATCCGGCTGGTGCTTCGCGGTCCCCCCAGCTTCGATGGATTTATCGCTCTAGGCTGCATCGTTCGGGGAGAGACCGACCACTATGACCATATTTGCCGCGAAAGCATGGCGGGCCTGATGCAGGTGGCGCTGCAATACGGCCTGGCGATGGGCATCGGCCTGCTCACCGTGCACGACATCAGCCAGGCTGTCGCCAGGTCCGGCACCGACGGCCACAATAAGGGCGCTGAGGCCGCATCGGCGGCGCTGCGGCAGATCGCGGTCGCACGCCACATGGGAGCCGCCTGATGGCCCGCGCCATCCGTGCGCCGAGCCGGCCACGCACCGCGTCCCGCGTGGCCGCGGTGCAGGCGCTATTTCAAAGCGAGCAGGGCGGCGAGACGGCGGAGACGGTGATCGAGCAATTCGTGCGGCATCGCCTGGGCGAAATGCCCGGCCCGGAGCATCTGGGCGGCGGTGGCTTCGAGGAGGGCCGCGTGCCGGACGCGCACGTGCCGCTGTTCACCCAGATCGTCCGGAGCGCGGTTCTGCAGCAGGACCGGCTGGACAGCCTGATTGCCGCTGCACTCCCGGCGGACTGGCCGATGACCCGGCTCGATCCAGTGCTGCGCGCCCTCTTGCGCGCCGGCGGCGCGGAGCTCTCGATGGCAGATGGGCCGCCAGCCCGGGTCGTGATCAACGAATACCTGGACGTCGCGCACGGCTTCTTCACCGGGGAGGAACCCCGCTTGGTCAACGGCTTGCTGGATCGTCTTGCGCGCGAACTGCGGCCAGGCGACTTCAATGCGGAGGCTGCTCACGTTACCTAAGTGCATCGTATGACCAAAGCCGGGGAGCCCGCCGAATTCAGCTTGATCGCGCGGCATTTCCGGCCGCTGGCGGGCGCGGGCTCGCTTGATCTTCTGGACGACGGGGCGCTGCTGGACCCGCCGCCGGGCCGGCAACTCGTATTCACGGCAGACGCGATGGTGGCCGGCGTTCACTTCCTGCCCGACGACCCCGCGGATGAGGTCGGCGCCAAGCTGCTGCGGGTCAATCTATCCGACCTGGCTGCCATGGGAGCTACGCCGCTTGCATACTTGATGACAGTATCGGCGCCCCGGGACACCGACGATGCCTGGTTCGCGGCGTTCGCGAGCGGGTTGGCGAGGGACCAAGCAACATTTGGCATCAAGCTGCTAGGCGGCGACACGACCGCGACACCGGGGCCGCTGACGCTCTCGTTGACGGCGATCGGCCATATCGCGCCGGGTACGGCGCTGCGCCGCAACGGTGCCCAGGCGGGCGATGAGGTCTGGGTGACCGGCACGATCGGCGATGGCGCGCTCGGCCTGGCGGCTTTGCAGGGCGAGGTGGCGGATAAGGATGGCTGGCTCGCGAGGCGCTATCGGCTTCCGCAGCCACGGCTGGGGCTCGCCCTGCACGGCGTAGTATCGGCCTGCATGGACGTGTCGGACGGCCTGGTGCAGGACCTGGGCCACCTGTGCCGCGCTGCAGGGCTCGGCGCCGTCATCGAGGCAGGGTTGGTGCCACGGTCGCCCGCCGCGCTGGCAGCGGGACCAGACTGGCTGGCCACCTGCCTGACGGGCGGCGACGACTACGAGCTGCTGATGGCGGTGCCGCCGGGCCGGGTTGGGCGACTTGCGGCAGCGGCGTCGGCGAGAGGTTGCACCGTTGCTCGGATTGGACGGTTCGAAGCGGGGAGCCAGGTCCGGGTGCTCGACGATGTCGGGATGGCGGTCAACCTCGATCGGCTAGGCTGGAGCCACTTCTAGGATCAAAGGCCGCTGTTCGTCGCGGCGCCGCTTCCGCCAGGTGAGGGACGGGATCCGCCTACCGCGCCCGCAGCGCCGCCTGCGTTGAACTTACCCACATTGCCCAGCAGTTGCTGCAGGAACGAAGCCTCGCTCCCTGGGGACGGGGTCGCGCGGCTGACGACGGACACCTCTTTGCTGTCGTCCTGGTCCAGGTGCTTAACGCCGCGCAGCACGCCCGCCTGATCGAAGGTGAGTACCACGACGTCCTGCGCCACCACGTCGGGTGTCCGGCCGACCCGGGTGCGGGTGGTCGCGCTGATATAGATCCACGTGTTGTCGTCAAACGTGGCGCGGGTGGTCGGTGAGCCCAGCAACGACGTCGCGTCGGCTCGGGTGGAGGTGCCGGGCACCAGCTCCTTAAGCAGGTCAGCGTCGATGTGATTACCGCGCAATTGCCTCGGCGCGTCGATCGCGTCGCAGGCTGATACGAGGAGAAGCATGAGGACGCATAGGAAGCGCACGCTTAGGTCCAGTCTGGGTATTGCATGAAGACAGCGCAGCTCGGCCCGCATTGACCGGCCGGGCGTGACGCCCATTTCTGTTTGGGTGTCATGCCCGCTGGGCCATGTCAATCTGGGCGGGTCCGGCCAGGCAGGGCAAGGAGACGAGTGAATGGCATTCCTGGGATTGTTTGGGCGCAAGCGATATGAGCGCGCAGGCTTCGAGCTCTACACCTCCGCCGTGGAGGCTGCCCGCGACCCATACATCTTCGAGGTGCTGGCGGTGCCGGATACGCTGGATGGCCGGTTCGATGTGATCGGATTGTATGTCTTTCTGCTGGTGCATCGGCTCCACGCGGAGTCGAAGATCGGCAAGGACCTGGCGCAGGCAGTGTTCGATGCGATGTTTTCGGACATGGACATCAACCTTCGTGAAATCGGGGTTAGCGACATGCGGATCGGCAAGCGGGTCCGCGACATGTGGGAAGCGTTCAACGGGCGGTCCACCGTGTATGCGGCAGCGCTGGATTCCGGTGATGCAGCGTTGCTGACTGATGCGGTCGCGCGCAATGTTTGGCGGGGAAAAGCGCCCGAGGGTGCTGCGGGCGCTATGGCGGCTTCGATGCTGGAACAAGCGGCCAACCTTGCGGCGCAGCCGATCGCGGCATTTGTGAAAGGGCAAGTAAGCTTCAGGCCTGCCCGGATTGCTGCATGAGTCCGGAACTGCATCACCCAGTGGCGCTCGACCGCATCGGGCCAAATGGCGCGGCGGTGGCCGTTGACGCTGGGCCGGGCGAGTTGCCCGCGATCGCCGCCCGGCTATGCATCGTATCGCTGGCAAAGCTGCACTGCACATTCAAGCTCCGCCGGATCGGTGCGACGACGATCGAAGCGCAGGGCGCGCTGAGTGCACAGGTGACCGAGACCTGTGTCGTCACGCTCGACACGTTCGACCATGACGTGCAGGAGACGTTTACCGTCCATTTCGTGCCTTCTGGGACTGAGGACGACGATCCCGATCCCGAGGCGATAGACCAAATCCCGTTTAATGGCGGCGCGATCGATTTGGGCGAAGCGGCGGTTGAGCAACTTGCTCTGGCGCTCGACCCCTATCCGCGTAAGCCCGGTGCTGTGTTGCCCCACGATCTTGCGGCCGAGCCGGAGGGGCCGTTTGCCGGATTGTCCGCCTTGCGCCCTCAACAATAGGCTGTCGCTTGCAGCCGCAGTGCGGCTCTGCTAAATCGCGCCCCTCGGTATTGACCTCAATGATCCCGGCGCACCGCAGGTTTGCCACGCGCCATTTAGCCCGGAGGGGCGCTGTCCCATGGCTGTTCCCAAGAAGAAAACTTCCCCATCCCGCCGCGGGATGCGCCGTAGTCATGACGCGCTGCGGACCGAGGCGCACGCGGAGTGCTCCAACTGCGGTGAGCTGAAGCGGCCACATCATCTTTGCAGCCATTGCGGCCACTACGACGGTCGCGAGGTCGTCGCCGCCGGCAAGGCGCTCAAGGGCGCTGTCCGCGTCTGATTGCGCCTGGCGTGCCGCTGGGCCGCTCGGACTCTAAGCTATGATCGAGCAGTTCAACTTGGCCATCGACGCCATGGGAGGCGATTGCGCTCCGGATATGGTGCTGGATGGCATTGCCATCGCGGCGGAGCGGCACCCCTCGGCGCGCTTTCTCCTGGTGGGCGATGAGGCCCGGCTTGCGCCTTTGGTGGCGCGGCGCAAGCGTGTCCAAGCGTCCTGTACCATCCGCCACGCGCCGGAAAGCATCGCGAGCGAGATGAAGCCAACGGCGGCGCTGCGGGTGCGCGGATCGTCGATGCGCATCGCGATCGATGCCGTAGCCAGCGGCGAGGCGTCGGGCGTGGTTTCTGCCGGTAATACCGGGGCGTTGCTGGCATTGGCCAAGATCGTGATCAAGACACTGCCTGGGATCGACCGCCCGGCGATGGCAGCAATCGGACCTTCGGCACGCGGCGACGTCGTCATGCTCGACCTTGGGGCCAACGTCCAGTGCGATACGCGGAACCTTGTCGAGTTTGCCATTATGGGGGACGTATTTGCCCGTACGGTGCTCGGGCTGACTGCGCCGACGATCGGGCTGCTTAATGTCGGATCTGAGGAGTTGAAGGGCGATGAGCGCGTCCGCCAGGCCGCCGACATCCTGCGCACGAGCCATATTGCGCCGCAGTTTCATGGGTTTGTGGAGGGGCACGACATCGCCGCGGGAACTACGGACGTGATCGTGACGGATGGGTTCACGGGGAATGTCGCTCTCAAGACCGGGGAGGGTGCGCTCAAGCTGGTCGGCGATCTGCTGAAGCAGATCTTCCGCAGCAGCCTGATGGCGAAGCTTGCGTATCTGCTGGTCCGGCCAGGGCTCGACCGCATGAAGCTCTGGCTTGATCCGCGGCGCTACAATGGCGCGGTGATGCTGGGGCTGAACGGCGTCGTGGTGAAGTCACATGGCGGCACCGACGCCGAGGGTTTTGCGCATGCCGTGGATGTGGCGATGGACATGGTCGTGCATCGGTTCAACGACAAAATCCGCGATAGCCTCTCTCTGATCGAGGCGCTCAAGGACGATAAGGGCGGCCCGCAGCTTTTGGCGGCGGTCTGAGCCCGGTGGTCTCGCGTGCGGTCATAGCTGGCGTTGGCGGCTATCTCCCGAAGCGGATCGTGAGCAATGACGAGCTGTCTCGCCGCATCGACACCTCCGATAGCTGGATCCAAGAGCGCACCGGGATCAAACAGCGCCATATTGCCGGGCCGACTGAAACCTGCGCCTTCATGGGCGCGCGTGCGGCTGAGGCGGCATTGGCTGACGCGGGATGCGGACCGGATGACGTCGATGCGATCATCCTGGCGACCGCGACTCCGGACCAGGCATTTCCGGCCACGGCTCTTAGGGTGCAGGCCGACCTCGGCATCAATCATGGTTTTGGCTTCGACGTGTCGGCGGCGTGCAGCGGTTTCGTGTATGCGCTGTCGATCGCCGACGCCATGATCCGAACCGGGCAGGTCGTGGGCGTTCTGGTGATCGGCAGCGAGGTCTATTCCCGGATCATGAACTGGGACGACCGGGGCACATGCGTGCTGTTCGGCGATGGCGCCGGGGCTGTCTTCGTACGGCCCGGAACGGATAGGGACGGCACGCGCGGCATCCTGTCCACACACCTGCATGCGCAGGGAACGTTGGGCGACCTGCTCTATGTCGATGGCTCCGTTGGTCAGCCGGATCGGCCCGGCATCCTTGTGATGAACGGCCGCGAGGTGTTCCGCCACGCCGTTGCGAAGCTGGCAGCGGTGGTGGACGAGGCCCTGGCTGCGAATGGGCTTACCCACGCCGACATCGATTGGCTCGTGCCGCATCAGGCGAACCGCCGCATCATCGAGGCAATGGGTCGCAAGCTCGCATTGCCGGCCGATCGGGTGGTGATGACGGTGGAGCGCCATGCGAACACCTCGGCCGCCTCGGTTCCGCTCGCATTGGCCGAGGCGTGCGGCGATGGGCGGATCAAGCGCGGTGACCTAGTCGTCTTGGAGGCGCTAGGCGGCGGCATGACGTGGGGCTCGGCGCTCATACGATATTGAATTGGGGCGTGGGCGCAACAGTTTCACGATAATTGTTTAAGGTCAGCGGCTTCGCTTGACCTGTCTCGAGGCCATGCATAGCGTGTGGCAATGAACACCGTGACGCGAGCGCAACTGGCCGAGACCATCTATGCGCAGGTCGGGCTGTCGCGCAACGATTCGGCCGACCTGCTCGAAACCGTATTGGAGCAGATGTCGCGGGCGCTCGAGGCCGGTGATTCCGTGAAGATCAGCGGCTTTGGCACATTCTCAGTTCGACAAAAAGGCCGCCGGATCGGGCGCAACCCCAAGACCGGGGTCGAGGTGCCAATCCTGCCGCGCCGGGTGCTGACGTTCCGGCCAAGCCAGGTGCTGAAGGCCCACGTCAACGGCACCACGGTCCCGGCGAGCGACGACGAATGAACGGGGCGGAGGACTCGCTGCCGGACGAGATCGGGCCGGATAACGCAGCGCTGGATGCCGCCGATCTCGCACCGGACGAGAGTCGCCCACGGGCCAAGAAGGCGCCCAACGCGTTCCGCACAATCAGCGAGGTCGCCGACGAGCTTCACATCCCGCAACACGTTCTGCGCTTTTGGGAAACGAAGTTTCCGCAGATCAAGCCGTTGAAACGCGGGGGCGGACGGCGCTATTACCGCCCCGACGACATCTTGTTGCTGCGTCGCATCTCGGACCTGCTTTATATCCAGGGCTATACGATCAAAGGAGTTCAGCGATTGTTGCGTGAGGGTGGAGGCCAGCTGTCCGAGAATATTCCGCCGGCAAACGCAGCCGAGCGTGCTGCTGCCGAAGCCGAGCGGGCACATGCCTCCGCTCCGGAGGCAGCCGATCCTTTGGGTCCGGCGGGTGTGCCTAACCCAGGTGAGGCCAATCGGTTGCGGGCTGTGCTGCAGCATACGCTCAACGAGTTGGTTGCACTTCGGGCTATGCTGAACTGAAGTTTGCGGCACGGCGTTGCAGCCGCGGCGGTGGACTGCTAGACCCGTGGCGTGTCGGAGCGTAGCGCAGCCTGGTAGCGCATCAGTCTGGGGGACTGGGGGTCGTGGGTTCGAATCCCGCCGCTCCGACCAAATCTTTTCCAAACAATTAGGCTGGCAGTAGGACCGTAGCCACGGCCTGGGCTGCTATGCCCTCGCCGCGGCCGGGGAAGCCGAGCCGTTCGGTCGTCGTTGCCTTCACCGAGACCCGGCCGGGTTTAACGCCCAGTAGTTCGGTCAGCCTGGCCTGCATGGCGCCAGCATGGGGCGTGATCTTGGGCTGTTCACAAATCAGGGTGATGTCGGCATTGGACAGCAGCCCGCCACGTGCCGCAATCCGCCCAGCGGCGTGAACCAGGAAACGTGAGCTGTCGGCATCCTTCCATTCTGCTTCGCTTGGCGGGAAATGGCGTCCAATATCGCCCTCGGCGAGCGCGCCGTAGATCGCATCGCACAACGCATGGATGCCGACATCGGCATCAGAATGCCCGGCAAGGCCAAGTGGAGAGGGCACTACCACGCCGCAGAGCACCAAGGGCCGACCCGCGGTAAGCGCATGCACATCGAATCCGGTGCCGACGCGGGGCTGCATGGCTGGAGCCAGGATACGTTCGAGCCGCACGAGGTCCTCCGGAAACGTCAGCTTGATGTTGTCCTCGGCGCCGGGCACCAGTTCCACGGCCAGGCCGGCATGCTCCAGCAACGAGGCATCGTCGGTGAGGCCAGGCAGCGTTGCATGACGACGGTGCAAATCCAGCAGATCGGCAAAGCGGAACCCTTGTGGAGTCTGCGCGCGGAACAGGGCATCCCGAGAGACGGTGGCGTCGATCAGATTGCTCCGGGCACGCTTGAGCGTATCGGCAACCGGCACGGCGGGGATCGCGCCGGGCACGCGGGCCAGGGCGGCCAGCAGGGCAGGGATGGTGGAGGCGGGCACATAGGGACGCGCGGCGTCGTGGACCAGCACTGTATCGGGACTGAACGCTGCAAGCGCCTCGAGCCCAGCCCGCACGCTGTCTTGCCGGGTGTTGCCTCCTGGCACGACCGCAAGATGGGCAAGCCCTTGCAACGCCGCGCCAAGCAGGGCCGGGTCGCCGACGGGCTGCAGCCACTCGACGAACGGCAGCAGGCAGCCAGCCGCCCAGCGCACGACGGGCTGTCCGGCGACGTCGGTGTACTGCTTCGGCCGATCGGCTCCGAACCGTGATCCGGAGCCGGCAGCGACAAGGATGGCGGCGACAAGCATAGCCGAGCAATGGCGGCGGGCCAGGACTGCGTCAACCCATGGGATCAACGCGGTCTGTGATTGCGCCCTTCGCAGCCCAGCAGTAGTTTGCTCAAATGATGGGCAACCCAAATACCACACGGCTGATCAGGCCTATAACGCTCGGGTCGGGGCGCTATGCAGTCCGCCTGGATACTCCCGTCATCCTGGCGCCGATGTCGGGCGTCACGGACCTGCCGTTCCGGCGCTTGGCGAAGCAGCAGGGCGCCGGCCTGGTCGTCTCCGAGATGATCGCTTCCTGGGCCATGGTGCGGGAGAACCGTGTCACGCTGCGCATGGCAGAGGTCGACGGCTGTGGCGGCCCCAGCGCAGTCCAGCTCGCCGGTTGCGACCCTGCAGCCATGGCCGAAGCGGCACGCATCGCCGTCGGCCATGGCGCCGACCTGATCGATATCAACTTCGGCTGCCCAGTTAAAAAGGTCGCGGTGGGGCAGGCGGCCGGGTCCGCATTGATGCGGGACGAGCTTGCCGCCGCCCGTATCCTTGAAGCGACTGTCCAGGCTGTGCCGGTCCCGGTGACGCTTAAGATGCGCATGGGGTGGGACCACGCCAACCTCAATGCGCCCAACCTGGCGCGGATCGCCGAGGCGTCCGGCATCCAGATGGTGACGGTGCATGGCCGGACCCGGCAGCAGTTCTACACAGGCGCGGCCGACTGGCGGTTCATCGCGCGCGTGAAGGCGGCGGTCCGGCTCCCGGTGATCGCCAACGGCGACATCCTGACCGAGGACGATGCTGCCGAGGCGCTGCGTCAGTCCGGCGCAGACGGCGTCATGATCGGTCGTGGTTGCTACGGGCGGCCCTGGTTTCCGGCGCTGGTCGCCCGCTTCCTCACGACCGGGCAGCGCCAGGCGGAGCCGCCGCTTGCCGAGCAGAAGGCCACTATGCTGCAGCACTATCACGCCATGCTGCGGCACTTCGGCGAAGACGCCGGGGTGCGGGTCGCACGCAAGCACCTGTCCTGGTACTCGCGCGGCCTGTTTGGATCGGCGGAGTTCCGCTCCGCTGTCAACAAGTTATCGACCCCGGGCGCGGTCGAGGCGCTAATCGATGGCTTTTTCAACCCGCTTATCGCTGGCACCGCCGCTGGAATAGCGGACCAAACAACAGAGGCGTCGGCTGGAGCGCTCGCCGCATGAAGGGTGCTTTGACCCGAGGACGCCTGGCGCTGGTCGAAAAGCTCTCGCCGCGCTCAGCGCCGGTGCCGTCGGTCCAGATCGACGCGCAGGCACTGCTCAGCGCGCTGCCGGTGCCCGTGGTGTTGCTGGATATCGAGAACCGTTTCCGCTACGCAAACCAGGCGGCCGAGCAGTTCTTGGGCATCTCGCTTCTGCAATTGCGCCAGATGACGCTTGCAACGCTGCTGCCGGCTGACAACCCATTATTTGCGCTGCTTTCCCAGGTTCGGCAGCAGGGGACGACCATCTCGGACCACGACCTCACGCTTGAAGGTCCACGCCTGCACAAGCGGGGGACGACGGTGCAGGCGACGGCATTGCTCGAGGAGCCCGGCTGCGTGCTGCTGACATTGCAGGACAGCTCGGCCGCACGGGCGCTGGACCGTCAGATGCTGTTCCGCGGCGCAGCCCGGAGCGTGACCGGCATGTCGGCGATCTTGGCGCATGAGGTGAAGAACCCGCTCTCGGGCATCCGCGGCGCGGCACAGCTGCTGGAAACCAGCGTTTCGGATGGCGACCGCGAGCTGACGGTGCTGATCCGCGACGAAGCCGATCGCATACGGGAACTGGTGGACCGCATGGAGGTGTTCGGCGAGAAGCCGATTGAACGGCGCGCCGTCAACATACACCGCGTGCTGGAGCATGTGCGGCGCCTGGCCGGCACAGGATTTGCGACGCATATACGGCTCACAGAGATCTACGATCCATCGTTGCCTCCCGCCTGGGCCAATCGGGACCAGCTCGTGCAAGTTCTGCTCAACCTCGTTAAAAACGCCGCTGAGTCTATCGCTGACGACCCAGAGCTTACCGAGCGCGGATCCGGCGAGATCGTGCTGACTACGGCGTTTCAGCACGGCATGCGGCTCGCCGTCGCGGGCAGCACCCATCGGGTGCACTTGCCGCTGGTCGTCACGGTCCGAGACAATGGACCCGGCATTCCCGAAGATATCCGCCCGCATCTGTTCGAGGCGTTCGTGACCAACAAGCCCGCCGGCAGCGGCCTGGGGCTGGCGTTGGTGGCAAAGATCGTCGGCGACCATGGCGGCCTGATCGAAGTGGACAGCCGTCCCGGCCGGACGGAGTTCCGCCTCTTCCTGCCGGTGATGACCGAGGCCGAGGCGGACGCCCTCTGAAGGATCGAAGATGACCCCGCCTACCGTTCTCGTGGCCGACGACGATCGCTCGATCCGCACGGTCCTGACACAGGCGCTGGGCCGGTCCGGATATCAGGTGCGTTGCACCGGCAACGCCGCCACGCTCTGGCGCTGGGTGGAGGACGGGGAGGGGGATCTGGTCATCACCGACGTCGTCATGCCGGACGAGAACGGGCTCGACCTGATTCCGCGCATCAAGCGCATCCGCCCCGACCTGCGCGTCATCGTCATGAGCGCGCAGTCCACGCTGATGACCGCGGTGAAGGCGGCCCAGCGCGGAGCGTTCGAGTATCTGCCGAAACCGTTCGATCTAAAGGAGCTATTGGCCGTTGTGGGTCGTGCGCTGCAGGCGCCGGCGCCTGCCGCGGATAGGCCTGCAGTCGAGGCGAGAGACGCCGAGGAGCGCCTGCCGCTGATTGGCCGGAGCGTCGCGATGCAGGAGATCTACCGCAGCATCGCCAGGCTGACGACGACGGATCTGACCGTGATGGTGAATGGCGAGAGCGGGACGGGGAAAGAGCTGGTGGCGCGCGCGCTGCATGACTACGGCCGCCGTCGCACCGGGCCGTTCGTCGCCATCAACATGGCCGCAATCCCGCGTGAGCTGATCGAGAGCGAGCTGTTCGGCCACGAGCGCGGCGCCTTTACTGGCGCGATGAACCGCAGCCAGGGCCGGTTTGAGCAAGCAGCTGGCGGCACGCTGTTCCTGGACGAGATCGGCGACATGCCGGCAGAGGCGCAGACGCGGCTGCTGCGCGTGCTGCAAGAGGGCGAGTTCACCACCGTCGGCGGCCGGCAGCCGATCCGCGCCAACGTCCGTATCGTCGCCGCGACGCACCGCGACCTGCGCCAAGCGATCCGCGCCGGGCAGTTCCGCGAAGACCTGTTCTATCGCCTGAATGTCGTGCCGATCCGCCTGCCACCGCTGCGGGAACGCCTGGAGGACATTCCCGTGCTGGCCCGTCACTTCCTGGAGAAGGCGCGGGAGAGCGGCCTGCCGGCAAAGTCGCTGGACCAATCCGCCATCGAGCGCCTGCGCCAGCACCGCTGGCCTGGCAATGTCCGCGAGCTGGAGAACCTGATGCGCCGCCTCGCAGCGCTGTATGCGCAGGAGACCATCACCGACGAGGTCATCGGGACCGAGCTGCTCGAGACGGGGATCGATGCCGAGCAACCGCACTCCGGCACGCCCGAGCCGCTGGCGTTGGCGGTCGAGCGGCACATCCGGCAGTTTCTCGCGGCCAGCCGCGATGGGATGCCGATGCGCGATATCTATGACCAGGTCATCGCAGAGGTGGAGCGCCCGTTGATCCAAATGACGCTGTCGGCCACGCGCGGCAACCAGATCAAGGCGGCCTCGATGCTAGGGCTGAACCGCAATACGCTGCGCAAGAAGATACGCGACCTGGATATTCCGGTCGTGCGTGGGATCGGCTAGGCGTGAACGCGTCCAACAAGCCGGAGGCGCTCCGCCCGGTGGCGCCGGAGTTGCAGCGCCGGTCGTTGCCGCGCCGGGTTGCGGATGCGCTGCTTGGCAAGGTGCTCACGCTGCTGCTGGCGGCCTTTGCCCTCGCGTTGGGCGTATCGACATTCGCTTTGATGTCCGGTGGCGTGTCGCTGACGCCCAACCTGATGTTTGCCCTTGTGCTGGCGAACCTCGTTGTGGTGCTGCTGCTAGGCACGGTGCTGGCCGGTCGCATCACCCGCGTTTGGGTGGAGCACCGGCGCGGGTCGGCCGGATCGCGGCTGCACGTGCGCCTGGTTTTGCTGTTCAGCGTGGTCGCCGTGACCCCGGCCATCGTCGTCGCGGTGTTCGCGACCATCTTCTTCAACCTCGGCATCCAGTCGTGGTTCAACGACCGTGTCCGCACCGCTCTGAACGAGGGGCTCGAGGCGTCGCGCGGATATTTCGAGGAGCATCGCAACAACATCCGCGCCACCGCCCTCGGCATGGCCAACGATCTGGCGAAGGATGGGCATTTTGTCGGGAACGATGCCTTCAACTTCGGTCAGATTCTGCAGTTACAGACCGTGCTGCGCGGTCTGACCGAGGCGATCATCTATGACCCGGTCACTGGCCTGGTGGCCGCAGGAGTCGGCCCCATGTCGGGCCTCGACGCGGAGCTTCCACCTGCGGAAGCGACGGAGCTGGCCAAGACCGGTGATGTGGCGGTGCTGGGGTCGCCCGACGAAAGCCGGGTGCGGGCCGTAGTCCAGCTCAATTCCACTCCGAGCCTGATGCTGCTGATCGGCCGGCCGGTTGACCCGCAGATCCTCGACCACATGGCGCGCACCGAGCAGGCGGTGGCCGAATACAAACAGTTGGATGAGAACCGCTCGGGACTGCAGGTGACGTTCGCGCTCATTTTCGCGCTCGTGGCGCTGCTGGTATTGTTTGCTGCCGTGCTGATCGGCCTTGTGCTGGCGAACCAGATCGCGCGGCCGGTCGGACGCCTAATTCTCGCCGCCGAGCGGGTGCGGGCCGGGGATCTGTCGGTGCGTGTCCCGGAAATCCAAAGCGAGGATGAGGTCGCCGGATTGTCGCGCGCATTCAACCGCATGACGGGCCAGTTGGCGTCGCAGCGGACGGAGCTCATGGACGCCTATAGTCAGATCGACGAGCGCCGTCGGTTCACCGAAACTGTGCTGGCGGGCGTCAGCGCCGGGGTGATCGGCTTGGATTCGTCCGGGCACGTGGAACTGCCGAACCGGGCAGCAAGCGAGCTCGTCGGCATAGACCTGATGGCAGCGATCGGTTTGTCGCTGGGACATGTCGTACCGGAGTTCGCGGCATTGCTGGGCCAGGTTGACGAACATCCAGAGCGTGCGCGGACCGCCGAGGTGCAGATCGGCCCGCCCTCTCGGCGCCGCACGCTGCTGGTGCGGATCGGCACGGACCTGCGCAGCGGACAGCCGGATGGCTATGTCGTGACATTCGACGACATCACCGAGCTGCAATCGGCCCAGCGCAAGGCCGCCTGGGCGGACGTGGCCCGCCGGATCGCGCACGAGATCAAGAACCCATTGACACCGATCCAGCTCTCGGCGGAGCGGCTGAAACGGCGGTTCTCGAAGGAGATCACCTCCGATCCCGAGACGTTCGTGCAATGCGCGGACACGATCGTGCGCAGTGTCGGCGACATCGGCCGGATGGTCGACGAGTTCTCGGCGTTCGCCCGCATGCCGCAGCCGGTGCTGCGGCCTGAGGACGCCGGCCGTATCGCTCGGGAGGCGCTCATTCTGCAGCGCAGCGCCCGGCCCGAGATCGTCTGGTCCACAGATATCCCGGAGCGCGGGCCCATGACGATTTGCGACCGCCGCCTGGTTGGCCAGGCGTTGACCAACCTGCTGCAGAACGCGGCCGACGCAGTGGCCATGCGGCCGCGCCCGCCGGGTGAGCCGCTCGGGCGTATCGGCGTCTCGGTTCACGTCGTCGAGGGAAGCGTTATGTTGCAGGTGCGCGATGACGGGATTGGTTTCCCGGACAAGGATCGCGAAAGCCTGACCGAACCCTATGTGACCCATAAGCCCAAAGGCACCGGGCTCGGGTTGGCGATCGTGAAGAAGATCATGGAGGACCACGGCGGACGCCTGGCACTGGACGACTGCGCTAACGGGCCCGGCGCAGTCGCGACACTGTCCTTGCCGCTGTTGGTGGCCGAACCAGTGAAGGCTTAGGAATGGCAAACGAGATCCTTATCGTCGACGACGAACCCGATATCCGGATGCTGATCGAAGGCATTCTGGAAGACGAAGGCTATACCGTCCGCCAAGCCGGCGACTCCGATGCGGCACTGAGCGCCTTCCGCATGCGGCGACCGTCGCTTGTGATCCTCGACATCTGGTTGCAGGGCTCCCGTCTCGATGGCCTCGGGATCCTGAAGGCACTGCTGTCGGAGGAGCCGCACGTTCCGGTCGTCATGATCTCCGGCCACGGCACCATCGAGACGGCGGTCGCGGCGATCCAGCTCGGCGCCTACGACTTTATCGAGAAGCCATTCAAGTCGGATCGGCTGCTGCTGATCATTCGTCGGGCGCTGGAGGCTGCGCGATTGGCACAGGAGAACGCCGAGCTGCGGCTCCGTGCCGGGTTCGAGTCCAACCTCACTGGACATAGCCCGGCGATCACATCTCTGCGCGCCGCCGTAGAGCGCGTGGCGCCAACCGGCTCCCGCGTGTTGATCAGCGGGCCCGCAGGTTCAGGCAAGGAGGTAGCAGCGCGCATGGTGCACAGCCGCTCCCGGCGCGCAGATGGGCCGTTCGTGGCGCTGAACTGCGCCACGCTGAACCCAGCCCGCTTTGAGGAGGAGCTGTTCGGTGTCGAGGCCGGGCCCGACCCACTGGCTACGCCGCGCCGCGCCGGCGTGCTCGAACGCGCGCATGGTGGGACGCTGCTGCTGGACGAGGTCTCGGACATGCCGCTCGAGACCCAGGGCAAGATCGTGCGAGCGCTGCAGGACCAGACGTTCGAGCGGCTGGGCGGGTCGTCGCGCGTGAAGGTCGATGTCCGCGTGCTGGCCACCACCAACCGCGATCTGCAGGCCGAAATCAGCAATTCCCGGTTTCGCGAAGATCTCTACTACCGTTTGGCGGTCGTGCCGATCCGCATGCCGAGTTTGAAGGAGCGCCGGGAGGATGTGCCGGAGCTCGCGCGGTATTTCCTTGAACGCTCGGCCGACACCTCTGGAATCCCTGGGCGCACGCTGTCGACCGACGCGCTGACGGCGCTGCAGGCGTATGATTGGCCCGGCAATGTCCGGCAGCTCCGCAACCTGATGGATTGGCTGCTGATCATGGCGCCGGGCGGAACGGCCGATAGCATCCGGGCGGAGATGCTGCCCGTGGAAATCAGCCAGGGGGCCCCGGCGCTGTTGAACTTCGACCCGACTGCCGACCTTATGGGCTTACCGCTGCGTGAGGCGCGGGATCTGTTCGAGACGCAGTACCTGCAGGCGCAACTGCTGCGGTTCGGCGGCAATATCAGCCGTACGGCCGGGTTCGTCGGCATGGAGCGCAGTGCGCTGCACCGCAAGCTGAAGCAACTCGGCGTCAACTCCGAAGACCGTGGGGCGGCGTGAGCCGGATAGCCTACGTCAACGGCCGCTATTTGTCGCAACGCGAGGCGAGCGTAAACGTCGAGGACCGCGGCTATCAGTTCGCGGACGGCATCTACGAGGTGGTGCACCTCCATCGCGGCCGCTTTATCGACAAGGACCGGCATATGGCGCGGCTGGAACGGTCGCTGGGCGAGGTTCGCATTATATTGCCCATATCGCGGGCGGCCCTGCTGCATGTCTTGACCGAGGTTGCGCGGCGGAACCGGGTGCAGGACGGTTTGCTGTATATGCAGGTGACGCGCGGCGTGGCGCGGCGCGACCATGCATTTCCCTCCGACGCGACGCCGCCGGCTGTGGTCGTTACGATCCGGCGCATCCCGCCCTATCCGACCGATGTCGACCGCTGGACGGCGAGCGCCATCACCTATCCCGACCAGCGTTGGGCGCGGTGCGACATCAAGTCCACCGGCCTGTTGCCAAATGTGTTGGCCCGGCAGGCAGCGCGGGAGCAGGGAGCGGCCGAAGCCATCCTGATCGACGCTGATGGCATGATAACAGAGGGCGCTGCGACCAGCGCTTGGATCGTGGACGCCGAGGGCCGGCTGCGCACACGCCATCTGGACCACTGCATTCTGCCGGGCTGCACGCGCGCTGCGCTGCTCGCGATCATGCAGGACGCTGCGATGGGACTTGACGAGCGGGCATTCAGTGAAGCTGAGCTGCGCACGGCGCGGGAGGCATTCATCACCAGTGCAACGAGTTTCGTGAAGCCGATCGTCGCCATAGACGCCCAGCCTGTGGGCGATGGCCGGGTCGGTCCAATAACTCGCCAGCTTTTTGCCCTGTTTGCCCGACATGTGAACGGTGCTTCCAATGCTGCATAGCCAGCAGCATGGGGTCATGGGTTGCTTGATCCGGAGGCGTTGCTAGACTCAGCGTGCCGGCCCATGTCTGGGTTTGCGGCGAGGCCTTTGTGGAGCCGGCAAAAAGTCCGGGCCGCAACAACAAAAAGGACACAAACGTGGCCACTGAGAAATCGCAGAATGTCCAGGACGTGTTCCTGAACCATGTGCGCAAATCCAAAACTCCTGTAACCGTATTCCTGGTCAATGGGGTCAAGCTCCAGGGCATTATCACCTGGTTCGACAACTTCTCGGTTCTATTGCGCCGCGACGGGCATACTCAGCTTGTCTATAAGCACGCGATCAGCACCGTCATGCCGGGCGCCCCGATCCAACTCTTCGACGCGAGCAAGATTGAAGCCGGCGCAGCGCAGGAGGCAGGTTCTGGCGATAGCGTCGGCTGAGACCGCTGCGGCGCCGACCCGCGCTTCGGTCGTCCTGCCATGGGAAAAGCCCCATCGGCAGGACGCGTCCCGGGCGGCAGACGCCCAGTTGGCCGAGGCCGTCGGACTGGCTGCGTCGATCGGGTTGGTGGTGGTGCACACCGCCATCCCACCGCTTCGGACCCGGCGTTCGGCGACATTGATGGGCCAGGGCCAGGTCGAGACGATCGGCCAGGCCATCAAAGCCGAGGAGGTCGCCGTTGCCGTCGTGGACGCGCAGCTCAGCCCGGTGCAGCAACGCAACCTGGAGCGGGCCTGGGATTGCAAGGTCATCGACCGGACCGGCCTCATCCTGGATATCTTCGGGGAGCGCGCACGCACCAAGGAGGGCGCCATGCAGGTCGAGCTGGCGCACCTCGAATACCAGCGCAGCCGGCTCGTGCGGTCCTGGACCCACTTGGAACGGCAGCGCGGCGGCTTCGGCTTCCTGGGCGGGCCCGGCGAGACGCAGATCGAGGCCGACCGGCGGCTGATCGGCGACCGGATCGTGCGAGTGAGGAAGGATCTTGAACAGGTGCGCCGCACCCGCGGCCTGCATCGCAGCGCCCGGCAGCGTGTGCCCTATCCCATCATCGCTCTGGTTGGATACACTAACGCTGGCAAGAGTACGCTGTTCAATGCGCTGACCGGAGCTGAGGTCCATGCTCAAGACCAGCTCTTTGCGACGCTCGATCCGACGATGCGCGGGATGCAGCTGCCGTCGCACCGCCGAGTAATTCTGTCGGATACCGTTGGATTCATCAGCGATCTGCCAACCGAGCTGGTCGTTGCCTTCCGCGCAACCTTGGAAGAGGTAAGCGAGGCAGACATCATCATGCACGTGCGCGACGTAGCCCATCCGGACAGCGCGGCGCAGCGGGCGGACGTTGTCCAGGTGCTCGACGGCATGGTGACGGACGGCGCGCTGGACGTCGATTGGCCGGCCCGCACGATCGAGGTGCTGAACAAGGCCGATCTGCTTGGCGGACCCAAGGCGATTCAGGTGAGGGAGGGTTGCATCGCCGTGTCGGCCATCACCGGCGATGGCCTGGCCTCGCTCTCAGGTTTGATCGACGACCGGATCTCAGCGGGAATGGAGGTTGCGGAGTACCTGCTTCCAGCTGCGGACGGCGCCCGGGTGGCGTGGCTCTACCAGCACGGCGAAGTCATTGAGCGGCAGGACGCTGAGGACGGCGTCCACATGGTGGTCCGCATGCTGCCAGCCGACCGGGCCCGCTTCGAGCGCGGCGCTTGAGCGCGGCCGGCTTCGACCCAGCGGAACTTGTGCAGTTGGTCCGGGCCGTCGCCCGAACCGAGATCATGCCGAGATTCCGCAATCTGACGCCAGGCGACGTACAGGCGAAGTCCGGGCCGCTCGACTTGGTAACGATTGCGGACGAGCAGGCGGAGCTGCGGCTTGCGACCGGGCTAGCCCGGCTGTTCCCCGGCTGCGTGGTGGTGGGGGAGGAGGCTGCGTCGCGCGACCCCGGGCTGCTTGCCGATCTGGCCAGCGCAGAGCTCTGCTTCGTGGTCGATCCAATTGATGGGACGGCAAATTTCTGTGCCGGGCTGCCGCTGTTCGGCATCATGATGGCCGTGTTGCGCCGGGGCGTGGTCGTGGCGGGGATGATCCACGATCCCGTGGGTGACGACACCGCGGTGGCGGTGGCCGGGCAGGGAGCTTGGCTGGAGAGCACCGCAGGCGAACGGGTGCCGCTCCGGGTCGCCGCACCGGTGCCGCTGGCCGAGATGACTGGCACCGTGTCTTGGAAATACATGCCGGAGCCGCTGCGATCGACAGCGTGCCGCAACCTGCCTCGGTTGGCTGCAGCCTGGGACTATCGGTGCGCCGCGCATCAATATCGGATGCTGGCGGCGGGGCACTGCCATTACGTCGTGTACCATCGGCTGCTGCCATGGGATCATGCGGCGGGCTGGCTGTTGCATCAGGAGGCGGGCGGCTGGTCGGCGCGGCTCGACGGCAGCGCGTATGACCCGGCGCAAACGACCGGCGGCCTGATCTGCGCGCCTGATCAGGCGAGCTGGTACGCGCTCCGGGCGGCGTTGTTCGAGGGCTAGGCTACTCGGACCGCTTTACGGCGGCCCAGTGCGCCTCCATGGCGTCGAGCGTCGCGTCCGCGGGTGTTTGGCCCGCCTCGGCGAGTCGTTGCTCGACAGCGTTGAAGCGCCGGGTGAATTTCAGGTTGGCGTGGCGCAGGCAGGTTTCGGGGTCCAGGCCGAGCTTCCGCGCGAGGTTGGCGACGACGAACAGGATGTCGCCAAGCTCGTCGGCCAGCCTAGCCGGGTCTGCGCCGGGCAGCTCGGCGCGCAGCTCCCTGGCCTCTTCATCGAGCTTGTCCAGCACTGCGCCAGCGTCCCGCCAGTCGAAGCCGACACGGGCGGCGCGGTTGGTGAGCTTCAGGGCGCGGGTGAGGGCGGGCAACCCGGTTGGGATGCCGGCCAAGGTGCCGGTCTCGGCCCGGGCGTGGCGCTCCAGAGCCTTCTGTTCCTTCCAGCCCGGCATTTGCGGCGCACCAGGTTCGGGTGGAAAGATGTGCGGGTGACGCCGGATCATCTTGTCCGTGATGGCGCGGGCGACATCAGCAAAACTGAACGCGCCGGCCTCTTCGGCCATTTGGGCGTGATAGACGACTTGGAACAGCAAGTCGCCGAGCTCGTCTGGCAACGCCGCCATGTCGCGGCGGGCGATGGCGTCGGCGACCTCGTAGGCCTCCTCGACCGTATAGGGCGCGATGGTGTCGAAGGTTTGCACCTGGTCCCACGGGCAGCCTGTATCGGAATTGCGAAGCGCTGCCATAAGGTCGAGCAGGCGGGCGATCTCTCGTTGCGCTTCACTCTCCAAAACGGAGGCCAGTCGCATAATGCATATTATGGAAACTCACTGCCATTATGCGCCGCCAATCTCCAGCACCATGCCGTCATGGGCCGGTTCCATGTGCGGCGGCAACCGTCGCCGTAGCCAGCCCCAGTCGATGTCATGACCCATGTGCGTCAATACGACCCGGCGTGGCTTCAGCCGGTCCGACCACTCCAACACCTGCTCAAGGTTCGCGTGCGTCTTATGCGGCCGTCGTTGAAAGCAGTCGACCACCCAAGTGTCGATGCCGGCCAGGGCCGCAAAAGCGCTCTCGTCCAGGATCGCAACATCGGTCGAATAGCCGAAATCGCCAATACGCAAGCCCAGCGTCGGCAGGAAGCCGTGGTCCTGTTCGAAGACCTGCACGCGCAATCCCGCCGTCTTGACAGTCTGGCCAGGCTCGATGGCGCGCGGCGTCAGCACCGGACGGAAAAAATACGGCTGGGTCCAAGGCTGGAACGCATAGTCGAACCGCTTGTCCAACTCAGCCAGGGTCTGCGGTGTGGCGAACGCATCGATGGGCTGGTTGACCAACCGGTTGAGGATGCGGACGTCGTCAATCCCCAGGACATGATCCGCATGGGCATGGGTAAAGAGGATCGCGTCCACCCGCGGCACCGCGCAAGCCAGCAACTGCGCGCGCATGTCCGGCGAAGTATCGACCAGCAAACGCTCGCCAGTTTCACCCTCGATGACGATGCTCGACCGGGTGCGGCGGTTGCGCGGTTCCGTCGGGTCGCAGGCGCCCCAGTCGCCGCGGCCGTCGGCCCCGCCAAGTTGCGGCACGCCTGCGGAGCCGCCGCAGCCAAGGATCGTGACACGCAGCACGACTATGCGGTCCGCGTGAACAATGTTCGGACATTACGGGTCGTTAGCCTCGCCAATTCGTCGAACGACAGCCCGCGAACCTCCGCCATCGTATGCGCGGTCGCGACGACATAGCTCGGTTCGTTGCGTTTTCCGCGATATGGCACGGGGGCCAGGAATGGCGCATCCGTCTCGACCAGCAGCCGCTCGGCCGGCACATCCCGGGCGATGTCGCGCAGCTCGCCGGACCTGGGGAACGTCAACATGCCGGAGAAGCTGACATATCCGCCAAGCCCAAGCGCCGTTTCGGCCAAAGCCCGTCCCGAGCTGAAACAGTGCAGCAGCATCTGGAACGGCCCGCCAGCGTCCCACTCCTCAAGCAAAATGGCTGCGATGTCCTCGTCGGCGTTGCGGGCGTGGATCACCAAGGGCAGTCCACACTGCCGCGCGGCGCGGATATGCTGCCGGAAGCTCGCCTGCTGCACGTCATGCGGAGCCTTGTCGTAGAAATAGTCGAGCCCGGACTCGCCGATGCCGACGACCCGCGGGTTGTCGGCCAGGGCGGCAATGGCAGCGGCGGCGGCGATGGGCGTTTCGGCGACATTATGCGGATGGACGCCGACGGTGCACCACACGCCGGGATGCCTTGTCAGCTCGATCAGCTCCGCAGACTGGCCAAGCCGGGTGCCGATCGTGATCATCTCCCCTACCCCGGCCGCCGCGGCCCGCGACAGCACGGCATCCAGCTCCGGACCCTCGAATGCGTCCAAATGACAATGTGAATCGACTAGCATCAGTGCCCTACCCGCCCTCGCCGACGTAACGCGGGAACACCCCCTGAGGTGCCGGCAACTGCGAGCCCGGCGGAAGCGGCGTCGTGAGATCGGCAAGCCCGCGATGGTCCCGCGACGCGCCTACCTGATCGAGCATCGTGGCCATGCTGCCCGGCATGAATGGCTGCAGCACCGTGGCCACGCAACGGATCACCTCGACCAACACGTTCAACACGGTTGCCATGCGGGCCGGCTCGGTCTTGCGCAACGCCCAGGGCGCCTGGTGGTCGATGTAGGCGTTGGCGGCGCGGATCACCTTCCAAACGTCTTCCAAAGCATCATGGAATGCGAGGCGGTCCAGACGGTCCCCCACGGCTCGGGGCAGCGCCTGCGCCGCCTCGAGGAGTGCCGCGTCCTGCACCGTGGCCATGCCCCGTTCAGGCATCACCGCGCCACAGTTCTTCGCGACCTGCGACAGCGTGCGCTGGGCCAGGTTGCCGAGGTCGTTTGCGAGCTCAACGTTCGTGCGCCGGATCAGCGCCGCGTCGCTATAATCTCCGTCGTTGCCGAACGGCACCTCCCGCAGCAGGAAATAGCGCACGGGATCGAGGCCGAACGTCTCGACGAGACGCGCCACGTCAACGGCATTGCCCAACGACTTGCTCATCTTCTCGCCGGCAGCGGTCCACCAGCCATTCGAGAACACCCGCCGCGGCGTCGGCAGCCCGGCCGCCATCAGGAACGCCGGCCAATACACGGCGTGGAACCGAATGATGTCCTTACCTACCACCTGCACGTCGGCCGGCCAAAATGGCCAACGCGGACCCGCAGTATCTGGAAAGCCAACCGCGGAGAGGTAGTTCGTCAATGCGTCCAGCCACACGTACATGACATGGTTCGGGTCGTCCGGCACCGGCACGCCCCAGGTAAAGCTGGTGCGGCTGACGGACAAATCGTGCAGCCCGCCACGGACGAAGCTCGTGACCTCGCTCCGGCGGCTCGCGGGCGAGACGAAGTCGGGCTCGTCCTCATACAGCGCCAGCAGCCGATCCTGCCAAGCCGACAGGCGAAAGAAATAGGATGGCTCCCTCACCCACTCCACCGGCGCGCCGGTCGGTGCCACGCGGCTGCCATCGGGCCGAATGGTCAGCTCGCTTTCGTTGTAGAACGCCTCGTCACGGACGGCGTAGTAGCCCTCGTAATGCCCGAGATAGATGTCGCCGGACGCGCGCAGCCGGCGCCAGAGCTCCTGGCACGCCCGCTTGTGACGCTCCTCGGTCGTGCGGATGAAGTCGTCGTTGGACAGGCCCATCAATGCAGACAGGCCCTCGAACTGGGCGGAGATCCGGTCGGCGAAGTCCTGCGGCGCCAGGCCGGCGTCATGGGCGGCCTTCTCGACCTTCTGCCCGTGCTCGTCCGTGCCGGTCAGGAAGAACACGTCATACCCATCCAGCCGCTTCCACCGAGCTAGCACATCGGCCGCGAGCGAGGTGTAGGCGTGGCCGATATGCGGCGCGCCGTTGACATAATAGATAGGGGTCGTGACGTAGAACCGCTTGGTCATGGGGCGTTCAGCAAATCCAGGGTCGAGACGATCGCTTGCCGCTTGTCCAGGTTGAACCGCTCGGTATCGTCCTGCAGGCGCGTGAGCGCGTGCCACAGATCGCCCCATTCTGCTAGGGGCTTCAGATCAGCCAGACGCTGCTGGCCGGCATCGGCCTGGCCTCGGACCCTATTCCGGACAACGGCGCTGACTGCATCGCGCAGCAGGTCCATGAAGGTTGCGAACCCAGCGTCGTTCCGCGACAGCTTGTCCGCGACCTCGTAGGCGCGCAGCACTGGCAGCTTCGGCGCCGCCCGCAGCACGTCCTCGACCAGGGCAGCGATCTCGATCCCTTGCTCCTCCGCCAGCGCCACGGCCCGGCCCGGTGCGCCGCCCGACAGGGCCGCCAGCGTAGCCCGGTCCGCCGCAGCCATCTCCGGCAGGCACTGGGCCAAGATGCGCTCCATGTCGGCCGGCCCGAGCTCCCCAAGCCGGAGCCGCCGGCATCGGCTGCGGATCGTCGGCAACAGCCGGCCCGGCGCCGCACACGCCAGCAGCAGCACGGCGCGCGGCGGCGGCTCCTCCAGCACCTTCAGCAGCGCGTTGGCGGCGTTGCGGTTCAGGTGCTCGGCCCCGTCCACGACGACGACGCGCCAGCCGCCCTCGGCCGGGGTCAGGCGCAGGAAATCCGCGACGCTCCGGGCGCTGTCGACCACGATCTCGGACCGCAGGCGCTTGCGCTTGTCGTCCCACTCGCGCTCGATCGTCAGCAGGTCTGCATGGGTCCCCGCCGCTATCCGCCGAAATACGGGGTTGGCTGGATCATTCGCCGTAGCCGCGGGCACGCAAGGGCCGGCAAGCAGACGCCGGGCGAAACGATAGGCGAGCGTCGCCTTGCCGGTGCCCTGCGGGCCCGTCAGCAGCCAGGCATGATGGACGCGCCCGGCATGGATCGCATCGTCGATCACCGCCTCGGCGGCATCGTGGCCCAACAGCGACGGGTTCTCGCGCGGCGTCAGCGCCGTCATGCCCGACCCGTCCTGCGGTCGGCGACGACGGCGAGGATGCGGCGATGCACGTCCTCCATCGCGCCATCGGCCGCGATAACGACGCAACGCTCCGGCTCCGCCGCGGCGATGGCAGCGAAGCCAGCCGCGACCCGCAGGTGGAAACCCGCGTCCATCGCCTCATAACGATCAAGCGCCCGATCCCGCGCCGCAATCCGCTGGGCCGCGATGCCCGGCGAGGCCTGTAGGACGATCGTGAGATCGGGCCGCACCGGCAGCAGCCGGCACAGCGCCGCAATCAACGCGCGGTCGGCGCCAAGGCCATAGCCCTGATAGGCCATCGTGGAGTCGGCGAACCGGTCGCTGATCACGACCTCGCCCCTCGCCAGGGCCGGCTGAATCGTTCGCGCCATGTGCTCGGCCCGCGCGGCGAAGTGCAGATAAATCTCGGCAGCCGGCGACCAATCGTGGTCACGCGACAGCAGGAGGGCGCGCAGCACATCCGCATTCGGGGCGCCGCCGGGCTCACGGGTGCGCAGGACGGCGTCGCCGGCTGCTGCCAAAGCCTCTGCCAGAAGCCGGGCCTGGGTCGACTTACCAGCCCCCTCCCCGCCCTCGAACGTGATGAACACGCGGGCGTCAGGATCCCGTGACGTAGCGGCCCACGACCGCCATGGCCCGCCCAGGCAACCCGAGCCGCGGCACGTCGGCGCCCGCCAGCAACGGAACGTCCATCGCAGGCACGCCCTGTCCGGAGACGGTGAGCTTGCCTAGGACATCGCCGCGGCTGATGGGCGCCGGAACCGGGTTGTCGTATTCGACTGCGATCTTGGCATTGCGGCGCCACTGCCGCGGCAGGGTCAGCACGAGGTCCTGCCCGCCGACCAGCGGCACCGTCGGCCGCGCGCCCAGCCAGACCTTGGCGTTCTCAACCGTGTCGCCTGCGGTGAACAACGACACGTTCTCGAACTCGCGAAAGCTCCATTCCAGCAGCCGCTCGCTCTCCTCGGCGCGCTGGTGCATCGAGGTCAGGCCATTTACCACGACCACAACGCGCCGGCCGCCGCGGGCGCTGCTGGCAACCAGGCCATACCCGCCCTCCTCCGTGTGCCCGGTCTTCAACCCGTCCGCCGTGCCTTTCTGCACCAGCGGATTGCGGTTCTGCTGCTCGATGTTGTTATACTTGAACACTTTTTCATTATCGTAATGGTAGTACTCTGGAAAGTCGGTAATCAGCCGGCGCGCCAGCATCGCGATGTCACGGCACGACATGCGCTGCTGCGGGTCGGGCCAGCCCGTGCTGTTGCGGAAGTTGGACGCGGTCAGGCCAAGCTCCTTGGCCTTTGCGTTCATCAGCTCGGCAAACGCCTCCTCCGATCCGGCCACCGCCTCGGCCAGAACGATGCAGGCATCGTTGCCGGACTGCACGATCACGCCTCGGACCAGATCCTCGACCTGCACCGCGCCATTCAGCGGCACGAACATCTTCGAGCCCTGCGTGCGCCAGGCCCGCTCGCTGACTGGCAGCTCCTGCGTCAGGGTCATGCGCCCGGACTTCAGCATGCCGTAGACGATGTAGGCCGTCATCAGCTTGGTCATTGAGGATGGCGGCATCGGCACATCGCCCTGCTTGTCCAGCAATGTCGCACCGGTGTTGAAGTCCATGATGAGCGCGAACTTCGCCGCTGTGTCGAGCGGGCCGAGCGGGGTTGTCGCCGGCGTTCCAGTTGAGCCGGCGTCGTGGGTCCGTCCGTGCGGCGCCGGGCGGCGCTGCTGCGCCTCAGCGCCCGCACCCGGCAACGCAGCCAGAGCCGCGCTGGTAGCGAGAACGTAACGTCGATTTAGCATGGCACAGCGCTCCCTACTCAACCACGATGCGCGCATCGGTTACTCCCGCCCGTAGCGCCTGGTCCAGCGCCGCGTCAGCCTGCGCCACGTTCGCATACGGCCCTGCCCGCACGCGGAATGTGTCGGACCGGCCCTGGCGCATACGCTCGACCATGGCCCCGAGCCGAGAGAGGCGCGCCCGCAGCTGGTTTGCATAGCCCGCTTGGCCAAAGTCGCCGGCCCTGATCCACAATCGGCCAAATCCGGCCGGCACTTGGACGGCATCGTCCGCAAGCCTCGCCGGCACAACCACGACTGGCGTGTCTGTCGCGCTGGCCGGCATTGCAGCCACCACGCGCCGGACACGGGCCGACGATTGCAGCCCAGGCGGCGGCGCCAGCGCCTCGGAGGTCACTTTCCCCCGCGGCGCGAGCGCCACTACCAGCCCGGCGCTGCCATGCAGCGAGTCGCGCAGCGCCTGGCTCGGGCCGTCCACAACCTGCACCCGCACCCGGGTGACCGCGCCGGGGGTCACGCCGAGCCGGTCCGCCGCATGCCGTGTCAATCCGAGCAGGCGCCCGGGGCTGGCCGGCCCGCGATCGTTGATCCGGATCAAAGCCTGCAGCCCCGTTTCGAGGTTAGTCACGCGCGCAATGGCCGGAAGCTGCAGAGTGGCGTGAGCGCCGGCCATCGCGCTGGAGTCCAACGCCTCGCCATTCGCCGTGAGCCCGGACCGGTCCGGCAATACGATCGCCAAGCCCGTCGCATCCAGATGGAAATCCTCACGCGGATAGAACCAAACCGTTCCGGCCTGATAGGCGGGTCCGACGACATAGCGCGGTTGTGCCGCCGTCTCTGGCAAGGGTCTGCGAAACCAGCCGCATCCGGCCAGCAGCAGTGGCGCGAGCAGCAACAGGAGCCGCGCTGCGTGGACCGTCAAGCGGCGGCTTCGCCGAGCAAGCCGACGGCAAGCGCATAGAAGTCGGACGGGTTGTAGCGCCGGATCACGTTGAAGTTGGCGAAGGTCATGAACCCCTCCCCCGTCGCCGCACCGTCCGGCACCACGATCGCGCCGAGGGTTTCCGGCCGGCTGAGCTCGCGTCCGTCCCCCCGTCGCACGCCGGCGTGCGTCCAGTCGCCCAGGCTACGGCGGTTGTCGCGCCCGGTCCCTGCGCCGTCGAACCCGCCCGGCAGCCGAACCGCTTGCGCCCAAGGCTCGCCGCGGCGCCATCCGTTCTTGGCCAGGTAGTTGGCGATCGATCCGAACACGTCGGCCTTGGTGTCCCAAATGTCGCGCCGCCCATCGCCGTCGAAGTCGACCGCATAGCGCATATAGGAACTTGGCATGAACTGCGGCTGACCCATTGCACCGGCATAGCCCCCGGTCAGCCGGGCGGGCGTCACGTCGCCCTGATCCAGGATGCGCAGGGCATTGATCAGTTCACCACGGAAATATGCTGCGCGCCGCCCCTCCCACGCCAGCGTCGAGAGCGCCTCGATCAGCCTGTAGTTGCCCTTGTTCGCCCCGAACGCCGACTCGATGCCCCAAATGCCCATGATGATCAGCGGATCGACGCCGAACCGCTGCTCGACCTGCTGCAACAGGCCGCGCTCGCGGGCGAAGTTCTCGCGGGCGGCCTGCAGGCGGCTATCCGGCAGCACCCGAGCGCGATACTCCGGCCAGGTCAGGGTGAACTCTGGCTGGCGATGGTCGAGCTCGATCACCCGCTGATTGGGCTGCACGCCGGCAAAGGCCCCCTGCAGCGTTGCCTCCCGGATGCCGGCCCGCCGAGCCTCGGCTTTCACCCCGACCACGAAGGCGCCGAACGCATCCTGCCCCTGCACCGGCAAGGCAAAGGATGCAGATGCAGCGGAGAGAATCATTACGCGACGGTTCAGCATCAGCCACGTGTGCCACAGTGCGGCCCCGGCCCGCAACGTGCTTGGACCAAACGCTGTTTTGCGGCAGGATAGGCGCAAACTAACCCGGGGAAACGAACATGGGTATTACGGCCGAGCTATCCGCCTTCAGCGCCAGCATCTCGCTTCCCGCGCTGCCACCGCAAGTGGTCGAGCGCGCGCGGTTCCTGGTGCTCGACCTCATCGGCAATATCGTCCGCGCCCGGCATGACGCCGAGAGCACCGCACCGATGCTGGCAGCCGTGCGCGCGCTGGGCATGGCGGCCGGCAATAGCGGCGTGTTCGGCGACTGCGCCCGCTATACCCCGGCCGGCGCTGCGCTGCTCAATGGCGCGCTGGGCCACTCGCTCGATTTCGACGACACGCATGCTGCCGGGTCGCTGCATCCGGGCTGCCCGGTCATCTCTGCCGCCTTTGCTGCCGGGGAGATGACCGGTGCCCGCGGCGCCGACGTGCTGGCGGCCATCGTCGCCGGATACGAGGTCGCCTGCCGTCTCGCGCTGGCGTTGCCGGCAGGCGATCACTACGCACGCGGGTTTCACCCCACTGCGACCTGCGGCGTGTTCGGCGCAGCCGCCGCGGCTGGGCGCGTGTTCGGGCTCGATGCGGACGGCATCGCCTCGGCGCTCGGCATCGCGCTCAGCCAGTCTGCCGGAAGTCTGCAATTTCTGGCGAACGGCGCCTGGACCAAGCGGTTCCAGGTCGGCTGGTCCGGCATGGCCGGGCTCGCGGCGGCGACCCTGGCGCGCGAGGGGTTCAAAGGAGCGGCCGACGCCCTCGAAGGCAAGCACGGGTTTCTTAACGCCTATGCGCCCGCCCCGAACGCCGCCCGCGCCGTTCAGAACCTGGGAACCGAGTTCGAGCTGATGCAGACCGCGGTCAAGCCCTACCCCTCCTGCCGCTACGGTCACGCCGGGATCGACGCCGCCCTCATGCTGCGGGCCGAGCACGCCATCGACCCGGCCACGATCGAGCGGGTGACGCTCGGCCTTCCAGAAGCCGGCATGCTGCTGATCGGTGCGCCCGCGGCCAAGAAGGCCGATCCGCAGAACGTGGTGGACGGCCAGTTCAGCGGACCCTTCGTGATTGCAGCGGCGCTCGTCACTGGCGGCATGGGATGGGACAGCTATGAGTTGCTGCAGGACCCGCGCATCCGCGCCCTGCTGCCGCGCATCGCCTGCGAGCGGGATGCAGAGGTGCAGGCCGAATTTCCGGCCAATATGTCGGGCAAATTGACCATCATGGCCGCAGGCCGGACCTATCAGCGGCTCGTCGTGGTGCCCAAGGGCGAGCCCGGCAATTTCCTGACGCAGGACGAGTTGCGGCAGAAGTTCATGGCGCTGAGCGGTGCAGTGCTTGGCGAGGATCGGGCGGCGCACCTCGCTGACGCGGTGCTTGCCATCGATACAGCGCCACGGGTTGGCCCGTTGCTGCGGCTGGCGGCGCCTATGTCGGGCGCGCGGTTGGCTGGCGACTAGCTGAACCGCCCGGTCCTTGGAAAGCCGTTCGGCGGCACCCGACCGGCATGCCCGCGCGTGCCGATCCACTCCCGCAATGCTGTCTCGGTCCGCGTCTTCTCACCCAGGCGCCAGGTCAAACCGTCTGCCAACCGAAAGACCTTGGCGTCCGCCAGCTTGCCGTCCCGGTTTTTCTGCAGCAGCACGCCGGACCCGCGGGACAGCTCCGGCACCTCGGAGAGCTGAAAAACCAGCAGCTTGCGGTTGGTGCCGATCACCGCGACGTGGTCACCCTCGGCAGGGGTACAGAGCACGGCAGCCTCGTCCGGCTTCACGTTGAGCACCTGCTTGCCGGTCCGCTTCTCGGCGACCAGGTCCGCCGCGGCAATGACGAAGCCCCTGCTTGCCGAACTCGCAACCAGGTAACGCAGCCCATCGCGCCAGACGAACAGTGTCGCAACATCGTCGTCGTTGCCCAGTTCGGCCAGCACCCGGATCGCCTGGCCGTCGCCACGCCCGCGCGGCAGATCGCCCGCGCGCAGTGTGTAGGCACGGCCGTTACTGGCAAACAGGCACAGCCGATCCGTTGTATGGCAGGGCACCAACAGCCTGAGCTTGTCACCCTCCTTGAATTTCAGCTCCGAGCCATCGGCCACCTGGCCCTTCACGGCGCGGATCCAGCCCTTGTCGGACAGCACGACCGTGATCGGCTCGCGCTCAATCAGGCTGTCGGCGTCGACCTCGATGGCGACCGGCACCTGCCCCAGAACGGTCCGCCGCGCACCGAGCGCGCCCTGGCCGAACTTCTCGCGCACCGCCTCAAGTTCAGTCTCGATCCTCCGCCACCGCCGGGCCTCGTTCTTCAACAGGGCTTCGACCTCCCGCTGCTCCCGGGACAGCGACTTGTGCTCGCGACGGATCTCCATCTCCTCGAGCCGCCGCAGCGAGCGGAGCCGCATGTTGAGGATCGCTTCCGCCTGCAGGTCAGTTAGGGTGAAGTGGGCGATCAGCGCCGGCTTCGGGTGGTCCTCCTCGCGGATGATGCGGATTACCTCGTCAAGGTTCAGGAACACCGCGAGGTAGCCGTCCAGCACCTCCAGCCGGCGTTCTATCGCAGCCTGGCGGTGGCGGGAGCGGCGGACCAGCACCTCGTGCCGGTGGTCGAGCCAGGCGCGCAGCACGCCGCGCAGGCCGAGCACCATGGGCGTGCGATCGGCAGTCAAGACATTCATGTTCAATGGAAACCGGGCCTCGAGCGCCGTTGCGCGGAACATCGTCTCCATCAACACCTCGGGCTCCACCCCACGGGATTTCGGCTCCAGCACCAACCGGACCAGCTCGGTGCTTTCGTCGCGGACGTCGCCGAGGAACGGCAGCTTCTTGGCCTCCAGCAGCTCGGCGACCTGCTCGATCAGCCGCGCCTTTTGCACCTGATACGGTATTTCGGTGACCACGACGTGCCATAGCCCGTTCTTGCCACGCTCGATCTCCCAACGGGCGCGGGTGCGAAAGCCGCCGCGCCCGGTCTCGTAGGCCAGCAGGATGGCGGCCGGGTCCTCGATCAGGGTGCCGCCGGTCGGGAAATCCGGGCCGGGCATGTGGGCCAGCAGGTCGGCGGTCGTCGCGTCCGGATGCTGGATCAGGTGGATCGCGGCGGTGCAGACCTCGCCGGCGTTGTGCGGCGGTATGCTGGTCGCCATGCCGACCGCGATGCCTGCGGCGCCGTTGGCCAGCAGGTTTGGAAAGCCGCCGGGCAGCACGGCCGGCTCATTTTCCTCGCCGTCATAGGTCGCGCGGAAATCGACGGCGTCGTCGTCGATGCCGGACAGCAGGGTCTGCGCGACCTCGGTCAGCCGGGCCTCGGTATACCGCATCGCAGCAGCATTATCGCCGTCGATATTGCCGAAGTTGCCCTGCCCCTCGATCAGCGGATAGCGCGCCGCGAAATCCTGGGCCAGCCGCACCAGCGCCTCATACACCGCGACGTCGCCATGCGGATGGTACTTGCCGATCACGTCGCCCACCACCCGGGCGCACTTCTTGAAGCCGGACGCCGGATCGAGCTTGAGCTGGTGCATCGCATAGATCAGCCGGCGGTGCACCGGCTTCAGGCCGTCGCGCACGTCCGGCAGGCTACGCGACATGATAGTGCTCAGCGCATAGGCCAAATAGCGCTCGCTCAACGCCTCTGCGAGCGGCGTGTCTGCGATAGTGCCGATCAGGTTATCAGGCATGGGAGCTCCAGTCTGAGAACATATAGAGAACTAAGCCGTCGCTGCCAATGCCGAAACGCGGTCATACAGCATGTGACGGGCGGCAGGCAGCGGCCGGTGCTGCTGCCCAAAAGCATCGCGCGCCAGGAAGTGCCCGGTCAGCTTGAGGCCATCCCGCCAATCGGCCGCGCTCGCCGTATTTCCGCCAACCAGAAAACCTGGCAGGCGCAGCAGACGGTCCCGCCACTCGCCCGCTGCCGCGTCCGACACCGCCCGGCCCGTCCTTGGCGACACCCAGGCCAGGCTTGCGGTGGCCCCGGACATGGCGCAGGCCGACAGGTCGAGCCCGTAGCCAAGGTCTGCAAGCAACACGCCCTCCCACTGCACCAATTCGGTCAGGGCATCCGCCCCCCGGGCCAGCCCGGCGATCAACTGCACGAGCCCGGCGAATACCCGGGGATGCGGCTCGCGCTCCGGCAACGCCCCCTCTGCCACGGCGCAAGCCGATGACAGGATCGCGAGCGACAGCGCGTCGTCCATTGCCAGCGCGGCACCTGGATGCACCAGCTCGGCGGTGATGGAGCCAAGCTGGTCCGCCAGCCGGGCGACCCATCGTGCCTGCACGACATTGCCGGATTGCCAGGTGGATGCCTGCTTCCGGGAACTGCCGCCCCGGGCCAGGCCGCGATGGGTCCCGTGCGCCTCCGTCAGCACGGTCACGAGCGCGTCCCCCTCGCTGTAGGCGCGCGCAGCCAGGACGATGGCGGGGGCTTCCCACTCCAAGTGTCGGGCTACGCCGTATCGTCGAGGCCGATGGCCCGCAGCCGCGCGCCCTCCTCGTCCCAGCCGGCGCGTGCCTTCACGTTCAAGAACAGGTGTACCGGCCGTTCGAGCAGGCCGGTGAGCTCCTTCCGGGCGCGGGCGCCGATTTCCTTAATGCGGCTGCCCCCGGCGCCAATCAAAATGGCCTTGTGCCCGGCGCGCCCGACATAGATCGTCGCCTCCACCCGCACGGAGCCGTCCGGCTTCTCCTGCCAATTCTCGGTCTCAACCGTGGTGCCGTATGGGATCTCCTCCTGGATTTGCAGGAAGATCTGCTCCCGCACAATCTCCGCAGCCAGCAGCCGGTCGGGCAGGTCGGTGAGGTCGTCGTCGGGATAGAGGTGCGGCCCGGCCGGCACGCCCGCCGCCAGGGCGTCCAGCAGGCGGTCGAGCCCGCCCCCGGTGGCGGCACTGACCATGAAGGTCTGCTCAGCTGGCATGATCGCGCTCAGCTCGGCGGTCAATGGCAGCAGGGTATGGGCCGCGATGAGGTCGATCTTGTTCAGCACCATCCAGGCCCGGCGACCGCGCTCTGCAATCTGCCGGGCAATGCCCCGCACGCCCTCGGTCGCGCCGGTCTTCGCGTCCACCAGCAACAGCGTAAGGTCGGCGTCCTCCGCCCCGGTCCAGGCGGCCTTGACCATCGCGCGGTCCAGCTTGCGGCGTGGGCGGAAGATGCCGGGCGTGTCGACCAGCAGGATCTGGCTCGGCCCGCGCATCAGGATGCCGAGCACGCGGAACCGGGTCGTCTGCGCCTTCGGGCTGACGATCGAGAGCTTGGCCCCGGTCAGGCGGTTCAGCAACGTGGATTTGCCGGCATTCGGCGCGCCGACGATCGCGACGAACCCACAGCGCGGCTCGGGGTTCGGCTGGATACCGGGTTGGCTCGGCTGGTCGGTCACGATCCCAATCTTTCAAGCAGCTCGGCCGCTGCCGCACGCTCTGCCAAACGCTTCGTGCCAGCGCGTCCCGTTCCGGTCTCATTGCATGCCGACACGGTGATGACGAACTCCGGCGCGTGCGATGGCCCGCTGCGGTCCGTCATCTCATAGCTGGGCAGCGGTCGCCCGCGCGCCATCAGCCACTCCTGCAACGCCGTCTTCGGATCCTTTGGCGGCAGCACCAAGGCGTCCATGCAGGGCTGCCAAGCCGCACGCACAAACCGTTGCGCGCCTTCGAGCCCGGCGTCGAGATAGAGCGCCCCGATCGTCGCCTCCATCGCGTCGGCCAGCACGTTCGCCAACTGCGCCACCCCGGCCCGCGCTTCGTTGGGAGCGATCGCCAACGCGTCCGACAGCCCGGCCGTTTGAGCAATCACCGCCAGCACCTTGCGGGATACCAGATGGGCGTGGCGCGGGCCCAGCTCGCCCTCCTGCTCCTCGGGGAAGCGCTCGATCAGCCACTGCGCGATGATCAGGCTCAGGACGCGGTCGCCGATGAACTCCAGCCGCTCGTTCGAGCCGACTCCGCGCCGCTCACCTCGGCGATGCTGGCCGCGGCGGCCATGGGCAGCCGAACGGTGCGTCAGCGCCTCATGCAGCAGGTCGGGCTGCGCGAAGCTGTGGCCCAGGATAGCCTCGGCCACACGGTACTGCCTGGCCGGGTCTGGCTCATCCGCGACCGGCGTGCCGGTCAACTGATGCCGCGCAACAGGCGGTTCCAACGGACCTCAAACGGCCACTGCCAGAATTCCCACCAGGGATCCCGGCCATCGACCGAGAAGAAGATGAACTCGGCCCGTCCCACCAGGTTCTCGATCGGCACGAAGCCAACGCCCGAGCTGTCCATCACCCGGCTGTCCGACGAGTTGTCCCGGTTGTCGCCCATCGCGAACACATGCCCTTCTGGAACCTTATATTCCGGCGTGGTGTTCAGCCCGCCCTCCTCGAACATCTTGAGCAGCTCGTGTTGCCGGCCATTCGGCAGCGTCTCGACATACAGCCGTGCGACGGTGCGCGAGCCCTGCTCGTCGGCCGTGTAGTCGCCGGCGGCCCGCCGCGGCACGAGGGTGCCGTTGATGTATAGCTGGCCCGACTTCATTTGGATGCGGTCGCCGGGCAGGCCGACGATGCGCTTGATGTAGTCGGTCTGGTTGTCGTGCGGAAACTTGAACACGGCGACGTCCCCACGGTCTGGCAGCCGCCCGAACAGGCGTCCGCTGAACAGGTTGGGAGCGAACGGGATCGAATACCGCGAGTAACCATAACTATACTTCGATACGAACAAATAGTCGCCGATGAGCAGGGTTGGTATCATCGAGCCAGACGGGATATTGAAAGGCTCAAATGCAATCGTACGAATGCCGACCGCGATCAGGCCGGCGTAGACGATGGTCTTGACGTTATCGATCAAGCCACCCGGTTTTTGCTTCGCCATTATAGGGAGATGATCCGGTCTATAAGAGATGGCGGGATCAAGCCGACGCGGGCGCGCCGTGTCAAGGAACCCCGGCCCAAGAAGTTCCAGCCTGGGGAAGCGCCGAAATCACCACCTGTGCGAACGCATAGGGATACTCGTCCGTTACCGTGAGTGCCAACGATGGCTGCATCCCGGCAGGCACCAGAGCCAGCAGCCGCGCGCGTGCACCACCGGTGAGCGCCAGCGTGGGCTGACCGCTGGGCAGGTTCACTACACCCATATCCGAATGGAAAACGCCCATTCGGAACCCGGTGCCAAGCGCTTTCGCGCAGGCCTCCTTGGCCGCAAACCGTTTGGCGAAGGTGGGCGCCTGCAGGCTGAAGGTCCGGCGCTGGGCACGGGCACGCTCGACTGGCGTGAACACCCGCTCCAGGAAGCGGTCGCCGAACCGGGCCATCACCGCTTCGATGCGCCGGATGTCGCAAAGGTCCGAGCCAAGCCCCAGGATCAACTTAGCCTCATCAACTTAGCCTCGCGCCCGCTCGACCTGCGTCACGCCGCTGGCCGCACGCAGCCCGGCAATCACGTTGGACAAATGGCGAAGGTCGCGCACCTCGACATCGAGCACGACCTCGAAGAAATCCTGTTGCCGGTTGGTTATCTTGAGGTTCGTAACGGCACCGTCATACTTTGCAACGGCATTCGTCAGGCTGGCGAGAGTATTGGGTTGGTTGATGGCGATGGCACTGATGCGGCCCGTGTGGGTTGGCGGCTTGCCGTTGGTGGTGGTCATCGGCGTTTCCCATCCCACGTCGATGAAACGCTCCGGCGTCGCGGCAAAGCTTTCGAGCGTTTGGCACTCCCGCGTGTGGATCGTGACGCCTTTTCCTGTGGTGACGATGCCGACGATATGGTCGCCGGGCAGCGGGTGGCAGCATCCGGCATAGTGCACCGCCATCCCAGCCACCAGCCCCGTGATCGGGATGCCGCCGTCGCGCGCCGATACACGGCCGGGCCGTGGCGGCAGGCTGGGCATCATGCGCGGGGCGCGCGGGGTCTGACGCAGCTCCGGGTATGCAGCATGAACAACGTCCTTCGGCCCGACATTGCCATTGCCGACGGATACATAGAGATCGTCCAGCGAGGCAGCCTTCAGGCCTTTGAGCCCGGCCTCCAGGACCTTCTCCGACCCATCCAATCCCTCTTGCCGAAACGCCTTGGCCAGGGCGGCCCGGCCAGCGTCGACGTAGTTCTGCCGCTGCTGCTGCGCTATGTAGCGCCGTATGCGGGCCCGGGCCTTTCCGGTGACGACAAAGCGCTCCCAGGCCGGCGACGGAACCCCATCGCGCGCGGTCATGACCTCGACCTGATCGCCGTTCTGCAACTCGTGCCGCAGCGGCATCAGCCGGCCGTTGACCTTGGCGCCAACACACTTGTCGCCGACTTGGCTGTGCACGGCATAGGCGAAATCGATGCTGGTTGCCCCTCGCGGCAACTCGATCAGCTGGCCTTTGGGCGTGAAACAGAAAACCTGGTCCTGGTAAAGCTCAAGTTTGGTATTCTCCAGGAACTCGTCGCCATCCTGAGAGTTCTCAAGAATCTCAAGCAAATCCTGCACCCAACGGAAGCGCTGCAGCTCGCTCGAAGACGCATCCTGCTGTTTATAAAGCCAATGCGCTGCCACCCCGTTCTCGGCGACGTCGTGCATGTCGGCGGTGCGTATCTGCACTTCGATCTTCTGATTGCGTGGCTCCCGCAACGTCACCCCGGTATGCAGGCTGCGGTAGCCGTTCGATTTCGGCGTCGAGATATAGTCCTTGAACCGCCCGGCGATCACCGGATACGCCGCATGGATCGCACCCAGCGCCATGTAGCAGGGATCGCGGGACGGCATAACCACACGGAACGCCATGATGTCCGAGAGCTGCTCGAAGGCGACGTTGCGCCGCTGCATCTTCTCCCAGATCGAGTATGGCGACTTTTCCCGCCCGGTGATCTCGATCGGCTCCGCGCCGTTCTCAGTACAGACGCGGAACAGCTCCTCGCGAACCTCCTCGATCACATCGGCGCCCTGGCCACGCAGGAAGTTGAGCCGGGCCTGGATCGTGTCGAACGCCTCGGGTTCGAGCTGCGCGAACGACAGCGTCTGCAGCTCGGACTTCAGCGCGTCCATGCCGATCCGCTCGGCCAGCGGCGCGTATATCTCCATCGTTTCCCGCGCGATGCGGAGCCGGCGCTCGGGCTTCTGCACGTAATGCAGCGTCCGCATGTTGTGCAGCCGGTCGGCGAGCTTCACCAGCAGAACCCGGATGTCCTTGCTCATGGCCAGCACGAGCTTACGAAAATTCTCCGCCTGTTTGGTGCGGTCCGACTGCAGTTCGAGCCGGGTGAGCTTGGTAACGCCGTCCACGAGCCCGCCGACGGCCGGGCCGAACCGCCGTTCAAGCTCGGCGAGCGTGACCGGCGTATCCTCGATCACGTCATGCAGCAGGGCAGTGACGATGCTGGCGGTATCGAGACGATAGCCCGCCAGGATGTCGGCCACCGCGAGCGGGTGCGTGATATAGGGGTCGCCATTCTCCCGGATCTGCTGCCCGTGTGCCTGCATGGCAAGCACGTAGGCGGCGTCGAGCATAGCCGTATCCGCCTTCGGATCGTAGGCTCGGACCTTCTCGGTCAGTTCGAACTGGCGAATGACCGGAAGACGGCCAACCTTACTCATGTCGGAGGACGCCGTAACGTCGGGCGCGTGGATAGGATACGGAAAACGGACCGTCACGCCCGTCCTCCGCAACTGTAATGCGGTTTATCGGCGCGAACGGCCGCCAAGCTCCGCCTCGATTGCCACCTCGATGTCATCAGGCGAGAGATCGCCAGCCGGCATCGCCGACGCCTCTTCCTCGGCCGAGACATCCTGCAAACCGAAGATGTTCTGATCGGTCGGAATGAGGTCGAGCACCTCTTCGTCGGCCGGCTCCGGCTCGGGGGAGCGGGACAGCGACTTGATCAGGTCCTGCTCCAGCCGCGGCAACTCGACCGTCTCGCCGGCGATCTCACGCAGTGCCACGACCGGGTTCTTGTCGTTGTCGCGATCAACGGTCAATTCCTCGCCCCGGCTGAGGTTGCGGGCACGCTGGGCAGCCAACAACACCAACTCAAACCGGTTCGGAACTCGCTGAACGCAGTCTTCTACGGTAACGCGCGCCATGCGTTCAGTCTCCGTCATACATGTCGTTTGTGGATAACATCTAAGCTATGGGGCTGCATTCCACAAGTGCAGCCTCTTACGAACCGTTAGCAACCGAAACCAGCGCCAGCAGCGTTTCGACGTCCAATCCCGAAATGGGATGACGCCACTGAGGCGAAACGTCGTGAAGCGGCCCCAGCACAAACGCGCGCTGTTGCAGCCGCGGATGCGGCAGCATGAGGTCCGGCGTCGAAATGACGAGCTCATCCATCGCCAACAGGTCGAGGTCTAGTGTCCGGGCGGCATTCGGCGTGCTGCGGACTCGGCCCGCTGCAACCTCGATGCCGTGCAGCGCCTGCAGCAGCCAGTGAGGCTCAACCTCGCCGCGCAGCAGCGCCACGCCGTTGATGAACGACGGCTGATCCGACTCCGGAACCGGCCGGGTCTCGAACCAGCGCGACACCCGGCGCACCTGAAGGCCTGGCAGCAACGCAAGCTGTTCGACGGCCCAGCAGCAGGTCTCGAGCGGCGTGCGCCCGCCCGAGGGCAAATTCGCGCCGATGGCCACCAGCACGGTCTCGAACATACTTTATACTTTCCGTAAGGCCTTCATGCTTTATGCTCGGATCGGCGCACCGGCCCCGCGCGCGATGAAGGACTATTTACCATTGCCGAACAAGACTGATCCTATGCTGGCCCACCTCGCTGTAAGCTCGATCGAACAGCCTTCCCATGACTGCCTACTCTGTCCCCGGCTGGTGCAGTATCGGCGTGCCAACCAGCACAGCCATCCCGACTGGTTCAATGGCCCTGTGCCGAGCCTGGGCGACCGGAACGCGCCGATCCTGATTGTCGGCATGGCGCCGGGCGTGAAGGGCGCCAACCGGACCGGACGGCCTTTCACCGGCGACCATGCCGGCGTGCTGCTTTATGAAACCCTGATCCGTTTCCATCTCGCGACAGGCATCTACGACGCACGGCCGGACGACGGCATGCGATTGCAGGGCTGCCGCGTGGTGAACGCCGTGCGTTGCGTGCCGCCCGCGAACCTTCCGCAGCCGATCGAGGTTCGCACCTGCAATCAGTTCCTGACCGCTGAACTCAAGTCTCTGCCTAATCTGCGCGCGGTTCTGGCGCTCGGCGTCCTGGCCCATGCTGCCGTCCTGCGCGCGTGTGGGATACCAGCGACCCGCATCCGCTTCCGGCACGGCGAGGTCATCGAGCTTCCCGACGGGCTGTTGCTCGCCGACAGCTACCACGTGTCCCGTTACAACACGAGCACCGGGCTGCTGACGAAGGAGATGTTCGAGCAGGTGGTATTCGACCTTATCCAGCGTGTCGCGATGGATGCGGCCAAAGCGCCAACGCCTTAAGCCTATTTGACAGCACCCTCGATCGCCGACGCCAGCCGTCCCTGGTCAGGCAGGTCATCCGAGCTGAACGTGCCGGCAATCGCCCCATCCCGCCCGATCAGCACCTTGTAGAAGTTCCACTGCGGCTCCCACCGCCGTTGCTCGCGCACCCACTTGTAGAACGGCGCCGCACTGGAGCCTCGCACATGGCCGATCGCCGCCATGGGGAAGTCGACGCCGAATGTCGCCTCGCAAAACGCTTTCACCTCGCCATTCGTCCCGCTTTCCTGGCCGAAATCTTGGCTTGGCACGCCGATCACCGAGAAGCCCTGTGGCGACAGGCGCCGTTGCAGCGCTTCTAACTGCCTGTATTGTGGAGTGTAGCCGCAAAACGACGCCGTGTTCACGACCAGCAGGACCTTGCCCTGGAACTGCGCCAGCCGGAGCAGCCCCTCATCGATCGACGGAAACTCGAACGCCCAGGCAGTGGCCGGCGGCGGTCCCGCGGCCAGACTCGCGGCACCCGCCAACGCCGCGCCGTGGATCAATGCCGCCCGTCGCGAAATGCCCATGTCACCTGTCCCCGCCCAATGCCGTCCCATGTGGGTGGCATCGCCGCACCGGCAACGGTCAGCCTTTCGCCCGCATCAGCCGCGCCTTGTCGCGCTGCCAGTCGCGGGCCGCGATCGCCTGGCGTTTGTCCTGTTTTTTCCGACCTTCGCCGACGCCCAGCAGCACCTTCGCCACGCCGCGGTCGTTGAAGTGGATCTGCAGCGGCACCAAGGTCAAGCCGTCGCGGGTAGAGGCTCCGATCAGTTCGCCGATCTGCTTCCGCTTCAGCAGTAGCTTGCGCGGCGCCCGCGGCTCGAACCTCGACAGCACGCCCGCCTGATATTCCGGGATATACAGGTTGAACAGGAACAGCTCGCCGTCGCGCTCCCCTGCCCAGGCCTCCGTCAGGGTCGCACGGCCATGGCGCAGCGACTTCACCTCCGGGCCGCGAAGCACCAGCCCGGCCTCCATGGTCTGCTTGATGGTGTAGTCGAACCGCGCCTTCCGGTTTTGCGCGGCAATGCCGTGGGAGATCAGGCCGGACTTCTTCTTGGTCTTGGTATCCGCCACTCAGACGTGTCCTAGTTCAGCAGCCCGGTATCGAGCATCGCCGCGCGCACCTGCGCCCGCGTGCCGTCCGATACCGGCGCCAGCGGCAGCCGGCAATGCTCGCTGCCGTGGCCCAGCAAGCTAGCGCCATACTTGACCGGACCGGGGCTGGTCTCCACGAACAGCGCGTCGTGCAATGCAAGCAGCCGGTCCTGGATGCCCATTGCCTTTTCCGTTTCGCCGTCCTGCCACGCACGGTGCATCTCGCTGCACAGCCGGGGTGCGAGATTACCGGTCACGCTGATGCAGCCGTGGCCGCCCGCTGCCTTGAACGCCAGCGCGGTATGGTCCTCGCCCGACATCTGCACGAACCCGGCCCCGCAGGCGCGTCGCGTGTGCAGCGGCCGCGCCAGATTGGCCGTCGAATCCTTCACGCCAATGATGTTCCGGTGCCGGGCCAAATGCGCCATGGTCTCGACGCTCATGTCGACCACGCTGCGCGACGGGATGTTGTAGATCACGATCGGCAGCTCGACCGCGTCGGCGATGGCGGTGTAGTGCAGGATCATGCCTTGCTGGGTCGGCTTGTTGTAATAGGGCGTGACCACCAGTGCCGCGTCGGCGCCGGCCTCCTTGGCATGCCGGGTCAGCTCGATCGCCTCCGCCGTGCTGTTCGACCCGGCGCCCGCAAGCACCGGCACGCGCCCGGCGGCGACCTCGACCGCGATCTCGACGACACGGCGGTGCTCATCATGGCTGAGCGTCGGGCTCTCCCCGGTCGTGCCGACGGGGACGAGGCCGTTGGTGCCCTGCTGGATCTGCCAGTCCACGAAGGCGCTGAACGCGGCCTCGTCCACCGCGCCGTCGGGGCGCATCGGCGTAATCAGGGCGACGAAGGATCCCTGGAACAGGGGATTAGACATGGGGCGCCTCGGGCAGACAGGGACATCAAGCCTAGGCACATGAGGGATGCGCTGCAAGACCGGGCCGTTGTATGATGCCGAATGCGCTGCGCCGTGTTCCTGTTCGTGCTGGGTCCGCTGCTGGCCCCGGCCGCTCCCGCCGCGGCGCAGGACATCCTGGCCGCCATACGGGGAGAGCGCTGGGCCGAGGCCGATATCATGGCTGCCGCAGCGCCGGACTCGTTAGCGCGCAAGCTCGTGCTGTATCTCCGTGTGCTCACCGCAGGGGCCGCCCGTAGCCCCGAGATCGCGGCCTTCATCGCGGACAATCCTGATTGGCCGCAGCAGGCGTTGCTGCTGCGCCGCCTGGATGAGGCTCTGGCAGCCGACGGCGATGATCAAGCGCTGTTCGAGCGTTGCCAGCGCCCGCCTGTCGCACCGCCCACCCTGCTGCGCTGCGCCGAGGCTACGATGCGCGCCGGCCACGAGGCGGAGGCTGCCCAGGACGCCCGGGCCGCGTGGGTCAAGGGCGTAGATCCGGCGGGAGAGCTGGCGTTCATTCGCGCATGGGGCCGCTTCTTGACTGCGGACGATCAATGGCAACGGTTCGACCGCCTGGCCTGGACCGATTCGGGCCTGCCAGGCAGCCCCGCCGCGCGCCAAGCCGTGCGGGTCTATCCCGCCGACCGCCCAGCCGCGGAGGCCCGCCTGGCGCTCCGCCGCAATGACGCGTCCGCCCCTGCCCTGGTCGCGGCGCTCCCGGCCCGCATCGATCCTGCCATGATCCTCGACCTGGCCAAATGGCATCGCCGGGCCGGGCAGGACGGCCCTGCGCTGGATGTCTGGGCCAAGCGGGGCGGCGACGCCGAGGCCGCAGCGCCCGCCGACCGCCAACGGGCGTTCTGGGACGAGCGCAACCTGCTCGCCCGGCGCATGTTGCGTGCGGGCGATCCTGCCGCCGCTTATGCGCTGGCAGACGGCCACCGCCAAAACGGCGAGGCCGCGATCGATGCCGAGTTCCTGTCCGGCTGGATCGCACTGCGCCGGCTTGATCGCCCGAAAGCCGCAGCCCAGCACTTTCAGATACTTGCGGGCCTGTCTCACGCGGCGATCACCCAGGGCCGGGCGCATTATTGGATTGCCCGTGCAACGGCGGCGCAGGGTGACGCTGCGGTCGCACAGGCCGAGTATGCACGATCCGCTGCCTGGCCCACGACGTTCTATGGGCAACTCGCCGCCCGTGCCCTCGGCGACGACGACGCCGCTCTCGGGGCGCGTATCCGTGCTGTGCAGGACCCGGCCTGGACCGTCGAACAAGACGCGACCTTCACCGACCGGGAGCTGGCACGGGCGGGGATCCTGCTGGTGGCATGGGGTGATCCGCACCGGGCAAGAGCATTCCTGCAAAGGATGGACGAGACCGCGCCGAATGAAGCCAGTCGCACGCTGGCCGCGCATCTCTCCCTAGGCCTCGGAATGCCGGACCAGGCAATAGCGATCGCACGCCGGGCCGGGCGGGACGGACTGATGCTTCTAGACGCCGGGTGGCCGGTAGGCGTTGAACCGCCCATCGGCACAATCGAGCCTGCCGTAGCGCTCGGCCTCATGCGGCAGGAGAGCGGCTTCGACATCGAGGCGGCGAGCCCGGTCGGCGCCCGCGGATTGTTGCAATTGATGCCGGCAACTGCCGCCAGCGTAGCGCGTCGGCTCGGCGAGCCGGTCAACGTGCCGGCACTGACGGCCGATGCCGGCTACAACATGCGGCTCGGCACGGCATACCTGCAGGAACTGCTCGATCAGTTCGGTGGCGCGCTGCCATTGGCCTGTGCCGCCTACAACGCCGGGCCCAGCCGCGTGCAGGAGTGGATCGCCGGCTACGGCGACCCATTGGCGGGTGCGGTCGGGATGATCGACTGGATCGAGCTCATCCCGTTCAATGAGACCCGCAACTATGTCCAACGTGTCATTGAGAATGTTGTGATCTATCGGACCCGTCTTGGCAGCGTCGCGCCGCATCCACTGGCGCGGTGGGGCGGATGAGTGCCGTTGTCGCGAGTTTTTTTGGCGTCGGCTGCTTTCCTGTAGCGCCGGGTACCGCGGGTTCGGTTGCGGCGTTGCTGATCGGCGCCGGGTTGATGCTTGGGTCGCCTTGGCTGTTGCCGCTTGCCGCGGCGCTCGCGGCTGCGGGGGGTTACTTCGCCATTACGCACGCCGTGGCCGATCCAGAGGCGGACCCTGGTTGGGTCGTGATCGACGAGGTCGCCGGCCAATG
>JAABVA010000347.1_pt1 | contig 60338 bp, 58 predicted proteins | sample 5560331 | NCBI WGS metagenome assembly JAABVA01 (sample SAMN12812661, study PRJNA571458) | rock metagenome | isolation source: Antarctica rocks | place: Antarctica: Victoria Land, Mt New Zealand sud | collected 2016-01-07
CTAAAGAGGCTGCATATGATCGTCATCACCACGCCGACCGGCAATATCGGGCACCACGTCGTCCAGCACCTGTTCGACGCGGGCGAGAAGCTGCGCATCGTCGCGCGCGATCCGGGCAAATTGCCAGGGGCGGTCCGCGACCGGGTCGAGGTTATCGACGGCTCACACGGCGATGCGGCCGTGGTCGGTCGCGCCTTCGATGGCGCGGAAGCGGTGTTCTGGGTTGCTCCGCCCAGTCCGTCGGATACGCTCGACGACACCTATGTCAATTTCGCCCGCCCGGCGGCTGAAGCGATCCGGCGTCACGGCGTCGCGCGCGTCGTCGCGGTCACCGCGCTAGGGCGCGGCACCGAGTGGCAAGACAGGGCCGGGCTGGTCACCGCGTCCATCCGCATGGTCGACCTCCTCGGCGCGACCGGCGCCGCGGTCCGCGGCCTCGCCATGCCGGGCTTCATGGACAACGCGCTCCAGCAGGTGGGCGCGATCCGCCAAGGGCAGATGTTCGGCCCGCTCGATCCGGACAAGAAGGTGCCTCACACCGCTACGCGCGACATGGGGGCGGCCGCGGCGCGGCTGCTGCGGGACCGTTCCTGGACGGGTCAGGAAGACGTTCCACTGCTCGGGCCGGAGGACCTCTCGTTCAACGACATCGCCGCCATCCTCTCGGAGGTCCTGGGCCACGAGGTGCGCTACCAACAAGTAGCGTTCGACGGCTTCAAGGCGCAGCTGATGGAGCGCGGCATGAGCGAGGCCTTCGCGCAAGGCTATGTCGACATGATGCGCGCCAAGAACGAGGGCATGGACAACAGGGCTCCGTGCACGTCGGCCGACACCGGGCCGACCACCTTCCGCCAATGGGCCGAGGAAGAGCTGAAGCCGGTGGTGCTCGGCTGAGCATCCCGCCGTGGCGTCCTACTGCTCGTGGTTAGGCTGTCACACGCTGAGCGCACCCTGCACCGGCACCGACATGTCCTCGCGGAGAGTATACCCAGCGCGCTGGACGAATTCGCCTGAGACGTCTGAGGAGGCGGCGCTCACGCGCCGCCTCCTTTGCGGAAGTCGAACAGTGGGATGCCGAGCTTGCGGGCCTTGTCGGCCAGGTTGTCGGAAATGCCGCTGCCGGGAAAGACGATCACCCCGATCGGCATGACATCGAGCAGCTGATCGTTGCGCTTGAACGGTGCCGCCTTGGCGTGTTTCGTCCAGTCTGGCTTAAAGGCGATCTGCACGACCTTGCGAGTGTCGGCCCACTTGGCGGCGATCAGCTCCGCGCCCTTCGGGCTGCCCCCGTGCAATAGCACCATTGCGGCGTGCTTGGCGTGGACCTTGTCGAGCGCGGCCCAGATGGCCTTGTGGTCGTTGCAGTCCATGCCGCCGGTGAAGGCGATCTTGGCGCCCTTGGGGATCAGCACCTCGGTCTCGGCCCGGCGCTTGGCTGAGATGAAGTCGCGGCTGTCGATCATCGCCGCGGTCAGGGCCTTGCGGTTGACCCTCGATCCGCTGAGGGGCTTCCAGGTTGAGCCGACGTGGGCCTCGAATAGCTCGGCTGCCTGATCGCGGATGGCCTCGTAGATGTCGCGGCGGTCAATGCGATCCTGCCCCTCGACGAGGAGCCGTTCGAGTTCGACCGACTTCACCTCGGAGCCGTCCTGCTCGCGCTGGCTGCGCTTCTGCTCGTCCTCGTTGTCGTCGAGGTCGCGCTGCGCCTTCTCGCCGATGCGGTGGAAGACGAGGACCGTCGACCAGAGGAGCTGTTCGAGGTCGCGTTCGAGCGGCGTGTCGGTGAAGGTCGAGACCAGCGCGTCGAAGACGTCGGCCAACGCGCCGTGGATGGTGAGCGGTTCGGGCATGGGTCGCGAGTCGTGCTCGCCCTGGGCGGGGTGGAAGCCGTGCAGTTCCAGTTGGTCGACGATGTGGGCCGTGGGGCTGCTGGCGTGCGGGGGTTCGTAATCGTGGGTGTCGCGGTTGGTCGCCATCGGGGTCGTCCTTCTCGGGATGGAAGCCGCGTCCATCGCGGCCTTCGTGGCGATCCGAAACCGGGAGCGGGACGGGCTCGCACCGCCGCGTGGGACACGCGAGCGGCCGAAGCGCAGCGGAGGACGGCGGAGGGCGGCTTTCTTGCCTCGCGAGGAATGCGCGTAGCGCAGGGGGAGAAAATCGTCCGCAGCCGTTGCCGGCCCGGGCCGGTTCCGGCCGAAATCGCCCTCTCAGAAGGCCGTGGTCGGCGGCCTCTTGCCAGACCAGGACCGGCACGGCGACCGTCCGCGCCGATCAGCCACGCGCCGACGAACCCCCGTCAGCCCGCCATCGCTTTCCGGCGTCGATCCACCAGGAACGGCGCCACATCCGCCGGGGCGAGCTGTGGCCCGATCGCCTCAATCAGCGCTTCCGGCCCCCGGTGCCGAAGGTCCTCGTTGAAATCGCCCAGGACCGGCAGGAGTTTGCGGAACTCGATCCCCTGCAGGTCCTCCCGGTCCCGCAGTCGTTCCACCGCATGTCGGCCAGCGCGGTCGTCATCGACGGCAATGTAGAGTCGCTGCAGCCCCACCGGGAGCAGAAGCGCGGCGAGGTGGGCGGACGAGAGGGCGGCGACCATCGGCATGGTGGGTAGGACCGTGCGCAGCGACAGCATCGTCTCGAGGCCCTCGCTGGCGGCGAGCACATCGTGCGCTACGCCGAACCTGACCCCGTTTCCGAGAAGATGGCCCATGGCCTTGCGCGGTGTCGACAGTTGCGCCTTTGTCGCCTGCGCCGGGTCGAGCCAGGTGCGATGCACGCCGGTGATTGTGCCCGCGAGGTCGGTGACGGCTGCCAGCAAGGCGGGGCGTGCCTCGCGTCGTCCATGCGCTCCGGCCTGGTGGTAGCAGTTGGGGTGGAACCGGAGCGGCAGTGATCGCACCTCGGCGGTGATGCCGCGCCCGAGCAGGTAATCGTGCGCCAGCGTTCCCCGGATCGGCTGGCCCATGGCGTACAAGCGCCTCGACGCCTCGGGCGACGATCGTGGCGCCGGGATCGGCTTCGGCAGCTCCGGCCTGGGAAGGCTGAGGAATAGGCGCGCTTCGTCCATCGCCTCGACGACGGTGGCGAGGTTGCGGCTGAGCCGCACGATGTCGAGCAGGTCGCCATGTTCGCCGGTGGCGGCGTCGGTCCACTTACCCGCCGCGCCCTTGCCTAACTCGGGCCCCCGCAGGCGAACAAAGAGGCTGCGGCCCGCTGAGTTGGCGGCGTCGCCGACCAGCCAATAGGCCCCCTCGCGGCAACCGTTGGAGAGATAGTGCCGGCACACTGCCTCTGCGTCCGCAGCGAGGCGGCAAGCCAGGTCTGATGCGGTGTTCGGCATCGTCGCCTCCCGAGACGAAGAAAGGGGCCCGCCGTTGCCGACGAGCCCCCAGGTTGGACGGGTGCGGTGGAACTACTCGGCCGCGATCGCGTGGGGCTCGAAAGCAACCTCCTCATCTTCGGCGGACTGCTCGTCGTCAGCCATGGCCGGTTCGCCGCCGTCGACCGCCGTCTCTTCGACGGTCACTTCGTCGGCGATCTCCGCCTCGGGCTCGGTTGCCTCGACAACGACGGGCAGCGCGCGACCCGGCGTCCGCAGCGGGTCGGGCAACCAAGCCGTATTGGCCAGCAGGGCCTGCGCCTGCTCTGCCATCTCGCCCTTCTTGAGGTGCTCGATGCGATCGGCGTCGCGCTGCCCCCGGCCTTCCGCAACCGCTTGCAGGATGCGTGCCTTGGTGACCCGGCCGAGGTAGCCGTCCACCGTCGGCGTCCAACCCTCCGCCGCCATGTCGAGATCGACCGCCTCCGCGAGCCGATCGGCATGGGTGAATGCGCGCGGCCGTCGGTTCCAGGCCTCGTGGACGGCGTTGACGCCCTGCGCGACGCAGTGCGCGAACAGGGCGTGTCGGCTGTCGCCGTCCCAGCCCTGCAGCACGTCCCATAGCTCGCCTGACTCCTTGGGTAGCGACGCGCGCCACGACTGGTGCCGCTGGTCGACCGCGTGGGCGAGCGCGGTGTCGTTCAGCCCGGGCGCCTGGCTCCCGAACTGGACACTCTTCACGTCGAGCTCCAGGCAGGTGTCCGAGCGGTAGGTGTAGAACACGCTCAGCGCCAGCGCGTGCAAGGCGGCGAGGAACGCCACGTCGGGCCGCTCGCCCAGCGCATGGCGGAGGCCCAGCGTGCGGTGCGAGGTCAACTCCGTCAGCAGCCGGTCGGACAGCGGCTTGATGCCGTCTTCTTCCTCCGGCTCGACCGGCTCGACTTGTCCGGCATAGACCGCCGCGCCGTCGTACTCGGCTGCGGTCGTTGACGCGTACGCCGGGCTGACGTCTCTTCCGATCTCCTCCTCCGGCTCGGGCTCAACAGGCAGTTCGTCCTCAGGCCGCACGAACCCGCGCTCGATGCGAACCGAGCCGTCGGGCGCGATGCTGACGAACGCCCCCGCGCGGGCGACCTCGTCGACCTCGAACCGCACGGGCCGACCGGTGATCGCCTCGATGGCGGTCTCGATCTCGCCCATGCGCCGGTCCTGCTCGTCGGTCAGCTCCTCCGCCTCGGCCGACGCCGTCTCGATGTCTTCGGCTTCTTGGCTAAGCGCGGCGAGCGTCGCTTCCTCCTCATCCGTCAGCGGCACCGTCTCGCCGCTGAGCTGGCGCAAGCCGTAGCTGTGGCCGTAAGCGAAGTCGGGCGCGATCTCGACCCACTTCCAGCCCTCGGCTTGGATGACGGCGGCCTGTTCGTTGAGCTTCTCCGCCACCATCATGTCGACGAGACCGACGTCCTGCAGCCAGCCGCCGTCGTCGCCCTGGAACAGGTCGTTGAGCACGGCGCCGCCCGCGTCCTCGTAATTGACGATGCCGATGAACTGCGCCCGCTTGTCCGACGCTCGCACCGCGCCTTCGGTCAGCATCCGCCGGATGGCGTAGGGCTGCTTGTCGTAGGACTGCGCCAGCCGCTCGAACACCTGCTCTTGGCGCGCATGATCGCCGGAGACGGTGAACGCCATCAGCTGGTCGAGCGTCATGCCGTCCTCGGCATAGACGTCGAGCAGCGCCGGGCTGACCGACGCGAGCCGCAGCCGCTGCTTGACCACCGCGACCGACACGAACTGGGCAGCCGCGATCTCCTCCTCCGACTGTCCCTTCTCGCGGAGCGTCAGAAACGCGCGAAACTGGTCGAGCGGATGGAGCGGCGCTCGCTGGATGTTCTCGGCGAGGCTGTCCTCCTCGGCGAGGCCCTCAGTGCGCACGACGCAGGGGACGGGCGCGTTGCGGGCGAGGCGCTTCTGCTTCACCAGCACCGCGAGCGCGCGGTAGCGTCGGCCGCCCGCCGGGATCTCGTACAAGCCGGTCGCGGCTCCGGCTTCGTCGACGACGGCACGCACGCTGAGTCCCATCAAGAGGCCGCGACGGGCGATATCCTCCGCGAGCTCCTCGATCGAGACGCCGGCCTTGACGTGGCGGACGTTGGACTGGCTGAGCACCAGCTTGTCGAACGGGATGTCGCGCGAGGACGACAGGATGATCTTCTGGATTGCTTTGGTCACAGTAGTTCTCCGTGACGGGCTGGCCGGGAGCCTCTCTCTCGACCCTCAACTCGTCACGAAGCGCAGCGCCGCCCTCTTCCTCTGAAGAGAGCGACGCCGCAGAACCTGACTTCCGGAAAGACGTAGAGCCGCATCCGCACGGACTTGCAGAGCCGCTTAGGCGGCTCGGTCGAGAAGTTTCTTGGCGCGGGTTTCGAGGTCAAGCCTTGCGTCCTGGTGTGTATTGTCGCGCGCGACTGCGGTGATCCCCTGCACGAAGTCGAAGATGCTCGCGGGCGGATGACCTTCCTCGGCGAGCACGGTCTCGATGATCTTGCCAGTCTCGGCCTTGGTAAAGCCGCGCTTGCGCAGGAACTCGGTCCGGTCATCGTCGGTGCGGGCGACGATCTGCGCCCGTGCCGCCCTGATGCCGTTTACGAACGAGGCTGGCGAGGAATTGGCGAAGCGGGTCAGCGCCGGTGCGGCCTGATGGGCGAAGCGCGAGGCGGCGAACTTGGAATGCCGGATCGTGATCTCCTCGAAGTCCTCCACGCCCCAGAGATTGCGGTTCTGGCAGACGGCGCGGAGATAGAAGCTGGCGATTCCGAGCGTCTTCGCGCCCACCTCCGAATTCCAACAGTAGAAGCCCCGAAAATAGAGGTCGGGCGAGCCATCGGGCAGCCGCCCCGCCTCGATCGGGCGCAGGTCGTCGACCAGAAAGAGGAAGACGTCCCGGTCGGAGGCATAGAGGGTTGTGGTGTCCTGCGTGACGTCGACGCGGGGGTTATAGATACCGGTCGACCAGTCGAGCACGCCCGGCACCTTCCAACGCGTGTCGCCGGTCCCGTTGCCCGCGATGCGCTGAACGGCGGCGACCAGCTCATGGTCGTAGATGCGTCCGTAATCGGGGCCGGTGACGGCGCGCAACTCGACACGGCCATCATGGGTCTCGAGCGTCTTCACCTGCTCGGCGCGGTGCGAGGTCAGCCCGTATTGCAGGTTGATGCCGGCGAGCGGCGCCGGGAGCTGGCGCAGATAGGCCGCCGGCGCGCCCACCAGCGCGGCGAGTTGGCCGAAGCTCCAGTGGGTCGGCGAAACGGGAATGTCGGACCCGGGCAGGACCAGCTCGAGCCGTTCGGCATCATCGCGGCTGGCCTCGACACGCACCGCGGCGCTCTCCACGGTGCGGGTGCTGCTCCGATCCGCACGGCCCTTTACCGCCGCCATCAGCTCGGACAGGGAAAGGTAGCGTTCGTCGGCGGGCCGGTTGAACCACTCGGACGACACCCGCCCGATCCGCTCGCCCCGGCTCACATCCACCTTGTAGCCGCTCCGGGCATCGGGCCGGGCGTCCAGAACCTCAACATTGGTCATCGCAGGTCTCCGCGACGGGCTGGCCGGGAGCCTCTCTCTCGACCCTCAACCCGTCACGGCGACAGCCGCGGCACTCTTACTCTAGGCCCTGTGGATGGAATCCGGTTTCCTCTCCTTGGTCTCATTCGCCTGCGGCCTGATCTTGGTCAAATCCGTCCATGGGACCTAGCACCCGCTTCCGCAAGCCTGGCGGCGGTCGCGTCATGTTGCAATTAATGTGGATACGGCGGCGAAGGGCCGACGCTCGGGTCTTTCAGCCAAGCTATTTTGGCATCGACGAACGAGACGAGTTTTTCCAGCTCAGAAATTCTTCCTGTAAGCCGATTACGTTGCTCCTCCAGGAAGGCGATTACCACATCGTCTTCCTCTCCGTCGAAAGCTCGTTTGTTGATGAACGCGCCGATCTCTTTGAGCGACAATCCCAGTACTTGGCCGGCACGGATAATGCGGGCTTTCTCAAGATCGAGGGTTGAGAAAATTTGGTAGGGGCGCGACCCTCCCTTCATCCCGATCTCCGGATGGAGCAAGCCCTGGCGGACGTAAAGCCGCACTGCATCAACCGACAGCCTACTTTCCCGGGCAAAGGCAGCGATCATCATTGCGGACGAAACCCTTGACTATGGACCATAGACCATAGTTACACCGTCCAGCCGGGGGCGACAATGGCCTCGGTCATCAGCCGCCCCCATCCGGTCCTACCCATGATGGAGATCAAGATGTCCGAGACTGATGCCGTTGAGAGCTTCCCAGCTATGTTGCGTCGCCTGCTGGGTAATCGCCTCAGACCCGATGCTGAGACGTTTCCAGACATGTTCGCCATGGATGGTGTCTTGGAGTATCCCTATGCGCCGCCCGGACTGAACACGCCGATTGCAGGTCGGGATGCCATCATCGCGAATTTCCAGAGGATCAGGAAGATACTTCGGATCGACGGAGTCGCCGACGTCTCCGAGATAGAGGTTAGTGATCCGGACATGGTTGTGCTTGAGTTCTCCGGTCGTGGGGAGGGCCTTCTTACGAAAGAAGCTTACAACCAACGCTACATCTCGGTGATCCGCATGCGCGATGGAAAAATTGTTCATTACAAGGATTACTGGAACCCGATTGCTTTTCTTCGAGCAGTCAAAGGCAGTGTGACGACGAGAGCTTTTACGATAGACTAGAGGGGGTAGCCACGGACTGCGGCCCCCGTGTATTGGCTGGTCGAGACTTCGACTTAGGCCGCAGGGAAAGACCTCCGCCTTAAGGGTGTTCATCGCCGATGCCACGAGCCTCGCATGTCCGCGGCTCAAGCAAGCAGCGTCTCCGCTTCGTCGATCGTGCGGGCAAGTTCGTTGACCAGGGTTCGGTAGGGAGCCGAAGTCGCCAGGTCCAGCCCGCCATCCCGCAGGATCGCATAGCCGTAGTCGGACCCGCCGGCGCTCAGCATCGCTAGGTAGCGGTCGCGTTCGCGCGGGCCGCCATCCAGGATGACGCGGGAAAAGTGGACGCCGCCGGTAAGCGCGGTCGCGTACTGGAAGACGTAGAAGGCGTTGTAGTACTGGATCTGGCGCGCCCATTCGATGGCGTACATCGGGTCGATCCGCACGCCCGGGCCATAGTAGCGGGTCATCAGCTCCAGATAGGTGCAGGTCAGTTGCTCTCCCGACAGAGCTTGGCCGCTCTCGGCCATCTCGTGGATGCGGGCTTCGAACTCGGCGCGCATCGCCTGGACGAAGAAGACGAAACTGAGGTTCTGGATCTGCTGGGTCAGGTAGAAAAGCTTTTCCGGCCCGCTCCGTGCGTTGCGGATCATGTGCTGGACCAGCAGTTGCTCGTTGCAGGTCGAGGCCACCTCCTGGACGAAGGTAGGCGTGTTGAAGGTGTCGAAAGGCTGCGCCTGCCTCGCCAGCACGCCGTGCATCGCGTGACCCCATTCGTGCGCGAAGGCGGTGGCGCCGGCGTAGGTCGGGCTCACGTTCAGAAGAACATAGGGGTGGACGTCATAGGCGCCCGGATTGGCGTAGGCCCCCGAGAACTTGCCGGGCCGCGGCAGGGCGTCCATCCACCGCGCCTGCGTGGCTGTGGCCAGCCGGGCCCCGTAGGCCGCCCCCAGCGGGCGTACTGCGGCCAGCGTCAGGCTGCGCATCTCGGCCAAGGTGAACGTGCGGTCGTAGGACGCTAGCGGAACGGTCATGTCGAAATAGCCGAGCTCCGACAGGTTCAGCGCCCTGCGGCGAATGTCGTAGGCCCGGTGCAGGACGGGAAGGCCGCGTCCCGCCTCGGCGATGACGGTGCGATAGACCGCCTCGGGTATGTTGGCATCGAACAGCGCCGCCTGGAGCGAGCTTGCGTGGCGGCGTGTGCGCGCGTTGAACACGTCGCCCTGCACCGAGGCGTTGAGGGTAGCCCCCAGCGCGGCCTCCAGCTTGCCGAAGCCCGACCAATAGGCTTCGGAGACGCGCCGACGATCCTCACGGACGCGCGACTTGGCGTGAACCGCCAGCGCCCGCTCGTCGACGCGCACGACCTCGCCGGTCGAGAGGGTCACCTCTCGCCTTTCCAGGTTGGAGGCGACGATCTGGCGCTGAATGGCCGCCGGTGCCGCCAGGGGGGTCGAGGCGGCAGCGAGAACGGCTTGCGTCTCGCCGGACGGCGTGTGCGGGGCGCGCCGCAGCCGGTCCTGCAGCCCGAAGCGGAAACGCGCCAATCGCGGGTTCGCGGCGATCAGGCCGTCGATCCGAGCCGGTCCGAGCGCGATCACCTCGGCACCGATCCACGCGGTCGCCTCGTCGAGCTTGCCCGAGAGGTCGACCGCGAGCTGCAGCCTCTCCTGGTTGGCCCCGGAGCGCTGGTCGGCGTCGGCCTTGAGCCGGGCATAGGTGTCGAGCCGCAGAACGGCGCGCGCGAGATCCGACACCGCCGTCATTGCCGCCTCCAGCGCGTCCGCGCTCGCGCCCAGCGTGCCCTTGAAGCGGGACACGCCCGGAAGGCCGGCCAAGGCCGCTTGGCGGGCCTGCTCCCACCGCGCGTCGTCGGCGTAGATCGCGGTGAGGTCCCAGAGGGTCGGCGGGTCCGTGTCGCCGAGAGCTGGAGCGGCGGCGCGCACTCCCGCGTCGGCGCACAAGCCCACGAACGACCCCAGGGCGAGGACGCCGAGCGTGCGGCGGGTGAACTCGGACAAGTTACTGGCCCCTCGTTGGATAGGGCCTCGTTAGGGCTTTCACCGACTGTCGCGGCAAGCGTACCGCTATCATGGTGAGCTCCAGTAGGTGCAATGCATCATCCATGCTGACGGGGAGCGCGTGCTTCAAGGCGGAGCCAAAGCGGTTGTCGACAATGGCGGGCGGGGCGACACTGGGCATATAAGGGGCCTGACATCGTATTAGCCTTCTGACAAGGGATTTACAGAGGAACCGCGCATGCCCACCCTCGATCCCGAAGCAGAAGGGGTCGGGCGAGACACAAGGCTCGCCTCAGGGGAAGGCCTTCCCCTCCTCCTTCCGGCTCCACGCCCAGGGGTCGGATCACCGTCACGCTTAGCGACCCGCTCGGCTCAGAGAAGCCGATGTTCATTTTATGTTCTTGGGTTTAGGAATGACCTCAATCGGCCGCGCGCGTCGGGGATGGTCTCCAAGATGCGTCCACGAAACCGTGGCGCGGCTTGGGAGATGCGGCTACGACTGACGACTGTGAACGGGATTTTAGGCGCGCCGGGCGACAATTGATTCCAGCAGGGGCAAGGGAAAGGAGGCGGATATGGCGACGAAACATCTCCATGGCCTCCTGACCTCGCACATCGAGGGTGACGAGGAGCGCTTTCTCTCGATCGCGTTGCAAGCTGCGGCCCAAGAGGCGCGCGAGGGGCGTACGGACGAAGCCGACAAGCTGAAGCGCCTCGTGCAGAAGGCGCGGGAGCAACAGCGGACGGGCCGGCCGGCAGGCGGACAGACACCGATCCCGCTCGCCCGCCCGCGCGGCGAATTGCAGGGGCTGGTCGAGAGCGTCTATCCTAAGATCGGCCTGTCTAGCATGGTGCTTGCGGACGACGTGCGCACGCGCCTCGCGCGGATCGTTCGGCAGCAGCAGGAGCGCACCGCGCTCCGCGACCACGGTCAGGTTCCGACCACTCACATGCTGCTCGTCGGGCCGCCAGGGACGGGCAAGACAATGACCGCTTCGGCCCTCGCCGGGGAGCTGCATCTGCCGCTGTTTACCGTTCGGCTCGAGGCCCTGTTCAGCCGGTTTCTCGGAGAGACAGCGGGCAAGCTCCGGCTGTTGTTCGACCAGATCGCACAGACGCGTGGGGTCTACCTCCTAGACGAGTTCGACGCGATCGGTGCCCGCCGGGGCGATCCGAACGATGTGGGCGAGATCCGCCGTGTCCTGAACTCGGTGCTCGCGTTCATGGAAGAGCCGAACACGACCGATAGCTTGGTGTTGGCGGCGACGAATCACGTCGAGATTCTCGATGAGGCGCTCGCACGTCGGTTCGACGAGGTGGTCGAATACGCGCTGCCTGACGCGGATGCGGCTCGCGCAATCCTTGAGCGAAGGCTCGGCAAGTTCAAGCTGCCGCCGCGAAGCTGGTCGTCGGTCGAGCCAGCGCTAGAGGGACTGAGCCAAGCCGAGCTCGTCCGCGCGGCCGACGCCGTCGTGAAGGACGCGATCCTCGAGGGGGCCGCGAAGGTCTCGCCGGATGCCCTGCGTGATGCACTTCAGAACCGGCAACTCCTTAGGGGCAAGTTTCGTCGCCAGTCCCGTCGTTAGACAGGCTCTCGTCGACCGGACAGATGGGACAACACTTGCTCAAGTAGGATATTATGGCGGGGCCTGACGACTTCGACGCGCGAGATCGCGCACATCTCTCAATTAGCGGCTTTCGCGAAGCAGCCAATTACGCGTTCCCGTCGCGCAATCAGACGCGCAAGCCGCTGCGGGAGGACTATGTTGCGCACGCCAACTCGCTCTTGGGTCAGCTTGCCGCAGCCCTTGGGGAAGTCCCGCTGGCCGGAGCTGACCTGCGGCTCACCGTCCAGGGATTGAAGGCCGGGACAATCGTCGAGATCGCGACCGCCCCGCCGGCCGCCCAGTCGCGGTCCAAGTCGGTTAAAGTGCCTTCCGCGTTGGAGTTCCCGGCGCAGGAAATCGTTCTCCTGCGATCGGAGCGGCGCGACGATCGCTCGGAGAGCGCCATCCTGTTCGTTCCCGACGACGCGCGGACCTTCCTGCGCGGACGCATCGCCGACTACGGCCGCGACCCCGGCAACCAGCGCCGACCAGATGCCGAACGCTTCGAGGTCGTCGAGACGTTCCAGGCCGTCGATGTCCGCGCCTTGTTCTCCGGTCGCGTCGATTTCAACGCGCCCGAAATCGTCTGGTGGGAACTCTGGGTGCGAGAGCCCGGCGGCCGGGGGGACCGACTGGCGGCGGTCGCCCGGCGCGCCAATCTTGACGTCCATGCCGATCGCTTGTCGTTCCCAGACACGACGGTGCTGTTCGCCCACGCCAGGGTTGCGGCGCTTGTCGCCTTTGCGGAGCGCGTGCCAGGCGCCGTTACGGAAATTAGGCGCGCGAGCGGAACGATCGAGCCGTTTCTCGACCGCGGCGAGGATAAGCTGGGGCAGCAGGATTGGGTCGCAGAGCTTGCGGCGCGGATCACGCCACCGCCGAACGACGACACCGTCGTATGCGCGCTCGATACGGGCGTCAGTGCCGCACATCCGCTGATCGCCCCAGGGCTACGTGGGGCGTGGGCGTATGATGCCGCGTGGGGGACGGGCGACGACGCGCCAGCCGGGGGACATGGCACCGCGCTCGCGAGCGTCATCCTGCACGGCGATCTCGAACCTTTGATGAACGATGCACGCCAGGTGGCGCTGACCCACGGCGTCGAGTCGATGAAGCTGCTTCCCCGCATGGCTTTCCGGCCACGAAGCCGCCGAGCTACGGCGTGGTGACCCAGGGTGCGGTGGCGTCCGTCGAAATCGAACGGCCCGACATCGTCCGGAGCTTCTGCCTCGCGACCTCGGCGACCGACTTCCCGCCAAGCCGGCCGTCGAGCTGGAGCGGCGCGCTCGATCAGGTCGCCGCCGGTTCGATGCCCGGCGACGGGGATGGCAATACGCCGGCGCCGCAACTGCCCAAGCGTCTCGTGCTCGTTGCGACCGGCAACATGCCCGGGGGCATGATGGTGGATGTCGTGCCGTCTCAGCCGCTTGAAGATCCGTCGCAGAGCTGGAATGTGCTCACCATCGGCGGCTTCACCACCAAGGAACAGCCGCCCGCCCCGCCGCCGGTGATGACGTCGGTCGTGCCCGCCAACCATCGCAGCCCCTTCAGCCTGGGATCGCAGTCGCTGCCGGACGACCTGACGCCGATCAAGCCCGAGGTCCTGTTTGAGGCAGGCAACATGGTATCGGACCCCAGCGGCTACTGCGCGTGGAACCCGGCCGTGTCTTTGCTCGCGGCGGGCTCAGACGTGGTGGAGGAGCCGCTGGTCCCTTTCTGGGCAACCAGCGCGGCCGCGGGAATGGCCGGGCACTTCGTCGGTCGGCTCCAGGCGGCGCTCCCCGAACATTGGCCAGAGACGCACCGGGCGTTGACGGTCGATTCGGCACGATGGCCACAGCCCATCCGGAAGCGCCTGATCGGGCGCGGCGCTCACTGGAAGACCGGCTCCAAGGGCGACAAGCAGCAGGTCTTGCGCGAGGTCGGCTTTGGCGTGCCCTCGATCGAGCGCGCGATCCTGTCGGCGCGCAATGACGTCTCGCTGGTGGCGGAGGCCGAGATACAGCCGTTCACGGTCGGCGCGGATGGCCGGACAGCGGTCTTTAACGAGATGCACGTCTATAGCCTGCCCTGGCCGAAAGCGGCATTGGAGCAGCTCGAAAACGAGATCGTGACAATGAAGGTCACGCTGTCTTACTTCGTCGAACCGAACCTGACGGGCAAGGCGGCGACCAGGCCCGAGACCTACCGCTCGTATGGGCTGCGCTTCGACATGAAGAAGAGGAGCGAGACGGATGCTCGATTCCGCAGCCGCATCTCGGCGGCGCAGGCGAAGGACGGCACTGAGGCCGAGGCCGAGGCGAGCTGCTGGCTGCTTGGCCCGAAAGCTGTGCAGGCCGGATCACTTCACTGCGACCTGTGGCGCGGTCGCGCTATCGATCTTGCAGGTCACGACGCGATCGCCGTCTACCCCGTCGGCGGCTGGTGGAAATCACACGTCGGCCAGGGGCGGATGACCGACAAGGGCCGCTATGCGCTCGTGATCTCGATTTCGGCCGCCGGGCAGGACATCGACCTCTATGCCGAGATTGCCAACCTGGTTGAGGTGAAGGAGATCGAAGCGCTCATCGGGTGAGACCACAAATGTCATCGTTTCAGGCCGCGATCTCACGGTCCTCGGGGTCTGTCGTCACTGCTGGTCCAAGCCGATAACGGCCGTAAGCCACCTTCTCCAGCAGCCCCAGCGCGCATAGCTTGGCGATTTGGCACCGATAGACACAGACGCCGCCGAGCTGGTCAGGAGTGACAAACTCCCTGGTCCGCGCGAGCGCGACAGCACGATCTTTATACGTCGGCTTGCGAATTCGTAGTGCTCTCGCCGCCTCTAGCGCGGCCCTGGTCCTTCTCGGCCGTCGACGGATATCCTTGGGTAGTGGTATGTCGTATGTCGTATGAGAAATCATCGGCTTGCCGCGACCCGGGGAGCCAGGTGCGACGATGCGGGCGTGGTGGAACTGCGGGCGTGGTGGAACTGGTAGACGCGCCGGATTCAAAATCCGGTTCTGGTGACAGAGTGTCGGTTCGATTCCGACCGCCCGCACCAACCCTAGCTGATGCGCTCCCAAGTCTGGGTGCGTCCCAGCAGTGAAATTCCGATATAGCCGCGCACCTCAAGCTTCTGTCCGCCGGGCTGCAACGACATCTTGCATTTGTAGATCTTGCCCTGCTCCGGATCGAGGATGGTGCCGCCGTCCCACTGGTCGCCGTCCTTGCGCAGCCCGCGGATGATGTCCATGCCCAGGATCGGCTTGTCCTTGCGGTCGTCGCTGCACAGATCGCAGGTCTTGTGCGGCGGGGGAACGGCCAGCAGGCTCTTCTCGACCACGCCGTAAAGCGCGCCGCCCTGCTCGAAGATGCGGATCACCGCCTTGGGCTCGTGGGTGGCGTCGTCGATGGTGCGCCACTCGCCGACCGGGCTGGCCGGGTCTGCCGCCCACGCCACGGGCGCCGCGAGGAGTCCGGCCGTGATCGCCGAGAACAAGATGTTCCGCATAAAGACGTTCCTGCAATGATTGGCCCAGGGCGCGACGCTGGAGGTCCGGGCCGGAATCGAACCGGCATACGCGGATTTGCAGTCCGCTGCATCACCACTCTGCCACCGGACCGCGGCGTCGCTGCTCTCAGCACATGGCTTATCCGACGCACCCGGCGTTTCGGTCAAGCGTCCCGCTTTGCGCAATGGGCGGCCCTGCTTATAACACCCGGCGACCCCCAGAGCTGCGAGCCACCCATGCAAGCCGATTACGCCATCGCCCGGAACAACATGGTCGACTCCCAGGTCCGGCCCAACAAGGTCACGGACCCGCGCGTGCTGGACGCCATGCGCACCCTGCCGCGGGAGGAGTTCGTGACGCCGGGCCGGGCGTCCCTGGCCTATGTGGACGAGGACGTGCCGCTCGGGGGCGGACGCGTGCTGATGGAGCCGATGGTGATTGCCCGCCTCGTGCAGCTGACGCGGACCCGGCCCGGCGAGCGGGCGCTGGTGATCGGCGCGGGCACCGGATATGGCGCGGCGCTGCTGGCCGCGTGCGGCGCCACCGTCACCGCGCTGGAACAGGACGACGCGCTGATCGCGATCGGCCTTACCGCCCTGTCCCGCTACGCGCCGGGCGTGACGCTGGTGTCGGGGCCGCTGTCGGAGGGTTGGCCGGAAGGTGCGCCGTGGGATGTCATCATGATCGAGGGGGCGGTGCGCGACATCCCGGGAGCGTTGGCCAAGCAAATCCGGCAGGGGACGGGGCGGCTGACCGCCGTCGTGTCCACTGATGGGGGAACGTGCCAAGCAGTGCTGGCCGAGCCCGTCAGCGGTGGCGGCGCGATCCGGTTGCGGACGCGGGCCGAGTTTGACTGCGCCACGCCGCTGCTGCCCGCCCTGATGCCGCCGCCGGCTTTCGTTTTCTGATAATTCGTGATCATGGCGCCGCGTGCCCCGCTGTGGCACACTTGGCGCTGAAGGCGATTTAAAAGGGCTTATTATATGAACGTCCGCGGCAGCCTGTTGGCGGCATTTGGTTTGGTCGTCTCGGTGCCGGCGCTAGCGCAGCCGCGGACGCTGCAAGACGCTCTCGCGATGGCTTATTCGACCAATCCGACACTGCTGGCCGCCCGTGCCCAGCTCCGGTCGGTGGACGAGAACGTGCCCCAGGCGCTGGCCGGGTGGCGGCCGACCGTGACCGTTACCGGCGCGGTCGGTTATGCCGATGGCACCAGTCGTAGCTACGTCCCGAATGCGTTCCAGGACCCGCAAACCGGTCGACCGATCGGCGCCGGCGTGTCGGCACGGCAGAACCGGGACGAAGCCCAGGCGACGGCCACGGTGACCCAGCCATTCTATCGCGGCGGCCGCACGGCTGCACAGACCCATGCCGCGGAAAACCGCGTCCTGGCGCAGCGCGGCCGGCTTATCGCGACCGAGCAGCAGGTGTTCAGCGACACGGTCAACGCGTTCATCAACGTCATCCAGACCCAGCAAATTCTACAGCTGGACATCAACAACGAGCAGGTGCTCGCCCGGCAGCTGCAAGCCACCAACGACCGGTTCCGGGTCGGCGAGATCACCCGCACCGACGTCGCCCAGGCCGAGGCCGCTTTATCGGCTGCACGCGCGGCGCGGCAGACTGCGGAGGGCAACGTGCAAACGGCGCGGGCGACGTATCGCCGCGAGGTTGGCGAGGTGCCGAACCAACTGGTCGAGCCGCAGCCGATCGCGCTCCCCGTGCGCACGGGGGCAGAGGCCACCCAGTTGTCGGCGGCCAACAATCCCAGCGTCGTGTTCACGATGTTCGACCTTGCCGCGCAGAAGGACACGGTCGACGTCGCGATCTCCGCGCTGATGCCGACCGTGAACGGCACCGCGAGCGCGTTTCGCCAGGACAACACGATCTTCCCGAAGAACCGTATCATCGGCGCGCAGGCGCTGTTGAACCTGTCCGTGCCGATCTACCAGGGCGGTGCGGAGTATGCAGCCGTTCGCCAGCAACGCCAACTGGAGGAGCAAGCGAGGCGCACCGTCGACGACACAAGGCGGCAGGCGGTCCAATCCGCCACCTCATCATGGGAAACGCTGGTGGCGGCCCGCGCCGTGATCGAGAGCACACGGTCGCAAATCCGAGCCAACCAGATCGCCCTGGAAGGCACCCAGCGAGAGGCGATCGTCGGCAGCCGCACGACCCTGGACGTGCTCAACGCCGAGCAGTTGCTGCTTCAGTCCCGCACGACGCTGGTGCAAAACCTCGCGAACCTGGTTATCTCGTCGTACAACGTTGCCGCCGCCATCGGCCGGCTGTCGGCTCGGGACCTGGACCTTAAGGTGCCGCTGTATGACGAGACCGCGTATTACGCCGCGGTCCACGACCGCCTGTTCGGCACGGGCGATTACGCCATCAACCAGCCGGCTCGCTGACCGTGGCTGAACCGGCGCCGCACAGCAAACCGCCTGTGGCTCCGGTTCAGGATGGGGCTGGCGACCCGTCCATGGAGGACATCCTTGCGTCGATCCGACGCATCCTAAACGAGGATGAGACGCCTGCGCCGGGGCAGCCCGCCCCTGAAGCCGCAGCGGCTGAGCCGGCTGCGACGCCGCCGCCCAGCCAACCACACGATCCCGCTGTCGATGAGGTGCTGGTACTGGACGAGTCGATGCTGGTGCCAGAGCCGGAGCCGGAGCCGCCCGAGAAGCCGAAGCCGGCACCGGTGGAAGCGAGCCCGCCGGCGGAACCCGTTCCAATCCCTGTTTCGCCCGCTCCGGTTGGGCTGATGACGGCTGCGACCGAAACGGCGGCCGCCAACTCGGTCGGCTCGCTGCTCCGCACGCTCACGGCCGGGCGTGCCACCCAGGTGCACCGGGGCGGCCCGACCATCGAGGACCTCGTGCGCGAGGAAGTCCGCCCGCTGCTGTCCGCTTGGCTGGATACCCACCTGCCGCCCATGGTCGAACGCCTGGTTCGCGCCGAGATCGAGCGGGTGATGGGACGCGCCGCCCCCTAGCCGGGTCTCCGCCGCGTCGCTAGAAACGACGCCATGCTAAGCAAATTCTTCTCGCCGGCCGAGACCGAGGCCGCGATGTATGCCGGGTGGGAGCAGTCGGGCGCGTTCGCGGCCCAGCCCGGCAGCGACGCCGACCCGTTCACCATCATGATCCCGCCGCCCAACGTCACCGGCAGCCTGCATATCGGCCACGCCCTGACGATGACGTTGCAGGACACGCTGATCCGCTGGCGTCGGATGCAGGGCCGCGACGCGCTGTGGCAGCCCGGCACCGACCATGCCGGGATTGCGACGCAGATGGTGGTGGAGCGGCTGCTCGGCGGCGAGGGCACGACCCGGCAGGCGCTCGGGCGCGACGGCTTCACCGAGCGGGTCTGGCAATGGAAGGCGCAATCCGGCGGGACGATCACCACTCAGCTGCGCCGCCTTGGCGCGTCGCTGGACTGGGCGCGCGAGCGGTTCACGATGGATGCCGGGCTGTCGGACGCGGTGCGCGAGGTGTTCGTCACGCTGCACCGGCAGGGGCTCATCTACCGTGCCCAACGGCTCGTGAATTGGGACCCGGCGTTCCAATCCGCCATCAGCGACCTGGAAGTCGAGAGCCGGGAGGTCCGCGGCAGCCTGTGGCATATCGCCTACGCCGTCGAGGGGACCGACGAGACCATCGCCGTCGCGACCACGCGGCCGGAAACGATGCTGGGCGATACCGCCATTGCCGTGCACCCGGACGACGCGCGCTACGCAGGCTTATTGGGCAAGTTCGCGATCGTGCCGCTGGTGGGCCGCCGCATCCCGATCGTGGCCGACACGTACTCCGACCCGGAGAAGGGCACCGGTGCGGTCAAGATCACGCCCGCGCACGATTTCAACGATTACGAGGTCGGCCGCCGCCACGAGCTGCCGATGCCGACGGTGCTCGACCGCGAAGGCCGCGTGACCCTGGAGGAGGTCGATACCGCCTCGGCGTTCGTGCACGGGCTTGCCGGGCAGGACCGTTTCGCCGCCCGCCGCGCCATCGTCGAGGAACTGGAGCGGCTGGAGGCATTGGTGCGGGTCGAGCCGCACACTCACCAGGTTCCGCACGCCGACCGCTCCGGCGCCGTGGTGGAGCCGCGGTTGACGATCCAGTGGTACTGCACCGCGGGCGAGCTGGCGAAACCGGCCATCGCGGCGGTCGAGGCGGGCGAGACGGCGTTCGTGCCGAAGCAGTGGGAGAACACCTTCTTTGCCTGGATGCGCGACATCCAGCCCTGGTGCATCAGCCGCCAGCTTTGGTGGGGCCACCGCATCCCCGCCTGGTACGGCCCGGACGGCGTCGTGTTCGTGGCGCGCACGGCGGCGGAGGCGCAGGCCGAAGCCACCGCGCATTACGGCCGCGCCGAGCCGTTGACGCAGGACGAGGACGTGCTGGACACCTGGTTCAGCTCGGCGCTGTGGCCGTTCTCGACCCTGGGCTGGCCGGAGCAGACGTCCGACCTCGCGCGCTATTATCCGACCGACGTGCTCGTGACCGGGTTCGACATCATCTTTTTCTGGGTCGCCCGGATGATGATAATGGGGCTGCATTTCATGAAAGCGCCGCCGTTCCGCACCGTGTACATCCACGGCCTCGTGCGCGACGAGCGGGGCCAGAAGATGAGCAAGTCGAAGGGCAACGTCATCGACCCGCTCGAGCTGATCGACCGCTTCGGCGCCGACGCGCTGCGCTTCGCCATCTGCGGGCTCGCCGGGCCGGGGCGCGACATCAAGCTCGGGCCGGCCCGGGTGGAAACCAGCCGCGGCTTCGTCACCAAGCTGTGGAACGCCGCACGCTTCTGCGAGATGAACGCGGTCACGCCCGACCCGGCGTTCGACCCGGCCTCCGTGCAGGCGCCGCTGTGCCGCTGGATTCTCGACGCCGCCAACGCCGCCACGGCTGAGGCGACGGCCGCCCTGGAAGCCTCCCGCTTCGACGAGTACGCCGCCGCCGGCTACCGCTTCACCTGGAACGTGTTCTGCGACTGGTTCCTGGAGTTCGCCAAGCCCGTGTTCGCCGCCGGCGGCGCCGAGGCCGCGGAGTTGCGCGCCACCGCCGCCCACGTGCTCGGCACGGTCCTGCGCCTGCTGCACCCGGCGATGCCGTTCGTGACCGAGGCGTTGTGGGACGAGTTCGGCTTCGGCGCGCCCGGCAGCTTGATCCGCGCCGCCTGGCCGCAGCCGGTCGCCGTCACCGACGCCGCGGACGCCAGGGCCGAACTGGACTGGCTGGTGCGCCTGATCGGCGAGGTCCGCACCGTGCGCGCCGAGATGAACGTGCCGCCGTCCATCCTCGCGCCGCTGCGGCTGCGGGACGCGACGCCGGCCACGCTCGCCCGCGCCGGACGCTGGCAGGAGGCGATCGGGCGCATGGCCCGGGCCAGCGAGGTGTCCGCCCTGGTAGGCGACCCGCCGCGGCACTCGGCGCAGATGGGCCTGGACGAGGCGACGGTCGTGCTGCCGCTGGAGGGCCTGATCGACCTCGACGCGGAACGCGCGCGCCTGGCACGCGAGCGGGCCAAAACCGTCGGCGAGATCGCCAAGGTCGACGCCAAGCTGTCCCGACCCGACTTCATCGAGCGCGCTCCGCCCGAGATCGTCGAGGAAAACCACGAGCGGCTGCGCAGCTTCCATGCCGAGTTGGCACGGCTGGACGCCGCCCTCCACCGCATAGACTGACCGGAAACGAGGAGACCGCTATGTTGACCAAGCGCTGGGATAAAAGCCGCCTGCCGTCGCGCCACGTGACCGAGGGTCCCGACCGCGCGCCGCACCGCAGCTACTACTACGCGATGGGCCTGACCGAGGAGCAGATCGCGCAGCCCTTCGTTGGCGTCGCGACCTGCTGGAACGAGGCGGCGCCGTGCAACATCGCCCTGTCCCGCCAGGCGCAGTCGGTGAAGCGCGGCGTGGCGGAGGCGGGGGGCACCCCGCGCGAGTTCACCACCATCACCGTCACCGATGGCATCGCGATGGGTCACCAGGGCATGAAGTCCTCGCTGGTGTCGCGCGACTGCATCGCCGACAGCGTGGAGCTGACGGTGCGCGGCCACGCCTACGACGCGATGGTGGGGCTGGCGGGATGCGACAAATCCTTGCCGGGCATGATGATGGCGATGCTGCGGCTGAACGTGCCAAGCGTGTTCATGTATGGCGGCTCGATCCTGCCCGGCACCTTCAAGGGCCGCGACGTGACGGTGGTCGACGTGTTCGAGGCGGTCGGCCAGCACGCGGCCGGCAACCTGAGCGACGCGGATTTGCACGAGCTGGAGTGCGTCGCCTGCCCGTCCGCGGGCGCGTGCGGCGGGCAGTTCACCGCCAACACCATGGCGACCGTCAGCGAGGCGATCGGCCTGGCGCTGCCGGGCTCCGCGGGCGCGCCGGCCCCGTACGAGGACCGCGACCGCTGGGCCGCCGAAAGCGGCCGGGCGGTGATGGCGCTGCTGGAAAGCGGCCTGCGCCCCCGGGACATCTGCACCCGGCGAGCGTTCGAGAACGCGGCCGTCGTGGTGGCCGCGACCGGGGGCAGCACCAACGCCGGGCTGCACCTGCCGGCGATGGCGCACGAAGCGGGGATCAGCTTCACCATGGACGACGTGGTCGCGATCATGCGCCGCACGCCGTACATCGCCGACCTGAAGCCCGGCGGGAAATACGTGGCGTTCGACGTGCACAAGGTCGGCGGCATCCCGGTCATCTTGAAGGCGCTGCTGGATGGCGGGCTGCTGCACGGCGACTGCATCACCGTCACCGGCCGGACATTGGCGGAAAATCTCGCGGCTGTGGTGTTCCCGACCGACCAGGACGTGATCTACCCGGTCAGCCGCCCGCTGTCCCCGACCGGCGGCGTGGTCGGCCTGCGCGGCAACCTGGCCCCCGACGGCGCCATCGTGAAGGTCGCGGGCATGAAGAACCAGCGTTTCGAGGGGACGGCGCTGTGCTTCGACTGCGAGGAGGACGCCTTCCGCGCCGTCCAGGACCGCGCCTACAAGACCGGCGACGTGCTCGTCATCCGCTACGAGGGTCCCCGCGGCGGACCCGGCATGCGCGAGATGCTCTCGACCACCAGCGCCATCTACGGGCAGGGCATGGGCGAGGACGTGGCGCTGATCACCGACGGCCGGTTCTCGGGCGCCACGCGCGGCTTCTGCGTGGGCCATGTCGGGCCGGAGGCGGCGGTCGGCGGGCCGATCGGGCTGCTGCGCAACGGCGACCGGATCGTGATCGACGCCCGGGCCGGCACCATCGACGTGCAGCTGTCCGACGCCGAACTGGCCGAGCGCCGGGCGGCCTGGACGCCGCGCAAGACCGACTACAACAGCGGCGCGATTTGGAAGTATGCTCAGCTGGTCGGCCCGGCCCATCTCGGCGCCGTCACCCATCCCGGGGCCGCGGCGGAGAGCCACTGCTATGCGAACATCTAGGCGGAAGGCCGTCCGCCCGTTTGCGGCCGCACGGGCGCTGCGCCGCCTGCTCGGCAACCCCGACGACACGCAGCAGGTGTTCGCGATCGTCGATGCGCTGAAAGGACGCCAAACCGAGCGCGGCCTGCGCCAGTTCGCTGCGACGGAGGTGGGCCGGCAAGTGCTGGCCGAGCGCCGTCACCTGATCGACACGCTGAACGACCGCGCGACCTTGGCGGCACTTCCTCGCGGCACGCTAGGGCGGGAGTACCACGAGTTTCTGGCGGAGGAGAACCTAAGCGCCGCCGGGCTGGCCGAGGTGCCGCGCGACCGAGGCGAGATGACCCCCGACGAGCAGCTGTTTGCCAATCGCATGCGCGACCTGCATGACCTGTTCCACGTCATCACCGGCTACGGACGGGAGCCGATGGGCGAGGTCTGCGCGCTGGCCTTCACGTACCCGCAGATGAAGGGCCGCGGCATCGGCGTGATTGCCTTTGTCGGCATGCTCAAGATCAGCCGCGACTTGCCGGGTTGCGGCGTGCCCGGCGCCGTTGCCGAGGCCTATCGCTACGGCCGGTCCGCCGCTCGACTCGCGGCGCAGGACTGGGAGGCGCTGATGGACCAGCCCGTCGCGGCGTTGCGCGTCCGGTTCGGGCTACGGCCGCCGGCCAAGTATCAGGCAGCGCTCGCCGCCCGGCTCGCCAGCAAGGTCAAATCCATCCCTTCTCGCTCCCCGCGGGCGGGAGAGGGCCGGGGTGAGGGGTAGGCCTCACTCCAGCGTCACCATCACCGGCACATGATCGGACGGCTGCTCCTCGCCGCGCACATCCCGGTCGGGCGACGCGGCCACCAGCCGGTCCGCAAGCGTCGGCGACAGCAGTGCGTGGTCGATTCGCAGCCCGCGATCGCGTGGCCAGGCGCCCGCCTGATACTCCCAGAAGGTCCACACCGGCCCAGCCGGGTGCATGACTCGGATCGCGTCGGTCAACCCCAGCCACAGCAGCCGGCGGTAGCGTGCGCGGGTTTCCGGACGCACCAGCGCGTCATCGGCGCCGATCGTGCCCGGCGCGAAGTCCACATCTTCCGGGCACACGTTGTAGTCGCCCGCCAATGCGAACGGCGTGTCGGTCGCGAGCAGCGCCTCCGTCCGGTCGCCCAAGCAGTCCATCCAGGCCAGCTTGTAGGCGTATCCAGCCTCGCCGCCTGAATTGCCGTTGGGAAGGTACAGGTTGCCGACGACAATCCCGCCAACCTCGACCTCAAGGTAGCGCGCCTGGGCATCCTCGACTGGAAGGCCGGGCAGGCTAACGTGATGAACCTCGAATGGCAGCCGGCTTAGCACGGCCACGCCGTTGTAGGATTTCTGCCCTGCGGCAACCGATCGATACCCGAGTGCCTCGAACGCCAGTGCGGGGAAGGCGTGCGCCTCGCACTTTATTTCCTGCAGCAGCAGCACATCCGGCGCCGTGCGTTCCAGCCACCGGCGCACGTGCGGCTCGCGCATGCGGACCGAGTTGACGTTCCAGGTAGCGAACTTCAAATGCTCGGATCAGTCGATGGAGAAGCTGGTGCCACAGCCGCAGGCCGACGACGCGTTCGGATTGCGGACAGTGAAGTGGCTGCCCATCAATTCGTCGGTGTAGTCGAGCTGCGCGCCAACCAGCAGGTCGAGGCTTACTGGGTCCACCACGACGCGGGCCGGGCCGGCCTGCACGATCAGGTCGTCGGGCTGAGCGGCCCCGTCCAGCTCGAATTTGTATTGAAAACCGCTGCATCCGCCGGCAAGCACGGCGACTCGCAACGCGGCCGAGGTTGCTTGGCCTGCGACGATCTCGGCAATGCGCGCGGCAGCGCGGTCGGAAACGGCAAAGGTGTTTTCCATTTTCACAACATAGGCCAGGCGTGCTCCGGATTGAAGAGGTGCGGCATTGAGTGCAAATCCTTGAGCATGTCCCGCGCCCCCTACGCCGTTCACGCCGAAACCTCCCGCGGGCGGTTGCATCCCGAGCCGGAGGCGCAGACGCGCACGCCGTGGCAGCGGGACCGCGACCGGGTGATCCACAGCTCGGCGTTCCGCAAGCTGCAATATAAGACGCAGGTGTTCGTAAATCATGAAGGCGACTTCTTCCGCACACGGCTGACGCATAGCCTCGAAGTGGCGCAGATCGCCCGGTCCATCGCCCGGGAGTTGCGGCTGGACGAGGATCTAACGGAGGCGCTGGCGCTGGCGCACGACCTCGGCCACCCGCCATTCGGCCACGCCGGGGAGGAAGCGCTGAACGCCCGCATGAAGCCGTTCGGCGGCTTCGACCACAACGCGCAGTCGATGCGGATCGTGACTTTGCTCGAAAGCCGCTATGCCGCGTTCGATGGCCTGAACTTGACGTGGGAGACGCTGGAAGGCTTGGCCAAGCACAACGGCCCGTTGTCGAAACCGCCGCCCTACATCGCCGAATACGACGCCCGGCACCGGCTGGAGCTGTCCACCTACGCCTCCGCCGAGGCGCAGGTGGCGGCGATGGCGGACGACATCGCCTATCACAGCCACGACCTGGACGACGGCATGAGCGCCGGGCTGTTCGGCCCCGAGGAGATCAGCCATCTGCCTTTGGTGAAGGAGGCGCTGGCCGAGGCGCGAATGTCGAGCCTGGACGTGCCGCCGCCCCGGCTGCGGCACGAGACGATCCGCCGCGTGATCAACCGCCTCGCGAGCGATCTCGTGGCCGAAACCCGCCGGCGCATCGTGACGCTCGATCCGGCGGACGCGCAGGCGATCCGGCGCGCCCGCCGGCCAGTGGTCGCGTTCAGCGAGCCGATGGCGGAGGCGAACCGGGCCATCAAGGATTTCTTGTTTGCTCGCATGTACAAGCATTGGCGGGTGAACCGGATGTCCAACAAGGCGCGGCGATTGACGAGCGACCTGTTCACGTTGTTGCACGACTCGCCCAACACCCTGCCGGACGAGTGGCGGGGACGGGCGGGCGAGGCCGACCCGAAGCGTGCGGCGCAGACGGTCAGCGATTACATCGCCAGCATGACCGACCGTTTCGCCATGGACGAGTACCGCCGGCTGACGGATCTCGGCATTCCGGGGTAAACTGCTGGGATGACCGATCATCTTTTCGCCGTCGTGCGCGCACGCGTGCTCGCAGCCTTGGCCGCCGCCTTTCCAGGCTTGCCGCCCGACCTGCTCGACCGCGTGGAGGTGACGCCCACCCGCGACCCGGCGCACGGCGATATGGCCACAAACGCCGCGCTGCTCGCTGCCAAGCCCGCCCGCCAGCCGCCCGCGCGCATCGCGCAGACGCTCGCGGCGGCGCTGGCGGACATGCCGGAAATCGAGTCGGCCGAGGCTGCCGGGCCCGGCTTCGTCAACCTGCGGCTGCGCCCGGCGGTGCTGCGTGGCCAGCTGCCGCTTATCCTGCGCGCAGGCGCCGCCTACGGCAGCAGCATGGCCGGGCAAGGCGTGCGGGTGAACGTCGAGTATGTGTCGGCCAATCCGACTGGCCCCATGCATATCGGACATTGCCGCGGCGCCGTGGTGGGGGATGCGCTCGCGAACCTCCTGCAGAAAGCGGGGTTCGCGGCGACGAAGGAGTATTACGTCAACGATGCCGGCGCGCAGGTGCAGGCGCTCGCCTGGGCGTCTTACTGGCGCTACTTGCAGGCGCTCGGGACGGCCATGACGGAGGCGGATTTTGCCGCCGCCGTGCCGGGCGGATTGCAGTATCGCGGCGACTATCTGGCGCCAGTCGGCCAGCATTTGGCGGAGGTTTACGGCCCCGCGCTCGCCGGATCGGAGGCCACCATCGCCGACCCGGCGCTTTGGCTAGACACCGTCCGCGATGCCTCCATCGCCGCCATGATGGTGTCCATCCGGGAGGATTTGGCCTTGCTTGGGGTGCGTCCCGACGTCTTCACCTCGGAGCGCGCGCTGGTCGAGGCGGGAGCGGCGGACGTCGCCATCGCCGGCTTGGAGCGTGACGGGCTGTTATACGCCGGCACGCTCGATCCGCCGAAGGGCAAGACCCCAGACGACTGGGAGCCGCGGGAGCAGTTGCTGTTCCGCTCGACCGCGTTCGGCGACGACGTGGACCGCCCGCTGCGCAAGTCCGACGGCAGCAACACCTATTTCGCCAACGACATCGCCTACCACGCCGACAAGGTCGCGCGCGGCGCGCAGGTGCTGATCGACGTGCTGGGCGCCGACCATGGCGGCTACGTCTCCCGCATGAAGGCGGCCGTCAGCGCCATCTCGCGCAAGGTCGTAAAGCTGGAGGTCGTGCTGTGCCAGATCGTGCATGTGGTGCGCGACGGGCAGCCGGTGCGGATGTCCAAGCGCGCCGGCACCTACATCACCTTGCGCGACCTGTTGGAGGAGGTCGGCCGCGATGCCGTGCGGTTCACCATACTGACCCGCAAGTCGGACGCGCAGATGGAATTCGACCTTGACGCGGCTGTTGCGCAGACCCGGGAGAACCCGGTGTTCTACGTGCAGTATGCCCATGCCCGCTGCCGGTCGGTGCTGCGGGCTGCGGCGGAGCTGTTCGACGCCGGGGTGGAGCAGCGCCTGGCGGATGCCTCGCTCGAGTCGTTGGACAGCGACGCGGAGATGGCCCTGGTGCGCCGGCTGGCAGCCTGGCCGCGCACCGTCGAGGCCGCGGCGCTGGCGCGCGAGCCGCACCGAATTGCGTTTTTTCTCTATGACTTGGCAGGCGATTTTCATATGCTATGGAATCGAGGCCGAGACGAGTCGACACTGCGTTTCCTTCAGCCTGAGCGGCCGGTGGAAACGTTGGCAAAGCTCGCGCTTGTGGCAGCGACGGCGGTCGTCATCCGCTCTGGTCTAGCTGTCATGGGCGTCGAACCTGTCGAGGAGATGCGTTGATCGTGCCTGATAATATGGACCTGGCCGGCGGAAGCTGGCGCGTGCGCCCGCGTGGGGTGGTCAACTCCCAGGCGAAGCGGCTGGGTCTGGTTGCAGTGTGCTTGGTGGGAATGGCCATGCTGGGTGTCGGAGCTTGGGTTGCGACGGGCGCCCGGCCCCATCCGGTTCCGGTGATCGAGGCTGATGGTCGCCCGTTGCGGGTGAAGCCCGACAATCCCAGCGGGATGCAGATTGCGAACTCCGAGGAGCAGATCATGGGCGGTGCGGGGAGCGGCAAGGCGGACGCGATGGCGCCCCGCACCGAGACGCCGTCGCCACAAACATTGCGCGCCCAGATCAAGGGCGTCCGAGATCCGGAACCGGCGCCCGCGCCGATTGCGTCACCTGCCATGCCTCCGCAGGTGGCGTCCGCTCCGCTGGAACCCACTCCGGTTCATCCCGCGGCATCGCCGGTTGCCCATCCCGCGCCGGTCGCAGGCGGCGTTCAGGTGCAGCTGGCGGCGTTGGACTCCGACCAGGCAGCGCGTTTGGAATGGCAGCGCTTGTCCAAGCGAATGCCGGATCTCCTAGGCGACCGTCACGCTTCGGTACAGCGTGTGGAGCGGGGAGGCCGCACGCTGTATCGCTTGCGCATGAGCGGATTTGTCGATGTCGCTGCCGCCACAAGTTTTTGCGCCCAGCTCCGCACCAAGGGCGCCGGCTGCGCGATTGCGACCTTCTAGTCCCTGTCGCTGGCTTAGGTCCTCCCGCCAGCGGCCGAGGGAGGCATGAAAGCGGCGATCGTGGGGATCGCTGGCTATGTATTGTCGTCGCAAGAGGCGGCTCTATTGGCGGCCTACCCGCCCGCCGGCATCATCTTGTTTGCCCGCAATGTCGCCGACCCTGTTCAGCTGCGCGCGCTAACCGCCAGCCTGCATGAAGCGGGGGTGGTCGTGGTGGTGGACCAGGAGGGTGGCCGGGTTGCCAGGCTTCGGCCACCGCACTGGCGCGCGCACCCCCCCGCCGGCGACATCGGGTTGCTGCCACCTGAGGCCGCCCGGCGCGCGGCTTGGCTGACCGGCACCCTGATCGGCGCGGACTGCCGCACGGCCGGGATCGACGTCGTGTGCGCCCCGGTGCTCGATCTGCTGGTGCCCGGCGCCGATGGCATCGTCGGCGACCGCGCCTTCGGGTCCGATCCGGAAACGGTAGGCGATCTTGGCGCTGCGCTGGCCGACGGATTGCTCGCGGCGGGCGTGGTTCCGGTCGCCAAGCACGCGCCAGGACACGGCCGGGCTGGCGCTGACAGCCATGCGACGATGCCGTGGCTGAGCGCCGGGTCGGAGGACGACCTAGCGCCGTTCATCCGCTGTGCCCATTTGCCGTGGATGATGACCGCTCATATCCTCTATGATGCCTGGGACCCGGCGCTGCCGGCGACGCTCTCGCCGACGATTATCCGCGAGGTGATCCGGGGCCGGATCGGATTCCGCGGGCTGCTCGTGTCCGACGACCTAGCCATGGGCGCGCTGACCGGCTCGCCGGCCGAACGGGGAATTGCGGCGCTGACGGCCGGGTGCGACCTCGCGATGCACTGCTCCGGCGTGCTGGAGGACAGTGCGGATTTGCTGGCGGCGACGCCCTTCCTGTCGGTTGCCGCGCGCGAGAAGTTGGCCGCGCGTCCGGCCCCGCAACCGCTTGACCTGCCGGTTTTGGCTGCCGAGCGCGCGGAGATTTTTGCATGACCGACCTGCTGACCGGCCTGATCACCTCCATCGTCCCGATCGTGCTGGCGATCACGCTGCATGAGGCGGCGCATGGGTTCGCGGCGCTGGCGTTGGGCGACGACACGGCGCGGCGGGCGGGGCGGCTGTCGATCAACCCGCTGCGGCACGTGGACCGGGTCGGCACCATCATCCTGCCGGGGCTGCTGCTGGCGGTGCAGCTACTCACGATACACCGGGTCGCCTTCATGTTCGGCTGGGCCAAGCCGGTGCCGGTCGACGCGATGCGGTTTCGCCGCCCGCGCCAGGGCATGGCGCTGGTCGCGGCGGCCGGCCCGGCGTGCAACTTCGTCCTCGCGTGGCTGGCTGCCCTGGCGCTGCACGGCACCGACGGCATGGTGGGCTCGGCCGGGGATATCGTGAACACGATGCTGGAGATGTTCATCCTGTCGAACCTCGTGCTCGGCCTGTTCAACCTGCTGCCGATCCCGCCGCTGGACGGCGGACGCATCGTTGTGGGCCTGTTGCCGGCGCCGCTCGCGTTCCGTTGGGCGCAGCTGGAACGGGGCGGGCTCGCGCTGGTGCTGCTGGGCGTGTTCCTGCTGCCCCAGGCGCTCCGCAGCTTCGGTGTCGCGTTCGACCCGGTCGGCTCGGCCCTGAACACCGTCATCCCGCAGGCGTTCGACCTGGTGCTGCGCTTGGCGGGCCATGCCGTCTGATCCATCGGAAATACGGCGGCTCAGCGTTCAGCTCGACGGGTTCGAAGGTCCGCTCGACCTGTTGCTGGACCTCGCGCGGGCGCAGAAGGTCGATTTGGCCCGTATCTCCCTCGTGTCTCTGGTCGATCAGTATCTTGACATCGTCGAGGGCGCCGGGCCGATCCGGCTTGAGTTGGCGGCGGACTGGCTGGTGATGGCAGCGTGGCTGACCTGGCTGAAATCGCGGCTTCTGCTCCAAGCAGACGAAGCGCAGGAGGGCGAGATCGCAGCCGGGTCGCTGGCGGAGCGGCTGGCGGCGTTGCAGGCGGTGCGCGCGTCGGCGGCCTGGCTGAATGGGCGGGCGCAACTGGGCCAGGACGTGTTCGCCCGCGGGCAGCCTGAGGACCTTATTGAGCTGGACCGGTCTCGTTTGGCAGTGGGCCTGCCCGGCCTCCTGCGCGCGTATCTTGCGGCGCGCCGCCGGGGTGGGACGCAAGATCGCTATATCCCCCGCCTGGCCGCGCTCTGGAACGTGCAGGATGCAATGGACCGGCTGCAATCGATGCTCGGCCGTGTCCCGGCCTGGAGCAGCTTGGAGCGGTTCCTGCCTGACATGCTGCCGGACGCTCTGGCGCGTCGCGCCGCTCTCGCCAGCACCCTGCTTGCCGGACTTGAGATGGCGCGCGGGGGCATGGTGCAGTTGCGGCAGGACTTAGCGTTCGGCCCGATTTTGGTCCAGCAAGGCGGCGTATGAACGACCAGCACGTTCGGCTTGCCGAAGCGTTCGTTTTCGCCAGCGCCGAACCGGTCGGCCTGCGCGCCTTGGCCGAGGTGCTGCCGAGCGACGCGGATCCGGCCGCCGTGCTGGCGGAATTGACGGCGCGCACCGCCGGGCGTGGCGTCGCCTTGGTAGAGGTCGCCGGCGGATGGCAGTTCCGCACCGCCGTCGACTTGGCACCGCAGCTGAAGCGCGTGGTTCAGCAGCCCCGCCGGTTGCCGCGCGCCGCGATGGAAACCTTGGCGATCGTCGCCTACCACCAGCCTGTCACCCGGCCCGAGATCGAGGAGTTGCGGGGTGCGTCGCTTAGCCAGCAGACGATGGATGCGTTGCTGGAAGCGGGGCTGATCGCAAGCCAGGGTCGCCGCGAGGTGCCGGGACGTCCAACGCTGTGGGGAACGACGCCCGCTTTCCTAGTGCAGTTCGGCTTGCGTGACCTGCGGCAGCTGCCCCGGCGTGAGGACTTATTGGTCGAGCCGCCTTCAGTTGGGGTGACTTGAACCGCATTTCCCCCGCTCCCTATGTCGTGCTAACCACCCTTCGGGAGTATCACGGCTGAAATGTTCGATTTTGCCTGGACCGAGATTGCGCTGATCGGCGTCGTCGCCCTCGTGCTGATCGGCCCCAAAGACATGCCTGTGGCGATCAAGGCGGTCAGCTCCATGGTCAAGAAGGCCAGGCGCATGGCAGCCGAGTTCCAGACCCACGTGGACGACATGGTGAAGGACGCCGACCTGCACGAGATGCGCGACCAGATCCGGGAAATCCGCAGCTTGGACATCCGCGGCAGCATCGCGCGGGCGGTGGATAGCGACGGATCCATCCGGCGCACCCTGACCGAGGACCCGCTGAAGACGCCGCCTCCGCCGCCGGCCGTGGTGACGCAGGCGACCGATGCCGAGACCGCCGCCGTCATCGCCGAGCGGTCGCAGCACACGATCGCGGCGCCGGAAGCGGAACCGCCTCCGGCGATGATTCCGCCGGCCGACGTGGTCAAGGATGCGCGGGTGGAAGCGCCGGCGTTCATTCCTCCTGAAGCAGCGCACCCCGAGGCGGCGCACCCGGCTCACGGTCCGCACGCCTAACCGACTTGGCAGGAACCTAACTTGGCCGACGCCGCGGACCTGGATCCGATCAACGACAAGCCGATGCCGCTGCTGGCGCATTTGACGGAGCTGCGGCGCCGGCTGATGTGGTCGATGGCGGCGTTCATGGTCGCGTTCTTCATCTGCTACCATTTCTCGACGTCGATCTACTCGTTCCTGGCGCAACCGCTGGCTGACATCCTGCAGAGCCGCACCGGGCAGGACCGGCGGCTGATCTACACGGCGCTGTACGAGGCGTTCTTCACTTATTTGAAGGTGGCGTTCTTCGGCGCGGCGTTTGTGGCGTTTCCCGTGATCGCGAGCCAAGTGTACCTGTTCGTCGCGCCGGGGTTGTACCGCAGCGAGAAGAAGGCGTTCGTGCCGTTCCTGCTCGCGACCCCGGTGCTGTTCCTGCTGGGGGCGGCGCTGGCGTACTATTTCGTATTCCCGGTGGCCTGGCGGTTCTTTCTGTCGTTCGAGACGCCGAACGGCGCAGGCGGGCTGCCGATCGAGTTGCAGGCGAAGGTGGGCGAGTACCTCGACCTCGTGATGAAGCTAATCTTCGCGTTCGGGATCGCGTTCCAGCTGCCGGTGCTGCTGACCTTGCTGGCCAAGGTCGGCATCGTGACCTCCGCCGGGCTGAAGAAGCAGCGGCGCTACGCCTATGTCGGCATGTTCGTGGTGGCGGCGATCCTGACCCCGCCGGATGTCATCACCCAGTGCGGCCTGGCGCTGCCGCTGATCGGGTTGTATGAAATTTCCATCATCGGCGCGCGGCTGATCGAGAAGCGGCGGGTCGCGGCGTAGTGCACGATATCCGGGCGATCCGCGCCGATCCCGCCGGCTTCGACGCCGCGATGATGCGTCGGGGAATTGCGGAGGCGAGCGCGCCATTGCTGGCGATCGACGCGGAATTGCGGGCGACGACGGCAGAGCTTCAATTTCTTCAAAAGCAACGCAATGAGGTCTCCAAACAGATTGGCGCGCTTAAGCGCACTGGCGCATCGACGGAGATGCTGGAACGTCAAGGAATTGAGATTCGTCGCAACCTAGCGAAGCTCGAAAGCCGTCCCTCGGAGCTTGAGGCACGTTTGTCAGATCTGCTCGCGGGCCTGCCAAACAAGTTTGATTTGGATGTTCCAGATGGCAAAGACGAATCGGGCAACGCGGAGCGTTTTCGTGTCAACAATCCGACGCCAACGATAGCTGCTCTCCAACATTTCGAGTTGGGCGAACATCTTGGAATGATGGATTTCGAGGCCGCCGCCCGCATCGCCGGCAGCCGCTTCACCGTCCTGCGCGGCCCGCTCGCCCGGCTGGAACGCGCGCTGGGCCAGTGGATGATCGACCTGCACACCACCGAGCACGGCTACGAGGAAACCGCCGTGCCGCTGCTGGTGAACGACGTGACCGCCTACGGGTCCAACCAGCTGCCGAAGTTCGCGGAGGACATGTTCCGCACCACCGACGGTCGTTGGCTGATCCCGACCGCGGAGGTGCCGCTGACCAACCTCGTCGCTGGCCAAATTCTGCCCGCCGAGCGCCTGCCGATCCGCGTGACCGCCCTGACCGATTGTTTCCGCAGCGAAGCCGGTTCGGCTGGACGCGACACCCGCGGCATGCTCCGGCAGCATCAGTTTCGCAAGGTGGAACTCGTTTCGGTCACTCAGCCCGACGACAGCGACGCCGAGCATGAACGGATGACGGCCTGCGCCGAGAGTGTCTTGGGGAGGCTGGGCCTGACCTATCGCCGGATGCTGCTCTGCGCGGGGGATACCGGCTTCGGCGCGGCCAAGACGTTCGACCTGGAAGTATGGCTGCCGGGGCAGGGGGCATGGCGGGAGATCAGCTCCTGCTCCAACACCCGTGCGTTCCAGGCCCGGCGCATGAACGCGCGCGTGCGCGGGGCGGACGGCAAGCCGGTGTTCGTCCACACGCTCAACGGCTCCGGCGTGGCGGTCGGCCGAGCGCTGATCGCTGTCATGGAAACGCACCAGCAGGCGGATGGCAGCATTGCGGTCCCGACGGTGCTTCGCTCCTATATGGGTGGGCTGGATTGCATCCGGGCCTAACGACAGCGGCGGCACTGTGGTCGGGCGCCGGACTGCCCGCCGACGCACTCGGCCATCTCGACCTGACAGGTGGAACGGCGCCGGTGCTTCCGTCGTCATTCAAGGTCGCCGAGGTGGCCCAGGCGACGATTGCAGTGGCAGCCCTGGCCGCGGCCGAGCTGCTGCAACTGCGGACCGGACATCGCCAACGCGTCAGCGTCGACCGCCGCCATGCCGCTGTCGAGTTCAGGTCCGAACGCCACATGCGTGTCGCCGGGACGCCTCCGTCCGAGATGTGGGATTCCATCGCAGGGCTGTATTCGACAGTCGATGGCTGGGTGCGGCTGCACACGAATTTTCCACGCCATCGCGATGGCGTGTTGCGCCTGCTGAACGCGTCCGACCGCGATTCGGTGGCCGCGGCCCTGCGACGGCGCAGCGCCGCGGCGTTCGAGGATGAAGCCGCGGCCGCTGGCCTGTGCGTCACCGCGCTGCGCGATTTCGGGGCGTGGGACGCGCACCCCCAAGGGCGGGCCGTGAGCGATCGGCCGGTGCGGATCGAGCGGATCGGCGAGACGCCTCCGGAGCCGTTGCCGTCGCACCCCCGTCCGCTCGGCGGCGTGCGCGTGCTGGACCTGACGCAGATCATCGCCGGCCCGGTCGCCGGTCGCACGCTGGCGGCGCACGCGGCCGACGTGCTGGCGATCAGCGCGGCGCACCTGCCGTCGATCCCGGCGCTGGTGCTGGATACCGGGCGAGGCAAGCTGTCGGCCCGGTTGGACCTGCGCCGGCCAGACGACCGCGCGCAGTTGACGGCGCTGGTGCGGGAGGCCGACGTGTTCGTGCAGGGCTACCGGCCCGGCGCGCTTGCCGCTCGCGGGTTTTCCGACGCGGCGCTTGCGGCGTTGCGGCCCGGCATCGTCACGGCATCGCTGTCCGCCTACGGCGAGGCCGGGCCTTGGCGCGATCGCCGTGGGTTCGACTCCCTGGTGCAGACGGCAAGCGGCTTCAACGTCGCGGAGGCCGAGGCGGCCGGGCAAGCGGCGCCGCGCCCGTTGCCGGCACAGGCGCTGGATCACGCGTCGGGGTATCGTATCTACTGGCGTTTGGCATTATGGCCGCGCTGCATCGCCGCGCGACCATGGGCGGCAGTTGGCGGGTCACGGTATCGCTGGCGGGAACCGGGCGTTGGTTGCGCGGACTGGGCCGGATCGCGGATGGCTTTGCCATCGCCGACATCGGGCACGGTGACGTGGCCGACTTGCTGGAGGTGGAGTCCGGCTTCGGCCGGTTGACTGGCGTGCGCCACGCCGCGCGCATGTCCGCCACGCCGGCAGCCTGGGAGCGCCCCTCCGTTCCGCTCGGCACGCATGAAGCGGTTTGGCCGGCACGGCAAACGATGTAAAAGCTTGTCACATGGCGTTCGGGGACTCACGCGGCAGCTACCACCACGGCAACCTGCGGGAAGCGTTGGTCGAGGCTGCCCTGCGAATGATCGCCGAGCGGGGTCCGACCGGCTTTGCGTTTGCCGAAATCGCGCGCGCCGCTGGGGTCAGCCCGGCCGCTCCCTATCGGCATTTCCGCGACCGTACGGCGCTGGTGGTCGAGGTCGCCCGCCGCGGCTTCGAGCGTTTTGCCGACGAACTCGCGCGGGCGACGGCCGCCACCGGGCATCCGGTCACCGCCATGGAGGCATGCGGCCGCACCCATCTGAGTTTCGCCCGGCGCGAGGCAGCCTCCTATGCCGCGATGTTTCAGGCCGTCCTTCCTGACGACCCGGCGCTCCGCCAGGCGTCGGATCGCGCCTTCGCCGTGGTGCGCCGGGCGGCGGATGCCGCTTGCGCCGTCGCGACTGGCCGGCGTCCGCCCGCGCTGATGGTGGCCCTGCACGTTTGGGCGCTTTCGCACGGCATCGCCACGCTTTATGTCATCGACAGCCGCCCGCTGCCGATGACGCCGGAGGACCTGCTGGAAGCCGGCTTGCTTGTTTATCTCCGCTCGCTTGGGTTGGAAGCGCCGATCACATAACCGTGAGCCCCTGTTCCTAGGGCGGTGTCGATCCAGTTATGTGAAGCTGCTTAACATCGCCCTGGAGGCTCCTGTGGCACTTGTGTCGAAGATGGATGAGTTTGGCCGCCCAGCCTGGATTGTGGCGATCGTGGCCAGTTTCTGGCTGTGGTGGCCGCTTGGCTTGGCCATGCTGGTATATCTTGCCGTAAGCGGCCGGATGCGCGCCTGGAAAATGGAGCGGCGTGGCCGCTGGCAGAACCCAATCACCAACGGCTTCGGCGCCGGGCGGTTCAGTTATACGCCGCCGAGCGGCAACCATGTGTTCGACGAATATCGCGCCGACACGCTCCGCCGCCTTGAGGACGAGCAGAAAGAGTTCGTAGAATATCTCGAGCGACTGCGTCAGGCCCGCGATAAGGCCGAGTTTGACCAGTTCATGGCCGAGCGTCGCAACCGGCAGGCGCCAGCTCCGACTGACGTTTGAGACCGGCGAACCGCTTTCGCCATTTACTGGATCATTGAATAGTTACTGGATCATTGAATAGGGAAGTCCATGCCCGAATGCGGGTGTGGACTTCTGCTGTCGGCCACTACGAGGGGCCAGAGTACCGATCTTGACCGCCCTGTTGGTAAGATTGGCTTGGTTTGCGTCGTTCGCTTTCTGACGAAGGGAGCCGGTCGCGAATGACGATGGATGCAGGTGCATTTATTTCTTCTCGTCGTTGCTGATGCGCCAAGCGTGCGGTGAATGGCCTCGCTTCACTGATCGTTAGCGTCACCAATCCATAATGCCCTCGGCTGCCTACATCGGTCAGCCGACCTTGCCCTGAAAGCATTAGTCGCAGCTTCGGACTCGACGGCTGCGAAATACTTCTTCACGAACGGGACGCAGCAGGTGTCGGCTGATGCTGCAGCCATACTGACGGCCCGCAATGGCAGCAGCGACGTGTTCGGCACGGCCTATGGCCGTCGCCCGGCAGCCAGCGGCGGCGCCGACCCGTATGACAACTCCCGCCCTTTCCAAACCGAGCCTAGTGTCACTACGTTTATCGGCACCGACTGTTTCGGGGCAGCGTCGAGCAACATCGCCTATCTCGAAGGCCCAGCTCAGGACTTGAGGGCAAACCCGTCATTTCCGAGCGGTCATGCCACCTACGGCTACACGGAGGCGTTGCTTCTCGCCATCCTGGTGCCCCAGCGTTTCCAGCAGGAAATCACGCGCGCGGCCGAATTCAGCAATGACCGTGTTATTCTGGGCGCGGCTGGCCGACGTGCTGGAGGCCATGCTGGCGGGGCTGCGGGACACCTTCGCGCGCGGCGATCGTCGGCAACTCGCTGGGACCAAGCACCTGGATGACGTGCTCGACGGATTGAACACCGCCATCAAGGCTTATCTAACCACGCTCGACCCGCAGGCGATGACCGACGCCGATCATCGCCGGGCGCGGGAGATCCTGTGCTTTGCCACCAACATGGAACACGCAGGCGACGTGGTGCAGCGGAACCTTCTCGGGCTTGTAGCCAAGTCGATCAAGCGGGGCCTCGTGGTCTCGATCGATGGCCAGGCCGAACTGCTGGGCCTGATCGACCGGCTGACCGCCAACGTGCGGACTGCGGCTTCCGTGTTCGTGACCGAGGATGTGCGCGCCGCCCGGCTGCTCGCCGCCGAGAAGGAAGCGTTCCGGGACATAGAAGCGAAGGCCACCGTGGCGCACCTTGACCGACTCCGGGTGGGAGGACCTGAAACAGCGGAAACCAGTTCGCTGCACCTGGATGCCCTGCGCGACCTCAAGCGGGTCAACGCGCATCTGGTCGCTGCAGCGGCGTATCCGGTGCTGGAGAACAAGGGGGAACTGCTGCCGAACCGGCTGCGGCAGGATGAAATGGGCGCGGATGGCTAAGACACCAAAGAAGCAGAAGCAGCAGAAGCAGAAGCAGCGTGTTCCTCCAGCCGAGCCGAGTGACCCTCTCACCGCGGCCAAGCGGGGGCGTCGGCTTCCCGCGTTGGCGACGGCCCTCCACGTCAAACGGGCTGGCAAGCAGGTTGGCCCGAAAAAGAGGCTCGGAAAGACATCAAGGAAGCTGCGTCTGTTGGCGGCCGAACCGAGCGGCGCTTTTCCTCCGGTCAGTTCTCAAAACCAGCCTCCCCAGCTGGCCACGGCGATCGTCGCCGAAAGCGCGGGCAAGCGGGGTGCCAACCCACCGAAGAAGCGCAAACAGCGTGCTCCCCGTTCGAAGTTGGCCCTCCCTTCCAATCCGGCCATTTCGGCCGTTCACGAGGATCGGCTCGCACGCCTGGATGGCGCCATTCACGCTGTGCGCTCCGGAGAGCGGGTCAGCCCGCGGGTTGCGAGGCTGCTGGCGGCCGGTGTGCCCAAGATGGCGCAGAAGGTCGTCGAGGAGGCAGCCGAGGTGGCCATCGACGCGGTGCGTGGGGAGCGGACCGCCTTCGTCAACGAGAGTGCGGACCTGCTCTACAATCTTGTCGTGCTGTGGTCCGCGCTGGGCGTGACACCAGCCGAGATATGGGCCGAGATGGACCGGCGCGAGGCGATGCTCGGCATGGCAGAGAAACTGCCCAAAGCAGACGAGACCGCTGAGTGAACCGGCGCTCAGCTATCAGTGTAATGAATTCGACATGATGAGAGTCACGTCGCTGCGACTTCCGGCACACGCAGCCATCCTCGGGCGTGACCTGCCATCGCGATGAACGTCGACACCCCCATTGCCCGCTTCCTTCTGCTTCTCGGCCTGAGCTTCTTCTTCGGCCTCGCGTTCGAGGAGTTCCACGCCCACGGCAAGCAGCCTCGACCCGGCGGCATTCGCAGCTTCCCGTTGCTCGCACTGATAGGCGCGCTGCTCTACCGTCTGGACACACGACAGCTCTTGCCCATGAGCATCGGGCTGCTCGTCCTGGGCATCTGGCTCGCCTGCTTCTACTGGCAGCGCCTACGCGAGACCGATGAGCAAGATGCGGCAAGTGTGGGGCTGATGACGCCGATCTGCAGCGTCGTTGCCTACGTTCTCGGCCCCATCGCCCTCGCCGAACCGGCGTGGGTCGCGGTGGGCGCCACGGTCGCGCCCGTGCTGCTCCTGACCGCGCGGGAAAAACTGCACGGCCTCGCCCGGCAGATCGAGACGGGCGAGATCGTCACCGCCGGCAAGTTCCTTCTGCTGGCCGGGTTCATCCTGCCGCTGTTGCCGAACCAGCCGGTGAGCCCGCTGACGGATATCACGCCATACCAGGTCTGGATGGCCGTGCTCGCCGTCTGCACCGTCTCTTATGCCAGCTACCTGCTGCAGCGCTACGTGGCACCCGTCGGTGCTGGCCTTTGGGTGGCGTTGCTCGGCGGGCTCTACTCTTCCACTGCAACCACGGTTGTTCTTGCGCGGCGGGCCAGGGCGGAACCGACGACGCTGTTGCAAGCTCAGACCGGGATCATGCTCGCGACCGCGGTGATGTATCTGCGGCTGTTGGCCATTATCCTGGTGTTCAACCGCTCACTCGCCATTGCGCTGGCGCCGGCGCTGCTCGGCCTTTCGGCTGTTGGGTTCGTGATGGCCGGAGTTTGGCATTGGCTTCACCACAGCCGCACTCTGCACGCGCAAGTGGCCCATCAGCCGGGAAATCCGTTGGAACTTGGCGCCGCCCTGATCTTCGCGGCGTTGTTCGTGCTGATCTCGCTGGCCTCGGCCTGGACGCAGTCGCGCTTTGGCACGACCGGGCTCTACCTGTTGGCCGCGATCGTCGGCGTGTCCGACATCGATCCGTTCGTGCTCAGCCTGGCCGAGCACGGGGCCGGGCCGATGCCAACCCCTCGGGAGGTGGTCGCCATCCTGATTGCGATCTCGTCCAACAACCTGCTCAAGGCGGGCTACGCCGCAGCCTTCGCCGGCGTGCGTCCGAGCCTACCTTCCGCAGCGGCGTTAGGAGCGCTGGCCCTATGTGGTCTTGCCATCTCAGCTGGGATAGCAGGTATCGATCTGCCCGGCTGATTTCACACTGCAGCCTTTTTGTCGAAGGAGAGCGCCGGCGCTCTCTTTGCCGTCGGCGGCCATGACACGCCAGGGCGCGTCGGCGGCGGTCGCGGCACTCTGCAGGGCATACGATCTCGTGCATGATTAGCGGGCGTTGGTGATCTCCACTCGGTCATAGCCCTGCCAGCGATCGACGGCGGTAGAACCGATTCAGTGCAGGATGAAGATGCCGACGACAGCGAAGCCGAGATAACCAAAGCTGTCGTTTAGGCTGCCGACCGCCGTCCAGAACGACCCGGTGAGCGCAAGCTGGCCGCCGCCCAGGCCCATGCCCAGGATGCCAGATTGGTGGCAATCAGCGGCGCGAACAGGCTGGCCGACCGTGGCGGTTGCGGCGTCATACGTTCGATCCCATACGAGTCAATCGATGGTGCACGACGATGCGCGCCACGGTGGGTTGGCTGACATCGTAGTGTCTGACCGTATCAGTGCCGGACTTGCCGCCAGCTGCACCATCATTCGGCCGACCGGCGTCGTTCGGCCGGTACTCCGTCGCAGACCATGACCGCGGCAAATTCGATTGGGAAATATTTTTCTTCTGGCGCGTATGGCATTGCAGCGCTGGACTTGTCTCTCCCGCAGCCTCACTGAAGGATCACCTATGTCACGACGCAGGCGTGGAAGTGCTCTTGCCTTCCCGGCAATGATGACCGAACTGAGCTGCGCTTCCTACGAAGTTATTGCCCGCCGCACGCTGATGATGGTGACCGGCACATGCTCATCTGCCGAATACTGGCGCGTGGTGCACGAGAAAACAGCGGCTGCGACGAGCACTCTGCGTCTCGTCACGAATGGCGGACCAGCGTCGGCAGCGTCGCTGCTAGCACCCTGGCACAGCCGCGCGACAGCGAACGCCAAGCGCCTTCGCCGCACCTGAGCGACCTCGCGCGAAAAGCCAATCTGACTGCAATCGACCATGGCGGGGATACGTGTTTATCCGGCGGAAGAAGGCCGCCTGGAACGATTCTTATATGCTCACGCTCCTATTTAACTACCCGGTGATCTCCGCACCAAATCGAGGCAAGATTTCATGCGTTGTCCTTGGGCACCGGCCAGGTCGCCGAATATTCGAGATTGCAGCTCCTGCCCTGCCGTGTTTGGGCATTGAGCAGGTGCCTCCTTTACCGGGCGAACAGCGATCCCCAGCCGCGCACCAAACTGGGATCGAAGGCCGCCAGCTGAAGCGCCGACCAAATCGCACACGCTGTGGAGTCAAAGACTGGAATGTCCAACTCCCGCTCGAGCGTCGCCGCAGCCCGCACACCAAATAGGTTGGTGCAAAGGATGCTGATCGCCTGCGGTTTTGCCCGGGCGACCTCCCTGACCATGCCCATCAACGTGCTCGCACCGACCTGGGCAAATGCGAAGTTGTCGGTCAAGCCCAAGTGCCGCTCCGAGAGGCATTCGAATCCCAAGGCTGCGTAGTTTGCAACGATGCGAGCCTGCACGTCACTGGTGTAAGGCGTCACGAGGCCGAAGCGCGTCACACCAGCCCGGCGGAACAACTCGACGGTCGCAAGCGAAGCCGAGGTGGCGCAGATACCCGTCTGCGTCCTGATCGAGGCGCACAGAGCCTCGTCACGCTGCAAGCCCAGCCAACTCGCGGAGGTGCCATTCCAGCAGATCGAACGCACCTGCGCGTCGGCCAACAGCGACGCTGCGTCTTGCATCGCAGCGATGTCGAACTGTGCCGATGAGCTGTCGTCGAGGCTGATGTGGGTCACGCGCAGCCGTGTGAAATGGGCCGACACGCCGGACAAGCCGTGCAGTGTGTCGGCGCAGGCCGGTTCCACCACCGTGTTCGAGGACGGGGTGATCATGCCGAGAAGAACCCTCGTTGACGCGACGTCTTCGGTGGCATCCATTTTGCTCTAACCCCGGTGTAAATCCCGGTGAATTGGGCCCTGAATGAACACCCGCCGCAAGCTGCTCGCTGCCGCTGGCCTGCTCGCCGCTCCTGCCATCCTGCCCCGGGCCTCGCTGGGCCAGGCGTTACGCAAGGTGAAGGTGGGATCGGCTTTCACCACCACGACCAACGCCGCCTATCTGATGCCCAAATACCTGAAGCCGGAGGGCATCGACGCCGAGATCATTTCCTTCCCAAGCCTGGTGCAGCGCATGCAGGCGATCGCGTCGGGCAACGTCGACGTGGGCAATGGCGGGTTGTCCGCCACCATGCAGGTCGATGTGAAGGGCTTTCCGATGTCCGTGCTGGCCAACGGTTGCGAGGGCGGGTGGATGCTGCTGGCCAAGTCCGGCATCACCAGCTTCCAGGACCTCAAAGGCAAGAAGATCGGCGTGCAGAACGGCTCCATCGCCCTGGTCAGCCTGCTGTGGAAGCTGAAGCACGAGGGGTTGGAGGGCGCGGTCGATCTCGCCTTCATGGACAACCAGGACCAGCCGATTCCGCTGATGCGCGGCGACATCCAGGCAATCTGCTGCTTCGAGCCCTATGCGACGCTGGCGGAGTTGCAGGGCTGGGGCAAGAAGCTCTGGACGCCCTACGATACGCCCATGGGCAAGACCAACCTCGGCTTCGTCGCGTCGTCCGCCCTTGTCAGGAAAGACCCGGCGCTGATCCGCACCATCGTCCAGGCGCACGTAAAGGCCACCAACGAGATGGCAGGCGACCCGGCGATCGCCGCGAAAACCACCATCGACCAGTTCAAAATGACCCCCGAGGTCGCCGCCGCGTCCACCAAGAACCTGTTCTTCACCGCCGATTCCGGCATCCGCTTCCAGGATGGGCTACGGGCGATGGCCGCCATGATGATTGACGCCAAGCTGTTGGGCCGCGCGCCCGATTGGGACCGCTTCATCGACATCAGCTTTCTGGCCTGACATGGCGTCCCGCGTTTTCGGGCTGCTGCCGCTGCTGGGTCTGCTGGCCGTGTGGCAACTGGCGGTGCTGGCGGGAGTGTATCCCACGATACTGTTGCCGGCGCCGGGCAGCGTCCTGGCCGCGTTCGGCCGTGACCTGCCGGACATCGTGGCCAACGCCGCCGCAAGCGTGACCCGGGTCGTGATTGGCGTTTCCATCGCCTTCTGCGTTGCGGTTCCCGCGGGCATGCTGATCGGCCGCCACCGGACCTTGGACCGAGTGACGGACTGGTCGATCCAGATTTTCCGCTCCGTGCCGCCCATCGCGCTCATCCCGCTCGCGATCTTGTTCTTTGGCATCGGCGACCGCCCGGCCATCATCCTGATCTTCCTTTCCGCCCTCTGGCCGCTGCTGATCAACACCATCTTCGGGGTGCGCAGCATCGACCGCACGATGCTGAAGGTGGCGCAGTCCGCTCGGGCAAGCGAGTGGCTGGTGTTCACCGACATCATCCTGCCGGCCGCCATGCCATCGGTGTTCACCGGGCTGCGCCTCGCCATCGGCGGCGGCTGGCTGACGGTGGTGACGGCGGAGATGATCGCCGTTAAGTCCGGTCTCGGCTACATGATCCTGAACGCCCAGCTGACCTTCCGGTCGGAGTTGATCATCGCCGGAATCATCGTGATCGGCGCGATCGGGCTGCTGGCAGACCAGGGCACCCGCTTGCTCCGGGCCCGCGTGTGCCGCTGGCAGGAGGGCCTGGTCGCGCACGCAGAATGAGCCCTTTCATCGAGTGCAACGACGTCGGCAAGATCTATCGCGGCAAATCCGGCGCGGTGGAGGCCCTGCGCGGGATTGATCTCTCGTGCAGGAAAGGAGAGTTCGTATGCCTGCTCGGCCTGTCCGGCTGTGGCAAGTCGACGCTGCTGCAATTGATCGCCGGGCTAGAGCAGGCGACGTCGGGAAGCATCGCCATCAACGGACGAGTGCTGAACGGCCCCTCGGCCGAGACCAGCATCGTCTTCCAGGACCACGGCTTGTTCCCCTGGATGACGGTGGGGCGCAATGCCGCCTTCAACATGAAGGCCCGCGGCCTCCCAGTCCGGGCGCGCCAGGAGAAAGCCGAGGAGTTCCTCGACATGATGGGCTTAGGCGCCTTTCGCGATCGCTACCCGCACGAACTCTCCGGCGGCATGCGCCAACGCGTTGGGATCGCCCGGGCATTGACCACCGAGCCCGAGGCCCTGCTGATGGACGAGCCGTTCGGCGCGCTGGACGCCCAGACCCGCGGCGCCTTGCAGGAGGAACTCCTGCGCATTTGGGATGCGCAGCGCACGACGATCGTGTTCGTCACCCACAGCATCGACGAGGCCGTTTTCCTCGCTGACCGTATTGCCATCTTCTCCGCCCGGCCCGGCCGCATCTCCGCCATCGTCCCCGTGGACCTGCCGCGCCCGCGCGACCCAACCGCAGGCAGCTTCACCGAGTTGAGCCGGATGCTGCGGACCCAGATTGCCCCAGGCCTGCACGGGGCGCCACTCGGATGAGGCTGCTGTTGGCCAATCCCAACACGTCCGTTCGCATCACCGAGCGCATCGCGGCCGTCGCGCGCGGCATCGCCGCACCCGGCACCGAGATCGTGGCGGTGACTGCGACCGCGGGGGTGCCCTACATCGCGACGCGGGCGGAGGCTGCGATCGCCGGGCGTGCCACGCTGGAATTGATGGCCGAGCACGGCGCCGGATGCGACGCCGCCATCGTCGCCGCGTTCGCCGACCCCGGGCTGGGCGGGGCGCGGGAGCTGATGCCGGTGCCGGTGGTGGGCCTCGCCGAAGCCGCCATGCTCACCGCCTGCATGCTCGGACGCCGTTTCGCGATCGTGACCTTCTCCGGCTCGCTCGGGCCGTGGTATCGCGAGTGCGTCGAATATCAGGGCCTCACCTCGCGCTTGGCCGCGATCCGCTGCCTGGATGCCCCGTTCACCGGGATCGACGCCGTTCAGGCCGAGTTGCGGGATCTTTTGGTGGCGCTGTGCTGCCGCAGCGTCGCGGAGGACGACGCGGAAGTCGTCATCCTGGGCGGCGCGCCGTTGGCGGGTCTGGCCAGGCAAATCGCCGACCGCGTCCCCGTGCCGCTGATCGACGGGGTGGAGGCGGCGGTGCGGCAGGCGGAAACCCTTGTGGCGCTTGCCCTGCGCAAGGCCACCGCGGGCAGCTTCCGCCGCCCTGCCGCCAAGCCAGCCATTGGCCTCCCGCCGAAGCTCGCCTCCATGCTGGATTGGACCTAGAGCATCATCCGACCGAACGGGATCACCCGTCGGATAAAGATGCTCCCTAAAACAAAGGGCTAGAGCATTTTCCGTGCGCCTATCAGCGCGGATCATGCTTTAGCGTCAGGCTTTGGAACTCGGGCGGTAAAACGGCTCGTGCGTCGCCGGGTCGATATAGCCGTCGTAGAAGCGCTTGACGTGGGGCAGCAGCGCCTTCGACAGCTTGCGGCGCTGGACCTCGTCGTCGGAGAGCGCGTGCGCCAGATCGTCGTGCAGCGCCTTCAGCGCGCCAGCCTGGTCGACCCGGGTGAAGCGGCCATCGGCGTAGATCACCTCGCCGGCGCACATCACGGTCCGCACCCCACCGGTCTTGGCGCGCTGCAGCACAGCGTCCAGCAGCGGCATCTCGTCGTCCAGGTAGGGATAGCTGATCTGCGCCCAGTCCAGCAGCACCAAGTCCGCCGCCGTGCCCACTGCAATCGTGCCGAGTTGGTCGCCGAACGCGGTGGTGCGCGCGCCACCCTGCGTCGCCATGCCGAACACCTGCGCCGCCGTCGGCACGTCGTCCGCCATGCCCGGCGTGCGATGTGCCCGCAGCACCAGCCGCATCTTCTGCAGCATGTCGCGGTCGTCGTTGATCCCAGCCTCATCCAGGCCGATCGCAACGTTGATCCCGTGCGCGGCAAAGCGATTGAGCGGCGCCACGCCCGACCGCAGCCGGAAATTGGAGCTGCAGTTGTGGCAGATGCAGGCGCCGGTCTCAGCCACCCGGGCGATGTCGCTCTCGTTCAGCCAGACACCGTGCCCGAGGGTCATGCGCTTGTTCATCAGCCCGAACCGGTCGAGGTACTCCACGGCGGTGCAATCGCCCCGGCGTTTGGCGTATTCCTTCTGATAGGCGGTCTCCACCAGATGCATGTGCATCGGCACGTCGAACCGTGCCGAGGCTTCGGCAAGCCGCGAGAGGGCGGCGTCCGAGCACCAGTGCAGGTTTGCCGGGGCAAGCTGGATGCGCACGCGCTCCTTGCCCGAGTGCGCGCCATGCAATGACTGGAACATGTCCATGCAGCCGTCCAGCGTCATGTGGAAGCGATCGAACCACCCCTGCATCGGGCCGCGCAGCTCCGGGGGAAGCGAGGCGACGAACGCGCTATCGTCCTGGTAGATCAGCCGGTTCTGGTCGCGCACGGCGTAGCAGTACGAGACCCGCATGCCGATATCGTCGTAGGCACGGATCACCTCGTTCGCTTTCGCCTCCACCTCCGCCTGCGTGCCGGGCAGCCAGCCATGGATGTGCTGCACGGTCGTGATGCCCGACCCAACCATTTCGAAGGCCGAGTAGAGCGTGTCGAGATAAAGGTTCAGGTTCCGCGCGACCATGCGGGTGATGAACCACAGCTCCAGCGGCATGTCCGGTGAGCCGAGCTGCACGGGGGTGAGCCCGACATGGTGGTGGCCGTTGACGAAGGCTGGCAACAGGATCTCACGACCGGTGCCGATCACGGGAGCGTCGGGGTAGCGGCGGTGCAGTTCGTCGAACGTGCCGATCGCGGCGATCACGCCGTCCTGCTGCAGCACGGCGCCGTCGTCGATCACCGTCGCCCCGGCGCTGCGCGTGGCGTGCAGGATTGCGGAACGGCTGCGGATCAGCGTTGCAGGCATCATGATGTCTCTCCTGTGGAAGCATCAGGCAAGCAGGGCTTCCTGCTCCGCGAAGGCGCGATCGACCTCGTCCTGCAGCAATCCCGTCAGATGTCGGCGCAGCGCTTCGGCAGCAGGGCTGAAGGGATCGCGCGGACGGGGCAGGTCGACGGGCACGACGGCCTTGATCCGGCCGGGCCGGGCGGTGAACACCACCACGCGGTCGGCCAGCGCCACCGCCTCGTCAATATGATGGGTCACGAACAGGACGGAAGCGCCGGAGGTCCGCCACACGTCGAGCAGGAAGTCCTGCATCTTGGCGCGGGTCTGCACGTCCAGGGCGGCGAACGGTTCGTCCATCAGCAGGACCTTGGGCCGCATCGCCAGCGCCCGCGCCACCGCCACGCGCTGGCGCATCCCACCCGACAGCTCGTCCGGCCGCTTGTCGATGGCTTCCGCCAGGCCCACGCGCGCCAGGGCCTGGCGCGCCGCAAGCTGCCTCGTCGCCGCGGCGTCGCCACGGATGGACAGTCCGAATGCGACATTCTGACCGACCGAGAGCCATGGGAACAGCGATGTTTCCTGGAAGATAAGGCTGCGGTCCGGGGATGGCGTTTCCACGCGGTCGCCGAACGACCAGATCTCGCCCCCGGTGACGCCTTCCAGCCCGGCGACGAGATAGAGCAGCGTGCTCTTGCCGCAGCCGGATGGCCCGAGCAGGACGATGAACTCGCCGGCTGCGACGTCGAGGTCGATCGACCGCAACACCTCCTGCGCCCGCGGCGTGCCGGGCGCCCAGGTTTTGGCGACCCCACGGCACACCACGGCCGAGTGGGAGGAGAACGGGGCCGGCACACTAGACGCCACGCAGCGCCTCCGTCCCCTTCGGCACCCAGTAGAGCACGCGCGCCTGGACCAGTCGCAGGGCGTAGTCGAACAGGAAACCCAATACGCCGATGAGCGCGATGGTGAAGAACACCAGCGATGGGTTGAACGTGTTCCGCGCCAGCATGATGACCTGGCCGAGTCCATAGCCGACACCGGTGCTTTCCGCGATCAGCACGACCATCCAGGCGGCGAACAGGTTTATCCTGAGCACCACCAGCATCCCCGGCAAGATCGCAGGGACGATCACCCGGGCGTAAATCTGCCGCTTGGTAGCGCCCATCGTGCGCGCGACGTTGACGAGGTTGCGGCTGACGCCATCGATCTGGGCGATGGTCGAGAGCGTCATGTGGAACAGCAGCGCGATCACCACCATGAACACGGCGGGACGATTGCCGATGCCGAACATGAAAATGGCGACCGGAAGCCAGGCAATCGGCGAGACCGGCGCCAGCAACGTGATCGTCGGCAGCGTCAGCCGTTCGAACAGCAGCACGTAGCGAACCGCGACCCCAAGGCTGATCGAGAGCACGGATGCGATGGCCAGCCCGGCCATTACCCGCCCGGTGGTGGAAGCTGCGGTGAAAAATACCGCCATGGCCGGGGTTGGCCCGGCGTCCATGCCCACGCCCACCTGCCAGCGGCTGACGGTGTTGAAGAATTTGGCCTGGTCCGCAATGTTGCCGAGGAACACGTGCGGTGGCGGCAACAGCCTTGGATCGGCCCAACCGACAAGCCAGCACAGCTCCCAGATCGCGGCGAACAGCCCGATGCTGAGACATCCCCAGGCAAGCTTGCCAACCCATGGCGGGACGCCAGCCCGCCAGGCAACCGGACGGCTCGTGGCAATCGTGACGCCCATTTAGGCGGACTTGTACTTCAGCTTGCCGTGGAGTTCAGGGTTTTCCGTGATGACCTGCTCCAGAAGCGTCCAGTCGATCGCCTCGCGGCCGGGCTTCTTCTTGATGTATCCCATTTCCATGATCGAGTTGACGCGATCCAAAATGAACTGCGTCTGGCTGCGCGCGTCCACCACGGAGGGCTGCTTGCTCATGGCGATCTTGGCATTTTCCATGCTGGTCTTGTAGTAACGGCCGACCAGGGTATCGAGTGCGACTTGTGGCGTCTGCTCAGCGATCGCCTGCGCCTGCATCATGCCTTTGATAAGCGCCTTCAGCCCGGCCGGGTTCTGCGCGATGAGGTCCGATCGAACGGCCAGAACGCAATCCGTGTAGCCAGGGCCGTAGATGTCCAAGCCGTCCGAGAGCTTCACCGAGCCTTTGACATCGTTCAGGAGCGCCGTGCCGTAGGGTTCGATGGTGCAGATCATGTCCAGCGACCCGGCCCGGAACGCCTCCACGGCCTCGGGCGTGTTGCCCATGTAGCGCACGGTGATGTCTTTGAACGGCACGTTGTTCTTCTTGAACCAGTCGTATGGCAGCACTTCAAGCGTGTCGAGTTGGAAGGTGCCGAGCGTCTTGCCCTTCAGTTTGGCCGGCGTATCCAGGCCGGGTTGCGCGACCAGGACGCAGCCTTCAATCCCGCCGCCGGCGACGATCTTGACGGGGGCGCCCGCATCGTAGAGGGCGATGAAGCTGGTATAAGGCATCAGCCCGGCATCCACTTGCCCGGCGCCCAGGAACGTCACTTGCTCGGCAAAGGTCGGGGTCGGCACGAAGTCCAGGATCAGCCCGTCGTCTTTTGCGGTCTGCATGGCGTTGGTTAGGTAAAAATTGAGGTTGCAGAACCCGGAGCCGAACGTGGAGTGGATGTGGGTCTCTGCCGCATGGGCCCCCCGGCCGCACGCCATGAGGGTGATCGCGCCCGCTGCTGACCCCCGCAGCATATTGCGTCGGGTGATCCGGCCCGACTCGGTTGCGCGTCCGGCTATCCATGGAAGACCATCGAACATGGTATTGCTCCGGCTGACGACCGACCCGGCACGGTCGTCAATAACCATGCAACCGTTGTGCCACCTGTCCGATTAAGCTTGGTAGCGTCAGAACGCCTTGACATGGAACAGCTTGCACCATTCCGTCTCCGCATGGTTTGAAGCTTCCCTGATTTGGTAGGTGGTTGCCGGCTTGAGTGGCCAAGCGTTGATTGAGCCTTGCTGCCTTCGTCGCTCGAAGGCGATCTTAGGGAATAGCCTGCGACGGACAGAACCGGGAGACATCAATGCCGCGGATCATACGCGTGGCGGCGGCACAGATGGGGCCAACGCAGCTCGGCGACCCCCGGCCGAATACGCTCGCGCGCATGATCGTTCTGCTGGAGCAGGCGGCGGCCGCAGGCGCTACGCTGGTGGTGTTTCCGGAACTCGCCTTCACGACGTTCTTTCCGCGCTGGGTACTCGAGGGAGCGGCGCTGGACGCCTTCTTCGAGCGCGCGATGCCGAACCCGGATGTGCAACCGCTGTTCGATCGCGCCCATGCGCTGCATGTCGGTTTCTATGTCGGCTACGCGGAGCTGACGCCCGGCGGCCAGCGGTTCAACAGCGCGATCCTGGTCGCCCCCGACGGCGCGGCGCTCGGGCGCTATCGCAAGATCCACTTGCCGGGCTCGATCGAGCCGCGGCCCGGCGAACGCTTCCAGCAATTGGAGAAACGCTACTTCGCGTATGGCGATCTCGGCTTTCCCGTGTTCCGCGCGTCGGCAGCTTGGCACGGCGGCCTGCTCGGCATGCTGATCTGCAACGACCGCCGTTGGCCGGAGGCGTGGCGCGTGCTGGCGCTGCAGGGCATGGAGCTGCTGTGCTGCGGCTACAACTCGGCCGCCTACGATCCGAACGGAGGCCGGACGGAGAACGCGGCGCTGCGCAGCTTCCACTCGCGCCTAGCCGTGCAAGCCAACGCCTACATGAACGCGTGCTGGGCCGTGGCCGTCGCCAAGGCGGGCGAGGAGGACGGCGCCGGGCTGATCGGCGGCTCGTGCATTGTCGATCCGAATGGCCAGGTGGTGGCGGAGGCAGGCAGCTTGGCCGACGAGGTGCTGGTCGCCGACTGCGACCTGGACGCCTGCCGGCAGGGCCGTGACAAGATGTTCAACTTTGCCGCCCATCGCCGCCCGATGTGGTACGGCCCGATCACCGGGCAGGCCGGGGTGGTGGAGCCGGCTTAACGACCGGCGATCGCCCGGTTCTCCAGCCGGCTTAGCAGGCGCACGCCGGGCCAGAGCAGCAGGAAATACAGCGCCGCCGCGACCAGGATCGGTGTTGGGTTGTAGGTCACGCTCTGCGCCTGCCGGGCCTGGAACAGCAGTTCGGGCAGCGCCACCACGCTCGCGATCGAGGTCAGCTTCACCACCTCCAGCGTATTCGACACCAGGTCGGGCAGCACGTTGCGCAAGGCAGGGGACAACACGACGAAGCGCAGCGTCTGCACCGGACCAAGGCCCGTGCTGCGGGCGGCTTCGCTCAAGCCCGGCGGAACGCTTTCGAGGCCGGCGCGGATCACCTCGGCGTAGTAGGCCCCCGTATTGAGGAAGAAACCGATCGCTACGCAGCCGAACGCGCCCAGCTCGATCCCGGCGAAGGGCAGCCCGGCATACAGGAACACGAGCAGCACCAGCGGCGGGAAGGCGCGGAACAGGTCGACCCACGCCACCAGCGCCCAGCGCAGCGGCCGGTTGGGCACGGTGGACAGCAGCGCCAGCCCCAGCCCGCACGAGAAGCCGAGCGGCACGACGAGCAGCGATAGCGCCACCGTCATCAGCAGGCCACGCCACAGGATCGGCCAGGCGGCGATGGCGATGTCGGCGTTGAAAAAGGTTTCGATCACCTGAAGCGCCGCTCCACCCAGCGCCCGAACACCACGACCGGCAGGAACAGCAGCAGGTACGCCGCAGCGCCGAGCGTCAGCGGCGACGGGTTGCCGCTGAACGACATGCCGGACGACGCCTGCGAGAGGATTTCCTGCACGGCCACCACCGAGCCGAGCGCCGTGCCCTTGGTGATCGCGATGGTGCGGTTGGTGAGCGGCGGGACCGTGATCCGCAACGCCTGGGGCAGCACGACGAACGCCATCGCTGTGGCGAAGCCGAGCCCGGTGGAACGCGCCGCCTCCCACTGGCCCCGCGGCACGGCGTTCAGGCCGGCCCAGATGATCTCCTCGGCAAAGGCCATCAGCACCAAGGAAAGGCTGGCCCAGGTGCAGGCGAAGCCCGACGGCGTGGCGCCCATCGCGGGCGCGCCGAAATACAGCAGCACGATGATCACCAGCGGCGGCAGCGTGCGGAACAGGTCGACCACGAACACGATCAGCCAGTTCAACGGGCGCACGCCCAAGCTGCGCGCCAGCGCCAGCGCCAATCCGGCCAGCAGCCCGGTGGCCACGATCAGCACGGCCAACTCCACCGTGAGCCCGAATCCCTCGACGATCTTGGGCAGGACCTGCGCCATGACGGCGCCGTCCAGGAAGGTGTCGGCGAAGGTCATTTAATGATTGCGGAGTTGGGGACTGCGGAGTTGGGACCGCGGATTTGGCCGATGAAGGCGCGGGTGCGGGCATGCGCCGGGTCGGTGAACACCTGCTCCGGCGCTCCCTGCTCCACCACGACTCCATCGGCCATGAACACGACGCGGTCGGCCGCCGCGCGAGCGAACCCCATCTCGTGGCTGACGACCACCATCGTCATGCCGCTCTCCCGCAATTGCCGCATCACCCCCAGCACGTCGCCGACCAGCTCGGGGTCGAGGGCACTGGTCGGCTCGTCGAACAGCATCACCCGCGGCTCCAGTGCGACCGCGCGCGCGATCGCCACCCGCTGCTGCTGACCGCCCGAGAGCTGCCCCGGGCGGTAGCCGGCGCGATCGGCCAGCCCGACCCGCGCCAGCGCCGCACGGCCGATCTCGTCCGCCTCCGCCCGGCCGTGGCCCACGACCCGGCGCAGCGCCAACGTCACGTTCCCCAACGCGGTCATGTGCGGGTAGAGGTTGAACGACTGGAACACCATGCCGATCCGCTGCCGCGCCCGGTTGATGTCCGTCCGCGGGTCGAGCAGGTCGATCCCGTCGATGGTGATCGCGCCCGAATTCGGCGTCTCCAACCGGTTGAGGCAGCGCAGCAGCGTCGACTTGCCGGAGCCGGACGGGCCGATGACGAACACCAGCTCCCGCTCGGCGACGATCAGGTCCACGCCCTTCAGGACGTGCTGGACGCCGAAATGCTTGTGGATTGCGCGGGCATCGACGATCGGCCTAGTCACAATGGAGGTCGTGCGGCGCCGGGTCGTAGCCGGGCATGCCGGGCACGCCGTAGCCGGGATCTATCACCCGCTCCAGGTCGTCGGCGGCTGGGACGGCGCCGAACCATTTCTCGCTCAACTTGGCCAGCGTTCCGTCCTGCTTCATGCAGCTGACGGCATCCTGGACTTGATTTCGCAGCGCGGCCTCGTCCTTGCGGAACGGGGCCGCCCATTGAGCGCGGGTGTCGGCGATGGCGAAGTCCGGCACCAGCTGCGGCAGCTTGGTCGCGGCGTACTTCAGCACGGCGTTGCCCGCCAGGTTGGCGTAGGCGCGACCGCCGAGCACGGCCTGGATCGCGTCGGTGTTGTTGTCGTAGGCCTGCGACGTGAAACCGTACTTCGCCGCGTTCTGGCCGGCCCACGCATCGTAGGCGCTGCCTTTGTTGACCGTGATGGCCTTGCCGCGCAAATCCTCCAGCGACGTGATCGACGGCGAGCCGCGCTTGATGGCGAACTGGAACTCCGTCCAGATGTATCCATCAGCGAACAGCAGGTGCTCCGCCCGCTCCTTCGTCACCGTCGTGGGCGCGGCGATGAAGTCGTAGCGCCCGGCGTCCAATGCCGGGATCAGGCCGGAGTAGCTGGCGCTGTCGATGGTGATCGTGCGGTGCATGCGCCGCGCTGCCTCGGTGAACAGGTCGACGCTGAAACCCTGGATGCCGCCGCTGAGGCGGGGAAATGCGAATGGCGCGAACGTGCCGTCAACTGCCGTGCGCAGCGGCGCGTCCTCCGCCCGTGCGGCGACCGGAGCCAACAGAAGGCAGGCGAGCAAGGCGCGGGGCAGGGTCATGCGGAGTCCGTTCGGGGTTGCAGAGGGCATGCTGGGCGCTGCAATAACGATGCCGCAAGCAGGAAACGCCATGCCCACGGTTCTGGTCGTCAATCCAAACAACTCCATCGCGTGCAGCGCCAGGATCGACGAGGCCCTCGCCCCGTTCCGCTTCCCCGGCGGTCCGGCGCTTGATGTCGAGACCTTGCGAGAGGGGCCGCCGGCAATCTTGACCTGGCGTGACTGGCACGGCGTGGTCGCACCACTGTGCCGCCTGGTAGAAACCCGCGATGCCGATGCCTACGTGATCGCCTGCGCGTCCGACCCTGACGTCGAAGCGGTTCGGAACGCAATCGATCGCCCGGTATTCGGCGTATTCCGCTGTGCCATTGCGACGGCTGTGGCCCGGGCGGAACGGTTCGGGATCATCGCCATCGTGGATGCGTCGAAGGCGCGCCATTTGACGGCATTGCGGGCAATGGGATTGGAAGCACGGCTGGCGGCGGAGATCGCATTGAACGTATCCATGGAAGCGTTGCTGGACGGCGTGGCAATGCGGGCGCGGCTGATCGAGGCGGCGCAGGCGCTGGTCGCGTGCGGTGCGGGCACGGTGGTGCTGGGCTGCACTGGCATGGCCCACCATCGCGCGGCTGTGCAGGCGGCGGCCGGCGTGCCGGTGATCGAGCCTTGCCAAGCCGCCGCCCTTCAGGCGATCGGCGCGGTGATGGAAGCTTAGGATCGCCGCCAGATCGGCGGAGCTGTCGCGCCGACCTGGTCGGTGATGCGCCCGTAAGCCTCCGGGCGGCGGTGCTTGTCGAACGCGAAAATGGTGGTGCGGCCGAGCGCGCACATGCCCAGGTCGCAATCGGCGGTGATGAGCTCGTCGTCCCAGCTCGTCGCCTGGGCCATGATCTCGCCCTGCGGATTGACGATGATGGAGTGGCCGAACAGCTCGCAGCCATCCTCGGTGCCGGCTTTGGCGGTGGCGACCGCGAAACATGCGTTCTGGTAGGCGCCGGCCTGGATTGAGAGGTGGCTGTGGAACACGCGTAGATGGTGCGCCTCGAAGCGTCCGGCCTCCTGGTTCAGGCTGGGCGTGTTGTAGCCGAGCATCACCAGCTCCACCGATTGCAGGCCCAGCACCCGCCACGCCTCGGGCCAGCGGCGGTCGTTGCAGATCATCATGCCGACATTCACTTCCAACTCGCCAAGCGGCGCGCGAATGACGGGAAAGCCGAGGTTGCCGACTTCGAAATACCGCTTTTCCAGGTGCTGCACGCGCCGGGCCGGAATGTGCTCGGCGTGGCCCGGCAGGTGCACCTTGCGGTATTTCAGCATGATGTCGCCGTCCGGCCCCACCAGGATCGCGGTGTTGAACCGGCGGCGGCGGACCACCCCCGTCTCGTCGGCCTCCGCCACGATCTCGGCGTAGCCCAGGTGAAAGCCGATGCCGGTGCGCTTGGCTGCCGCGAACAGCGGGGCGGTGTCGTTCGATGGCATAGCCGTTTCGAACCAGCGGTCGGCCTCGGCGACGTCGTCGTAGGTGTGGCGCGGGAAGAACGTCGTCAGGGCCAGTTCCGGAAACACCACCAGTTGCACGCCGCGCCGGTGCGCGCGCTCCATCAGCCGCACCATGCGGTCCACCGCGACGCTACGCGGCTCGGCTTTCTGGATGGGGCCGAGCTGGGCGGCAGCGACGGTCAGGGTCCGCGACATCACGCGGCGCTCCGCTTGAGGAACACGCCGTCGCCGGGCCGGGCCAGCACCTCCGCGCCGTCCCAGATCAGCCGTCCCCGCAGCAGGGTCGCGGCCACTCGGGCGCGCATGGCACGGTCCTGATATGGCGACCAGCGCAGTTCCGGCCGGTCCTGGATGGCCGCTGCATCGAAGGTGAAGTTGCCTGGCTCCAGCACGACAAGATCGGCATCGGACCCCACGCGAATTGCTCCCTTGCGCGGCCAAAGCCCGTGGAACCGGGCGCTGCGCTCAGCGCAATACGTCGCCATCAGGGTCGGCGGCAGGCCGCGTTCGGCGAGCAGGGTGAACATCAGCGGGGCAAAGCTCTGCAGCCCGGTCAGCCCGGCGCCGCATGCGAAGATGTCGTCCGAGCTTTTTCGGTCAGCAGGCCAGGGCGCATGGTCGGTCGAGACGTAAGCGATCTTGTCGGCCAGCAGCGCCTGCCACATCCGCTCGACCTCCTCGGCGGTGCGAAACGGTGGGTTGCACTTGCCGTGCCCGCCCAGGCGGACGATGTCGGTCTCCGTCATGCACAGATACTGGATGCAAGCCTCCCCCGTCGCCTGTCCGCCCATGCCGCGGAAGGCCTCGGCGAGGTCGAAGCCACGGGCCAGGGAGGAGTGGGCGAGGTGCACGTGCGCCCCGGCCTGCAGCCCGATTTCGAAGATCTCCAAATCCGCCATCGTTTCGGCCAATGGCGGGCGGGTGCGGCAGTGCATGATGGCGTGGGTCTCGCCCGCAGCCTTTGCCTCCCGCGTCAGGTGCTCGACAAGCTCCTGGTCCTCGTTGTGGACACATACCGGTAGTTCGGTCTGGGCGATCGCGGCAAACGCGGCGAGCATCGTCGAGTGGTCGATGCGCGGGAAGCGCACCGGGTCGTACTCGTAGGTGGACAACTTGAACGCGCACACGCCCGCAGCCGCCAGCCCCGGGATCGCCGCCACCCCGCCGTGCTTTCGTATGGTGCCGTAAAGCGCCATATCGACGTGCGACGTGCGCTCGACCCAGGCGATCTTATCCGCCAGCACGCCAGCGTCGGCGACGGGATGCGGCACGTCGTAGGGCATGTCGACGCAGGTCGTGACCCCGCCTGCCGCGGCGCTGTGGGTCGCACCGTCGATGCCGGGCCAGCCGATGGCCGAGGCGGTGTGCATGTGGCCGTCCACCAGCCCGGGCAGGATGAAGTGGCCGCCGTAATCCAGCAAACGCGCGGCAGAGGGAGGGACGCCCTGCCCGATGGCGGCGATCGTCTCTCCGCTGATGGCGACGTAGCCGTCGGTTACGACGTCGGACGCGGTGACAACCGTGCCCCGCACCACGCAATCGAACGCACTCATCGCTCACCCTCCCCAAGCGGCTGGTCGACACCACCACTTTGGCACATAGGTGCCATCGGGGGGCGTCCACCCCATCAACGCCAGCCCTGCTGGAATTTTTCCTAGCGACGCGCGACGAAAGCGACAAGCCGTGATGCAGGCAGCCCTCGCTTTGCTTTTTGGTTTCGACCTCACGGCCCGCCCTTGCCAGGCCTTGGACGTGTCGCGGGCCAGCTTGTAGCGTAGTCGCGCTCGTCTGGCGCGTCGGTCCGCGAATTCCCCTCCCACTCAGCCCCATTCGCCCAGAGCGCTGAGCGCCGCGGCCGTATGCGTTGGGACACCGTCCCTCATAACGCCACGCCGTTGGGGAAGTCGCTTTCCTCCACCCCCACCAGCTTCATGTTGTCCACGATCGCCGCCTGCACCGTGCCCAGGCTACGGTTGTAGTCGATCCATACATTCACGAAGTCCCGCCACGCCCTGTCCGGCTCGCGGCGGAACCCGGCGTTGGACGTGGTGAAGAAGATAGGGCGCGGCGTCACCACGGGGCCGAGGCCGGGCACGTGCTTCTTGAGCGGCAGCGCCAGCATCAAGATGAGGCATTGCGCGTCCACCCGCCCGCTTTGCAGCGCTAGGGTTGCTTCGTCCGCCGTGCGGAAGCGCGACATCTGTGCCTGCGGGCACATGCGGCTGACCACCTGGTCGTGTGAGGATCCAGCATCCACCGCGATGCGCACCTCGGGCTTGTTGAAGTTCTCCCAAGCCTCCCCCGCCAGCCCCGCCCGGGTCACCAAGGAGAACGCGTTGTGGAAGATCGGTACAGAGAAATCGACGGACAGCGCCCGTCGCGGCGTCGGGTTGAGCCCGAAGAACACGTCGATGTGGTTGGCCTGCAACTCCAGGATCGCGTTGCCCCAGGTGGTCTCCACGATGGCCAGCTCGGCGTCCAGCTCTCCCGCCAGCAGCTTGCTAAGGTCGATGTAGAAGCCTTTCCAGGGACCGCCGGCGATGTCCTTGATGTAATAGGGCGCCCCGCCTGCCACGGCGCCGATCCTCAGTTGCTTGGTTCGGCGCACCCGGTCGAGCGTGCTTTCTCCCGGCGCCTGTGCCCAGGCAGGACCGTGCAGCACGGCGGATGCGGCAACGAGCCCTGCGGCGCCCAGGGTGAGGCGACGTGTCAATCTGGTCATGGCGTCCTCCTTGGTGATCGGGACCAGGATATGCGGAAACGGCGCGGCGAATACGGCGCCAAGTTGCACGCGGACGGCGTGCCGTCGAGCAAGGCGGCGACCAGGCGCGCCGTGGCGGGCGCCGCCGCCAGGCCGACATGGCCGTGTCCGAAGGCGTAAATCACGTCCGCGCAAGCGCTGGCCGGGCCGATCACCGGCAGGCCGTCCGGCGTGGAGGGACGGTGCCCCATCCACCGAGACACCCGCTCCGGCGCAGGTGCGGCCAGCAAGCCGTCATAGGAGCGAAGCAGGTGCGCCAGCAGCACGTCCGCCCGGCGCCAATCTGGTGGGCTGTTTGGCCCCGCCAGTTCCACTTGCCCGGCGGTGCGCAGCCCGGCCAGCGTCAGGGTGTTGGCCATCTTGCCATCGCTCGGCATGACGGGGATGTCTGGCGCCACTTCCGGGTCACGCAGCACGGCGTGGTAGCCGCGCTCGCTGGCTAGGCTGACCCGGTCGCCGCACGCGCGCGCCAACGCGGCCGAGCCGATGCCCGCCGCGATCACGGCGCGGTCGCACGGCACGGCGGCGCCGTTCGTGCGGACCGCCCGCAGCCGCCCGCCGGCAATATCGAACCCCACCGCGCGGACCCGGCGGACCGCTGCGTGGCGGGCGAGCGCCGCAACGTAGCCGCCCGGGTCCGTGCAATGCCCGCCGGTGGCCAGGAACACGCCGAAGCGATAGCGGTCGGACAGCGCCGGCGCCTTGGCATGCAGGGAGGCGGCATCCAGCTCCTCCCAGGTCACGCCGTTGTCGCGCCGCAATCGCCAGGCGAGCGCCTCCGCCGTGAAATCCGCCTGGGACGGATAGGCATACAGCAAGCCGCGCCGCTTGATCAGCGCGCCGACGCCGGCGGTCTCGGCCAAAGTGGCGTGCCGGGCGGGCGCGTCGGCCAGCAGCGGGCGCAGGGCGCGGGCGGTCGCCTCAACCCGCGCCACGGTGGCGCCGGCGTGCAGGAAGCGCAGCAGCCAGGGCAGCAGGCCGGGCAGCGCGGTCGGGCGGATGGCCAAGGGGCCGAGCGGGTCCGCCAGCAGCCCCGGCACCCGCCGCCAAAGCCCTGGCATCGACATCGGCACTACGGAGGCCGGGCTGAGCCATGCCCCGTTGCCGAAGCTGGCCGCCTGCTCGCCGCCGGGTTCGCCAGGGTCCAGTAGAACGGCGTCATGCCCGGCGTCCCGCAGCGCGGCGGCGCAGCACACCCCGACGATCCCAGCGCCGATGACCGCGACCCGCATCACCCGCCCATCACGTCCCGCTCCGCCCTAGGCGCGTTTCCAGGCATTGCGCCAGCCGGGTCAGCGGGAACAACATCAGAAAATAAAGGACCGCCACCAACGTGTAGGTTTCCAGCGGGCGGTAGGTGGCGGAGGTGACCAGTTGGCCCTGGTACAGCAAGTCCGGCACCGCCACCACGGACACCAGGGACGTGTTCTTCAGCTGCAGGATGGTCTGATTGACCAAGGGCGGCACGCTGTGCCGGAACGCTTGCGGCGCCACCACGTGGCGCAGCAGCATGCCCCGCGTTAACCCCAGCGCCCGCCCCGCGTCCCGCTGTCCGGCACCTACGGATTGCAGGCCGCCGCGGATGATCTCGGCGTAGAACGAGCCGCCATACAGAGATAGCGTCAACACGCACGCCGCCGCCGGGGACAAATCTAGCCCGGTCAGCACGGGCAGCGCGTAGTAGCACCAGACCAATTGCACCAGCACAGGGGTGCAGCGGAACACCTCGATCACGGTGCCCAGCGGCGCCCTGAGCCAGCGCGTGCCGGATAGCCTCCCGAGCGCCAGCACCGCTCCCGTCAGCAGTCCGAGCACAGCCGTCAGGATGGTGAAGCCCACCGTGTACACCGCACCTCGCCAGAACAGGGCAGCGTACGGCCATAGTTGGCCGAAATCCCACTGGTATGGCATTACGCTGCGGCCGTCGTCACAGCAGGGGCGGCGGGGCCATGTGGAGGCCCACGATATCGCGGACCTTGTCCACGAACAGCGGATCGCGCGAGAGCTTGAACGTTTCGCTGCGGTGCGGCTGCAACGCGAAGGCGTGCCAGATGCGCACCACCGCCGACTGGCTCAACCCTACTGCCTGGGCCAGGCTGCGCGTACTCCAGTGCGTGGCGTTGGGCGGCGCGCTCTCCAGCGTGGTGACGACCGCCCGCTCGACCTGCTCGTCAGTGATGCGGCGCGGTGCGCCGGGCCGGGGTTCGTCCAGCAGTCCATCCGACCCGCGCTCGGCAAAACGCTTGCGCCAGATCGCAACCGTCGGGCGGCTCACGCCCAGCACCTCGGCCACCGCGCGATTCGTCGCGCCTGCTTCGGCGCAGGCCAGCACGATGCGTGCCCGCATCGCAGCGCCTGGGCCGTCTTGCGCCGCCGCATCCAGCTTTCCAGCGTCGCGCGGTCAACGTCCGACCCGCCGATAAGCACTACGTGCGGGCTGGGCATCGCCACCTTCCTCTGAACGACACACCCGCCGACCGGAACAGCCTGCCAAAGCATGTCTGGCGCGCACAGATCGTGCTGCTGACCGCCGCCGGGCACGGAACGGCCGAGATCATGCGACAGGCAGGCGTCGCCAAGACCGCCGTGTGGCGCGGCAGG